>Ga0182745_1005110_pt1 | contig 10787 bp, 12 predicted proteins | sample eDN3rd30CKraftBY_FD_128523 | JGI IMG/M metagenome (GOLD analysis project Ga0182745, IMG submission 128523) | Enriched backyard soil microbial communities from Emeryville, California, USA - eDNA 3rd pass 30_C Kraft BY (version 2) (version 2) | ecosystem: Environmental > Terrestrial > Soil >... | reverse complement strand
CCATTAAGAATTGCTTTGCCCATTTAGAGACTTCATATTTTGATACATTACTTTTTTCTGAATACCACTTTGCTATTAATTTACTTAATATATCTGTATAAATAGCAGGATCAATACCATGTTTGTTTAACTGTTGAAGAACTTCGTTTATTGGTTTAGGAATATCAATATTGTTATTAGTTGTATTAATGGTTTGAACATATTGATTTAATTTATCTAATTCCTTCATTATTTTAGGAATATCTGATGAAGCAGAACCTTTTTCCGTAACCTTTTCTTTCTTGTAATCAAATGCTGCATCATATTTTTGTTTCGAATCTTTAATTAACAAAGTATTTTCTGCTTCTTTTTTATTTTTGACTTTAGGCTTCTCCATTATAGTAGGGTCAATAGCAGCTATAACTTCAATATTTCTCTTTTTAAAAAGACCTAGAAATCCACCTGTATACACTACTTTAGAATGGAGAATTACCGCATCAGCACCTAGTTCTGCTCGAACCTTTTTCATTGCTTCTGGCATATTCGGAGCTAAATATTTTTGTACTTTCATTCTATATTCACCACTCCTACACTTTGAACTTCTACATTTGCCTCTAACTCATTATAGGAAATTACAGGAACTTGCGGGAAATATCGTTCTGTTAGCTGTCTTACATACATTCGGACAGCAGGTGAACACAAGATAATTGGCATTTGTTCCATAATTGATAACTGTTCTATTTGACTAGCTATATTCTCTAGTATAGATTGAGAAATAGTTGGGTCTAAGGCTAAATAATTTCCATGTTCTGTTTGTTGAATATTGTCTACTATTAGCTTTTCCACTTTTCCTGATAAAGTGATTACTTTTAATGTATCATTTTCATTCGCATATTGATTCGTTATTTGGCGTGCAAGAGACTGTCTTACATATTCTGCTAAAAGATCTGTATCAGAAGTCATCTTACCAAAATCAGCCAACGTTTCAAAAATAACTGGTAAATTGCGAATCGATACGTTCTCTTTTAATAATTTGACAAGAACTTTTTGGATTTCCCCAATAGAAAGTGGATTTGGTGTTACTTCTTCAATAAGAATTGGGTAACTTTCTTTCACATGATCTACTAATTGCTTCGTTTCCTGTCTTCCCAGTAATTCATGTGCGTTTCCTTTAATAACTTCTGTAATATGTGTAGAAACAACAGAAGGTGGGTCCACGACTGTATATCCAAATATTTCAGCTTGTTCTTTCATATTTTCTGTAATCCATTTTGCTGGTAGACCAAAAGAAGGCTCAATTGTATCTATTCCTTCGATTGTATCATCCTCAATTCCTGGACTCATGGCTAAATAATGATCCAAAAGCAACTCGCCACGTGCTCTTTCAATTCCTTTTATTTTTAGTCTGTACTCATTTGGTTGTAATTGAATATTATCTCTTATTCGAACAACTGGTATTACTAAACCAAGCTCAATGGCAAGCTGTCGTCTTATCATAACAACCCTATCGAGCAAATCTCCTCCCTGATTAGCATCTGCTAAAGGAATAAGACCATAACCAAATTCGAATTCAATTGGATCTACATTTAATAAACTAACAACACTTTCAGGACTTTTTAATTCATCTGTTTGTATTTCTTCTTCTATTTCCTGTAATTGCTCTAAGTCCTCTTTTGGCTTCTTCGTTAGATTATAAGCACCGAATATGAGTAATATTGCAATCGGAATTGTTAAGAAATCATCAATCGGGGTAAATAGGCCAAGAAGAAAAATTGTTACTCCTGCAACATATAACATTTTCGGGTATGCGAGTAGTTGGGACGTAATATCTGAACCCAAGTTACCTTCTGATGCAGCCCTAGTTACAACAATACCAGTAGCAGTTGAAATTAAAAGAGCAGGTATTTGGCTAACAATACCATCACCCACAGAAAGCAAGGAAAAATGTAGGGCAGCATCCCCTGCTGACATATCAAGTTGTAGCATCCCTATCACGATTCCAAAAATCAAGTTAATAAAAACAATGATAATACCAGCTATGGCATCACCTTTTACAAATTTACTTGCACCGTCCATAGAACCGTAAAAATCTGCTTCTTTACTTACCTTTTCTCTTCTTTGTCTAGCTTCTTGTTCTGAGATCATCCCTGCATTTAAATCTGCATCGATACTCATTTGTTTACCAGGCATCGCATCTAAAGTGAAACGTGCTGCCACTTCTGAAACACGTTCGGAACCTTTTGTAATTACGACAAACTGAATAATAACAAGAATTAAAAAAACCACTAATCCAACTGCTATATTTCCACCAACAACGAATGTTCCAAAAGTATGAACAACTCCACCAGCATCTCCTGTAGAAAGAATGGAGCGAGTAGTAGAAACATTGAGTCCCAATCGAAACAACGTAGTTAATAACAAAAGAGAAGGAAAAATAGAGAATTCAAGTGGCTCTCTCATATTCATGGTTAATAAAAGAATAAGTAGTGCTATTGTGATATTTAATAAAATTAATATACTTAATAACCATGTAGGGAAAGGAATAATCAACATGGCTATTATTAGTATGACCCCAACGACTACCGATAAATCTTTTGTTACTGCCATTTCTTATGCTCCTAACTAAATACATTTATTAAAACTTTTTATTTATATAATGAACGGAAGCTTTAATACATCAAGTTCTTTCTTTTGTTTGATATACTAATGCAAGAATTTCCGCAACTGCTTTATAAAAATCTTCAGGAACTAAATCACCAATTTCAACCTGGTTATACATAGCTCTTGCAAGTGGTCTATTTTCAACTGTCATGACATTATTCTCTTTAGCGACTAATTTAATTTTTTGAGCTACGTAGTCTACCCCTTTTGCAACTACATATGGAGCATCATATTTATCCTCATCATATTTTAATGCTATCGCATAATGGGTAGGGTTAGTAATAACCACATCTGCAGTGGGAACATCCTGCATCATTCGTTGCATAGCCATTTCTCTTTGTTTCTGCTTAATCTTTGACCTTATCAATGGGTCCCCTTCCATATTTTTGTACTCATCCTTAATATCTTGCTTAGACATACGAATGTTTTTTTCGTAATCATATCTTTGATACATATAATCCATAAGTGCCAATATTAAAAGTGCTAAAGATGCATACAATCCCATTTGGACACTTAATTTTGCAAGGGAGACAAGGGTAGAACCAATGGATTTATTTGATAAGGATAGTATTTCATCCATTTTTCCCCACAAAACAGTAAATGTTACGAGACCAATCACTGTTATTTTAAGTAAAGATTTTAATAGTTCTACTACAGATCGAACAGAAAACATCCGTTTAAAACCAGATAAAGGATTAATTTTTTCTAACTTGAATTTAATGGATTCTGTAGAAAATAAGACCCCTACCTGCATATAATTTGAAATAACTGCTCCTATTACGGCTGCTGCTAAAACAGGGCTTAATACTAATGCAAATTTCAGCAAAATATTGATAAAAAGAGTTTTAAAATTACTCTCCGTTAAAGAAGTTAGCATAACATCACTAAATGCATAATTCATAATTGTCATTATGCCTTCTAACATATATTCACCAGTAAAACTTAACACACCAAAGACAACTAAAAGTACAACGGCTGTATTAATCTCTTGACTCTTTGCAACTTGTCCTTTTTTTCTTGTATCTTGTCTCTTCTTAGGTGTAGCCTTTTCAGTTTTTTCTCCGGCAAAAAATTGTAGATCCAACGTTAGGAGTTTCATTATCCTGTCCCTCCTATTATATTCATGAAATCTCTCATCATCGTTAGAATAATGGAGAAAAGCTCGGATACTGCTCCCATAAGTACGCCCATCACAATGAACAATATAATTAAACCAGCAATAATTTTAATTGGAACCCCTACTACGAAAATATTTAATTGTGGAACTGTTCTCGCAACAATACCTAGTCCAATATCTACCAAAAAAATACTCCCTACAACTGGAATGGACATCTGAAAAGCTAAGGCAAACATTAATGCAAAGTTTTTTATTAAATACTCGATTAAATTTCCATCTCCGAAATGAATCCAAGCTTGATCCAACGGGATAAATCGATAACTATAATAAATACCCTCTAATAATAAATGATGCCCATTTGTTGCTAATAAAAAGAATATTGCAGTGACAGTTAAATACTGACCTGTAAGAGGACTTTGTGCACCTGTCTGAGGATCAATGACATTTGCAATAGAAAAACCTAACTGAAAATCAATTAATCCTCCGGCAATCTGTACAGCAGAAAAAAGCATATTGGCACTAAACCCTATTAACAATCCTACCAAAGCTTCTTTTAATATCAGAAGATAATAGGCAGAATCAATAGTAAATGTTGGGACATCCATTCCCCAAAACATGATTAGTGATAAAAAAAAGCCTAATCCTACTTTAAATGTATTGGGTATTGTACGATAAGAAAGTATAGGAATCATAACAAAGAAAGAAGTTACGCGAACAACGATAAGAAGAAATGCTGGAATATTTGATAATAGCTCATCCATCTTCTTCTATCCAATAAACCTTGTTAAATTAGAGAAAATATTTTCTGTATAACTTAACATATGACTTAACATCCATGAACCAAAGAAAACCAAACCTACTAAAACAGCTACAATTTTAGGGACAAAGGCTAGTGTTTGTTCTTGAATTTGAGTAGTTGCCTGAAATATACTGATAATCAAACCAACAGCAAGGGCAAGTAACAATAACGGACCACTTACAAGTAATACGGTCATTATCCCTTTTTCAGCAACTGAAATTACCATTTCTTGTGACATATATCCACCTTCTTAAAAACTTTCTAACAAAGATTTAACGACTAAATACCATCCATCCACCATAATGAATAATAGAATTTTAAACGGCAACGAGATCATAACTGGAGGTAACATCATCATCCCCATTGACATGAGAATACTTGCTACTACCATATCAATTACTAAAAATGGTATAAATATCATAAAGCCAATCTGAAAAGCTGTTTTCAATTCACTAATAGCAAAAGCAGGCACCAATGTTGTTAACGGTATATCTTCAATGGATTTAGGACTCTCCGCTTTTGTATAGTTTAAAAATAAAGCAAGATCTTTTTGTCTAGTATACTTACTCATAAATTCCTTTAGTGGTAACGCAGCATTATCATATGCTTCATCTAATGTTATTTCCTCATTAAATAATGGCGTTAATGCCTTTTCATTTACTTCCTGGAAAGTAGGAGCCATAATAAAAAAGGTTAAAAATAGTGCTAATCCAACTATTACTTGATTTGGAGGCATTTGTTGGGTTGCAAGCGCCGTTCTGACAAAGGAAAGAACGATGACAATTCGAGTAAAGCTTGTTAGTAAAATAATAATACTGGGTGCCAAAGAAAGGACTGTTAATAATAACAGTAATTGAACGGAAGTGGACACATTTCCAGGATCACTGTTACTGAAAGACTGCATAAACTCATTCATTTTTATCTGACGACCCTTTCTTACTTAGTACATCCATCTTTTTCTTTCTTTCTTCCGAAACCTTTTTTAACTCTTCTGATAAACGTGCTGAAAAAGAGGTTTTGTGCCCAGTTTTAGGGTGATTATTCTTAACAAGATTCTTCACCTTTGTCACAATATCGCTTGGCTGTACTAGTTGATCTAATTTTCGATTATATTCCTCTAGAATTAATCGATATTCTTCTTTATCATCTATCTCTTTAATTAACTGAATACTTTCACCAACACCAACAACTAATATTCGATTTCCTACTTTAATGATTTGAATCGATCGGTTGGATCCTAATGGTGTTCCCCCAATATTTTCAATTACTTGTGAATTTTTAAATGAGTGGTTACGTTTATTGATAAAACGTAGAATAAAATACATTAAAAAAATCACAAAGATGGTTGCGAAAATCATTTTGATATAATCCCAAATAGAAACGCCAACTTTATTTGAGTTTGTTGTATCACTTAATAGATCATTATTTGTTTCAGTATTATTGGTAGTGGAATTCTCAGATTTTTTTTGTTCCTCTTTTGTTCCTGTATCCGTTGTCTCGTTATTACTTTCTTTTGAATCTTGTTGAAACATATCATATACATTCTTATCTATTTGTTCTGCATAGGCTTTATTTCCAAAGCCTAGCAGAACAACTAAGAGTAGTGAACATCGAACAAATAAATACGCTTTATTCACTTACGGCACCCTCTAAATTTAATTTTTTATCCTAATGTTTTACTGATTGCTTCCAGCACACGATCTGCTTGGAATGGTTTAACAATAAAGTCTTTCGCACCTGCTTGGATAGCATCAATTACCATAGCTTGTTGTCCCATAGCTGAACACATAATTATTTTTGCATTTGGATTAATTTTTTTGATTTCTTTTAATGCAGTAATACCATCCATTTCTGGCATTGTTATATCCATTGTTACTAAATCAGGTTGCGTTTCTTTGTATTTTTCAATAGCTTGTTGACCATCTGCAGCTTCGCCTACTACTTCATATCCATTCTTTGAAAGGATATCTTTAATCATCATTCTCATAAAAGCGGCATCGTCTACGATTAATATTTTTTGTGCCATTTCTCCAAACCCCCAACTGTATTTTTATCTTAGTTTTTTCAATCGGTCCTTTTGACTTACAATATCGGTAACACGTACTCCGAAATTCTCATCGATTACAACCACTTCACCTTGCGCAACTAAACGATTATTTACTAGTATATCAACTGGTTCTCCAGCTAATTTGTCCAATTCTATAATAGAACCAGAAGAAAGCTCCAGAATTTCCTTAACAGATCGTTTCGTTCTTCCTAGTTCCACTGTTACTTGAAGTGGAATATCCATTAGCATATCTAAGTTCTTTGTTTCTGTTTCCATTTTTGGAGCTGTTTCAAAACTAGTAAATACAGCTGGCTGCACACTTGGTGGCGGACCTTGTGTATGTGAATTTGAGCCAAAGTGTTGCTGTTGATGCTGTGCTCCATTAGAAGAATGATTATTTACCTCATTTACACTATGATATACTTCTTGAGTCACAGATTGAGGAGCAGTATAAGTCTCTTCTATTGGTTCTTTAGGCTCATATACAGAATTATAATCTACATTTCCTGTATTGGAAACTTCTTCTTCGACGCTAGATGGATTTAATAGTCCTTCTACCAAACTTTTTGCAAAAGAAATTTGCAATAATTGCATGATATTTGAATCAATTAAATCACCAATTTTAATACGGAAAGATATTTTTACAAAGATATCATCATTAGGAATGTTATCTGTTCCTTCTCCTCCATTAAAATCGAGTATATCAATACTAGGTGGTGAGATATCTACTCTTTTTGCAAAAATGGTAGACATAGAAGTTGCCGCTGAACCCATCATTTGATTCATTGCTTCTTGTACTGCACTAAATTGAATTTCATTTAATATTTCTTCTTTTTGAGTTAGTCCATCTCCACCAAGCATTAAGTCTGCGATAACAGCAGCATCAGATTGTTTGATAACCAGTAGGTTCATCCCTGAGAAACCTTCTGTATAATTCACACGAATAGCAACATACGGATGAGGAAATTCTTCTCCAAGCTTACTTTGTTGTACAACGCTAACGCTTGGAGTGGTAATATCTACTTTTTGATTTAATAAAGTAGATAGGGCAGTTGCAGAACTACCAAAAGAAATGTTACCAATTTCTCCTAATGTATCTTTTTCTAAATCTGATAAATACTGTTCTGAAACTAATTCTTGTTCTTGAGTTGAGCTACTATCGTCTCCTCTTAATAGAGCATCTATTTCGTCTTGTGATAGCATATCCTTACTCACCATTTTCTTTCCCCCCTTCAAAAGTTCCTAATACTTGAACAGCAACCTTCTTACTGAGCTTTCCAGGTTGTCCAATAAATTTAGGTATATCCCCAACTTTTATGATCAGGGGTTGTTCTATTGTTTGATTCATTTCAATCACGTCGCCAATATCTAACATTAAAAAGTCTTGGATTGTGATATCAGATGTTCCTAACTCTGCTACAATTGGTACAATTGATTGATGTATATTCTCTTCTAATCTTGAAGTGAATTCTGGTAGTCTTTCTTTCTTCTCTGCTTGCATCCAATAGTGTCCAGATAATTTCGGAATAATTGGTTCGAGAACTACATGTGGAATGCATATATTAATCATTCCACTCGTTTCTCCAATGGTTGTATTTAAAGAAATAACTACAACTGTTTCATTTGGTGAAACCATTTGTAAAAACTGTGGATTTACTTCAAATTCAGCAAGTGTTGGCTCGATATCTACAATATCCTCTAATGCTTCTCTAAAAAGATCAAATGCATTTTCAAAAGTATTGGACATAATTTTTGTTTCTATTTCTGTTAAATTATTGACTTTATTTAAGCTGCTTCCTCTTCCACCCATCATACGGTCCATCATTGCGTAGGCAATGTTTGGATTTACTTCCATTAATACACGTCCATCTAAAGGGGGAACCTCGAATACATTTAATATCGTCATTTTAGGTATTGATCGAATAAATTCTTCATACGGTATTTGATCAGCAGATGTAACAGTTATCTGTACAAGAGTTCTTAATTGAGCAGAGAAAAAAGTAGTCAATAATCGAGCAAAATTCTCATGAATTCTCGTTAAACTTCTAATTTGGTCTTTAGAAAAACGTAAAGCACGTTTAAAATCATATACCTTAACTTTCTTTTCCTGTTGCTCTTTTTTTAACTCATCTGCATCCATTTCCCCACTCGATAATGCAGATAATAGCGCGTCTATTTCACTTTGAGATAAAATATCATTTGACAAAAATACTCACCTCCATCATTTTTCTAATCTATTTTATTGGAGTAGAGAGTTTACAATATAAACATGTACTACTTTGCCATCTTGCATTAGTTCATTAATTTTATCCTTAAGATTGTTCTCCAATTTAGCTTGCCCTTCTTTACCTTTTAAATCTTCAGGTTTTTTCTCAGACAATTCTTGAATAATAATATTCTTTACTTGGAAATCTCTTTTTTCTAATTCTTCTTTTGCTTTTTTACTATCTGTTTGAATCTTAAAGGATATACGAATAAAATTGTCAGTTGCTAAGTTTGTTGTTATCTCTTCAATATCTACTGAACTTTCTACAATTTCTTCAATAGAAGGTGCTTTTTCTTTATCACCAGAAAATTTCCAAATGTAGATAAATGCACCTGCACCAACTAAAGTAATCGTTAATAATAGTATGAGCATAATAATAATGATTTTATTATTCTTCACTGTAGTTCTCTCCCAATTCAGGTAATCCAAAGAGGTTTACTTTTTGATAAAATTTATTTATTAACTGAAGCACTTCCTCTTCCTTTTCTTTAACAACATACTTATTTCCATTTGTTAAAGTTATTGTAGTATCAGGAAAAGATTCAACCGTTTCGATAAATAGCACATTTAATAAAAATTTTTTTCCATTTAATTTAGTTAGATTAATCAATTTTCTATACTAGAGGCTAACTCTGATGTTAGCCTCTATCCTCCAATTAAATTATCGTTTTAAATTAACTAATTCTTGTAAGATTTCATCAGAAGTTGTGATAATCTTTGTATTTGCTTGGAATCCTCTTTGTGCAACAATCATATCTGTAAATTCTTCTGATAAGTCAACGTTTGACATTTCAAGATATCCACTATTGATTGTACCAGTACCAACATCACCAGAAGTAACAAGCCCACCATATGGTAGTGCATTCCCAGCAAGGTCACCAGAGTTAGCAGAAAGTTGGTATCTATTACCGCCTACTTTAGTTAAGCCTTCTGGGTTAGATACTTTTGCCATTAAGATTTGACCTGCATTTTGTGTATCACCATTGGCATCAACATACGTAATTGTTCCATTAGAACCAATACTAAAGCTTTGTGCAGAACTTGGAATAACCGTTCCTCCTACTGCTTGTCCAGTTCCAGTAACAGCTCCGTTTGCACCTTCCTGGATACCATTTGCTACTTGAAGAATTTGACCTTCACTGCTTACGATGTTTCTATTAGCATCTAAATAGAAGTTACCTGCTCGAGTATAAGATTGAGAACCAGCACCATCTTCAAGAACAAAGAACCCTTCTCCAGAAATACTTAAATCTAACGTTCTATTAGTTGTTTGCATACTACCTTGTGTTTGGATTGTATCAATTGAAGCTAACTGTGAACCTAAACCTACTTGCTTAGCATTTGTACCCCCAGCATTTGCAGCAGGTGCAGTTGCACCAGCAGATGTTTGGCTTAATAAATCACTGAATGTAACACGACCTTTTTTATACCCATAAGTGTTAACATTGGCAATGTTGTTACCTGTCACATCTAATTTTGTTTGAAAGTTTTTCATTCCACTGATACCTGAATATAATGAACGTAACATACGATAATATCTCCCTTCAATTTGAACTGCATCTATCAATCAGCAGTTATTGGCCTCCATGTATTGGTCCAGCCCCATTAATTTAAAACAATTGTTCCATTTATATTGGTGAAAATTTGGTTACTTGCTTCTTGTCTATCCATTGCAGTAATAACGGTATTATTTTTTGCACTTACAATGAGTGCAGCATCATTTAACAGAACTAATGATTCTTTTACTCCCATTTTTTTTGCTTGGGATACTTTTTCCTCAATAGTCTTCCACTTTGCATCATCAATGACAATGCCTCTTTGCTGAAGTCTTTCATTTGCATGCTTACTAATACTTAACTTATCTAAGCTTGCAATGGATTGATGAAAATGAGTAGAAAAGGATGATATATTTTGCGAT
>Ga0182745_1005107_pt1 | contig 10790 bp, 3 predicted proteins | sample eDN3rd30CKraftBY_FD_128523 | JGI IMG/M metagenome (GOLD analysis project Ga0182745, IMG submission 128523) | Enriched backyard soil microbial communities from Emeryville, California, USA - eDNA 3rd pass 30_C Kraft BY (version 2) (version 2) | ecosystem: Environmental > Terrestrial > Soil >... | reverse complement strand
GCGCGCGCGCAGGCTCTGGGGCCGGTGCTGGATCCGGCGGGTGCGCTGGCGCAGCCCTGGCGCGAGTGCCTGGCGACGGCGGCCGGGCTGGGGTTCGGCCAGGTGCTGGTCGATGCCGGGGCGGCCGCGGAGGAGGCGTCCTGCGCCGCGCTCGTGCTAGCCGCGTCGCGTCGCAGGCTGGAAATCTACCTGGATTGCACCGCGGCCGATTGGGCCAATTGCGTGGGGACGTGGCGCGACGGCGGCATCAAGGGCCTGCTGCTGCGGGAGCTGCAGGACGTGTCGGCCGATTTCCTGCGTGCGCGGCTGGTGCCGCTGCGCGAGGACGGGCTGGATCTGCTGGCCTGGACGCCCGGCCTATCGCGCGAGGCGGTGCGCGGCCTGCGGGGCATGGGTTTCTCGCATGTCTTCTCGTCGCTGGCCTGGTGGGATTTCCGCAGCGCCTGGCTCATGGAAGAGCGGCAGGCGCTGGAGGAGGCCGCCGACGCGGTGCTGGCGTGTCCGGCCGACCCGTATGGAGCGGGCGCGGCGGGCGTGGGCCTGCCGGACGTCGAAGTGCGCCGGCGCGCGTCGGTCCGCGCGCTGTGGGCGGCGGCCTCGTGCGGCGCGGGATGGCTGGTGCCGATGGGATACGACCGCTACGGCCTGGACGGCGCGCCCCACGGCGGGCTCGATCTGGGCGAGGAACTGCGGGCCGCCAACCGCTGGCTCGCGGGCGTCCCGGCCGCGGGCGTCGAACTGCTGCCGCTGGGCGGCGCGGACGCCGCCGTCACGATGCTGCTGCGCCGTTGCGCCGGACCGCGGGGCCGGCGCAGTCATCTGCTGCTCGTCAATCCGGACCTGCTGGCTCGCGCGGCGGTGGACTGGCCGATGATCCAGTCGCGCCTGCCGGATCGTGCGCAGCGGCCATTGGAGGGCCGCGCGAGCGGCTCGGCGCCGGCGGCCGGCGTGCCCGCCGAGCTGGAGCCGGGAGGCGCGGTGCTCCTGGAGCTGGGGCCCGCCGCTCCGGTGCTGGCCGGGCCGCCGCGCCGGCGGTCGTTGACCGCGGCCATGAGTGCGCCGCGGGTGGCGATCGAGGCGGTCGAGCCGACCGTGGAGCATGGCCGGTTCGCCGTCAAGCGTACGCCCGGCCAGGCGCTGGCGGTGCGCGCCGACATCTTCATGGACGGCCATGACAAGCTGGCCGCGGAGCTGCTGTGGCGCGCGGCCGACGAGGAGACGTGGAGCCGGGTGCCGATGGCCCATGTGGGCAACGATCGCTGGGAAGCCGTCTGCAGGTTCGAGCGGGTGGGCATGGGGTACTACGCGGTCGAGGCGTGGCGCGACACGTATGGGACATTCTTGGACGAATTGCGCAAGAAGACCGAAGCCGGCCTGGATGTCGCGGTGGAAGTGGCGGAGGTCCGGAACTGGGTCCTGGCGGTGCTGGCGCGCGCCGCGGCAGCCGGGCACGAATGGCGCGCGCGCGCCGGCGAGGCGGCCGGGCAGTTGCCGGAATCGTCGCCCGAAGCGTGCCTGGCGTGGCTGCGATCGCCGCAGGCCGCCGCGCTGGTGCAGGCGCTGGACCCGCGCGAATTCGTCTCGCGTTCGGCGCAATTTCCGGTACGGGTCGAGCGCCGGACCGCGCAGTTCGGCAGTTGGTACGAACTCTTTCCGCGTTCGCAGAGCGGCGATGCGCAGCGGCACGGCACCTTCGCCGACGTCGCGGCCAGGCTGCCGGCGATACGGGCAATGGGGTTCGACGTGCTGTATTTTCCGCCCATCCACCCCATCGGGCGCCGCAACCGGAAGGGCCGCAACAACAGCCTGGCCGCCGCGCCGGACGATCCTGGCAGCCCTTACGCCATCGGCGCCGAGGAGGGCGGGCACGATGCCATCCATCCGGAACTGGGCACGCTGGATGATTTCCGCATGCTGGTGCGCGCAGCCGCCCGCCACGGACTGGAGATCGCCCTCGATTTCGCGATCCAGTGTTCGCCCGACCATCCCTGGCTGAGCCGGCATCCCGGCTGGTTCGCCTGGCGCGCCGACGGTTCGCTGCGCTATGCCGAGAACCCGCCCAAGAAGTACGAAGACATCGTCAACGTCGATTTCTACGCGCGCGCCGCGGGTGGGCGCGATGCCGCCCCGGGCCTGTGGCTGGCGCTGCTGGACGTGGTGCTGTTCTGGGCGGCGGAGGGTGTACGGATCTTCCGGGTCGACAATCCGCACACCAAGCCGCTGCCCTTCTGGGAATGGCTGATCACCCAGGTGCATGCGCGCCACCCGGATACGGTCTTCCTGTCGGAGGCCTTCACCCGGCCCAAGATGATGTACCGGCTGGCCAAGCTGGGTTTCTCGCAGTCGTACACCTATTTCACCTGGCGCGAGACGCGGCGGGAATTGACCGAGTATCTCGAGGAGATTTCGCGGCCGCCGGTATCCGATTTTTTCCGGCCCAATTTCTTCGTCAATACGCCCGACATCAATCCGCGCCACCTGCAGACTTCCGGCCGGCCCGGTTTCCTGATCCGGGCGGCGCTGGCGGCCACGCTGGCCGGATCCTGGGGCATGTACAGCGGTTTCGAACTGTGCGAGGCCACGCCGGTTCCGGGCAAGGAGGAATACCTCGATTCCGAAAAGTACGAGATCCGGGCCTGGGACTGGAGCCGGCCCGGCAACATCGTGTCCGAGGTCGGCGTCCTGAACCGGATACGGCGCGACAACCCGGCGTTGCATATCCATACAGGTACGGGCTTCCTCAACACCGATAATGACCAGGTGCTGGCCTATACCAGGGCGACGCCGGAGCGCGACAACGTGGTGCTCGTGGCGGTGAACCTCGATCCCCATGGCGCGCAGGGCGCGAACGTCGAACTGCCGCTGTGGGAGTTCGGATTGCCGGACGACGGCACACTGCATGCCGAAGACCTGCTGCACGGGTACCGCTTCGATTGGCATGGAAAGATGCAATACGTTCGGCTCGAGCCCGGCGGCCCCTACGCGATATGGCGGATTTCCCGGCGGTTCTAGGGATCCATCGGCAGCGAGGACGCATGAACAACAAGCGCGAGACATCCGTGAATGCCGTCAACCGGGGCGATCCGCTCTGGTACAAGGACGCGGTCATCTACCAGTTGCACATCAAATCCTTCTTCGATGCCAACAACGACGGCATCGGGGACTTCCCCGGGCTGCTCGCCAAACTCGATTACATCGCGCAACTGGGCGTGGATACGATCTGGCTGCTGCCGTTCTATCCTTCGCCCCGGCGCGACGACGGCTACGACATCGCGGAGTACCGCGGCGTGCATCCCGACTACGGGGAGCTGGCGGACGTGCGGCGCTTCATCGCCGCCGCCCACGAGCGCGGCATGCGTGTGATCACCGAACTGGTGGTCAATCACACGTCCGACCAGCACCCGTGGTTCCAGCGCGCGCGCCATGCCAAGCCCGGATCGGCGGCGCGCAATTTCTACGTCTGGTCCGACAACGACCAGGCCTATGCCGGCACGCGCATCATCTTCCTCGACACCGAGAAGTCGAACTGGACCTGGGATCCGGTGGCCGGGGCCTATTTCTGGCACCGCTTCTATTCGCACCAGCCCGACCTGAACTACGACAATCCGCGCGTGCTCAAGGCCATCCTGAGCGTGATGCATTTCTGGCTGGACCTGGGCGTGGACGGGCTCAGGCTGGACGCCGTGCCCTACCTGGTCGAGCGCGAAGGGACCAACAACGAGAACCTGCCCGAGACCCATGAGATATTGAAACGCATGCGGCAGGACCTGGACGCTTCCTACGACGACCGCATGCTGCTGGCCGAGGCCAACCAATGGCCCGAGGACGCGCAGGAATATTTCGGGCAGGGCGACGAATGCCACATGTCCTTCCATTTCCCGCTGATGCCGCGCATGTACATGGCCATCGCCAAGGAGGACCGCTTTCCGATCACCGACATCATGCAGCAGACGCCCGACATACCCGGCAACTGCCAGTGGGCGATCTTCCTGCGCAACCACGACGAGCTGACGCTGGAGATGGTGACCAGCAGCGAACGCGACTACCTGTGGGAAGTCTATGCCGCCGACCGCCGGGCGCGGCTCAACCTGGGCATACGCCGGCGCCTGGCGCCGCTGATGGAGCGGGACCGCCGCCGCATCGAGCTGATGCACAGCCTGCTCCTGACCATGCCGGGCACGCCCGTCATCTACTACGGCGACGAGATCGGCATGGGCGACAACATCCACCTGGGCGATCGCGACGGCGTGCGCACACCGATGCAGTGGTCGCCCGATCGCAATGGCGGCTTCTCGCGGGCCGAACCCGAGCGGCTGGTGCTGCCGCCGCTGATGGGCAATCTGTACGGCTACGAGGCGGTCAACGTCGAAGCCCAGTCGGGCGATGCCCATTCGCTGCTGAACTGGATGCGCCGCATGCTGGGCAAGCGGCGCCAGTACCGGGTGTTCGGCCGCGGCACGCTGCGTTTTCTGTACCCGGGCAACCGCAAGGTCCTGGCCTATCTGCGCGAGTCCGAGGAAACCACCATCCTGTGCGTGGCCAATCTGTCGCACACCCCGCAGGCGGTGGAGCTGGATCTGGCGGAGTTCGACGGCCGGGTGCCGGTCGAATTGATGGGCGGCACCTCGTTCCCGGCCATCGGGCGCCTGACCTACCTGCTGACGCTGCCGCCCTATGGTTTCTTCTGGTTCGAATTGAGCCTGTCGGCGGCGCCGCCCACCTGGCACCTGGCCACCGCCGACCAGTTGCGCGAATTCCGGACCCTGGTGCTGCGCGGCAAGACGGGCTATGACCTGACGACCGAGTCGCGCCGCACGCTGGAGCAGGCCGTGCTGCCGGAATACCTGTCGCTGCGGCGCTGGTTCGCCTCGAAGCACGAGCGCATCGTGGCCGGGCGCGTGGTCTACGGCGTGCGCCTGCCGGCCGCCGACGAACTGTATCTGACCGAGATCGAGGCCGACCTGGACGGAAGGCGCGAGCGCTACGTGGTGCCGCTGGGGCTGATCTGGGAGGAAACCCTGCCGCAGCTCCCGCAGCAGCTGGCACTTGCCCGCGTGCGGCGCGGCCCCATGGTCGGCATGGTGACCGATGCCTTCAGCCTGCAGAGTTTCGCCGTCGCGGTGTTCGGCAGCCTGCGCAACGGCATCGAGCTGGAGTCGCGCATCGCCGCCGACGACGGCCGGGCCGCGCGCATCCGGTTCCTGCCCGAGCCCGGCCTGGAGGCGGTGCTGGTCAATGCCGAAACGCCCATCCAGTGGCTGTCGGCCGAGCAGTCCAACAGTTCGCTGGTGGCCGGGACCGATGCCGTGTTGAAGATCGTGCGCCGGGTCACCGCGGGCATCCATCCAGAGAGCGAAATGACGCGCCATCTGACCCGGCTGGGGTTCCGCAACACGGCGGCGCTGCTGGGCGAGGTGGTGCGTGTGGACGAGGACGGGACGCCGCATACTCTGATGCTGGCGCAGCAGTACGTGGACAACCAGGGAGACGCCTGGAACTGGACGCTGGAATACCTGCACCGGACCCTGGACGATGCCGCGCTGACCGCCGAGAGCGCCGAGGACTACGGGCAGGAGCTGCGCGGCTACGCCACCCTGGCGGCGGCGGTGGGCCGGCGGCTGGGCGAACTGCACGCGGCGCTGGCGCAACCCTCGGACGATCCGGCCTTCGCGCCGGCCGATGCGTCCCGCGAGGACGTCGCGCGCTGGGTCGAGGACGCCTGGCAAAGCCTGGATCAGGCGCTGGCCATCCTGGCCACGCGCCGCGACTGGGGTGAACTGGCGGCCGAGGCGGCGCTGCTGCTCGACCACCGCGACCTGCTCGAGGCCGCCATCGGCCGGCTGGGCGCGTCCGTCAGGAACGCCAGGCTGACGCGGGTGCATGGCGATTTCCATCTGGGACAGGTGCTGGTGGCGCAGAACGATGCCTACATCATCGATTTCGAGGGCGAGCCGGCGCGCACCATGGAAGAGCGGCGGCGCAAGCGCAATCCCTTGCGCGACGTGGCGGGCCTGCTGCGTTCGTTCGACTACGCCGCGGCGGTGGTCGCGCGGGCGCCGGACGCCAGCGTACCGGCCGCGGGCCCCAATCCCGTGGCCGGACCCTCGGTCGACACCGTGGCGCAGCGCCGCGACGTGCTGCTCGAACGTTTCCGCGTCGAGGCGTCGCATGCGTTCCTCGATGCCTATCGCGAGGTCGCGGCCGGTGCGCCGCGGCCCTGGATGGACGGCCAGGACGAAGAGGCGCTGCTGTCGCTGTTCCTGATCGAGAAGGCGGCCTACGAGGTGTGCTACGAGGCCGCCAACCGGCCGGCATGGATAGGCGTGCCGTTGCGCGGCCTGGTGGCGCTCGCAACCCGGATCGAACCGGCAATGAGAAGGGGAGAGGAGATTGACGGACAACAGCCGTGACGAGGGCATCGCGCCCGCGGATATCGAGGCGCTGGCGGCCGGCAGGCATCCCGACCCGTTCTCCGTGCTGGGGCCGCAGCGGCGGGGCGCAGACTTGCGCCTGCGCGCCTTCCTGCCCGGCGCCGCCGGCGTGCGGGCGGTGTCGGACACGGGCGGCGTGCTGGAGCTGGCGTCCGTGCGGGACGGTTTGTTCGAGGGGCGGGCCGACGCCGGCTTCCTGTCGCGCCGCACCGGCTACCGGCTGCGCATCCAATGGCCCGGCGCCTTGCAGGAAACCGAGGATCCGTACGCTTTCGGCCTGATCCTGGGCGATGAGGACCTGGCGCTGCTCGCGCGTGGCGAGCACGATGGCCTGGCCCAGTGCCTGGGCGCCCATTGCACCGCGATCGAGGGCGTGCCCGGCGTACGTTTCGCGGTGTGGGCGCCCAACGCCCGCCGCGTGTCGGTCGTGGGCGATTTCAATGCCTGGGACGGCCGCCGCCATCCCATGCGGCTGCGCCACGCGGCCGGGGTCTGGGAATTGTTCGTGCCGCGCCTGGCGCACGGCGCGCGCTACAAGTACGAGCTGCTGGGCCGGGACGGCGGCCTGCTGCCGCAGAAAGCCGATCCGTGCGCGTTCCAGGCCGAGCCGGCGCCGGGTACGGCGTCGGTGGTGGCCGACCCCGAGCCCCATGCGTGGACCGACGACGCCTGGATGGCCGGCCGCGCGGCGCGCCACGCCGCCGACGCGGCCATCTCGATCTACGAAGCGCATGCCGGCTCGTGGCTTGCCAGGGAAGGCGGCGGCGCCTGGAGCTGGAACGAACTGGCCGACCGCCTGATCCCGTACGTGACCGGCATGGGATTCACCCACATCGAACTGATGCCGGTCATGGAATATCCGTTCGGCGGCTCGTGGGGCTACCAGCCGCTGGGGCTGTTCGCGCCCACGTCGCGCCACGGCGCGCCGCGCGATTTCGCCGCGTTCGTCGACCGCTGCCATGGCGCCGGGCTGGGCGTGATACTGGACTGGGTGCCGGCGCATTTCCCCACCGATCCGCACGGGCTCGCGCGTTTCGACGGTACGGCGCTGTACGAATACGAGGATCCGCGCGAGGGTTTCCATCAGGATTGGAATACCTACATCTACAACCTGGGCCGCAACGAAGTGCGCAACTTCATGCGGGCCAGCGCGCTGCATTGGCTGCGCCGCTACCACGTGGACGGGCTGAGGGTGGATGCCGTGGCGTCCATGCTCTATCGCGACTACAGCCGGCGGCCGGGCGAATGGATTCCGAACGTCCACGGCGGCCGCGAGAATCTGGAGGCCATTTCCTTCCTGCGCGAACTGAACGAGGAGGTGCGCCGGTTCTTTCCCGACGCGATGATGATCGCCGAGGAATCTACCGCCTGGCCGGGCGTGACCGCGCCGCCGGAGCAGGGCGGGCTGGGCTTTCATTTCAAGTGGAACATGGGATGGATGCACGACACCCTGCGCTACATGCACCGGGATCCCGTGTATCGGCAACATCACCATCGCGACCTGACCTTCGGCATGGTGTATGCCTATTCCGAGCGGTTCGTGCTCCCGCTTTCGCACGACGAAGTGGTCCATGGCAAAGGCGCGCTGATCGCAAAGATGCCGGGCGACCGCTGGCAGCGTTTCGCCAATCTGCGGGCCTATTTCGGCTTCATGTGGAGCCATCCCGGCAGGAAGCTGCTGTTCATGGGCGGCGAACTCGCGCAGGAACGCGAATGGAACCACGATGGGCAACTGGCCTGGGAGGCCCTGTCCGATCCGCTGCATGCCGGCGTGCAGAACCTGGTGCGCGACCTGAACCGGATCTACGCGGAAAAGTCCGCGCTGCACCGGCTGGACGACGATCCGGCGGGGTTCCGCTGGGTGGTCGGCGACGACGACCGCAACAGTGTATTCGCCTATCTGCGCCTGGACGGCGGGCGCTGCGTGCTGGCGGTCTGCAACATGACGCCGGTGCCGCGCCGGGACTATCGCCTGGGCGTGCCGCACGGCGGCCGCTGGCGCGAGATCGTCAACACCGACGCGGCGGACTACGGCGGATCGGGCATGGGCAACGCCGGCGCGGTGCAGGCGCAGCTCCAGGCGTCGCACGGCCTGCCGCATTCGCTCTCGCTGACGTTGCCGCCGCTGGCTGCCTTGCTGCTGGAACCCGAGGCTTAGCCATGGTCGCCGTCGCCGACAGACTGCTGCCCGGCCGTCCGTTCCCGCTCGGCGCGCATTGCGACGGGATGGGGGTGAACTTCGCCGTCTTCTCCGCCCATGCGCACCGCGTGGATTTGTGCCTGTTCGACGAGGCGGGGCGCAAGGAAATCGCGCGCCTGGCCCTGCCGGAGTGCACGGACGAAGTCTGGCACGGCTACCTGCCGCGGGCGGGCCCGGGGCTGGTGTACGGCTACCGGGCCTTCGGTCCCTACGAGCCGCAGCACGGCCACCGCTTCAATCCGCACAAGCTGCTGATCGACCCCTATGCGCGCAAGCTGGCCGGTTCGCTGCGCTGGACCGATGCGCTGCACGGCTACCGGCGCGAAGACCGCGGCATGGACCGCCGCGACAGCGCCGCGGCCGTGCCCAAGTGCGTGGTCGTGGACGACGCCTTCGACTGGCACGGCGATCAGCGGCCGGAGTGGCCCTGGGGCCAGACCGTGATCTACGAGGCCCACGTGCGCGGGCTGTCGATGTTGCGCGAAGACCTGCGGCCCATCGAACGCGGGACCTTCCGGGCGCTGACCGATCCGGCATTGATCGACCACCTGCTGTCATTGGGCGTGACCTCGCTCGAGCTGCTCCCCATCCACGCCCACGTCAACGATCGCTTCCTGGTCGAACGCGGCCTGCGCAACTACTGGGGCTACAGCAGCCTGTCCTTCTTCGCCCCCGAGGCTTCTTATCTATCGCGCAACGACCTGCACGAGATACGGACCGCGGTGCGCAACCTGCACGCGGCCGGCATCGAGGTCATCCTGGACGTGGTCTACAACCATACCTGCGAGGGCAGCGAGACCGGACCCACGCTGTCGTGGCGCGGCCTGGACAATGCCAGCTACTACCGGCTGGTACCGGGGGACGAGCGCCACTATGTGGACGACACGGGCTGCGGCAACACGCTCGACCTGTCGCACCCGCGCGTGGTGCAGATGGTGATGGATTCGCTGCGCTACTGGGCCGAGGCCTTCCACGTGGACGGATTCCGCTTCGACCTGGGCGTGACGCTGGGGCGCGAGGCCGGCGGGTTCGATCCCGGCGCGGGTTTCTTCGATGCGCTGCTGCAGGATCCGGCGCTGTCCCGCCTCAAATTGATTTCCGAGCCGTGGGACATCGGCCCCGACGGCTATCACGTCGGCCATCATCCGCCGGGGTTCGCCGAATGGAACGACCGCTTCCGCGACACGGTGCGGCGCTTCTGGCGCGGCGATGAAGGCGTGCGGCCGGAGCTGGCCACCCGCCTGGCGGGGTCGGGCGACCTGTTCAACCGCCGCCATCGCCGGACCTGGGCCTCGGTCAATTACGTGACCGCGCACGACGGCTTCACGCTGGCGGACCTGGTCAGCTACGCCCACAAGCACAACGAGGCCAATGGAGAGGACGGGCGCGACGGCAGCAACGAGAATCTCAGCAGCAACTGGGGCGTCGAGGGACCGACCGCGGACCCGGCCGTGCTCGAGACGCGGGCGACGGTGGCGCGGGCCATGCTGGCCACGCTGTTCTGTGCGCATGGTACGCCCATGCTGCTCGGCGGCGACGAATTCGGGCGGACCCAGCTCGGCAACAACAACGCCTACTGCCAGGACAACGAAGTGTCGTGGTTCGACTGGCGCCAGGCCGCGTCGGACGAGGGGCGGGCGCTGACGGCCTTCGTCGCCCGTCTGGCCGCCCTGCGGCATGACCATCCGTCGCTGCGCAGCGAACGCTACATGGCCGACTACCACGTCGTCGCGGAGGATCTGGCCGCGATCGGCTGGTTCGACGAGTACGGCGAACGCTTACGGAGCGATGCGTGGAACGACCCGCACCGGCGCGCGCTGGCCTTGCGCCGCGCGGTCAGGGACGGCGGCCGGATCGAGATCACGCTGCTGCTGGTCAACGGCAGCGAACATCCCGTCCCGTTCGCGTTCCCGGCTCCCGCCGTGCGCTGGCGCATGCTGATCGACAGCGGCCGGCCCGAGGCGCCCGAGGCCGAGCTGCCGGACGCGGCGCTGCAGCTGGCGCCGCGCAGCGTGGTGTTGCTGGCGGCCCGGCGATGAGAATGATGCCCCCCACGCTTGCCGCTGCGCGCCGGCGCTGCCCCCCCGAGGGGGGCGCTTTTCATCTTGGGGCGGCCCGGCGATGAAAAGGACGCCCCCCACGCTTGCCGCTACGCGTCG
>Ga0182745_1005105_pt1 | contig 10791 bp, 9 predicted proteins | sample eDN3rd30CKraftBY_FD_128523 | JGI IMG/M metagenome (GOLD analysis project Ga0182745, IMG submission 128523) | Enriched backyard soil microbial communities from Emeryville, California, USA - eDNA 3rd pass 30_C Kraft BY (version 2) (version 2) | ecosystem: Environmental > Terrestrial > Soil >... | reverse complement strand
GGGATCGTGGGTTTCGAGGTCGCCGATCACCCAGCCGCCGCCGTGATAGAAGACCATCACCGGCCCCGCCGTACGGTCGGGGCGGTTGTCATAGATACGGATCGGGATGTCGCCCGCGGGGCCGGGAATCGCCTTGTCCTCGACCTTCGCGATTTCGCCGCGCGGCACGTCGGCCATCTGCCCCATCACGCGCATCATCTGGCGGCCCGCTTCGGGCGGCATCTCCTCCATTTTCGGGCCTTCCTGGGCATTCAGGAAAGCGAGAAAGGCGGCCACGTCGGGCCGGGTATAGTGGGTCGTGCCGTCGGTCATCCTGTCATCCCTCGATTGTTTTCGGCCCCAGCTATTCGGCATCGCCCGCCGATATTCAATCGCAAAATGAAACCCGTCGCGGTCTTCGCCTTTGCGGCGCACAATTTTTTCTGAATTGCGGCTTGCGGCTCGCGGGCCTAGGCCCATGTCAGAGGTTCGCAAGATTCAAAGGCAGATACAGAAAATGGCGACAGCGGTAGCGGACGAAGCCGACCAGCGGCAGTCCCCTCTTTCCGACGCAGTGGTGGTTCGATTTGCAGGCGATAGCGGCGACGGGATGCAGCTGACCGGCGGTCAGTTCACGCTGTCGTCGGCCTTGGCGGGCAATGATTTCGCGACCTTCCCCGATTTTCCGGCGGAAATCCGGGCGCCGCAGGGGACATTGTTCGGCGTTTCGGCCTTTCAGATCAACTTCGGCTCCTCGTCGATCGACACCGCGGGCGACGCGCCCGACGTGCTCGTCGCGATGAACCCGGCGGCGCTCAAGACCAATGTCGGCAATCTCAAGATCGGCGGCCTGATCATCGCCGACGAGGGCGAGTTCAACGACCGCAATCTCGCCAAGGCCAAATATGAGTCGAATCCACTCGACGACGGCAGCCTCGCGAAGTGGCAGCTCCTCAAGCTCAACATCAGCCAGCTCACGATGGACGCAGTGAAGCCATTCGGGCTGGGCAACAAGGAAGCGCTGCGCTGCAAGAATATGTGGACGCTGGGGCTGGCGCTCTGGATGTTCGACCGCGATCGCCAGCCGCTGATCGACTGGCTGAATGCCAAATTCGCCAAGGCGCCCGAACTGGCCGCGGCGAACGTCGCGGCGCTGAACGCGGGCCATGCCTATGGCGAGACGGCCGAGCTCGCGGGTCCGCTCAAGCAGCATCATGTCGATCCCGCGCCGGTCGCGCCGGGCCTCTATCGCACGCTGACCGGCGCCGAGGGCATCGCGCTCGGCCTCGTCGCGGGGGCGCAGCTTGCGAAGCTGCCGATGTTCTTCGGCGGCTATCCGATCACGCCGGCGTCGGCGATCCTGCATCACCTGTCGCGGCTCAAGGAATATGACGTCACGACCTTTCAGGCCGAGGACGAAATCGCGGCGATCTGTTCGGCGATCGGCGCGAGCTATGGCGGCTCGCTCGGCGTGACCTCGTCGTCGGGCCCCGGCATCGCGCTGAAGGGCGAAGCGATGGGGCTCGCGATCATGACCGAGCTGCCGCTCGTCATCGTCAATTCGCAGCGCGGCGGGCCTTCGACGGGCCTTCCCACCAAGACCGAGCAGTCGGACCTCTATCAGGCGGTCTACGGCCGCAACGGCGACGCGCCGATGCCGGTGATCGCGGCGCGCTCGCCCGGCGACGCCTTCGAATGCGCGATCGAGGCGTGCCGGATCGCGGTGCAATATATGACCCCGGTGATGCTGCTGACCGACGGCTATATCGCCAACGCGGCCGAGCCTTGGGCGGTCCCTGACCTGACGGCCTACGAAGCCTTCCCGGTCGAATTCCTGACCAAAGTGCCCGAAGGCGGTTTCAAACCCTATAGCCGCGACGAAAAGCTCGCGCGGCCGTGGGTCAAGCCGGGCACGCCGAACCTGCTGCACCGTATCGGCGGGATCGAGAAGGAGGTCGATACCGGCCACCTCAATTACGCCCCCGCCAATCATCAGGCGATGACCGACCTGCGCAAGGCGAAGATCGACGGGATCAAGGTCGCCGATCAGATCGTCGAACTCGGCGCCGAGGGCGGCAAGCTCGCGGTCGTCGGCTGGGGCTCGACCTTCGGTCCGATCCACCAGGCGGTGCGCCGCAAACGCGCCGAAGGCGTGGACGTCAGCCACATCCACATCCGCCACATCTGGCCGCTGCCCGCGAACCTGGGCGCGCTGCTCAAAAGCTATGACAAGGTGATCGTCCCCGAAATGAACACGGGGCAGCTCAAGACCGTGCTGCGCGACCAGTATCTGGTCGATGCGAAGCCCGTGAATAAAGTGTCGGGCCAGCCCTTCACCATTGCCGAAATCGAGAGCGCGATCGAGGAGGCGCTGCAATGAATGAAATGACCACCATCGCGCGGACGACGACGCTCAAGGATTGGGAGACCGATCAGGAGGTCCGCTGGTGCCCCGGCTGCGGCGACTATGCGATATTGAAGGCGGTGCAGCGCACCTTGCCCGACATCGGCGCGGTGCCGGAGAATACGGTGTTCATCAGCGGCATCGGCTGCTCGTCGCGCTTTCCCTATTATATGGAAAGCTATGGCTTCCACACGATCCACGGCCGCGCGCCGGCGTTCGCGACGGGGCTGAAGCTCGCCAATCCCGAACTCGACGTGTGGATCGTCACCGGCGACGGCGACGGGCTGTCGATCGGCGGCAACCACACGATGCACCTGATCCGCCGCAATCTCGACTGCCAGATCATGCTGTTCAACAACGAGATCTATGGTCTGACTAAGGGGCAATATTCGCCGACCAGCCGCGTCGGCACGACCAGCCCCTCGACGCCTTATGGCTCAGTCGACCGTCCCGCGCAGCCTGCGGCCTTCGCGCTCGGCGCCGGCGCGCGCTTCGTGGCGCGCGGGTTCGACGTCTCGAAGGAACTGCCGAACGTGCTGAAGGCCGCGCATGCGCACAAGGGTGCGGCCTTTATCGAGATTTTCCAGAACTGTATTGTCTATAATAAAGACGTGTTCGAGGATTTTGCCGCGCCCAAGGGCGCCGAGGACCGCCAACTCTGGCTCAAGCAAGGCGAGCCGATGCTGTTCGCCAAGGGCATGAAGGGCATTGCGCTCGATAGTCAGGCGCTGACGCTGAAAGTCGTCGATGTCGTCGACGGCGACTGGCAGGCGGCGGGCGTGATCGTCCACGACGTCACCAACCGCAGCGTCGCGCACATGCTCGTCGAGATGCGTTTCGGCGAATTCCCGATGGCGCTCGGCGTCCTCTACGACGACCCGCGCCCGACCTTCGAAGCCGACGTCTGGCGCCAGAACAAGGCCGCGAGCGAAGGCAAGACCGCCGACCTGCAGAGCCTGCTCAAGAAGGGGCAGACCTGGACGGTGACCGAAGGCGGACCGGATCTCTAATAAATCTCGCACAAAGCCACGAAGCCACAAAGGGGGCTGGTTTGACGACGGATGTTGAAGAACTTGCCCGTGTTGCTTTGGATTGCGGCTACAGACTGCATCGCGAAATCGGCCCCGGTTTGCTCGAAACAGTCTATGAAATTTTGCTCGCTGAATTTCTGAGAGAGAGGGGATTGCGCGTCGAACGGCAGAAAGTCGTTCCGATTATGTTCCGGGGCAAGGTGCTCGATGAAGCATTCCGCGTCGATCTTTTAATCGAAGATCGACTGGTGATCGAATTGAAATCGACCGAACGCCATGCGCCGGTACACGCAAAGCAGGTGCTGACCTATCTCCGCCTGATGGATTTGCCGCTTGGGCTGCTCATGAACTTTGGAGCGCCAAGTTTCAAAGAGGGAATCAAGCGCCTTGCCAACAATTACTATCGTCCGTTGAGCCAATAAACCCCTTTGTGGCTTCGTGGCTTTGTGCGAGTCATTTTCTAACATGGCGTCGGAATAATATGGACAATCTGACCCATAGCCTCGTCGGTGCCATTCTCGGCCAGATGGGGCTCAAGCGGAAGACCGGCCTTGCAATGCCGGCATTGGTTCTGGCCGCTAACCTGCCCGACATCGATGCGGGTTGCACCGTCTATGGCATCGAATCGCTCGCGATGCGGCGGGGGATCACGCATGGGCCGATTGCGTTGCTCGTGTTGCCGCTGTTGCTGTGGATGCTGCTGATCGCGATCGATCGCTGGCAGACGCGGCGCGGAACGCGCCCGGCAAAGCGTATGCCGGTCCACAAAGGCTGGTTGCTTGCGCTCTGTTATATCGGCTGCCTCAGCCATCCGGCGTTCGACTGGTTCAACAATTACGGCATCCGGCTGCTCGAACCTTTCAGTCATCGTTGGTTCTACGGTGACACGCTGTTCATCATCGACCTCTGGATATGGCTTGCGCTCGGCCTGTCGGTCTGGCTCTCGTTGCGGAGCGAACGGCGTGGTCAGGCCGGTTGGCGGCGTCCCGCCTGGGTCGGATTCGCGTTGGTGTGCGTCTATATCGCCGCGAACGGCCTGATCACGAATGTTGCGGAGCGAACGACGGCCGAAGCGCTGCGCGCGACCGGAAAGACCGACATAGTCGCCGTCGCCAGTCCGCCGCCGCTGGCCTTCTGGAAGCGTGACATCTTCTGGCGCGCCGGCGATCGCTACGGCAGCGGCACCTTCGTGCCCGGCGTTGGAGGCACGCTCGACATTGCCGGCAAGCCGACGGGGATGGACGATCCGCGCCTTGCGACACGGGTGAAGGCCGACCCGGCGGCGCGCGCTTTTCTGTTCTGGGCGCGGATGCCGATCGCCGAACGCGACGGCGATGCGATCGTCCTGCACGACCAACGCTATATGCAATCCTTCGCACGCGACCGATTCATGGTTCGCGTGACGGCGCCCGACACCGCCAGCCATCCTGAATGACCGCCGCGCAACCCTCAAAAGGATATGCGCGTTCCTCGTCCGGAAACGCCGATCGCCGCGCGTTTCGCTCCCCTTTGCCGTGTGACGCCATGACGGCGCGCGCGGCCGATTGTCAGGATGCCGCTTTTGCGGCAGGAAGGCGATAATGAACACGCATGTCAGTCCCCGCCGCGGCAAGGAGCTGCTTCGTGCCGATCGGGCGTTCGGCTCGGGAGGCGCGCTGGCGCGGCTGATGGCGCTGGCGCCGGCGCGCTTCTTTCATCGTCAGCTCGACCGGATCGACGCCGGGCTCGCGCACGGAACGCTCGAGGGCTATTTGCCCGACGGCAGCGTGCGTATTCTCGGCGGGCGCGGCAAGGGGCCGACCGCAGTCGTCCATCTCAAAAGCTGGACCGCGCTGGTGCGGCTGGCACTTTCGGGGTCGGTCGGCTGGTATCGCGCGTGGGACTTGGGGGAATGGGATTCGCCCGACCCGGTGCCGCTGTTCGATCTGTTCATGCGCAATGGCGAGGCGCTCGGTAACGCGGGGCGGTCGCGCGGGCCGTGGCGGTGGATGGCGCGCGCCGTCCATTTCCTCAATCGCAACAATCGCGCGGGTGCTCGCCGCAACATCCACGCCCATTACGACCTCGGCAATGATTTCTACCGGCTGTGGCTCGACAAGGGGATGAGCTATTCGAGCGCGCTTTTCGCCGATCCGGGCCAGTCGCTCGAAGACGCGCAGGCGGCGAAGGTCGATGCGATCCTCGACCGGCTCGACCTTCGATCGGGCAGCCGGTTGCTGGAGATCGGCTGCGGCTGGGGGGCGCTCGCCGAGCGTGCGGTCGAACGTCACGACGTGATCTATACCGGCATCACTCTGTCTCCCGCGCAGGCGGAGGTCGCCGACCGGCGGCTGAACGCGATCGATCTGTCGGGCCGTTCGGCGATCGAACTTTGCGACTATCGCGATGCCGAAGGCCCCTATGACGCGATTGCCAGCGTCGAGATGGTCGAGGCGGTCGGACAGGCCTATTGGCCCGCCTATATGGATGCGATCGCGCGGTTGCTGCGTCCCGGCGGGCGCGCCGCGATCCAGTATATCCTGATCAGCGACGCGCTGTTCGAACGCTATGCGGCGAGCACCGATTTCATCCAGGCCTATATTTTTCCGGGCGGCTGCCTGATGTCCGAAAGCCGTTTTCGCGCGCTCGCCGAGGAGCGGGGTCTTGCGTGGCGCGACGTCCGCCGCTTCGGCACCGACTATGCCGAGACGCTGCGCCAGTGGCGCGAGCGCTTCGACGCCGCGGTCGCGGACGGGCGGCTGCCAGCGGGCTTCGACGAGCGCTTCGTGCGGCTCTGGCGCTATTATCTGCAATATTGCGAGGGCGGCTTTCGCGGCGGCGGCATCGACGTCGCACAGGTCACTTTGGAAAAAACAGCCTGAAAACAGGGGAGAGGATGATGCGAAGATTTTGGGCGGCCGTGCTGTTGGGCACGGCGACGGCGGCGCTGACCGCCCCCGCGACGGCGCAGACCGCCGACACTATTTCCCAGAAACTGCCGGAGGATTTGAACGTGCTGTTTTGGAGCCAGGACCAGCGTGACGCCGCTTTCCGTACGATGGAGACGGTCCCCAAGGTGGTCGTCCACACGATCAAGGCGGGCGGCCCCGTCTACCCGCTGCCCGAGGGTAAGCCGATCGACCTCGGCCTCGATGTCGACGCGCATATGGCGCAGCAGCGCAACGCAGGACTGATCATCGTCCAGGACGGCAAGATCCGGCTCGAAAAATATGCGCTTGGCTATGCCGCCGCGGGTCGCTGGACGAGCTTTTCGGTCGCCAAGAGCTTCACCTCGACGCTCGTCGGCGCGGCGGTGAAGGACGGCTATATCAAGAGCCTCGACGACAAGGTGACCGTCTATATCCCCGGCCTACGCGGCTCGGCCTATGACGACGTCAGCGTGCGGCAGCTCTTGACGATGACATCGGGCGTCAAATGGAACGAGGATTATACCGACCCCAAGTCCGACGTCGCGCAGTTCAATCTGCAAAAGCCGGTCGCCGGCGAGGATATCACCGTCAGCTATATGAAAACGCTGCCCCGCGAGGCGCCTGCGGGGTCGAAATGGGTCTACAAGACCGGCGAGACGAATTTGATCGGAGTGCTGGTGTCGAGCGCGACCGGCAAGACGCTGTCCGACTATCTGTCGGAGAAGGTGTGGAAGCCGTTCGGGATGGAGCAGGATGCGGTGTGGATGCTCGGGCCGACGGGGCACGAGATCAGCGGCTGCTGCATTTCGGCGAGCCTGCGCGATTATGCGCGGCTCGGCGAATTTATCCTGAACGGCGGCGTCGCGGGCGGGCAGAAAGTGCTGCCCGACGACTGGCTGCCCGCGGCGACCACCAAGCAGGCCGACATCGACTTGCCGGGGCGCGGCTATGGCTATCAATGGTGGACCAACGACGACGGCAGCTTTGCCGCGCAGGGCATTTTCGGCCAGGGCATCTTCATCGATCCGAAGCGCAAGCTGGTGATCGCCTCGAACGGCAACTGGCCGACCGCCACCGACCCCGAAGGCGTCGGCAAGGCGCGCGAGGCCTTCTACAAGGCGGTGCAGGCCGCGGTGGATCGGGAAGCGAAATAAAACCCGTCGCCCCCGCGAAGGCGGGGGCTGCTGGCAGCCTTGCGATACGCCGATAGCGGCCCCCGCCTTCGCGGGGGCGACGATCAGGTGGCCGTGCCCGCAGCCCGCTGCGCGGCCCACGCCGCGACCAGCGGAACGAGCACGCCCAGCGCCATGATCCACCAGCTATCCGAAAAATCGGCGGCGCTGTAGAGCGCCGCGCCGATCACCGCGCCGGCGACGACCCAACCCGGGCCGTTGCCACCCGACACCCGCATCGCGAGCCATGCACCGCCGAAGGTGCCGACGAACCAGCCGACGATCAGCGCGATCGTCGAGCCCAGCGGGATCAGGATTTCGCCTGTGTCGACGTCATATTCGGCGGGGGCGATCTCGCTGCCGGCATATTGCGCCAGCCAGAGCAGGGCGAAGGCGACGAGGATGCCGACCAAAGCGGCGATCGCCGATCGCAGGATGCTGTTTTTCATTCCCGAATGCCTTTGCCCAATGCCGGATTATGCCCGCATTTGGCACAGAGTTGCAAAGAACGGGTTAAGCGTCCAGCATCACTTTGGGCAGCGCATGAAAAGCGGTGCTGTCGAAGCCCTCGACCATCATCGCGGCGACGAATTCGCCGACCGCCGCGGGGTCCTTGATGCTGTGCGGATCCTCGCCGGGATAGGCGCGCGCGCGCATCTGGGTGCGGGTGCCGCCGGGGTCGAGGATCGCGGTGCGGACGCCCGAGATATTGCGCATTTCCGCGCCATAGCTCGTCACCAGCGCTTCGAGCGCGGCCTTCGACGCGGCATAGGCGCCCCAATAGGCGCGTGGGTTGCGTGCGACGCCGCTCGACAGCATGAGCAGGCGGCCGCTTGCCGCGCGGCGCAGCAGCGGGTCGAAATTGGCGATCAGCGCCTGCTGCGCGATCAGGTTCAGCGTCAGCAGGCGGTTGAATTCCTTGCCGTCGATCGCCGCGACCGGAGTCAGCGTGCCGAGCATCGCGGCGTTCAGGACCAGCATGTCGAGCTTTTTCCAGCGCTCGGCCATTGCGCTCGCGAGGCGGGCGATGCTGTCGCCGTCGGTGAGGTCGAGCGGTGCGATCGTCGCGCTGCCGCCGGCGTTGTGGATGCGGTCCTCGAGGTCCTCAAGCCCGCCCGCGGTGCGCGCGGTGATCACGACGTGTGCGCCGCGCGCCGCGAGCGCTTCCGCGATCGCTTCGCCGATACCGCGGCTCGCCCCGGTGACGAGCGCAACCTGGCCCGCCAATTCTTCAGATTTCATGGTCATGTCGTTAGACAACCCGCTCGGCAAGCAGCGAAAACTGATCGTCGATGCTGTTTTCGTCGAAATCGGTCAGCGTCGTCGGATAGTCGCCGGTGAAGCAGGCGTCGCAATATTGCGGGGCGTCGTCGGCGCGCTTCGCTTCGCCGAGCGCACGGTAGAGGCCGTCGATGGTCAGGAAGGACAGGCTGTCGGCGTTGATGAAATTCGCCATCTGCCCGACCGTCATCTGCGCCGCGAGCAATTTCGCGCGCTCGGGCGTGTCGACGCCGTAAAAGCAGCTATGCTGGGTCGGGGGGCTGGCGATGCGCATATGCACCTCGGCCGCGCCCGCATCGCGCATCATCTGCACGATCTTGAGGCTGGTCGTGCCGCGCACGATCGAATCGTCGATCAGCACGATGCGCTTGCCGGCGATCAGCGCGCGGTTGGCGTTATGCTTCAGCTTGACGCCGAGGTGGCGGACCTTGTCGCCGGGCTGGATAAAGGTACGGCCGACATAGTGCGAGCGGATAATGCCGAGTTCGAAGGGAATGCCCGATTCCTGCGCATAGCCGATCGCCGCGGGGGTGCCCGAATCGGGGACCGGAATGACGAGGTCGGCATCGACCGGATTTTCGCGCGCCAGTTCGGCGCCGATCGCCTTGCGCACCGAATAGACGCTCGTCCCGTTGACGATCGAATCGGGGCGCGAGAAATAGACATATTCGAAGATGCACGGCCGCGCCGCGCGCTCGGCGAAGGGGCGGTGCGACGTCAGTTCGCCGTCGCGGATGATGACCAGTTCGCCGGGCTCGACCGAGCGCACGAACTCGGCCCCGACGACGTCGAGCGCCACCGTCTCCGAAGCGAGGATATAGGCGTCGCCCAGCTTGCCGAGGACGAGCGGGCGGATGCCGAGCGGGTCGCGGCACCCGATCATGCCTTCGGCGGTCAGGCAGATCAGCGAATAGGCGCCCTCGACCTGTTTCAGCGCATCGATGAAGCGGTCGAGCAGGGTGCGGTAATTGGACGTCGCGACGAGGTGAATGATCACCTCGGTATCGCTGGTCGACTGGAAGATCGAGCCGCGGCGAACGAGAATCTTGCGCAGCGCCGTCGCGTTCGAGATATTGCCGTTGTGCGCGACCGCGAAGCCGCCGGTGGCCAGGTCGGCGAACAGGGGCTGGACGTTGCGCAGCGCGGTTTCGCCCGTCGTCGAATAGCGGACATGGCCGATCGACGAATTACCGCCGAGCTGGCGCATGATGTCGTCGCGGTCGAAATTGCCCGCGACATGCCCCATCGCCCGGTGGGTGTGGAACTCCTTGCCGTCGAAGGCGGTGATCCCGGCGGCTTCCTGCCCGCGGTGCTGCAGGGCGTGCAGCCCCAGCGCGACCACGGCGGCGGCACTTTCGGCGCCATGGATACCAAAGACGCCGCACTCCTCGCGGAGTTTGTCGTCATCGAAAGGATGCGTCGTCAGCATGTCGATCCAGGGGCAGGGGGGGGCGGTGACTGCCGCGCATATAGGAGCGGTTGTTCCAAATGTCGCCCCCCAACTTCACACTATTGTCATCGAGTGCCGCCGCGGGTGACAACGCCAGTTGGTTTTGGAAGAATCCATTGTCCTTTTTTCGTCACCCCGGACTTGATCCGGGGTCCCGCTCAGCAACGTCGACAAGCGGGACCCCGGATCAAGTCCGGGGTGACGGGAAGAGATGGAAAAACAGTGCCGCCTTCATCGCTGCGGTGGGGTGACAGTGGCCCCGGTCCTGCTCTAAAGCGCTGCGCATGGACCCGACCAGCGACGAAACCGACCGCTTCCTGCCGCGCTTCGACGCCGCGGGCCTTGTCACCGCGATCGTCATCGATGCGGAGACCGGCACGCTGCTGATGGTCGCGCATATGAACGCCGATGCGATCCGGCTGACGCAGCAGACCGGCGCGGCGCATTTCTGGTCGCGCTCGCGCCGCTCGCTGTGGCGCAAGGGCGAGACGTCGGGCAATGAACTGACGCTCGTCGAGATGCGCGTCGATTGCGACCAGGATGCGCTGCTGCTGCGCGTCCGGCC
>Ga0182745_1005104_pt1 | contig 10791 bp, 7 predicted proteins | sample eDN3rd30CKraftBY_FD_128523 | JGI IMG/M metagenome (GOLD analysis project Ga0182745, IMG submission 128523) | Enriched backyard soil microbial communities from Emeryville, California, USA - eDNA 3rd pass 30_C Kraft BY (version 2) (version 2) | ecosystem: Environmental > Terrestrial > Soil >... | reverse complement strand
TGTCCCTGGCCAGTCCCGGCGGGTCCCAATGCCGGTACACCAGTTCGTGCAAATCCCGCTCCAGGGTGGCGACTTCGGCACCGCCAGCCAGATTGCGCTGTTCGTGCGGATCGCGGCCGAGATGGAACAGCTGCGGCGGGCCGCTCTCGCAGAAGATGTATTTCCATGGCCCGCGCCGCACCATCAGGCACGGCGAGGTCGCGCCGTCGGCCAGCATTTCCGAGAACACCGCGCGCTCGGCCGGCAAGGCGGCCTGCCCGGTCACGCACGGCAACAGGCTGTCGCCTTCGATCTCCGACACCAGCGGCACCTGGTGCGTATCATCGCTGCCGATCGCCAGGCAGGTCGGCAGCAAGTCCAGTAGCGATACCGGCTCCATGACCCGCACCGGCCCCTGCCCCGGCAAGGCGATCACCAGGGGAACCCGCACCGCCCCTTCCAGCAAGGTCCATTTGTACCAGAGCCCGCGCTCGCCCAGCATGTCGCCGTGGTCCGAGGTGAACACGACGGCGGTATTCTGGTCCAGGTCCATGGTTTTCAAGGCGTCCAGCAGACGCCCCACCTGATCGTCGATGTACGAAATCATGCCGTAGTAGGCATGGCGCGAACGCAGCACGTCGGCCTGTTCGACCCGGTGCTCGTCGAAGCGGTAGATCTTGCGCAGGCGCTCGCTGTGCGGGTCGTACTGGCCCGGCGCCAGCGGCGCCACCTGCGGCAGGTCGATCTCGTCGTCGGTATAGCGATTCCAGTATTCCTCGGTGATCACGTAGGGATTATGCGGATGGGTAAACGAGACCGTGAAGAAGAATGGCTTGCCGTCCGGGTTGCGTCCGAAATCGTAGATGCGGCGCAGCGCGCGCGCCGCGACCTCGTCGTCGTAATCCAGTTGCAGGCTGCGCCGGCAGGTGCCCGACTCGACCACGCTGCGCAGATTCAATCCGGTGGCGGCCACCGGTATCATCTGGCGCCAGTCCGGGGTCCAGCCGAAATCCGATGGATAGATGTCGGTGGTCAGGCGCTCCTGGTAACCGTGCAATTGATCCGGTCCGACGAAATGCATCTTGCCCGCCAGGCAGGTGTGATAGCCCAGCGCGCTCATGTAATACGCCAGGGTGGGCGCGCTGGAGGGGAACTCGCAGGCATTGTCGTACACCCCGAGCCGGGACGGCAGCCTGCCGGTCAGCATCGAGGCGCGCGACGGCGCGCACACCGGGAAGTTGCAATAACACGCGTCGAACAAGGCGCCGCGCGCCATCAGCGCGTCCAGGTGGGGAGTCTTGCAGACCCGGTTGCCGTAGGCGCGCAGGGCGAAGGCGGTCATCTGGTCCGCCATGATGTGCAGGATGTTCAGGCGCTTGCCTGGGCCTGCGCTTTTGCGTTCGTTGACGCTTTCACTGAAATTTGTCATCACGCCCCCGGCCTCAATCCAGCTGTGCGCCGGAAGCGCGCACCACCGGCGTCCAAACGTCCAGCTGGTCCTTGATGAAGCGGGTGAATTCGGCCTGCGACTGCAGGCTCAACACCATGCCGGTGGCGGCCAGCTTATCCTTGACGTCCTGGGTTTGCATGGTCTCGAGCGCGGCCTTCTCCAGCCGCGCCAGGATTTGCGGCGGCGTCCCGCGCGGGGCCAGCAAGCCGAACCACGCGGAGACGTTGAAGGGCTTCACCCCCGCCTCTTCCATGGTCGGCACGTCTGCCAAGGCCGGCTGGCGCGTGTCGGTCGTGACCGCAAGCGCGCGCAGCTTGCCGGATTGGATATGCGGCAGCGCCGACGACAGGCCATTGAACATCAGGTCGACCTGCCCGCCCACCAGGTCGGTGGTGGCCGGGGCGATGCCTTTATACGGCACGTGCACCATCTCGATGCCGACCGCGGTCTTGAACAGTTCCGCCGCCAGATGATTGGCCGAACCAACCCCGCCCGAGGCATAGTTCAACTGCTTCTTGCCCGACTTGGCCAGGGCGATCAGTTCGCTCACGCTGCGCGCCGGCAGCGCGGCATTGGTAACCAGCACCAAGGGGTTGGTGGCCAGCAGCGCGATCGGCGCAAAATCCTTCACCGGATCGAAGGACTGGGTGCGGTATAGCGAAGGGTTGATGGCGAGGGTGCCGAAATAGGCGATCCCCAGCGTATATCCGTCCGGATCGGCGCGGGCCACCTGGGCGGTGCCGATATTGCCGCCGGCGCCGGGTTTGTTTTCCACGACCATGGTCGCTTGCAAGCGTTCGCCGATGCCATTGGCCACCAGGCGCGCCAGTAGGTCCGACGGCCCGCCCGCCGAAAACGGCACCACCAGCTTGATCGGCTGGTTCGGATACGTGGTTTGCGCGGCTCCCGGCAAGGCCCAGGCCAAAAGGCCGAGTCCCAGCAAGCCCAGGCCCAGCAAGGACAGGAAGCGCTGTTGGAATGAGGTTTTCATGATGTCTCCTTATGACTGCTTTGTTATCGCCACGAACACAAACCGCCTGGCCTCTATGGGCAAACGGCACGGACCATCAAACCGCCATGCGGGTAACGAACTTGGGCGTCAGATAAGCTTGCAAACCCTCCACCCCGCCTTCCGAACCGTAACCGCTTTCCTTGACGCCCCCAAAAGGCGCTTCGGCGATCGAAACCGCCAGATGATTAATTGCCACCATGCCCGCCTCCAGGCCCTGCGCCACCTTGTCCGCGGTAACGCTAGCCCCCGTGAACGCATACGCCGCCAGGCCGAACGGCAGCGCATTGGCGCGCGCCAGTGCTTCCTCGGCGGTATCAAAGGCGACAATGGGCGCGATCGGCCCGAAGATTTCCTCGCGCAGCATGGCCGCGTCGTCGCGCAAGTCCTGCACCACCGTCGGCGCAAAGAAAAATCCCGGCTGCTGCAAACGCGTGCCGCCGCACAGGATTCTGGCGCCGCCGCGCTGGGCGTCATCGACGAAGTGCTGCATCGCCGCCAAACGGCGGGCATTGATCATCGGCCCCATGGTAGTTTGCGGATCCAGGCCATTGCCCACCGTCAGCGCCTCTGCGGCGGCGCCCAGCGCCTGAGCAAAGCGTCCCACGGCGGCGCGCTGGACATAGAAGCGCGACGGCGCAACGCACACCTGGCCGGCGTTGCGGAACCGGCCCGCCGCGCACAGTTGCGCGGCGCGTTCGACATCGGCATCGTCGAACACCAGCACCGGCGCGTGTCCGCCCAACTCCAGGGTGCAGCGCTTGACGCCATGGCGCGCCGCCGATTCCGCCAGATGCTTGCCGACCGGGATCGAACCGGTAAAGCTGATCTTGCGGATCAACGGACTCTGGATCAGGGTTTCCGACACTTGCGCCGGTACTCCGAACACCAGTTGCAGCACCCCGGCGGGCAAGCCCGCATCCACGCACGCCTGCACCAGCGCCATGGCGGTCGCCGGCGTTTCCTCGGCCGGCTTGATGGTCAGAGAACAGCCCGCGGCCAAGGCGCCGGCGATCTTGCGCGCCGGCGTCAGCGCCGGGAAATTCCACGGCGTAAATGCCGCCACCGGGCCAAGCGCCTGCTGCTGCACCACCTGGACGACCTGCGCGGTGCGCGCCGGAATCGTGCGCCCATAAAGGCGCCGCGCTTCCTCCGCATACCACTCGATGATTTCGATCGCCGCCGTCCATTCGGCGCGCGACTCGGCCAGCGGCTTGCCCTGTTCCAGCGTCAAGACCCGGGCCAGGACCTCGCCGCGCTCGCGCAACAGGCGCGCCGCCTCCAGCAAGACCCGGCGTCGCTCGAAAGCCGGAGTTGCCGACCACAGCGTAAAACCCTGATGCGCAGCCTGCAGCGCCTGTTGCAGCTGCGCCGCCGAGGCATGCGGCAACCAGCCCAGGGCGGCGCCGGTGGCGGGGTCCAGCACTTTCTCGCCCACGCCCTCCTGCGCCGTCAACCAAGCGCCGTCGATATGCAAGGCCAGCCGGGTAAATACCTTGCGCGCCGCGCCGTCGGGATCGTCTATCGCCTTCAAGATGCAGTCTCCTGTGTCAGGTCGGCCTGTCCCAGGCCGGATTGGTTCAGCCGCCACACCAGCAGATCGAAACGATCCTGGCCAAAGAATGGCTCGCCCTGGTACACCATCAAGGGCACGCCCCAATGGCCAGCCGCGTACTGGGCCTCCTGGTTCGCTTCCACCTGGGCCTCATATTGTTCGGGAGCGGCATCGATCGCCGCCTGCAGCTGCGCCAGATCCAGCCCAGCGCGGGCGGCCGCGTGGGCCAGGTGCTCGCCCAGATGCCAGTCATCGACGCTGCCATCCCACAGCAGGCGGCTGACTTCGCGCATGAACTCCAGCCCCCTGCCCCGGCGCTCGGCCTCGATGCCCAGCCAGGTCAGGCGCCGGATATGCGGTTGCTGCGGGGAGATTTCCAGGGTCAGCGGATCCTGCACGATCGGGTCCGGCACCGGACGCCGGAACGGCATGCCCAGGAACTCCGCCACCCTTTGCGAATCGCGGTAAAAATACGGACGCGCCAGGGGATGCATTTTCTTGAAATGATCCGGATAGCGCACTGCCAGCGGATACACGATGCGCACCTGCCAGTGCACGCCATGCTGCTCGGCCAGGGCCAGCACGCGCGGCAAGACCAGATAGCTGTAGGGGCTGCGGAACGACCAGAACAATTCGACGCTGAAATCAGACGCCATCGGGATGCCTCCTTGGTTCACCGGCCCACGCTCCCAGGCCACCAACACAGCTTAGTCCGCCCGGTGATTGCAGTAAAATCGTTTTTTCGTATGCATCGATATGATTTTTGATATCAAAGGCAAACCATGCCCCATACCGCCCGTCCTCATTGGCTGCTGCGCAGCCGCCTGAAACTGCGCCAATTGCTGCTGGTATCGGCATTGGGCGAACTGGGAAATCTGCGCCGCGCCGCAGCCCAGCTCAATATGACCCAGCCATCCGCGTCCAAGCTGCTGCATGAACTGGAGTCGGCGCTGGACGTGCAATTGTTCGAGCGTTCGCGCCGCGGCATGACGCCCACGCTCTATGGCGCCGCCATGATCCGCCATGCGCGCGGCCTGCTGTCCGACCTGGACGCCGCCCGCGACGAGATCAGCGCCCTGGCGGCCGGGGCCAGCGGCACGCTCGCGGTGGGCATGATGACTTCGACAGTTTCGGCCCTGGTGCCGCAGGCGGTCTCGATGCTGCTCGAGCGCCACCCCGCGATCCGCGTATCCCTGGTGGAAGGCACTCACGACTTGCTGATGCCGGCCTTGCAGAACGGTGACCTCGATCTGGTGCTCGGACGCGTGATGGGCGCGGCCACCCTGGAGCAAGTCGAGATGGAGATGCTGTACGAGGACGAATTCCTGGTGGTGTGCGGCCCGCACCATCCGCTGCGCAAATCGCGCAAGCGCGAACTGACCCTGACGGACCTGGTCGGGCACCAATGGATACTGCCGAACATCCAGGCGCCGCTGCGCCAGCGCCTGGACATCCTGTTCATGGAGCAGGCCGGGAAACGACCCAAAAACGCGGTGACTTCGGTGGCATTGCTGGCCAACCTGGCCTTGCTGCAGGAAAGCCCCATGCTCTCGGTCATGCCCGCCGACCTGGTGCGGCAATTCGCGCGCAGCGGCCTGCTGCACGCGCTGCCGGTAGCCTTGCCGGGGCTGTACGCGCCGGTGGTCATGATCAGCCGCGCCGGGCGCGATCACTCCCCCGCGACGCGCGCCTTCATCGAGGAATTGCGGCTGGTGGTGGGGCGGGCGAAGGAAACGGCCGAGACTTGATGCCGCGGCTTCGGCACTGTCCGCTATGTATCGGTGCTGGAACCCTGGCTGCCGTGTTCAGGATCATGGCGGGCAATGCTGTTGGCGGCGGCCAGCGCCTTGTCGATGAAGGGCTTGCCTGGCAACAGCTGCGTTGTAACAAGCCCCATTTTGTTCCATGTCTCTTGCATGCTGCGAAAGTAAAAATCCAGATCCCGCCTGGGTACCGGATCAAGTTCGGCGGCCTGCTGCGAATGCTGCACCACGTCTTCGAATACACGGACGCCCGCGCCTGTAGGGTGATGCGTTTCCGTTAGCACCTGCTTGGTAACCGCAGCCGGCTCGCTACTCCTCCTCGAACGCGTCCGCAATACGGGAGCACTCGGCGAAGCCGGCAAGCTACCCATGGGAACGGACGCCGGCTTTCGATCAGGAGATTCATGGACGCTGTTCCAGGATGCCGCCATATCCCGCACCGAGGTCAGCAATATCTCCGTTTCCAACTGTATGTTCTGAATATCCGCCATCACCCAAGGCTTATCCTGAACGGCGTCCAGAGCTGTCACGGCTTTCAGCTCGACGAGCGCCTTGGTAAGCGATGAATTCAAGGTATTCAGAACCTTCGGTATCGCCGTGTTCATGTCTTGAGCAGGGGAGATTTTTTCCAGAAATATTTGGCAGCCCTTCAGCATGAACTCACAGTCCTTGAAATGCTTCCCCACATCCCCGGAACCTGGAAATAACGCCGCTGCCTTCCGCATCCGCTGCTGCAACGCCTCCAGCTTGCTGTTGTCCTTCATCCAGATCAGCCACCCCAGGGTTTGTTGCTTGATCTTGCGTTGCGCACCCCCATCGGCCGGCAAGCTGATCGGAACCGAGATTTCTCCCTTGGCGTTTTGCTTCTTCCCCGCGCGTGGCGAACGTATTTTCCGGGCCAGCCGACTGGTCTTCAAACCGACTGGGACACTGACTTGGGAACGGCAAATCTTCGCGGAAGCTTGCAGCAGCGTGGCAAAATTCTCCTGCTGCGCCGCAAGTTGATTCCCAACCGCCCTGAACAGCATCATGCGCTTGGCCCATATCATGCCTCGCCTGTCCAAGGGAGTTTGCTGATCCGGAAGCTCGCCACTCTTGTAGGGAGGAACCAGAATCTGGAATACATCTGGCTTTGGTGGCAATTCCAGCAATTGGATGGAGTCGGACCAGGTCTGCAGAATATCCACCGCCGCCGCCATCGAATCCGCCGCCTTGCCCAGCCATGCGTGCGCCGCCGGCATGTCCTTCGCAATACACCGTTCGGCTTCGCCGAGCTGTCCCACGGCGCATGCCAGGGATGCCAGTATTGGGGAAGGCGTTGGGAACGGCGTTGGGGGCGGCGCCGTCAGCACTGAAGCGCCGATGCCTGGCTCATGCAAGCCCTGTAGCACCAGCGTCAAGGTATTGCGCCAACTCGCCACCGAATATCCCAATTCCAGAAGGTCCCTCAAACGGGATGCTTTAGGAGATAGTGTTCCGTCCTTTTCCGCGCGGCAGCGGTTTCTGGCCTTCGCCACCCAGGCGGGTCCGATAAAGGGCAAGGCACTCCGCGTATGTTCGACATCCGCATCGATTTGCTTGAATGCATGCAGGCATTGCGCAATCCGCCTGTCATCTTGTACCAGGGGCGGCGGCACTGGCTTCTCACGCAATCTGGCCCCCCCGCTAGCGCGGCTGCGCTTCAGCCCGGATCTTGGCGCCGATTCGCCGCCTTTCCGGCGCACGAGAGCACTTGCTGGCGGTACTGACAAAAAATCCGGCGCCACCACCTGGATCAAGCCCGACAGCGGAGCGTGCAAATTGTTCAACCTGAATTTCAATACCGCGAAAAAATCATTATCAGAGAAATCATGCTGCTGATCCCGCAACTTCTCCACATTCTCGGCAAGCATCGACCGCAGCTTCTTCCACAGATCCGGGATCTTCGGCATAGGCCTTCCCTGTGCTTCATGCTTCAATATCTGCGTTGATATCTGGAGCATTTTTTTAAGATCATCCTTGATCCCGCCCAGAGCTGGATACTTTTCCTTCATCCACAAACCGCCATCATCCCTTGCCGCATCCAATAGCCCGATCAGATCGGCAAGAAATTCCCGGACCGCATTCAAACCGCCTGCCAGACCCAGCAAGGACTTGCCCGAGTGGTCGAACAATGCCATCCATGACTGCAAGGTCTCCGTGCCATTCGTCCCTTCCGCGCCCACGCTGGTGTTCTGGCATTCTGCCTGGTAGCTCTCGACAAGCCTGGACATTGCGTCATGCGTGGCGCATATCTTCCATTCGACCTTGGCCAAATGCATGCGCCTGGCCTCTTCCCTTTTTGCCTGTGCCGCATTCTCCAGATCGTCGACGGCATTGCGCAACAAGTTCTTGACCGCCAGGACTCCCGGAGCCGCCCCGATGGATTGCTCCATTTGGCAAACCTTCGTGAACATTCCAAGCAACTCTTGCCGGCACTGCAGCAAATACTTCCAAGTCTCATCCGTCACCAACCCGGGGTCGATCTTTTTCCTGGGGGTCACCTTGGGGGATTTCGGTGCGCTTGTATCCATGTTGGAAAGCACGGAATTCGTCACTGCCCCGCCCAATGGCGGCGCGCCGGGAAAATGAGGAAGACTTGGAGATGCACTATTCATGACGAGATTTCTTGAAACAGATCAGCTTATGAGGTAACGCCATAGCGTTTTCAATTGACTTGCTTACACAACCAGGGCAGGTTTGAAACCCGCCCCTACGGATTCTTGCCATGGGTATGGCGATCCAGCTTTCGTGGGAGCGGGAACCCGCCCTTGCTCGATCACCTTGCCTCATGCGCATAAGGCCAATACCCTGGGCTCGTGGGCATGAAGTCGGATGGAAGGGGTACACAGGCGCCGGGGAGTGTCGTGTACTGCCGTAGTACCGCACAGCAAGCGGCGTACTTCATCAAACACCCGCGGTTCGTAACCGTAACCAGGAATAGGTTCAATCGCGGCCCAAGCGCGCTGATCGTTCGCCGGACAGCTATTTACGGGCGGCAAGGTCCGGGGATTCCCGGCATCAAGAAAGGAAGGGGAAAGACCACATCCGCCGGCGGCAGGCCGCGCAAGCGGATGTGGCATGTGGAAAGCGCGGCAGGCCTTACGGCGTGCCTTACGGCAAGCCTTACGCCACCTTCAGCACGATCTTGCCGATGTGCTGGCTGCTCTCCATCAAGGCATGGGCCGCGCCCGCCTGTTCCAGAGGAAACTCCTGGAAGATTTGCGGCTGGATCTTGCCGCTTTCCAGCAAGGGCCAGACCCGCAGCAATAGCTGTTGCGCGATCGCGCCCTTGAACTCCACCGAGCGCGGGCGCAGCGCCGAGCCGGTGATGGTCAGGCGCCGGCGCAGAATCTGGCCCATGTCGATGGTCGACTTGGCCCCGCCCAGCAAGGCGATGATCACCAGGCGGCCGTCATCGGCCAGGCACGTCAGTTCGCGTTGCGCATAGTCGCCGGCGACCATGTCCAGGATCACGTCCACACCCTTGCCGCCGGTGGCGGCCTTGGCGGCCTCGGCGAAATCCTCGGTGCGGTAATTGATGCAGAGTTCGGCCCCGAGTTTTTCGGCGGCCCGGCATTTCTCGTCCGAACCGGCGGTCGCCAACACCCTGTTGCCCAAGGCCGCGGCGATCTGTATCGCCGCCACCCCGATGCCGGAAGTGCCGCCCTGGACCAGCAGCACCTCGCCCTCGGCCAGGCGGGCGCGGTCGAACACATTGCTCCAGACCGTGAAAAAGGTTTCCGGCAATGCCGCGGCCTGCACCGCCGTCAAACCCTTGGGAACGGGCAGGCATTGGGCCAGCGGCGCCGTGCAGTATTCGGCGTAACCGCCGCCCTGCACCAGGGCGCAGACCAGGTCGCCTTGCTTGAAGCGCGAGCCGGACAGGTCGCCGCCAACGATGGCGCCGGCGACTTCCAGCCCGGGCAGATCGGATGCGCCGGCCGGCGGCGGGTAATGCCCCTTGCGCTGCAAGACATCGGGCCGGTTGATCCCGGCGGCATGTACCTGGATCAAGACCTCGCCCGGCTTGGGTATGGGCTTCTCACGTTCGCAAAGCTGCAGAACTTCCGGACCACCCGGCTGCGAAATTTCGATGGCGCGCATGGCGACTCCCTTTCATCAAACGCAAAACGCTCATTGTAAGGGAGATCGCCAAGGGAGATCGGTAGGGAGATTGCTCGCGCCCCTCGTACCCGCAGTCGGGGGCGGCGGCGCTGCTCAATCCAGCGCCCGGCATGTCAGCGGCGCCTGCCCCAGAGCGGTCCAGGTGGCCTCCCCGCCCTTGCCGCGCAATTCATATCCCGATGCCTCGTACCAGAACCCGGAGGCGGCGCGCTGCTGTGGCAACGCGACCACCGCGGCGCCATCGACGCGCACTTCGGCCTGCTCCAGCGCGGGCCGGAACACCACATCCAGGCGCTTGCCGCCACAGTCATAGCGCACGGCCAGCGCATCCCGCTCGGGCAAGGCCGGGGAAGACAGGCTTGCGCAGGCGCCAATCATGGTCAGACAGGCCAGGATCAAAGCTAAGCTTGGGACTCGGACTCTTGCGTGCATGTGGAAATCCTTGTTTGTGTACCGGGTTCGCGGACCGGCGCCCGCAATCGATGTGCTATTCTTTGGCGCTGGTCCGCGGCCCCACTCCTGTGCGGCCAAGGCATTCGAGCGTGGTGCAAGCGCGGCTCTCCTGATCCATTTTCACGGTGCGATTCATGATGCCCACCTGCAAGCCAACAACCTGCCGCCATCGATCATCGCATGTTTTCATCGCGGTGTTTTCCCTGGCGGCCTGCGCGAGTGCGGCAGCCCAGACCAGCCCGGTGCAGCTCGCCCCCGTCAACGTCACCAGCACGCAAATCGAGCGCCCGGTATTCGATACCCCGGCCTCGGTAGACCTGATCGACGGCGCGGCCATGCGCGCCAACCGGATCCAGGTCAACCTGTCGGAAAGCCTGGCGGGCGTTCCCGGCCTCCTGATCCAGGACCGGCAGAATTTCGCCCAGGATCTGCGCAT
>Ga0182745_1005103_pt1 | contig 10791 bp, 7 predicted proteins | sample eDN3rd30CKraftBY_FD_128523 | JGI IMG/M metagenome (GOLD analysis project Ga0182745, IMG submission 128523) | Enriched backyard soil microbial communities from Emeryville, California, USA - eDNA 3rd pass 30_C Kraft BY (version 2) (version 2) | ecosystem: Environmental > Terrestrial > Soil >... | reverse complement strand
CCTCGGCGCCTATGCGTCCGCCTCCGAGAAGCCGGCCTTCGGGCGGGATCGGCAGGCATCGCGCTCCCACGGAGGCGCGGGCACGGGCCAGCACCTGGTGGTTGCCGGCAGCGCGCTCGGCCTGGCCGTCGGTGCCCGGCCTGCGAACCTCGCTGCGGTAGCCGTCTTCGTCGTGCTCGTCGTCTTCGGTTCGGTGTGGGCCGGCCGGACATCGGAGGCTTCCGCGGCGACGGTGGCTCGGTCCACCGCGGTGCGCGTCGGCATCGTGCTCCTGCCCGTCTTGGTGATCGGCAGCTACTGGTACCTGCGCAACTGGATCGAGTTCGGCAGTCCGCTCTACCCCTTCTCGATCGGCCCGTTCCACGGTCTCGGCTCGGTGGAGGAGCTCATCGTCGCTCCGAACCGACCCGACACGCTCGACGCCGTCGGCGGGAACGTGGCGCGGACCATCACGTCGTGGTCGGCCGATCTCCCGCCGGGCTCCTACGCGGTGGATCAGCGGCTCGGGGGGTTCGGCCCGCTCTTCCTCGTCGCCCTGGTGCCGGCGCTCGTCTTGTTCGTGTCGCGCTCGGTTCGCACCGCGCCGGCGAGGGCGATCGCCGTCGTCGCGCCGGCGGTACTGCTGCTGGCGCTCCAGCCCGCGCCGTGGTGGGCCCGGGGGACGATCTTCATTCCGGGTATCGCCGCCGCCGCATTTGCCGCCGTGCTCCCCGAGCAGCGCGGTGGCGTCCGCACGGGCGTGCTGGCGGGCGCGACGGTCCTGCTCGGATGGGGGCTCTGGGCGGTCGCGAGCCAAACCGTCTACACCGATGCCGTGACCCACCGCCGCGTCGAGCTCGGCGATGCGTGGTCGCTGGTGCACGAGGACGACCGCGCCCACGCGGTGCTCCCCTACAGCGGGTACGCGGTCCTCGACACCTATCCCTCGGGCACCGTCGTGGCCGTCTTGGACGGGTTCGTGCCGTCGCAGCGAGCGCCGCTCTACGGGCAGGACCTGGACCGCCGCCTCGTGATCGTGCCCCCCACCTCTGATCCCGACGAGCTCGCCCGCTCGATGGACCAGGCCGGAGCCGACATCGCGGTGGTCCCGGTCAGCTCCGAGTCGCTGATCGAGGCGGTGCGCCAGCCGGGGAGCCCGTTGCAGATCGTGGCCGAGCGGGGCGCGTCGCCGGCTCGCACGGTCCTCGTCGCCCCGGCTTGACCCTCCGTTCGCTGGCCACCGTCACGACCCTGGTGGCTTCGGGTTGTACGACCCGGTGGGGCCGGACGTACCTGCGTGTGATGCCCCCGTTCACGACCCAAGGAGCCCGCTCATGGCTGCAACCCCTGTCCTCGCCTATCTCGATGCCGGTACCGGCGCGGCCCTCGCGGCGGTCGTCGCCTCGGGTGCCGTCGGCGCCCGTGCTCTGTTCGGCAACGCCAAGACGAAGGTAGGCCGCAAGATCGGCCGAGGCGGCTCGGCCAACGCCGCTGGGTCCTCGGACGAGGCCAGCACCGACGCGTCGGCGCCCGCGAACGACGCCAGCTGAGCACCTTCGGACCATGGCGTATGCGATGGAGGAAGAGCGGACCGACGAGCATCGCCGGTCCACGGGGGTGCTCGCCCTCTTCGGCTTGGCGGTGTTCGCGGTGTCGTTCCCGCTGGTGCGGGTGCTCGTGGACGCGCCGGAGTTCTTCATCGCTCACGACCTGACGGGGACGGCCACGGCCGTCTTCTTCGTCGTCGTCATCCTCGTGGTCCCCGCGGTGCTGGCCCTGGTCGGTTCGCTCCCCGGCGCGGTGGGGCGCGTGATGCAGTTCGTGGTGCTGGGGATCTTGTCGGTCCTCGCGGCCGCGGGGCTCCTGCAACCGATCAGCGGCCTCTCGGCGCTGTTCGTGGTCGCCGTGCTCGCCCTCGCCGTGACCCTCGTGGCCGCGGAGGTGCAGCGCGGCTGGCTTCGGTCGATGGGTGCCGTCCTCTTGGTCTTGCCGGTCCTGCTGCTCGCCTGGACCCTCGGACCGTCGAGGGTCGGTTCGTACATCCGCTCGTCGGATGCGACCGTGCTCGCCCAGAAGGCATCCAAGCCGGTCGACACGCCCGTCGTCGTCGTGGTCTTCGACGAGTTCCCCCTGACGGCGCTGCTCGACCACGACCTGCACATCAACAGCGACCGGTTCCCCAACCTCGCGGCGCTGGCCGACACGTCCAGTTGGTTCCGTACGGCCAGCTCGATCTCCCCGCAGACCTCGGCCAGTGTGCCGGCGCTGCTCTCGGGGATGGAGCCGGACCTGACCAAGGTCCCGGTGGCCTCGGCCTACCCGAGCAACATCTTCCTCCAGCTGGGCAACCTGTACGAGGCCCACGACTACCAGCCGATCACGTCGCTGTGTCCTGATTCCGTGTGCGGTGCGGGCGCGGCCTCGAAGGCGGGCTCGAAGACCAAGACGGACGACGATGCGCAGCAGTCGGCCTCACGCACCGGGTGGGGCGATGCCGCCGACGATGCGCTCCTCGTCTACCGCCACGCCGTCAGCTCCGATGCCATGCGGGCCGATCTGCCGTCGATCAGCCAGGGTTGGGCCGGCTTCGGAGGCTCGCCCGATGCGGACCTCGTCGATGCCGCTGCTGCTGACGAGACCCCCAAGGGCGGGTACGGCACGTTCCCCGCGCAGGTCGGCGAGCTCCAGTCGCTCCTGGCGCAGAAGGGCCACACCGATCGTCCGCAGCTCTGGGTGGCCCACTTGATCGCGCCGCACATGCCCTGGGTGGCAGTGCCTGACGGCACCACCTACGCCGGCGCCGTGCCTCCGGGCCTGACGGTGGAGGGCGGCACCCTCACCTGGGGCCAAGACGAAGCCCAGCGCCGCGCCGGCTACCAGCGGCTGCTGCTCCAGATCGGCGCCCTCGACCGGGAGGTCGGCGCCATGCGCCAGGAGCTCGAGCAGGAAGGCATCTGGGACGACGCGGTGGTGGTGGTCACCGCGGACCACGGCGTGCAGTTCGAGCCGGGCGGCTCCCGAGCCGTCGGGGCCGGGGGAGCCGAGGTCACCGGTGTCCCGCTGTTCGTCAAGGCGCCCCATCAGACGAAGGGCAGGATCGACGACCGGGCGGCCCTCACCATGGATGTCGTCCCCACGGTCCTGGGCCAGATCGGCCTGCAGTCGCCGTCGAAGTTCGACGGGCTCGACCTCTTCACCGATCGCATCCCCGATCGCCGCACCGACGCCTTCCTCGTCGGCGCGGGTTCGACCACCACCCCCGACCAGAGCCTGGACGCGCTCCGCAAGGTGGTGGAGCGGCGCTCGAAGTGGCTCGATCCCGACGGAGGTTGGGACCCGGTCTTCCAGGTCGGGGTGCAACAGCAGCTGGTCGGCACCAGCGTGGCGAGCCTGGGCGCGGCGACGCCGTCCGATGCCGCCTGGCACCGCACCGAGGGCGAGACGGGCCGGCGGGTGACGATCGAATGGGACGCGGCCCCGCCGAGCAGCTCGACGGCGCTGGTCGTGTGCGACGGCACCGTCGCCGGAGCCGCCGACACGTCGCAAGCCGGGCCGGTGACCGTCTTCGCGGCGCCCGACCACTGTTCTGAGCCCGATCGTGGCGAGGTGTGGATCCTCGACAGCGACGGCGCCATCCACCAAGCGAGGAGATCGTGATGGAACCAAGCCCGTTGCTCGAAGACGGAGGCGTGCCGGCACCGGTGCCCGGATCCTTCCGGGACCCGCGCGCCCGGGTGTTCGCCACCGACGATGCGATCCTGCGAGCGCTCAACCCGGCAGGGGCCGAGGACTTCGCCCGCCTCGAGTCGACGTCGTTCTACGGAGCCGCCCAGCGGCGCGGGACGATCGTGCCGACGCGGCGTGCGACGGGGGCAGCCGCCGACCGCCTCAAGTCCGAGGGATGGTCCGAGGTCTTGCTCCACGAGCGGATCCCGGTCGTCACCTATCCGTACGAGTGGTCGTTCTCGATGCTGCAGGACGCCGCGCTGCTCCAGCTCCAGCTCGTCGCCGACGGGCTGGGCGAGGGGATCTCCTGCAAGGACGGCACGTCGTACAACGTCCAGTTCGTGGGGTCGCAGCCGACGTTCATCGACATCGGCTCGTTCGCCCCCCTGGCCGGTGGCGACGCGTGGCCCGGCTACCGGCAGTTCTGCTCGCTGTTCCTCTACCCGCTGCTCCTCGAGTCGTACCTGGACGTGTCGTTCGCGCCGTGGCTGCGCGGCTCCCTGGAGGGGATGACCCCCGAGGTCGCCGATCGCCTCCTGCGGGGGCGGGCCCGGATGCGGCGAGGCGTGCTCACCCACGTCACGCTGCAGGCGGTCGCGGCACGCCGCTACGCCGAGAAGGACGACCCGGCGGCCGAGCTGGCCAGCGGTCAGGAGTCGAACGCGACGATCATCGAGGCGCTGTGCAAGCGCACCACCGCTCTGGTCGAATCGCTGCGGGCTCCCGGCAGCGCCACCACGTGGAGCGACTACAGCGGCCGGTCCCACTACGGCGGCTCGTCGCTCGACGAGAAGGACCGCTTCGTGCGCGAGGTCCTGGCCGAGGCGGAGCCCACCACGGTGGTGGACCTGGGATGCAACGACGGCCGGTACGCGGAGCTGGCGGCCGAATATGCGACGTCGGTGGTGGCGATCGATGCCGATCGCCGCGTGGTGGACCAGATGTACCAGCGCCTCCGGGGTCGGAACCTCCCGATCCTGGCCATGGTGGGTGACCTCGCCGACCCCAGCCCCGGTCTCGGTTGGGATCTCACCGAGCGGACGCCGCTGAGCGAACGGCTCGACGCCGACCTCAGCTTGAGCCTCGCGCTCATCCACCACCTCGTCATCGGGCGGAACATCCCCATCGGGGCCTACCTCGATGCCCTCGGGGCCATCGCGCCCCGCACCGTCCTCGAGGTGCCCCACCGTGACGATCCGATGGTCCGGCGCATGTTGGCGCCCAAGCCGCCGGACACCCACGACGACTACCAGCTCGAGGTCATCCGCCGCCTGATCGAGGAGCGGTTCGAGATCCGGCGGGAGCTGGCGCTCTCGAGTGGCACCCGGACCATCTTCGACCTCGTGCGGCGTTGACCGTCGTCGGGCACCACCAGGGGTCCGTCACGCCGAGTGGCTCGGTGAGTTGTGCCTTCCGGCTGGCTCGATCACCCGCATCGCGCCGTCCACCACCCCCATGACCGACTACACCGCGCTCTCCGACGACGAACTGCTCGGCCTTGCCCGCGACGGCGACCGTTTCGCCTACGGCGAGCTCTATGCCCGTCACCAGGAGGACGGCCGCCGGTATGCGAGGCGGATGGTCGGTGCGGCCGCCGACGACGTCCTCTCGGAGGCGTTCACGAAGGTGCTGGGGGCCATCCACCGCGGGCACGGCCCGGTGGACGGGTTCCGGCTCTACCTCTTCACCGCGATCCGCGGCGTCGCGCAGCGGTCCGGCTCGCAGATCGCCCGTCTGGTGCCGATGGCCGACCTCGACGGCGACCACGACGACGACGTCCGGCTCGACGAGATGATCGACTCGGTCGACGGCCCCGACCGTGCCCTGGTGCTCGAGGCGTTCGGCCGGTTGAGCAAGAGCCAGCAGGAGGTGCTCTGGATCGTCGATGCGGAACAGCGCCCGCCGGCGGAGCTGGTCGATCGCTTCGGCCTCTCGCCGAACGCCATCTCGGCGCGGGCCTACCGCGCCCGACAGGCGTTCCGACGGGCGTTCCTCGAGCTTCACTTCGATGCGTCTGGCCCGGAGGTCCGCCGGGGCTGCAAGACCGTTCGAGCCTCCCTCGAGCGGTACCTGCGCGATGCGCTGCCCGAGGCTGAGCGGCTGGAGGTCGAGGCCCACCTCGACACCTGTGGACGGTGCCGGGCGCTGCTCGAGCAGGTGGGTGCGCTGACCCAGCAGTACGGGGCCGGTGCTCCCCTCGCCGCGATCGTGGCCATGGCCCTCGCCGCCGGCGACCACGAGGTCGGCGCTCCGGTGGCGGTCGGGCACGGATCCGAGCACGGCCCTTCGCCGTCGAAGCGTGAGGTGGTGGCCGCGGGCGCCGCGCTCGCTCTGGTCCTGGGGGCCGTCGTGTTCGCCGCGGTGGCGATCGGGCACCGGGCGGCCGACGATCCGGTCGATCAGGCATCGTCCGGGGGCGGAGCGGCCGGTGGGAGTGTCGAGACGCCGGTGCCGGCTGAGACCACCACCACGAGCGCGGTGCCACCGGATGGGGGACCCCAGGGCCGTGGCGCGGAGGGAGGCCCCGTCGCCGAGTCACCGCCGACCTCGCCGGCATCGACGACCTCACCGACGTCGCCGTCGTCGCCGTCGGGATCGCCGGCCGCGCCGAGGTCCACGTCGTTCCAGTCGGGCAGCGAGCCGACACCAGCGGTCCCGGTCACCGCCGGGCCCGAACGACCCACGCTGGCGCCGGTCGTCCGGACGCCTTCGATCACCCCCGTCGGTGTGGTGGTCCGCCACGAGCAGGCGTTCGTGCTCGCTCGTGCCACGGCCAACACGACCGGCCCGCTCACGGTCACGGCATCGGCGAGCGGTGGATCGATCCGAAGCATCGAGACGCTCGACGGCCCGTGCGGCGACGACGGACCATCGCCGTGTCTGGTGCAGGCGCGTGCGGGCGAGGTCATCGACGTCCTGGTGGAGGTCGCGGCGGGGGAGGCACCGATCGATCTCCGGGTCAGCTGGGTGCCGGCCGACGTCCGCCTCGCGTCTCGCGTCGACGCCGCCACGACGGTGGTACCCGCCTCATCGGGACGGGCGCCGGACCGGGTTGCGCTGTCGGGCAGCGAGGCGGTGGTGGCGGCGAGCTCGGCGGTCGAGTGCCCGTCGCGTCCCACCTGTTCGGCGGACGATGCCCTGGAGGCCGTCGACGTCGACGGCGACGCGTCGACCGCAACGTCGTCGTCGGCCACCGTCGCCGTCGATCCCACGGCGACGGTCCTGTGGGCCGAGCTGTACTGGAGCGCCGACCTCGCGCCCGACCCGGCGGGTTCGCCGGCACCGCTCCCGGGCGCCCGGGGCACCGTCGGGCTCCGGGGCCCCGACGGAGAGCGCACCAGCGTCGAGGCCGACGAGGTCCGCGAGCGTGGCTCCACCTACCAGGCCATGGCCGATGTGACCGACCTGGTGACGAGCGGTGGGACGTACGTGGTCTCCGATCTCCAGGTGGGCGGAGGGGTCGGCGCCTGGGGCGCCTGGACGCTCGTCGTGGTGATGGCACCGACCGGTGGATCGGCGGGCCGCGAGGCGGCGGCACCGCTCGTCGTATCCTCCCCGTTCGAGGCGGCGACGAGCGGTTCGTCCCTCGATCTCGACCTCGACCTGTCGCCGGCGGTGATGGGGGCCGCGGGGCAAGCCACGGTGGACCTGGTCGCCTACGGCGCCACCGAGGAGAGCCGGGGGTTGGTCGAGTGGTCGGGTGACGGATCGAGCCGCCGGCTCGGCGGGCAGTCGGGTGCCACCGGCATGGTGACGCCTCGGCTCGACTACGAACGGTTCGTCGGAGAGGTCAGCGGCTACGGCGACCTCGCCGTCCGCAGCGACGGCGAAGCGGTCGTGGGCGTGGTCGTGACGCAGATGCAGATCGGTCGATAGCGGTGCGGGCCGAGGAGCGGCGGGCGAAGCGACTCCGGCGCGTGTACGAGCGCTGGGAGCACCGGAGCAGGGATGTGATGGGTCCTCGATCCGAGGACTGGGACACGCCGAGCGGACCGGTCCTCGCCGCAGCGATGATGCGCAACGAAGACGTCGTGTCGGTCCTGCACGGCTTCGTCCGCCGGCGTTCGTGGGACGGGTGGGATCTTCGCTCGATCATCGACGATCTCGAGCGTCTGCGCTGGGCGCTCCCACGGCGCGTCCGGCGATCACATCCTTGGCTCCTCTACCTGCGTGAGATGGCCATCTGCTACAGCGACGACATCCTCCATCGGATGATGTCGATGGCGTGCCGTGACCCCATGAGCGGGATCCCGAACCTGGAGTTCCTCTCGGTCTACCTCGAGGAGCTCATCGCCGCGGAGGTCGATCACGACCCGGACCGGGCAGGACGCACCTCCCTCGCGCTGGTGGTGGTGAGGCCTCCGGGCCCGGCCATGGTCGAGCGCATGACCTCGCGCCTGCTGGTGGGGCACCTCATCCGCAGTGCGGTACCCCCAGAGCTGATCGTCGCCCACGTCGCGCCCGAGCGGTTCGTGGTCGTGATGCCGCCGCTGGTGGCTCCCGAAACGGCGGTGAGCTCGCTTCGAGCGGCGCTGCACGGCCGCCGCGAGTTCGAGGCGCTGAAGGTGACGGTGATCCCGCTGCCTCGTGACCGCGACGAGCTGCTGGGCCTGGTGAGCTCGTGGCGGCGTGAGGCGATGAAGGGTCCCCCCATCACGGGTGAGGGCGACCTGGGTTGAACCGAGTGGACGGGTCGATCACCCGTGCCCATCCACATCAGCCCCAAGGAGCGCACTGATGTCCGCCACCTACGACGCGTCGCAGCATGCGCGTCAGCTTGCCGTCGAACTGGGAGCCATCGTCGATGGCGCCCGCTTCCACCTCTCACGCAAGGGGTACGACCAGGGCGAGGTGGATGCCTTCTTGCAGCGCTGTGCGGACACGGTCCAGCGGGTCACCTCGCTCATCGACGAAGGCTCCGGGAACGCCCGGGAGGACCGTGCCTGGGTGAACTTCTGGGACGGTGGGGGCGACGACTCGATCGTTGACGACAACGGCATCGTCGGGATGCTCGGCGATGCCCGGTTCCACCTTCGGAAGAAGGGCTACGACGTCGGTGAGGTCGACGAACTGCTCGGCAAACTGCACCGTCGGGCCACGGAGCTCGACGCCGCCGTCGCCCGTCGCCTGGAGGGTCCTCCCGTCGACGACCACGTCACGGAGTCCCACGAGTTCGACCTCACGATCGTGGACCACCCGCTCGTCGAGCCGGCGGATCCGCCGGTCGAACGGGAGGAGCCGGTGCCACCGGCCGCTCGCCGTGCACCGGACGAGCACGATGGGCCCGGACTCGGCCGCGTCCCCAGATCGAGCACGCCGGTGGATGAGCCCCGTGCGGGCGGCGTCTCGGGCGCATCCGAGGAGATCCACGACACCTTCGTGGCCGAGGCCATCGCCGAGGCCTACGCCGCAGGCTCACGTCAAGGTGCGGCCTGCAGCTGGCTGAGCGAAGCGGCTGATCAGCGTGATGCTCGGCTCGATCGCGCTCGCTGGTGGGGCCGGCCGTCGGAGACGGCCCGCCGCGAGGCCGACGAGCTGCGCCGAGCGGTCGCCGAGGAGTGCCTGCGGATCATCGGGGACGCTGAGCGGGAGGCGGAGCGCGCCCTGGTGCGCGTTGCCGAGCAGGTGCAGCAGCGGCTGGCCAAGGTCCGCGTGGAGGCGGGGCAGGAGCTTGAGCGCATCGTCGCCGAGCAGGCCGATCGGTCCGCACCGGCCGGTGCCACCGCAGAGGTGGGCCGGGCATCGTCGGGTCCTCCGCCTGCTGCTGACTCGAGTTTCGACGAGCCCATGTCGCCCGTCGTCTCGCTGCCGCGCCGTCCAGCGGGATCGCCGTCGTACGGCCGGCCGACGGACTGAGACATGACCCGCCCTGGCCGATCGCCGCCGATGAGGTGGCATCGCCTGGCCTTCTCGGCGGTCCTGGAGGCAGGTGGGTGAGACGGCCGTCAGGCCCGGGTGAGGGCAGGGGTGAAGTGCAGCTCGCGCCGGGGTGAACCAGGCCTCCAAGCCTTGTCGGGCGTTTTCGCCGTCGTCATGCTGCTCGTGGCGTGCCCAGCCGGGTGCGCGGGGGATCTCCAGCGGCATCGAGCACTCGATGCCGGTCTGGTCAGGCGCGTCTTTTGTCGCGCCTGTGCAACAGGGAGGGTTGTGATGGCGAAGCCATCCATCGAGGTGTCGGACGACCAGTTGGTTTGTCGGATGCGAGACGGAGACCGCGTTGCGTTCGAGGTGCTCTACGAGCGCCACTACGCCGATGTCGAGAAGTACGTGAGGCGGCTGTGTCCTGGACTGGAGCTGGTCGACGATGTCGTGTCGGAGGCGTTCTTCAAGACGCTGCGTGCGGTGGCCAACGGGCGGGGGCCCGTGGACGGGTTCCGGCTCTACATCTTCACCGCCGCACGCACGACGGCGATCCGGATGATGGGGGTGGCGTCGGTCGAGGCGGCGTCACCGATGATGGATCTCCTCCTCGACGAGGCCGATGGCGGCCCGCTTGAGGTCGGTGAGGGCGAAGGCGCGGCGGTCGAGGCGTTGCGAGCGCTGCCCGAGCGGGCGCAGCGCGTCTTGTGGCTCATGGAGGTCGAAGGGTGGACCAGCGCGGAGGTCGGGCGGGCCATGAACATCTCGGCCAACGCCGCGAGCGCGTTGGCCTACCGGTCCCGGCAGCGCTTGCGTGAGCGGTACCAGAAGATGCTGCTCGAGCTGGATCCCCCGGCGTGGCCTGCGGCTCCTCACCGTTCCTGAGGCCTGACGGTGTGAGTCGGCCCTGGGGTGTCGTCATGGGGGTGGGGTGGTCTGGTTGTGGGGGAGTGGAGCCGGTGGTCGGCTCTGTTTCTGTTACCGGATGTGAAGGGCATGTTGTGATGATGCGAGTTCGTCGAGGAAATTCCGGGGGAGGGGGGGGGGGGGGCGAAGTCTGGATGGGGGTTTTTTTGCCGGTTCCCTCCTTTCGGCACCTTTTTTGGGGGGGGGGGGGGAAGGGCCCCCCCCTCCGTCTTTTGTTCTTTTTTTTTCCCCCGGGGGGGGGCGGGGTGGGTCCTCGTCGGTTGCGGTGGCCCGGGGCGGCCGGGTGTGGGTGGGGACGGG
>Ga0182745_1005102_pt1 | contig 10791 bp, 7 predicted proteins | sample eDN3rd30CKraftBY_FD_128523 | JGI IMG/M metagenome (GOLD analysis project Ga0182745, IMG submission 128523) | Enriched backyard soil microbial communities from Emeryville, California, USA - eDNA 3rd pass 30_C Kraft BY (version 2) (version 2) | ecosystem: Environmental > Terrestrial > Soil >... | reverse complement strand
TGGGCGTCGAGAACGTCACGGGCACCGACGGCCTCCACGGCCCGGGCCTCACGGGCGCGGCCTGCGGCACGAACTGCGATCGTCCCGATTTTCCCCTCGGGCACGCGGTGGTCTACCAGCCGGACCAGCGGTTCACGATGTCGTCGCTGACCGTCGATCCGGTGGCGTACCAGGGACACTCCTTCCACGTGCAGACGGCCATCGAGAACTCGCTCTCCACCGACGCGCTCGGCTTCGCGGTGGACTTCTGGTTGAGCGCCACTCCGACGCTGGACGCCGGGGCGACGCTCCTGGGGGTCGCCGGCCCCGTCGACGCGCCGGCGCAGTCCACCGTCTCCGTGGATTTCGACGCCACCGTGCCGGACGATCTCTCGCCCGGGAACTACTACGTCGTCGCCAGGGCGGATCCGGACGAGGTGCTCGCCCTCGCCGATCGGGCGGGGACGATCCTGTCGGCAGGGCCGGTGCTGGTGAGCGTCCCCATGCCCGACGTCGCGGTGACGGGCGTCGTCGCGCCGCCCTGGGTGCAGATCGACACGAGTGCGACCCTCGGCTGGTCGGTGCGGAACCTCGGCGTGGCCGACGCCGAGGCGATGACCTACGACGTCGTGCTGTCGCCGACGCCCACCATCGGCACCGACGTGCTGGTGTTGGCGTCGGGCGTCCTGCCGCCGATCCTCGCCGGCGCGAGCCAGGCCATGAGCGACGCCTTCGACGTTCCGCCGGAGCTCGAGGCGGGGCGCTGGTGGATCGGCGTCGTCGTGAACCCGGGTGACGCCGACGACGCGAGTCCCTTCAACAACCGCAAGCTGGTCTCGATCCAGGTGCGTCACCCGCTCGCCTTCGAGGAGCAGACGCTCCCGGTGGCGAAGGTCGGCGTCGCGTACACGGGCCAGCTGGAGGCGACCGGCGGCGACGGCACCTACGCCTTCCGGCTGGCCGATGGCGGCACGATGCCCCCCGGTCTTCAGCTCCAGGCGGACGGGAGGGTGACGGGGACGCCGACCGGCCTCTTCTCGGGCGCGTTCCCGGTGGAGGTGGAGTCTGCCGGCCTGGTCGTGACCGCGGACGTGCGGCTCGACGTCGAGGCGCTGCCGCTGGAGATCGTCGTCGACACGGGCACCGACGGCCAGGTCGGCGTCCCTGCGCTGTTCACGATCTCCGGGAAGGGCGGCGTGCCTCCGTATACCTTCTCCATCGCGTCGGGCACCTTGCCGCCGGGCCTCGAGCTGGTGGGCGATGCGATCGAGGGCGGCCCCACCGAGGAAGGCACCTTCCGCTTCACCGTGCAGGTCGAAGACGCGGTGGGCGTCACCGCGACCAAGGACGTCACGCTCACGATCCTCGCGCCCCCATCCATCTTCTGCGTGTCGACGAAGCTCGATCCGATGACGCTCCTGGAGACGTCACGCGGACAGCTCGGCGCGTCCGGCGGCACCCGCCCCTACACCTGGACCTCGCAGGCGGTGCGTCGCCTGCCCAGCGACATCGAGCCCGAAGGCGCGACGTTCGGCGACGGTGAGCTGCCGCCGGGCCTCACGCTCGAAGCCCTCACCGGCGTGGTGAAGGGCAAGCCGGAGGTCGTCGGTTCGTACGCGTGGACCGTACGGGCGGCAGACGCCACCGGGGCCCAGGCCACTTGCGTCGTGAAGTTCGACGTGGTCGCGGATCATCCCCTCGAGCTCCCGACGACGCTGCCTCCCGCGACCCTCGGCGCCGCCTACTCGACGACGCTCTCGGCGCAGGGCGGCGAGGGCGCGATCACGTGGAGGGGCACGGCGCCCGCGGGCCTCGAGCTCGATCCGTCCGGGACGCTTGGCGGCACGCCCAGCGTCCAGATGCCCGCGGGCCAGCACCAGGTCACGCTGGAGGTGGGGCTCTTCGCCTGGGACGCGCACCACCGCGCCGGCAGCGGGACGGCCTCCCTCGTCGTCTCCGAGAAGGCGTCGGCAGGATCGGGCGGCGGCGGCAAGAAGAAGGGCGGCGGCTGCCAATCGGCGGGGGGTGACGCGAGCCTCGCGCTGCTGGGCCTCGGCCTGGCCGTCGTGGGCCGCGGGCTCCTCCGCCGCAGGTAGGGCATCCACACCACGTGCCCGTCGCTCCCGGCGGCGGGCACGCACGGCCTCTTCCATGTGTTAGAAGGCGGCCGATGCGCGTCGTGGTCGCCATGTCGGGAGGCGTCGACTCCTCCGCCGCCGCCGCGCTCCTGCACGAGCAGGGGCACGAGGTGGTCGGCGTGTCGCTGCGCCTCTCGCGATCCGATCGGCCCAGCGCGCCGGGGCGGTGCTGCTCGCCCGACGACCTGGAGGACGCCCGCGCCGTCGCGAACACGCTGGGGATCCCCTTCTACGTCTTCGAGGCCACCGGGCTCTTCGAGGAGAAGGTGATCCGCCCGTTCGTCTCGTCCTACCTGGACGGCGAGACGCCGATCCCCTGCTCGGCATGCAACCGCGAGGTGAAGTTCGGACATCTCCTCGCCAGAGCGCGCGCCCTCGGCGCGAAGCTCGCCACCGGCCACTACGCGCGCATCGAGGGAGGCGGACCGTACAGGCTCCTTCGCGGCGTCGACTCGGCACGGGACCAGGGGTATTTCCTTTACGAGCTGGGGCAGGCGGAGCTGTCGGAGCTGGTGTTCCCCGTGGGCGGCCTCACCAAGGCCGAGACCCGCGCCCTCGCGAGGCGCGCCGGGCTCCCCACCGCCGACAAGCCCGAGTCCCAGGACATCTGCTTCATCCCCGACGGCCGCACCGCGGACTTCGTCGCCCGGGCGGCGGCGAAGGAGGGGAGGGCGCCCGCGCCCGGCAGGATCGTCGACCGCGCCGGCGCCGTCCTCGGCACCCACGCCGGGCTGCACGGCTACACGGTCGGCCAGCGCAAGGGCCTGCCCCAGGGGCCGGTTGCTCGAGGCGTGCGCCTGCCCCTCTACGTCGAGGCGCTGCGCCCCGAGCGCAACGAGGTGGTGGTCGGCCCGGCGGCCGATCTCTCGCGAACCCGCTTCTCGGCCGAGCGCGCGTCGTGGGTGGCGGGCGAGCCGCCGGCGCCGGACGAGGTGCTCACCGTGCGTGTCCGCCATCGACACGAGGGCGCCCGCTGCACCGTCCGCGCCGCCGGCGCCGGGTTCGAGGTGGAGGCCCTCGAGCCGGTGCGCGCCCCGGCCCCCGGCCAGGCGGCCGTCCTCTACCGCGGCGACGAGATCGTCGGCGGCGGCATCATCGCCAGGGCCTGAGCCTCCGACGTTCCAGGGGCCATCTTTGGGGCGGCGCGAGGTCGGCGATCGCACGTCGCGCCGGCGCCCGGCGAGGAGCGGCTTGACCCACCCCGCGGCGGGTGGCTATTTGGACCCGACTTTCGCGGCCCTCCAAGGGACCGCCCGGAGACCAGGCTATGTCGAACAAGCGCGAAGTTGTCATCGTCGGTGCGGCCCGTACGCCCATCGGCGCCTTCCTGGGATCGCTCGCCTCCGTCCCCGCCCCCCGCCTCGGCGCGGTGGCGATCGGCGCGGCCCTCGAGCGCGCGGGCGTGGAGAAGGGCGCCGTCGACCTCGTGGTGATGGGCAACGTGCTCCAGGCCGGCGTCGGCCAGGCCCCCGCCCGGCAGGCGATGATCTTCGCCGGGATCGGCGAGAACACCCCCGCCGTCACGCTGAACAAGGTCTGCGGTTCGGGCCTCGAGGCGGTGGTCTACGGCGCCCGCGCCATCGCCGTGGGCGAGGCCGAGGTGGTGGTGGCCGGCGGCATGGAGTCCATGTCGAACGCGCCATACCTCTCGTACACCGAGCGCACCGGCGCGCGCATGGGCAACGTCCAGCTCGTCGACGCGATGATCAAGGACGGCCTCTGGGACGTCTACAACGACTTCCACATGGGCTCCGCCGCCGAGCTCTGCGCGAAGAGCCAGAACATCCCGCGCTCGGCGCAGGACGAGTTCTCCATCGAGTCCACCCGCCGCGCCGTCGAGGCGCAGAAGGGCGGCAAGTTCGCCGCCGAGATCGTGCCGGTGGAGGTGAAGGGCAAGAAGGGCGACGTCACCGTCGTCTCCGAGGACGAGGGCCCGAAGAACGCGCGGCCGGAGAAGATCCCGGGCCTGAAGCCCGTGTTCCAGAAGGACGGCACCGTCACCGCCGCCAACGCCTCGTCGATCAACGACGGCGCCGCCGCCGTGGTGCTGATGACCCGCGAGCGCGCCGAGAAGGAAGGCCGCGAGATCCTCGGCCGGATCGTCTCGGTGGGTCACGCCGCCCGCAAGCCGGAGGAGTTCACCATCGCGCCGGCCGACTCGATCCGCCGCGCCCTCGACCGCGCCAACCTGAAGACCGGCGACGTGGACCTCTTCGAGATCAACGAGGCGTTCGCCGTCGTCGCCATCGCCAACAACCAGCTCCTCGGCCTCGACGCGAGCAAGGTGAACGTGCGCGGCGGCGGGGTCTGCCTGGGCCACCCCATCGGCGCGTCGGGCACCCGCATCCTCGTCACGCTGCTGTACGCGATGAAGGACATGGGCAAGAAGCGCGGTCTCGCCAGCCTCTGCATCGGCGGCGGCGAAGGCATCGCCATGGTGGTCGAGCGCTAATCCCCTCCGAGGAGGCTGCTTCGTGAACAAGATCTACGAGAGCGCAGACGCCGCCGTCGCCGACATGAAGGACGGAATCACGCTCATGTCGGGCGGCTTCGGTCTCAGCGGCAACCCCGAGAACCTGATCGAGGCGATCCACCGCAAGGGCGTGAAGGGGATCTCCCTCATCTCCAACAACTGCGGCACCACGGACCTTGGCCTGGGGATCCTCCTTCAGGCCAAGCAGATCCGGAAGATGACCGCCTCGTACGTCGGCGAGAACAAGGAGTTCGAGCGGCAGTTCCTCTCCGGCGAGCTGGAGGTGGAGCTGAACCCGCAGGGGACCCTGGCCGAGCGCATCCGCGCCGGCGGCGCCGGCATCGGAGGCTTCTACACGCCCACGGGCGTGGGCACGAAGATCGCCGAAGGCAAGGAGACGCGGGTCATCGACGGCCGCGAGTACCTCCTGGAGAAGCCGCTGAAGGCGGACTTCGCCATCGTGCGCGCGTGGAAGGCGGACAAGTGGGGCAACCTCGTGTTCCGCAAGACCGCCCGCAACTTCAGCCCGATGATGTGCAAGGCGGCGGCGGTCACCATCGTCGAGGCCGAGCACATCGTCGAGGTGGGCGAGATCCAGCCAGACGAGATCCACGTCCCGTCGATCTACGTGCACCGCATCGTCCAGGGCCGCGACCACCAGAAGTGGATCGAGCGTCGCACCACCCGCCCCCGCGCCTGATCGCCCAACCTTTCGAACCTGAGGTGCAACATGGCCCTTACCCGCGAGCAGATCGCCCAGCGCGTCGCCCAGGAGCTGCAGGACGGCTTCTACGTGAACCTGGGGATCGGCATGCCCACGCTGGTCGCCAACTACGTCCCCGCCGGCATCGAGGTGATCCTCCAGTCCGAGAACGGCATGCTGGGGATCGGCCCCTACCCGTACGCGGGTGAGGAGGATCCGGATCTCATCAACGCCGGCAAGGAGACGATCACCGAGATCCGCGGCACCGCGTACTTCGACTCGTCGGAGTCGTTCGCGATGATCCGCGGCGGCCACATCGATCTCGCGATCCTCGGCGCCATGGAGGTGTCGGAGACCGGCGACCTGGCCAACTGGATGATCCCCGGGAAGATGATCAAGGGCATGGGCGGCGCGATGGATCTCGTGTCCGGCGCCAAGCGCGTGATCGTCACCATGGAGCACGTGTCGAAGGACGGGAAGTCGAAGGTGCTGAAGGAGTGCGGCCTGCCGCTCACGGGGAAGCGCTGCGTCCACACCATCGTCACCGACCACGCCCTCTTCGACGTGACGCCGGACGGCCTCCTGCTCAAGGAGCTGGCGCCCGGCCTCACCGTGGAAGACATCCGCAAGATCACGGACGCGAAGATGATCGTCGCCCCCGAGATCAAGCCGATGATCCGCTAGCGTCGCGCCGCGCAAATGCGCGCGGCGCGCCAGCGGTTTCGATCGTTCATGCAGCCGATCCGCATCGAGTCGATCGCCCACGGCGGCGACGGCGTGGGGACCGCCGCCGACGGGAAGCGGATCTTCGTGCCGCTCGCCGCGCCGGGCGATCTCGTGGACGCACGGATCGTCGAGGATCGTGGGCGCCACGCCCGCGCGGCCCTCGCGCGGTTGATCGAGCCCGGGCCGGGGAGGGTGGAGCCCGCCTGCAGGCACGCCGGCTCGTGTGGCGGCTGCCAGCTGCCGCATCTCTCCTACGGCACCCAGCTGCGCGCGAAGGAAGACGCCTTCTACGAGGCGCTCGCGCGGCTGGGCGAGTGCCCCCGCGACTCGATCGGCGCGGCGCTGCCGATCCTGCCCTCGCCGTCGCCGCTCCGGTACCGGATCCGCTGCAAGCTCGCGGTGCGGGGAAAGCGGGCCGGCTACCTGCGCCGCCAGTCGGACGAGCTGGAGGCGGTGGAGGAGTGCTCGCTCCTCGTGCCGGCCCTCGAGGCGCTCGCGCTGCGGGTGATCGCGTCCTTGCGGGAACGGTCGATCCCGCACCTCGCCTCGGTGGATCTGTGCGTGGGCGACGACGACTCCGGCGCCGCGTACCTGGAGCCCGCCTCCGGCGCCCCGCAGGGCTGGGACGCGAGAGCGGCCGACCTGCTCCGGATCGAGGGCATTCGCGGTGTGATTGTGGCTCCAGCCGTTGGTGAACCGACGCGGGGCAAGGGGCGGGCGGCGCCGCCCGGCCAGCGCGCCGTGCCGCGGGTGTTCGGCGACCCGGTGGTGTCCCGCGACGCGCCGGGCGCGCCTGGGGTGCGGCTCCTGGGCAGGCCCGACGTCTTCGCGCAGGCCCACGCCGCCGCGAACGAGGCGCTCGTCGAAGCGGCGGTGGAGTCTCTCGCGATCGCGCCGGGCGACGAGGTCCTGGAGCTCTACTGCGGCGCCGGCAACTTCACCTTCGCGCTCGCTTCCCGCGGCGCGAAGGTCACCGCCGTGGAGGCCGAAGGCGCGTCGCTCTCGCTGGCGCGGCGCGCGTCCGAGGCCTCGCGCCCGCGGGACGTGCAGCTGCGCTTCATCGCCGGCGACGCGGTCCGGGTCGCGGCGGGGTTCGCGGACGAGGGGCGCCGCTTCGACGCCGTGCTCCTCGATCCCCCTCGGGCGGGCGCGAAGGGGCTCGCGCCCATCCTGGCCCGCCTCGCCCCCCGCCGGATCGCCTACGTGAGCTGCGATCCCCCCACGCTCGCCCGGGACGTGAAGGCCTTGCGCGACGTGGGATACCGGCCGATCCTCGCGCGCCCGGTGGACATGTTCCCGCAGACCTTCCACGTGGAAGGCCTCGTGGCGTTCGAGCGGATGGTCTGATGGAAGCGCGCATCGTGGAGCTCGCCGAGCTCCTCCGCCAGAACGGGATCCGCGTGTCGCCCGCAGAGGTGGGCGACGCCGCCGAGGCCCTCGCCATCGCCGGCCTCGACGATCGGGACACCGTGCGCGGCGCCCTGAAGGCGACGATGCTGAAGCGCGCCGCCGATCACGAGACCTTCGATCAGCTCTTCGACCTGTACTTCTCCGGCCTGCAGGGCGTCCTCGAGGGGTTGGAGACGAGCATCCTCCATCGCATCGAGGAGGAGGGCGTCCTCGAGGGGGACGAGCTGGAGATGCTGCTCTACACGCTGCGCGACCTCGCCCAGCGGATGTCGCCCATGGCGCAGGCGCTCCTCCACGGCGACGCGGCGGAGGTGGCGCGGCTCCTGCGCGGGTCGGCGCTGCAGCTCGACTTCCAGGGGATGACGAACCCGCTGCAGGCCGGGTTCTACGCCCGCCGCCTCGGCACCGGCGCCGGCGTCGGGCAGGCCCGCACCGAGCTCGAGGAGCTCGCCGACAAGCTGAAGGAGAAGGGCATCGACCCCGCCGCGGTGGAGCTGGTGGGGCGGCGCCTGTCGGAGCGGCTGCGGGAGGTGGAGGCGGCGGCGCGGCGCTATGTCGAGCAGGAGGCGAAGGCGCGCGGCGCGCGGCGGCGGCAGGAGGGAGACTCCCTCGCCGGGAAGCCGTTCTCGGAGCTCTCGCGGGAGGAGCTGGAGCAGAGCAAGGTCGCGGTGCGCCGCCTCGCGGAGAAGCTGAAGAGCCGCCTCGTGCGCCGGCAGCGGGAGCGCAAGCGCGGCGCGCTGAACCCGCAGCGGACCCTGCGAAAGAACATGGGCCTCGGCGGCGTCCCGGCGCAGCTCGTGTTCCGGCGCAGAAAGCCGCAGCGTCCCGACGTCGTCGTGCTCTGCGACGTGTCCGACTCCGTGCGCGACGTGTCGCGGATGATGTTGCTCTTCGTCCACACGCTCCAGTCGCTGTTCACGCGGGTGCGCACCTTCGCGTTCGTCTCCGACGTGGGCGAGATCACCTCGTACTTCCGCGACGTGGACGCCTCCCGGGCCGTGGATCTGGCGGTGGCGGGGCAGGCGATCAACGTCTACGCCAACTCCAACTACGGCCGGGCCTTCGCGCTCTTCGTGGGGGCGCACCTGGGGGCCGTGACGAGCCGCACCACGGTCCTGGTCATCGGCGACGGCCGCAACAACTACAACCAGGCCAACGTCTGGGCGCTGCAGGAGCTGAAGCGCCGCGCGCGTCGGGTGGTGTGGATCTGCCCCGAGGATCGCTCGTCGTGGTCCCTCGGCGACTCGGAGATGCCGCTGTTCGAGAAGGCGGTCGATCAAGTGGTCGTGGTCCGCAACCTGTCGGACCTCGAGGCGATGGCACAGAAGATCGTCGTCGGCTAATTCGGGGGAAGCCGGACGACGAAGCGGGTCCCGGTCTCGTCCGACGAGACCTCGATGTCCCCGCCGTGCGCGGTCGCGATCTGGTCGGCGATGTAGAGGCCCAGGCCCAGCCCCTCGCGCTTCGTCTTCCGTTCGGTGCCCTTGTAGAAGGGCTCGAAGAGCTCGTGGATCCGCTCGGAGGGGATCGGATCGCCGAGGTTCCGGTTTCGAATCTCGAGGCGCACGGCCCCGTCCTCGCTGCCGAGCACCACCTCCACCGGCGAGTCGGATGGGCTGTAGTCCAGGGCGTTCTTGAGCAGGTTGCCGGCGAGCTGGGCCAGCCGATCCGCGTCCCACCGCCCCGGGAACGGGCCGTCGGTGACGATCTGCACCGATCGTCCCGGATAGACGGAGTCCGCCTCGTCGACTACCTGCCGGACGATCGCCCCCAGATCCGCGGGCGCGCGCTCGACGGGGATGCCGCTGCCGAGGCGCACCCGGGTGAAGTCCATCAGATCGCCGATGATGCGCGACGTGCGCGAGGCGGTGTCGCTGATCCGGCGGGCGATCCTGGCGGCGCGCTCCGGAACGCCGTCCATGCGCTGGAGGAGCTGCGCGCCAGTGGCGATCGACGCGAGCGGCGTCCGGAGATCGTGCGCCACGATCCCGACGAACCGCTCGCGGAACTCCGCCGTGTGCCGGAGCGTCGAGAGCGCCCTCTCGCGCTCCAGCTCTTGCTCGCGCAGCTCGGTCGCGTCACGCGCCACCGCATACATGAAGCCCTTCTCGACGACGGGGCTCGCGGCCCACGAGAGGAGGCGGTAGCCGCCGTCCTTCCGGAGGTACCGGTTCTCGAAGCGGACCGTGGGCTTCCCGGACGCGATCGCCTGGACCTCCGCCTGCGTGCGATCCAGATCGTCCGGATGGATGAACTCCCAGACGGGGCGCGCCATCAGCTCCTCCGCCGTCCACCCGAGCACCTGGTGGAACGACGGGTTCACCCGCAGGAACCATCCCTCGAAGGTCACGATGCAGAGCATGTCGGGGATGGTGCGGAAGAAGAGATCGCGCTCGGCTTCCGCGAGCGAGATCGCGTCGGTGATGATCTCGGCGGCGATCGCGTCGAGCAAGATCCGGAGCTCGCCGAACGCCGGCCTGACGCCGACCTCCTCGGCCACGTCGAAGACCGCGTCCCGGAGGAGGACGTAGTCGCGGACGACGCGGCGCGAGTCGCCGACCAACGGCATCGAGACATCCCGGGCGGCGGGCGGAAAGAGCGCGGGCTCCCGCACGGCCTGGGCCGTGTAGGTGGGGAGGTTGTCCGCGACCTTCCTCAGGACCTCGACGGCACGAGCGCGCCGGCGAGCGTCGACCTGGCCGTCCGGCGTCGCGCGGACGACCCGCTCCACCCAGCGGCGAATGATCTCCTCCTGCCGCTCGCGGATGAGCTGAGCGAACGTCATGCCCGCACCCACGCTCGCGACGACGCCCCGTAGCCGGGCGCACGAGACCGTGCCTCCACCACCACGCACCTCCCTACCGGCAGTAGCGCCATGATGCCACGAGTGGTGCCCGACGTCGCATTCGCGACGGGGGGTGCCACCTTGGCGTACCAATGAAGTGCGGAGCCGGTTCAATCGGCCCCTATCGGTCTCGAAGCGCTGTACGCCTCAGCCCACGGGCAGGACCACGGTGAAGCAGGTTCCCTCTTCGCGGCCCGAGCGCACGTCGATGCGGCCGCCGTGGGCACGGGCGATCTCGTTGGCGATGTAGAGCCCCAAGCCCAGCCCCTTCGCCATCTGCGAGTCTCCGCGGTGGAACGGCTCGAAGAGTGACGGGACGCTCGCCGCCGGTATCGGGTCGCCCTTGTTCCGGTTGCGAACCGACAACTCGACAGCGCCGCCTCGACGGGAGACGAGGACCTCGACCGAGGTATCCGCAGGGCTGTAGTCCAGCGCGTTCTTCAGCAGGTTGCCGACCATCTGCGCCAGGCGATTGCCGTCCCACCGACCGACGCACCTCCCCTCGGCGTCCCAACGG
>Ga0182745_1005101_pt1 | contig 10793 bp, 10 predicted proteins | sample eDN3rd30CKraftBY_FD_128523 | JGI IMG/M metagenome (GOLD analysis project Ga0182745, IMG submission 128523) | Enriched backyard soil microbial communities from Emeryville, California, USA - eDNA 3rd pass 30_C Kraft BY (version 2) (version 2) | ecosystem: Environmental > Terrestrial > Soil >... | reverse complement strand
TTGATGAAAGACTGAATGCCGCGAGGCAAGTCCGCCACAAGATTTACAAAAACGCTCTAGAGCAAATTGCTCTCGAGAGTGCCCACGATGGACGTGTTTTCGACGGACGTGTTTTGATTGCTGAGCTGCTGAATACCGCGGGTTGATACGAGTCAATGCGTCCAAACACGCCCTGCCAGCACCTGCCCTGTCAGCCTGTTGAAAAATGCACAGACAGAAATGCCTGTGCCACCAGACGGTGCTGATTCGTTGGGGAAAGTGGGCCGGACATTTCTGTCTGGCTGAAAGTTCGTATTTTTCAACAGGCTGCTATCGTGGCACCGGCGAGAGTCTCGGACTTTAAAATTCGCCGAGCGGATTGCCATCCCCTCTGTCACCCAGATTTCTCCACGTTGTCAGATTGATGTTCTCTGTGATAAAGCGGACAGAGCCATCTGCCAGTAATGCCTGGACCCCACCAACATGCTGGCTGCGAGCAGTCGCATTCACATAGACCGAATAGTGATCACAGTCCTCAATGGGGGCATTTGGCGTTTTGATGGTGCAGTATGGCCACGTCGATGTCTGTCCCAGGAGCCATGAGAAACCACGATCTGTTCGAGGGGTCGCTGGGGAGCAAGGGTTCACATCCCCGGAAGCGGTATTCATGACACCGCCAATCAGGCATTCTGAGGCAGCCATCGTGTTCGAGGCACCATCGGTGATATCTCGCAATTTACAACTGCTGTTGGATGCAAAGACACCGCGCTCTGACCTGTTGTTATAGACGGTTTTTGACCAGTCTCCATTAATCCCAGGCAGTGCGACACCCCCTCCGCCATGAATTCGATTCGAATTGCCAATACTGGCGACATAACTGGTTGGAGCAAACGACGGCTGTTCCGGGCTAATCGGATTCCCTGGATCGCTGGGGCAACGGAAGACCGGGACGTTGACGCTGCGAACCCGATTCGGGTCCCAGGAATCCAGATTTGACGAATTAAAATCTGTCTTGAAGTTCAACTTCTGGTAGGCTGCGGCCTGGTCCACAAAAGGCAATAGATAAGCAAGCCAGGTGGCCCGATTCGAGGACCCGCCCGCTTCGATTGGATTTTTTGCCGCAAATAAGCAGCCTGCGGGGAAGCAACCATGCGTTTCTGCATAGTTATGAAGAGCCAACCCAAGTTGTTTCAGGTTGTTTTTGCATTGACTACGCCGGGCTGCTTCGCGCGCCTGTTGAACCGCTGGAAGAAGAAGTGCAATCAGGACAGCAATAATCGCAATGACTACGAGCAATTCGATGAGAGTGAATCCCCGTTGTGCGAGATCGTATCGCCTCAACGATCGCGTGAGCTTAGGGCTGCTGGAGACGGGGGGGGGGCATGCGACTTCCTCGAATTTTTAGCAGAATTATGATATTAATTGAGTCGAAAACAGAGCTAAAACTAACTTAGAGCGTATTCACTCGCACCGTCGCGGCCTGCTGCGTGGTATTGTATTCAGCATTTATCGGTTAAAAACGCATCCATTGCGGGCGCATGAGAGACCAAGCGGGCCTGGCGATTTCAAATGATAAGAACTCAGAAATCGGGTTGTATTGATGTAACCTCGATGATATCGTTTCATCGGCAGCTGTCAATAGGATCTATGAGCAGGTGATCGATCGCAGGTCGATTTTCACTGCAGACATAAACAGTAAAGGGGCCGTTCGAGGTGTCCATGATTCAACAGCGATTCTGGTTGGTATTGTCTCTGATGGTTCTCTGTGGATGTGGACAAAAAGGGATCCCGCGGGCCGAAGTGGAAGGGACCGTGACTTTCGAAAGCAAGCCCATCGCTGATGGCGTCATTTTGTTCGTTCCGATTCCCGGCATCCAGGGCGCCCCTGTGCAGCTCAACATCAAGGATGGGCATTTCAGTTCAAAGACCGACGAAAAAGATCGGCGTGGAATTGTGATCGGTGAAAACGATGTCCAGATTATGGCGATGATCGAGACCGGAAAGAAAGTTCGTGCACCAGACGGGAACCTGATTGATGAGACCGTACAATCGATTCCGGCCCGCTTTAATGAGGAAACCGAACTTCGTAGAGAGGTCAAACCCGGCACGAACAAGTTCGATTTTCATCTGGAATGATGTGCGGCATTCCGTCTTTCATCACGTGAGTCCCTGTCGACGCAGGGACAGGAGAGACCAAACTGGTCTAATGGGGTGGTGCGGGGAGTTCGAAATAGCGGGGATCGTTCGCTCGGCCGGGCTGTGAGGTTGTCTTGTATTCCGGTGGAGTGGGAAGAAATTCCACCTCTTTGTGGGCTCCATCCGTCGCTGGTCGTGCTTCAACCCCGTGAGTCGATCCCGGTCCGGAAGACGTTCGTGCGGAACCCGTCGATGAATTTTGACGCGCTAACGACTTTTCCTGCGCGGTTGTGGTCAGATTTCCGGTGACAAACCGCAGTAACTCGCCGGCGTTCATTTGCTTTCCTCCACGAGCCGCCAGAACGATGGTGGCGACCGAAGTTTTCAATTCATGGTCCGCATATTCTTCCAGCGAGCCCGCTTTATATGATTGATCGAAGAATCCCGCGCCGATTCGCTCCGGCAATTGCGGGGCTTCGCCGTTGGCCACCCAGGAGCGATTTACGGTGACGAACGGATGTTCTCCAAAACCACTCCGCACATGCACCACGCGGACTGGCTGGTATTCCTGAAAAATGCGCAGCATGTATTGGGTCTCAACTTCGCTGGCAGGTTTCGGACCGGTCAGCCGATTGGGAACTGTCGTGAAATACCGGGACGGAAAGTTTCGATTCAGATCCACTCCGTTGGAGTTTGTATGCACATGTTCAGCAACGCCATCGGGATTCAGTGTCCGGACAAACAGCAAAGTGATTGGTTCAGGAGGAGGATACTCACGGGAGAGAATGCTGGCCGCATCCAGAAGTTCGAGGCTTTCGGGCTCATTCCCGAATAACGATCCCACGATCAGAACGTTCTGAGTTCCTTGTCCAAATCGAGCCACCTCGATTGGATGCTGACCCGAGCTGCGCACCGTACTGACCCAGGGCGCCTCCGCGGCACTGGCAGTCGGCAGAGTCCAGAAAGACCATCCCCAACACAGGGCGAATAATACGTGACAGCGATAAAAACTCTTCATTGCCATGATGTCGTCATGAGGGTTGGAGGTGAGAGGGGATGGTTTCGAGCGCAGAGATCTCGTCTGGGCCGGGTATCGCCTCGCGGCATTCAGTATTTCATCAAGTAAAATACTTTCGCTACGGCCCCGGGCGAGAGTCCCTTGCCCGGGTGGATTTCCTGTTCCAATCAGTCAAGCTCGCCTTCGACTCCCAGGCGATAACGCAGTTCATCAAAGCTCTCTGTCATTTCATCGGTGGAGGAATGAATATGTTCGGCTTCGGTGATGAATTTGAGTGTTTCGCTTTGAAAGAGTTTGTTCTGGTTCAGGATCTCCTCGAACGGCTCCAGATCATGTCCGTACATGATCAGGAGTTTGTGTTCATCGAACTGTACTTCCATGGGAATGCGCGGATTCAAAACGGCAATTCCCACACAACCATCATTCAGAATGGAATCTTCGAAGTCGTACAGCAGGCTTTTCAGGATTGGCAGATCAATTTGTTCGCGATACAGATCATGATGCCCGTTGTTTCCAGTGGAGTGGCTGGTCTCCAGCACCACGTCCACTTCATCTCCCAGCGGATCGAGAAGCTCGATGAACAGGTCAAACAACCGGGTTCGCGTCTGGGCCGCCATGATAACGGGAACGTCGATGCCGGTTTCCTTGTCACGGTATGTATCGCGACGCCATCCGGCACTGGGCACCACGGCCAGATCAAAGGCCGGCCGCACGGCATCTGTCAGCATGAAGCTGCCATATCGTGCGACATTCAGGTGCTCTTCCAGTTGAGCATCGGAGAGTCCGACAAAACTGCTCGAGCCTTTCGTTGCGACACCATCACGAAATGTGTTCCGGCGATGACCTTTTAAATTGCCCATGGGCGGCTCCAGTGTCTTACGTCAGTTGCGACGATGCAAAGCAAATGTGCGCTGCATCAGGCCCGCGATGAAAGTGATCTGCAACTCTAGCACTGGAAAAACGAGATGCTCAAAGAAGCCCATCGCCAGGACAGTTTTTTTTCGTTCCGGGATCGGAAAGGCCGTCGAAGCCGGTCTGGAAACGGACCTAGACCGGGCAAAAAGATCTGAATACAGCGGTCGTGCTGGGACGATTCTTTCGGGATGTCCGCGAAAGCGATAAAAACGTTACAACAGGCGTGATTGAACCACAGCCAATCCCGTCATCGATCTCTCTGCTGCTCTCTCTCTCGTCCTATTATCGAGAACCGTCATGAATGATACTCCTCTTCTTGGTGCCGCACTGATGGGGACCGGCAAACACCACTTCCCCTGCCGGTCGGAAGATCCAGTGGATCGAATTGTCAGCCGGCGAACTCAGGATTCCCCCGAACAACAGCTTCTCCTGCGAGGAGGGATGCAGTCGATCTTTCGGGCTGCCGGGGCTGTTTCACAACCGGTTCCCCAGGTCGATCCTGCGCCGACGGACACCGGGGTTGCTGCCAGTCCACGTCTTGTTTCTTTACTGGCAGCAGTCTTTTCTGCACAGGCAATCCCACTTTTGCCGGAATTTTTGCGAATCCTTCAGCGTTCCGGAATGACTTTTCCTCCACAGCTCCTGCCTGTCGCACTGAACTGTGAAGAACCTGCGAGGCGAGAGCAATTGCGGCAGATTCTGGGAGCTCGCGGTCGTTGGCTGGCCCAGTTCAACCCCCATTGGAACTGGGTGCTGGAAGAGGATTCCTCCGCCTTGACGGCAGATGACGTGGCGCGTCTGCAGACGATCCTGGAAGAAGGAACTTCTGCCGAACGCATCGCCGCACTCAAACGGTTACGCCGGCTCGATCCCAATGCGGGTCGAAATGCTCTGCAGACACTCATTCGCAGTGAAAAAGGAGAACGAAAACTCAAGTTACTGGATGCGATGGCCATCAGCCTGTCACAGTCTGACGAAGAGTTTCTGGAATCTTTACGACATGAACGGTCAAAGAAAGTTCGAGATGCAGCCTGCCATTTATTGGCACAAATTCCCGACTCTCAACTTTCCCAGCGTCTGTGCGACAGGGCTTTTGAAGTGTTGCGGCTCGTTTCCACAGAAACCGGACCAGCCCGGCTGGAATGTCATCTTCCCACAGAGATTCCCGAAGACTGGGAGAAAGATGGAATCATTGTTCAACCGCCGGAGGGGATTGGTGTCCGGGCCTGGGGGAGCCGGGAACTGCTGCGCAGAGTTCCCCTTGCATTCTGGGAACAACACTTTCAGCAAACACCTGCTGAACTGCTGCAAGGACTGGAATTCAGTGATGACGCTGACGACATTCGACAGGGCTGGCTGGATGCAGCTGCAACATTTGGCGCAATCGATCCTGGCACATCGGCCTGGTTTCAGCCTCTCTGGAAAAGCGGTGTGCGTCGGCTAGCTCGAATGTCTATTCCGGAGCCGAACCTGCAACAATCTCTGACCCGCCTGGCTCAAGTCCTGCCCCGGGAAGTGCTCGATAGATTGCTGTGTGAAGATCTGCAGCAGACGGCTGATCCGGGCTCTCTCCCATTCGATGTCTGGCTGACCGGTCTGGAAGCACCCTGGTCGAAAGAACTCTCCGAAATCTATCTGCGTGTCACGCGGCATCTCTTTCAATCCCGGTGTGACACAGTGTCAGCACGCTGGTGTCAGACATTGCTTCCGGCAGCGCTGGGGCTGGCCCGGGAATCGTTTCCACAGGCGCTGGAGCCCTGGAGCGTCAATTCTGATCGGCTGGGAACGGGGAACATGTCTAGCTTACCAGATCTGCTGAGGCATTTTGGGGAAGTGATCCGCACCCGCGAAGAGTTTGACATGGAGGTCTCGCGGTGCATTGCCGAGTCAAAATGACCGGCATGCGAGTCGTGAGCCTGCTGGGCGGGGTGGCATTGTTAAAAATTGAAAATGGGTGGCATGCTCATGTCGCGCCAGCAGCATGAGCATGCTGGTTGGCAAGGGGCGGGGATTCCTGTTCGCCCTGCGAACGCGATGCGAACATGGCACCCGGCAACGCACCTTGAAAAAAATCAAGTCGAGGTCAGGAAACATTTTGATCTTCTTGGGGGACCTTGTCGTTCCACCGTCAGACTACCTATCCTCTGCCTGTATCCTTCGTCTTCCGTCTGGAGTGGCCTGATGCGCAATATGCCCCGTATTGTTTCTCTGGCCGTCCTGCTGGTCTTGATCGTGTTGCTGGGAGGGACTTTTTTTCGGGTCCTGGCCCCCTTTTTTCTGCCATTATTCCTGGCAGCCATGGCAGCGATCGTCTGCCAGCCGATTTATCGCTATTGCTTGAAACATACGGGAAACCGTTCCACCATTGCGGCCGGGCTGGCCACCGGGGCAATTCTTTCCGCAGGACTGGTACCGATTCTCGTGGCAATTCTGCTGTCCTCCCTGCAGTTGTATAGCTTTGCTTCGGACCTGGGTCGGGAATCGGTCGAACCTGTCCTGAAGAGTGTCGTGGACTGGGGAGTGGGGCAGGCCAACCCGTATCTCCCTGCGGAGAACCAGTTGGATGCGAGTCGGGTCACAGCCGATTTCTCGAACTGGCTGCGACATTCACTCACAGCTCTGGGTGATAAATCTCTAGGCAATGCCGCGGGAACAACCCTGGGGATGTTGCGGGGAGCGGCCGGGTTCATATTGAAAATGATCATTGGGCTGGTGATGTTTTCCATCGCCCTGTTTTACTTTTTCGCCGATGGAAATCGTCTTATCCAGGCTGGAGAAACGATGATTCCCGTGAGCATCAACTATCAGCGTGAGCTTCTGGAAGAGTTCTGCAAAGCGGTTCGTTCCGTCGTCATTGCCACGTTTCTGGCAGCGCTGGCTCAAGGGCTGGCGACAACAATCGCCATTGGAGTCTTAGGCTTTCATCACCTGATGGCACTGTTTGCACTGGCCACCTTTGCCGCACTGATTCCCGTCGCGGGAACATGGCTGGTCTGGTTGCCCTGCACGATCTGGCTGTTTGCTCATGATCATCCCATGCAGGCCACGGGACTGGCCTTGTACTGCATGATCTTCGTGGGACTTATCGATAATTTCATTCGCACCTATGTCCTCAATTCCAGCACAAAGCTGCATCCTTTGCTGGCGCTCGTCAGCGTGCTGGGTGGGATTCAGGTGATGGGATTGTGGGGTGTCTTCATTGGTCCCATTGTGGCCTGCTGTCTGCATGCGCTGGTGAAGGTCTTTAATGAAGAGTTGCAGGAACTGGCTCGCGAGCGTCTCAACGATGCCTCTGCTGGGAAACCCGCAATCGCCAGCCGCGACGTGCCTGTGGCCAGCATCTCAGAAATAGGGAATAGAGAATAGAAATATCGATGAGAGATGCATTGCTCCCCTGATCCTCACGTTGTGTAGTCTGCATTCAGACGAACGTATTCCGCGGTCAGATCGCAGGTCCAGAAGCTGATCTGTGCTTTTCCCAGGCGAAACTGCAGATCGATGGTGACGGTTCCGCTTTTCATCGATTGAGACAGGGCCACTTCATCGAAGGCGGCCGGCCGCCCCGCTTCGTAAATCACAACGCCATTCAGAATCAGCGAGACATCCTGCTCCTGAAACGGGACTCCCGCATATCCCGCTGCGGAAACAATCCGTCCCCAGTTCGGATCGTTGCCCGTGATTGCTGTTTTCACTAGGGGACTTTCACAGACCGCTTTGGCAATTTGTCGGGCATCCGCGTCCCTGGGCAGGCCCTGCACATTCACAGTCACAAAATGGGCGGCTCCTTCAGCATCCCGGATAATCTTTTTCGCCAGTTCCATGCAGACTTCATTCAAGGTGGACTGAAAGCGTTCCAGACTGTGCGCGGAACCACAACTGACTCCCGCTGCCCCATTCGCCAGCAGCAAAACGGTATCACTGGTGCTGGTATGTCCTTCTACGGTGATGTTATTGAAACTGAGATTCACGGCTGTCCGCAGCATTTCTGTCGCGGCGTCATGCGGCAAAAGTGCATCAGTCATAATCAGGGCCAGCATGGTGGCCATATTCGGGGCAATCATGGCCGCCCCTTTGCAGACTCCGGTCAATGTGACGGTGATCCCTTCAATTTCGCAGGTGCGAGTCACGATTTTTTCAACGGTGTCCGTGGTCATCATGGACTGTGCAGCCAGTTGCAGATGCTGCGAGTCCTTACCGAGACTGGCCGCCGCTTCTCGAATCCCACTTTCAATCTTGTCCAATGGCAAAAACCTGCCGATGACTCCGGTGGAGCAGACGAGTACGTTTTCTTCGTGAGCGCCGATCAGTTCTGCCGCCAGGGCAGTCATCTGCCGGGCATCGCTGATGCCACGTTCCCCCGTGCAGGCGTTGGAGTTTCCAGAATTGATCACGACGGCCCGCGTGTTCGCGGCAGGCACCCGTTCCCGGGAAACAATCACCGGTGCGCCAACAATACGATTTCGTGTGAACACGCCGGCGGCAGTGGCGGGCCTGTTAGAAACGAAAAACGCCAGGTCGAGCTTGCCGGACTCTTTGATTCCGCAGGTGATGCCCGCTGCCTGAAAACCACGTGGAAATTTCTCTTCAATCGACATATTTTTCCCGATACTCTTTCGGAACCATTTTGCAGCTGCGGAAAGCAATTTGCTTTAAAACAACGGGGGCCGCCCCAGCTGGCGCCGCACGACAGCCCATTGACCGGCGTGCATTAACCAGTGCAGCCCCTGCATGGAAAACATTGCAGCCACATTGGGGGCATAATCGACGCCGGTCGGTCGATCAAAATCTTCGGGCGTCTGTTTTTGTAGATTGGCCAGGGTGCCGGCCCGCTGCTCTTTGAACACCTGTAACAGTTGTTCTTTGTTAAGAAACGTCGCGGGGTCGTCGGATGTTGCGGTCTCTTTACTGTATTGGGTGACGAACCCCGTGGGGAGTGGCGGCATGGACCCGGGCAGGATGTGTTCCATCATCTGGTGCTCACTGGCAATCAGATGGCCCACCTGCCAGTTGATATGGTTGCAACCGGTGGCTGGCCGCTGCATCATCTCCGTGTCGGTAAGATCATTCAGATACCCCGTGCAGACCATTTCTCCCGAGGTAACGGTCAGTTGGATTGCTTGAATGGCGTTCATGGCGTCTCCTGAGAACATTTCGAGTGAGTGATGGGGAGTTTCGTCTCCCGGAATTCATCGTGACCCAGCCACAGACGCATCTTTGCGGGTTCGTGAGAAAAAGTCCAAGATGCAACCATCTGTAAGTTCCATTCTCGTCTTAAAGCTGGGGGGAAGCCTGTTTGATGTTCCGGGGCTCTCTCGAAAAATCGAGACGCTTTCGAACGGCAGGGGTTCCCCTCTTTGGATTGTGCCCGGTGGAGGGGGCTTCGTCGAGGAAATTCGTCGGTTGGATGCCATTCACAACTGGCCGGTACAGGTGTCACACCGGCTAGCTCTCTCAGCCATGTCTCTCACCGCCCGGATGATCGCTGCGAGCCATTCGCAATTTGACCTGGTCCAATCTCAGGCGAAATGCCGTCTTCAACCCCAGCGCATCAAAGTGATCGATATCGCCAACTGGGACGAAGTGGAAACTCTCCCCGCAAGTTGGGATCTGACCAGTGATTCTATTGCAGCCTGGATCGCGGACCGTTTTGGTTCGGGCAGGCTCCTGCTGGCAAAGTCCGTCGACCTGCCGACACCTGTTCCGTCGTTACAAATGGCTGCGGATCTCAAACTGGTGGATGCCTGCTTTCCAGATTATGCCGGAAGATTGCAGCAAGTGGACTGGATCAACCTGCGAAATCCATTCCCGGAAATTCAGCCATGGCATAGACCGCATGGAAGCTGACGGTGAGAGTTGAGCCATCTACTTCTGCGAAAAGTCCACTTCAAGCGGGTGGTTCTCAATATGAATGACGCCGCATGACGACACGTGCGGAATGACGATACGTGCAGAATGAATCCGCTCCAACTCCTATTCCTGATAAGACACATCTTGTAAACGTCCCGCAGCATCGAACGAGAGTGGAGCCGGGCCGCTGACGACTTGTTCCATTTGAAGTTCGCCGCTCTTCTGATAGGCATCGCTTACCAGTACTTCAGACAAGTGCAGCGTATCGGAAATCTGAATCACCCGGGCGTCGGCTGGTTCCGTCAGACCAATCGTCTGTAAAGCATCTTCAATGGCGGCCCGGTCCGTGGGATAGATCAGGGGGATCATGCCGGCTGTCGGATGGCCCGAAGTAATACAGTTGATGCGGGTATATTCCGCATTGATCTGATCCACAGCGTGCTGGGTGGTGAATTCCGCCAGTCCGATCCCCAGTGCATTGCCGTTTGTTTCCGGAGTGAGGCAGCGGACAAAAATCCGTTTGCAGTTCGCCTGATCACCGGGCATGGCAACATGATCGTTGTATTTTCGACCAATCACATTCGTGTCCATTCCGGACCCGCTGATGTTCTTGCCGATGCGATCGACGATTAAGAGGTCTGCTGTGTGAAACGGCAGTCGTGGCAGCCAGTCCTGGGCGAGTTTGAGCAGCTCTTTTTCTCTGGTCAAAAACTCCGCGGGGTGAACAGCGGCGATCAGTGCGGTTTCATCCCGAGCGTTTTCGAGAATGGCCACTCCTGCCAGGATATGACATCTCTGCAAGACCTCTTCCGCGACCGATTGTACTATGGTTTCGAAGGAGTAATTGGTAATGGCCCGATGATAAATCTGGGCTCCCACCTGCTTTCCCAGGCCGATC
>Ga0182745_1005100_pt1 | contig 10794 bp, 10 predicted proteins | sample eDN3rd30CKraftBY_FD_128523 | JGI IMG/M metagenome (GOLD analysis project Ga0182745, IMG submission 128523) | Enriched backyard soil microbial communities from Emeryville, California, USA - eDNA 3rd pass 30_C Kraft BY (version 2) (version 2) | ecosystem: Environmental > Terrestrial > Soil >... | reverse complement strand
CTGCGGGTCGGTGTGTCGATCGCCGGTTTCGGGCTCGCCGCGTGGCTCGCCCTGCGGTAGCCACGGTGGCAGGGGCGAAGACGGTCCGGCGTCAGTGCACGCCCTGCATCATCCTGCGAATCCACGGCGAGATCGCCATCAGCACGATGCCCACACCGATCGACGCCCCGCCGATCCACAGGTAATAGGGCACCTCGTTGTTCTCGTCGTAGTACTTGGCGAGGGTGCCGGCCATCGCCGTGCCCAGGGCCACCGACAGGAAGAACAACGCCACCATCTGCGTGTGGAAGTTCTGCGGAGCCAGCTTCGTCGACAGCGACAGGCCCACCGGGGACAGGAACAGTTCGGCGAACGTGAACAGCAGCAGGATGCCCACCAGGCCGAGCAGCGGCGCGCTGTTCGGACCACCACCGGACATCGGAATGAAGCACAGGAACGCGATGCCCATGATGATCGTGCCGATCGAGAACTTCATCGGTGACGAGGGCTGCCGCGGTCCCAGCTTCGTCCACGCGGCGGCGAACACACCCGCGAAGACGATGATGAACACCGGGTTGATGGACTGCACCCAGGACGGCGGGAAGTCCCAGCCGAACAGGTTCCGGTTCAGCCGCGTGTCCGAATACACCGCGACCATCGTGAACTGCTGCTGGAACAGCGACCAGAACGCGGCGCTCGCCAGGAACATCGGGATGAACGAGATGACGCGCTTGCGCTCGACCGGTGTGATCGCCCGGCTCGACAGGATGATCACGAAGTAGACGACCGCCGCGACGATCGTCAGTGTCACGACGATGTCGGACATGTTGTCGCTGGTGATCAGGCCGGTCAGCGATGCCACGGCGATGATCACCACCGCGGCGGCCGCGATGGCCGCGACGCGCATGCGCAGCGTGGCCGGAAGCGGATGCGGGGGTGTCGCGCCGATGCCGCCGAGCCGCTTGCGGCCGATCGAGTACTGGATCAGGCCGATGGCCATGCCGATCGCGGCGAGCCCGAAGCCGTAGTGGAAGCCCATGTTGGTCTGCACCCAGCCGGTGAGCAGCGGGCCGACGAGGGCACCGAGGTTGATGCCCATGTAGAAGATCGAGAAGCCCGCGTCGCGGCGTTCGTCGTGTTCGTCGTACAGGTCGCCGACCAGCGACGTCGCGTTCGCCTTGAGGCCACCGCTGCCGACCGCGACGAGCACGAGACCCACCCCGACCCCTGCGAGTCCGGGAATGACAGCCAGTGCGATGTGGCCGCACATGATCATCACGGCGCTGTAGAACAAGGTTCGTTCGGAGCCGAGCAACCGGTCGGCGATCCAGGCGCCGAGGATCGTCGACAGGTAGACGGTGCCGCCGTAGGCGCCGACGATCGACGTCGCGGCCGCCTGGCTGATCCCCAGCCCGCCCTCTTCGACCGAGTAGTACAGGTAGTAGATCAGGATTCCCTGCATGCCGTAGAAGGAGAAGCGTTCCCACATCTCGACACCGAACAGGTTGGCCAGCGCGAGCGGCTGGCCGAAGAACCGGTGGTCCGACTGCGAATCCGGACGTGCCGCGGTGTCACTCATGAAAGTCACTTTCCCACCGGGCACGCACCCACGGGGATATTTCGAAGGTCAGCGCGTCGGCGTCACCGGGTCGCGACGTCGCGGCGACGGGCCCACACCCGGGCGATCACACGCCAGCCGACCAGGAACAGTCCGAGGAACAGGGTCGCGACCACGATGAACGCCGTCGCCGTGCCCTGCCCGGTCACCGCGCGCAGCAGCATGCCGACGACGAGGGTGCACAGCCACACGAGGATCCCGGTAGGGACGGCGGTGCGGGCGTCGAACTTGTCGCGATAGAGCCCCGCGGTCGCGAACCAGCCGACGGTCAATCCGGCGAGGAACGGCCACGCAGTGGTCGCGATACCCGGAATGTTCAGGGTTTCGTCGTGGCTCGAGCGCCCGAGAGCGGCGAAGACGACTACGAGGACGATATCGATCACCAGCGCCGGCGCGTACTTTTTCACGGGTTCAAGGGTAGGTCGGTGGCGCGGATGCGCGTCCTTCGGCCCCGGACGAAAACGAGCGCCCTCCGGAGACGGAGGGCGCTCGTTCGGAGTGGTGACGCAGGTCAGGCCTGCAGACCCGCCTCGATCTCGAGGTTGATGGTGATCTTGTCGCCGACGACGGCGCCGCCACCCTCGAGCGGCATGTCGATGCTGATGCCGAAGTCCTTGCGGTTGATGACGGTGGTGGCCTCGAAGCCGGCGACCGGGCCGTTGCCCATGCCCGGGTTGACGCCGTTGAACTCGAGTTCGAGCTCGACGGGCTTGGTGACGCCGCGGAGGGTGAACTCACCGTCGACGACGAAGCCCTTGCCGGTGCTGCGGATGCCGGTGGAGGTGAAGGACGCGGTGGGGAACTTCTCGGCTTCGAAGAAGTCGGCGGACTTCAGGTGCGCGTCGCGGTCGCTGTTCCGGGTGTCGATCGAGTCGACGGCGATCTCGGCGGACACGGCGGCGGTGCCGTCCTCGGCGACGGTCACGGCGCCGGAGAAGTTCGTGAAGTTACCGCGAACCTTGCTGACCACGAGGTGGCGGACGGTGAAGCCGACGGTCGAGTGGACGGGGTCGATGGCCCAGGTGCCGGCGGTCAGGCCCGGGAACGTCGCGGTGGTGGCGGTGGTCATGGCAACTCCTCGTACTGATCAAAGTTTCAACTTCTGATGTGTTCCACCATGACACCGGATGGTTGATTACGCAACTATTGTGTGGTGCGGATCACTACAGAATGCGGCCGGGAGCCGGGCCGGGATCGCCCTCGACCGGGGGAGGGGAAGCGGGCCGGCGCGTGAGCAGCGACCGGGCCTGGTGCTCCCGTTCCAGATCCAGTTCGGCGTCGTCGATGCGATGCGACCGATACAGCACCGCGATCACGATCCAGCCCACGACCGCGACGATCACGAAGCTGACCATGCGATACACGAACACCGCCGCCAGCGACTGCGACGCACTCATCCCCGCCGCCGTCAGCGTCGCGATCAACGTGCCGTCGACGAAACCGAGCCCGCCCGGCGCCAGCGGCACACTCGCCACCGCCTTGGCCGCGGTGAACGCGATCAGCAACCCCGCCAGCGACGGATCCCCACCGACCGTCCAGCACGCGAGGCCCAGGCACGCGACGTCGAACACCCGGTGCACGCCGGACCAGCCCAGCGCCGTCAGGGCATCCCGCCGGCCCAGGTCCACCGACTCGAGCTGGCCCAGGATCCGTTCGAACGACTCGACACCGGTCTCGGCCGGCTTCTTCGTCAACCGGTTGACGCGGTGGATCACCCACAGACCCAGCGCCTCGATCGACGACGGATTCCTCGCGACATGACGCAACCCGAAGAAGAGTGCGAACACTCCCGCGACGGCCAGCACCAGCGTGACCGGGCTGACCCGCGACCCGACCGCCAGCGCCCCGGCCACCCCCACCGCGGCGAGGGTCGCCGTCGCGATCACCCCGGACACCGCCAGCTGCCAGGATGCGACGACCGGCGTCGCACCCCATCGGCGCGTCTCCTTGTACGTGAACGCCGTGGAGAACACCGGCCCGGCGGGCAAGGTCACCGACATCGCCGTGCTCGCGTAGACCACCGACGCCGATCGGAAGTGTCCGACGGTGACCCCGCCGGCATGAAGCAGGCGCTGCTGGACACCGGCGAAGCCGCTCAGCGCCGCGGCCTGGGCCGCGAGACACGCCGCGAACCAGCCCCAGTGCATCTCCGTCAGGGCACGCCACGAATCGCTCAGCGACGGCCACAGGTAGACACCCTCGACGGTCAGCAGCACCACGAGTGCGACGCCGAGCAGCCATTTCACCCATGCGAAGGCGCCCCGACGCGGCGCTGCGCCGGGACGGGGTGGTTCATCGCGAGGCGGCGCCACGCGGATCAGCGTAGCCAACGCCGCGATGCGACCGGTCTCACTTCACTCGGGATATTTGATCGGTGAGGCCAGGTGGGTCAGCCGTCGGCGACCCCGCAGCTGCACCTCGTCGCCCAGCTCCCACTGCGCGCGCTCCTCGTCGTCGGCGAAGTACAACGCGCTCGACGACGCCAGCACCCGGCTCGGACGCATCTTCGCGAGCTCGGTCAGGCGCGACGCCTCGTTCACCGGATCACCGATCACCGTGTACTCGAACCGCTCGGCCGCGCCGATGTTGCCGGCCACCGCGAGCCCCGCCGACACCCCGATACCGATGTCGAGGCCGGTGATCTCGTCGAGCGCGAACCGCAGCTCCCGCGCCGCGGCCAGCGCCGCGGTGGGTGCATCCGGGCGGTCCAGCGGTGCCCCGAAGATCGCCAGCGCCGCGTCACCCATGAACTTGTTGACGAACCCGTGATGCCGGTCGACGACGTCGACCACGACCCGGAAGAACTCGTTGAGCAGGTCCACGACCTCGTTCGGCGGCCGTTCCGCGGCGGTCGCCGTGGAGCCGACCATATCGACGAACAGCACCGCCACGTACCGGGTCTCGCCGCCCAGTTCGGTGCCGTACTGCAGCGCGCGGCGCGCGACGTCCTCGCCGACGTGCTGACCGAACAGTTCGCGCAGCCGTCGCCGCTCGTCGGACTCGGCCATCATCCGGTTGAAGCCGACCTGCAGGCGACCCATCTCGCTGCCGTCGAACACCTCGACCTGCACACCGGTCGCGCCGCGCTGCACCCGCTCGATCGCCCAGCGCAGCTGTTTGACCGGATCGGAGATCTGCGCCGAGGTGAGCATCGACAGGACCAGCGCCAGCCCGATCGCCATGATCGACAGCGCGAGAATCGCCCACGACAGCGAATCGGACGAGAATTCCATGTCCGACGTGAGCTGCGTGACGCACAGCAGCACGATGCCGGCCACCGGCATCAGGGTGCCCAGCCCCCACGTCATCGCCAGCCGGGTGCCGACCCCCGGCGCCATGGTCCGGTCGAACCGGCCCTCGCTGAGTGCCTGGGCTGCCACCGGCCGCAGGATCCGCTCGCCGAGCATGTAGGTGAAGCCGAAGGTGCTCGTCGCGGCCATCGCCACGGTGATCGCCACCGCCGCGGCCAGCGACGGCATCTCCTCCGCGGTGAGGAACACGAACAACACGCCGCCGAGAATCCACAGCCCGAGATGCACGATGGCCTGCCGCAGCGGTGCGTGCAGCGCCGCCATCTGTTCCGATCGCGTCGGCGGGCCCCCGCGCAACTGCCACCGGACCACCGACCGCAGCATCACCGCCGCGGCCGTGAGACTGACGACACCGGCGAACGCGAGGTACACGGCGAACACCGCGAAGTTGCGGACCCGGTCCGCGATGATGTTCTCCGATTCCGAGATCGGGATGCCGTAGCGGACGAACGCGAAGACCAGCAGGGCGCCGAACAGGTTCGACGCCCCCATCGAGACCATATAGAGGGGCCAGCGACTACGCAGAGTCGTCGCGACAGCCCGATATGACCTCAACACGACTTCAAATCAAACCACTGTAACGACCGTCACAGCACGTCGTGGTCCATAAAACGCGTCACCGAACCCTACGATCTCCCCGATCGACACGAATCGGGGGAACGTCGGTAATGGGAGGAACCGCACGAGGACGGCACGATGCCGATCCGGATGCGCCGCTGTGGCGAGCTTCGCAGGTGTTCCGCCTCGTCACCCTCGCCTACGCGGTCGGCTCCCACATCTCGACCGTCCCAAACTACACCCGGCCCGGACTGGGCTGGTTCTTCATCGCCCTTCTCGCGGCGTGGTCGGTGCTCTCGGCGGTCCTGCTGTCGCGCGGAACCGCGCAACGCCGGCAGGTGGTGGCACTCGACCAGATCGTCGCGATCGCCCTCATGGGTGCGACCCGACTGGTCGCCGACCACGACTGGTACAGCAACCACCAGACGATGCCGACCACACTGTGGGTCGCCAACGCCGTGCTGTCCGCCGCGGTGCTCGGCGGCCCGGTCGCCGGGACGTGCTCGGCCCTCGTGATGGCCACCGTCAGCGCCGTCGTGCGCGACCAGATCAACCTCGACCTGTGGCGGGACGCGACCGCCCCCGTGCTCGTCGCCGTCGGCGTCGCGATGGGGTTCGCGACCGTGACCGCGCGCCGCGCCCACCGGCAACTCGAACAGGCGGTGCGGATGGCCGCCGCCGCCGAGGAACGCGACCGGCTCGCCCGCCAGGTGCACGACGGGGTGCTGCAGGTGCTCGCCCTCGTCCAGCGGCGCGGGAACGAACTGGGGGGACCGGCAGCCGAGCTGGCCCGTCTGGCCGGCGAGCAGGAAGCCGCGCTGCGGATGCTCATCTCCGAACAGGGCACCCGGGTCGACCGCGGTGAGGAACAGGTGGACCTGCGCGCGCTGCTGCGCGGCCGGGCCGGAACGAACGTGACGGTCGCCGCCCCGGCCGAGCCCGTCCTGCTCGAGCGCGGCCGCGCCACCGAACTCGCCGCCGCCGCGTCCACGGCCCTGGACAACACCGCGCTGCACGCTGGTCCCGGTGCCAAGGCCTATGTCCTGCTCGAGGACCTCGGCGACGAGGTGATCCTCAGCATCCGCGACGACGGCAGCGGCATCGCCGACGGGCGGCTCGCCGAGGCGGAGGCGCAGGGCCGGATGGGCGTGTCCAAGTCGATCGTCGGGCGTGCCGAATGGCTGGGCGGTGTCGCGGTCCTCGACAGCGCTCCCGGAGAGGGCACCGAATGGGAGATCCGCGTGCCGCGGGAGGGTCCTCGTGCGTGAACACACTCCGGAATCCGTCACGGTGATGGTCGTCGACGACCACCCCATTTGGCGCGACGCCGTCTCCCGCGACCTCGACGCCGCCGGTTTCCGCGTCGTCGCCGCTGCCGACAGCGTCGGGTCGGCGGGACGGCGCGCGGCGGCGGTGCGCCCGGACGTCGTACTCATGGACATGTCGCTGCCCGACGGCAGCGGCACCGACGCCACCGTCGCTGTTCTGCGTGCCTCGCCGGGGACTCGGGTGCTGGTGCTGTCCGCGTCGTCCGAACGCGACGACGTGCTCGGCGCGGTGAAGGCCGGTGCGTCGGGATATCTCGTCAAGAGCGCGTCGGCGGCCGAACTGGTGGAGGCGGTCGCGGCCACCGCGGCCGGTCAGGCGGTGTTCACGCCCGGACTGGCCGGTCTCGTGCTCGGCGAGTACCGGCGGATGTCGGCGACCGCGGACCGGCGCTCGCCCGCGCCGCCGACGCTCACCGACAGGGAGACCGAGGTGCTCCGGCTCGTCGCGAAAGGGCTGTCCGCCAAGCAGATCGCCGCGAAGCTCACCCTCAGCCATCGGACGGTGGAGAACCACGTCCAGGCGACCCTGCGGAAGCTGCAGCTCGCCAATCGGGTCGAACTGACCCGCTACGCCATCGAGCAGGGTCTGGAATAGGTCACGGCGACCGGCTCCGCAGCCAGGCGCGGACCGCGTCGTCGGTGGCGAGTTCCGCGGCGCAGTCGAACGCCGCGCGGGCGTCGGCGGTCCGACCCGCGCGCGCGAGCAGGTCGGCGCGTACCGCGTGGAACGGCTGATACGAGGTTGCGGCGGGGTGGTCGCGGGCGACCGCGTCGAGTACGTCGAGACCCGCCTCCGGGCCGTCGACCCGGCCGACGATCGCGGCGCGTGCGACCCGCGCCCCCAGGGTCGGCGCCGTGTGCACCAGTGCCCGCGAAAGTGTATCGAGCGCAGGCCAATCCGTGACCCCCGTGTGGCGGCGGGCGGCATGGACCGCCTGCATCGCGGCTTCGAGCTGGAAACGCCCGATGCGCCCGCCGGCCGAGGCCCGGCGGAGCATGCGCTCGCCCCGTGCCGCGAGTTTCTCGTCCCACGACGACGGGTCCTGCTCGTCGAGCGGGACGAAGCCGGCGCCGGTCGCGCCGGCCCGGCTCAGTGACAGCGCGATCAGCGACGCCAGCCCCCAGGCTTCCGGTTCGTCGACGGACTCAGCGAGAACAGTTGCCAGATAAAGTGATTCGTCCGCCATCGGTGTCACCTCGGGGCCGCGGGCGATCGTGAAACATCCGTAGACCGCTTCGAGGACCGCGGGAAGCCGCTCGGGCATCGCGGTGCGGTCCGGGACGACGAACGGGATCCGGGCGTCGCGGATGCGCCGCTTCGCGCGGACCAGCCGCCCCGCCATCGCGGACGGCGAGACCGCGAACACCGAAGCAACCTGTGCCGCATCGAAACCCAGCACCGCCTGCAGCATCAGCGGGGTACGCGTGGACTCTGCGATCGCAGGATGCGCGCACACGAACAACAGCGCCAGCCGCCGGTCCGGGATCGCATCCGGGTCGACATCGTCGAGCGTCGCCACCGAGCCGGTGTCGTCGGGCACCTGCTCGAGCGGAGCCGCGGTGCGGTACGCGGCGGACTTCCACACGTCACGCTGCCGGTTCCGGGCGACGGTGAGCAGCCAGCCGTCCGGATTCGCGGGAACACCCCGCTCGGGCCAGACCACCAGCGCCTGCTCGAACGCCGCCGCCACGGCGTCCTCGGCGAGCGCGAGGTCGCCGGAGCTCGACGCGAGCAGCGCAACCAACCGGGCGCGTGAGGCGCGTGCCGCATGCTCGGCAGCGGCCCACGCCCCGGACCGCGTCATCGGTTCGGCGTCCAGACACCCTCGACCGTGTAGGTCGCGCCCGGCCGGACCTCGACCGCACCCCAGTGGATCGGCGGCGCCTGCCGCGCCCACTCGATCGCCGCATCGAGGTCCGGCACGTCGATGACGACGGTTCCGCCCAGCTGCTCCTTCGTATCGGCGAACGGCCCGTCCTGCACGCGAAGTTCGCCGTCGACCATCCTGAGGGTGGTCGTCAGTTCGGACGGGGCGAGAACCTCCGCGCCGATCAGGACGCCGGCCTGCTCCAACGCGGCTGTGTAGGCGGCGAACGCCTCCCGGCCGGCAGCGATCGTCTCCTCACCGATCGACTCGCCGGTCTCCTCCGAGTAGTGCATCAGAATCGTGTATCGCACGGGAATCGCCTCTTCTCTGGTCGCTCCGACTCGATCCTGCCGAGTCGTCCGTCCGCACACTGCGGCTCGGTGAATCTCGGCGGCGCGGATTGTGGCCCGCCACAGTGATGACGATCGAATCCGACACCGATCGACAGATATCGGCTCCGGCCACGCGACGAGGCGCGATCTTCCACCTACTGTGGTGGCCATGGACTCGCGGGATCTGCGCGTTTCGGACGCGGAACGGGAACACGTCGGTCAACTGCTGCAGCGGGCGGTCGGTCAAGGCATGCTCTCGCTCGGTGAGTTCACCGAACGCATGGACACCGTGCTGGCGGCCAAGACCCGCGCCGACGTCAACCAGGTTCTGATCGACCTGCCGGGCATCCAGTTGCGCCCCGAATATCTGCGGCAGATGCAGGCACAGTACGCGTCGGCGCAACCCCCGATCACGGGGCCGTCGCCGGTTGCGGGTGCGCCGGTTGCAGGTGCGCCGGTGATCCGCGGCCGCATGTCGAACATCTCACGCAAGGGACGCTGGGAGGTGCCGCCGATGCTGCAGATCGACACGCGGATGTCGACCGTGGTCCTCGACTTCACCGAAGCGGTGATGCAGACCCAGGTCGTGAACGTCCACGTGAACGACTACCTGGGTTCCATCACCCTCGTCGTTCCGGCGGAAGCGACCGCGGACGTCAACGGCATCGATCCGGTCGCGTCGAGCACGAACTCGAAGGTGCGGTCCGGTCCGCCGTTCGGGCCGCTGCACCTCGTGGTCACCGGCAGGCTGCGTTTCAGCGCACTGACGGTCCGGCATCCCATCGGCACCGCGCTGCGCCAGTTCCTGCGCTGAGCGCGCAGGAACCGGGGCCGCGCTATGTCCGGCGCTGGCGGGCGATCAGCTCGCTGACGCTGATTCCACCCGCGTTGTCCTCGTCGCCGTGCCGGCCCGTCGTCGGACCGGACCGCTCCGGATCCGGGTCGCGGTACCGGCCGAGACGCGGATCCTGCTCCCGCGGTGGCGGAGCCTGATCCGGCGCCGGGCGGGCGGGACGCGGTTGTTCGACGCCGGGCGCGGTACGCCGCAACTGGGACAGCCAGTTCTCGATGGCCTGAGGGTCGCGAGCCCGACCCGTTTCCGGGCGCGGTGCCGGGGCCGGACGGGCGGGCGGCTGCTGCGGCACCTGCGGGCGGACGAAGGGATGCGGCAACGGCGGCGGCACGGTCCCGCGCTGACGTCGCGGCAACGGCGGGATCGCAGTCGGGGACTGCGGGTCCTGTGCGGGCCCCGAACCCTGGGCGTCCCGACGCGGCAGCGGTGGGGCGAACGTGGCCGTCACCGGCGGCAACTGGGGCACCGCGGTCGGCGACTGCGGATCCCGGTCGGCACCGGTCCGCTGCGGAAGCGGCTCGGCTGCAGGCCGCTGCGGAAGCGGCTCGGCTGCAGGCCGCTGCGGAAGCGGCTCGGCGGCAGCCCGCTGCGGCAGTGGTGCTGCCGGACGGGGCTGCGGGGGCATCGGCGGAGTGGGACGCATCGGTCGCTCCGACGGTGCCTGCGGGTTGCGTTGCACCGGCGCGCTGTCGCGGCGTACCGGCTGCGAAACCTGCGGCGGTGCCGACTGTGCGTTCGGTGACGGTACCGCCTGTGCGTTCAGCGGCGGCGCGGCCTGCTGGTTGCGCTGGAGGCCGGCGCTGCCGTTCCGAACCGGCGGGGCCTGCCGCGGTGTTGCTTCACGCTGCGGCGGTGCCGCTTGTGGGTGCTGCGGCGGTGCCGCTTGTGGGTGCAGTGGCGGTGCCGCTTGTGCCTGCTGCGGCGGTGCAGCTTGCCCGCGCTGCAGT
>Ga0182745_1005097_pt1 | contig 10795 bp, 12 predicted proteins | sample eDN3rd30CKraftBY_FD_128523 | JGI IMG/M metagenome (GOLD analysis project Ga0182745, IMG submission 128523) | Enriched backyard soil microbial communities from Emeryville, California, USA - eDNA 3rd pass 30_C Kraft BY (version 2) (version 2) | ecosystem: Environmental > Terrestrial > Soil >... | reverse complement strand
GCGCGATCGGAGAGGTGGGCTTCAGCGATATCGGCGCCTCGATCGCGGCGCATCTTGGATTGCCCGCCGTCGGGCCGGGAAGGTCGTTTCTATGAAATCCCTCAAGAAGGTCGAGCTTCACCTCCATCTCGAAGGCGCCGCGCCGCCCGCCTTCATCCGTGGCCTCGCCTCCGAAAAGCGCGAGGATCTTTCGGGGCTTTTCGATGAGCGTGGAGGATATGCCTATCGCGATTTCCGCGATTTCCTGCGCGTCTACGAGGCGGCGACGGGGATACTCTCCGGCCCCTCGGACTATGCCCGCCTGCTTTCGGCCGTGCTGTCGGAATGCGGCGAGCAGGGCGCGATCTATGTCGAGCTTTTCGTCTCGCCCGAGTTCTGCGGCCGGGGCGATCTTGGCGCATGGCGCGACCATGTCGCCGCGATGGAGGAGGTGGCGCGGGCCTATGCCCTCAGCGGCGTCGAAAGCCGCGCGGTCGCCACCTGCATCCGCCATCTGGGCCCGGACCGCGCCCGGAAGACGGCGCTTTGTGCCGCTGAAACCGCTGGCGGATGGGTCGCGGGCCTTGGCCTTGCCGGGGCCGAGGACGTGGGCGAGGCCGGGGATTTCGCCTGGGCCTTCGATTGCGCGCGCGAGGCCGGGTTGGGCCTGACCGCCCATGCCGGCGAATGGTGTGGCCCGGCCTCGGTCCGCGCGGCGCTGGATCTGGGCGTCACCCGGATCGGCCACGGCATCCGCGCCGCCGAGGATCCGGCCCTTCTCCGCGACCTTGCCGAGCAGGGCGTGACGCTGGAGGTCTGCCCCGGCTCGAACGTCGCGCTGGGTGTGGTCCGCGACTGGAAAAGCCATCCGATCGCGCGGCTCGCCGATGCCGGGGTGCGCGTCACCGTCTCGACCGATGATCCGCCTTTTTTCCGTACGACGCTGGGTCGCGAGTACGAGATGCTTGCGGAAACCTTCGGTTGGGCGGAAAGCGAATTCCGCCAGATGAACCTCTGGGCCGTCGAAGCAGCCTTTTGCGACGCGGCCACCCGTGACCGCCTGAAACAGGAGCTGACAATATGAACCCGCCCCATCTGACCATCGTTGACCACCCGCTGGTGCAGCACAAGCTGACCCTGATGCGCGACAAGACCACCTCGACCGCCAGCTTTCGCCGCCTCCTGCGCGAGATCAGCCTGTTGCTGGCCTATGAGGTGACGCGCGAGCTGGAGATGACGACGACCAGCATCGAGACGCCCCTGATGCCGATGGACGCCCCGCTGCTGGAGGGCAAGAAACTTGCCCTTATCTCGATCCTGCGGGCCGGGAACGGGCTGCTCGACGGCATCCTCGAACTGATCCCGGCGGCGCGCGTGGGCTTCATCGGCCTTTACCGCGACCCCGAGACGCTTCAGCCCGTCGAATATTACTGCAAGGTGCCGAAGGAACTGGACGCGCGCATGACCATCGTGGTCGATCCGATGCTGGCCACCGGCAATTCCTCGGTCGCGGCGGTCGAGATGCTGAAGCAGCGCGGCGCCCGCAATATCCGCTTCCTCTGCCTGCTGGCCGCCCCCGAAGGCGTCAAGCGGATGCGGGAGGCCCATCCCGATGTTCCGATCGTGACCGCCTCGCTGGACGAGCGGCTGGACGACCACGGCTATATCGTGCCGGGGCTGGGCGATGCCGGCGACCGGATGTTCGGCACGAAATAGGGCCGCGTTAACCGAAGCTTCAGCCCTTTGACCCTATCACCCCGGAAAGGGATCAGGGGCTGAAGATGGGACGAATCCTCTATTGGGCGTTGATCGCGGCGATTCTGCCCTTCGCCGCATCCGGGCGTGACCTGCGCCCGGCCGAGGAGCCGCCGGCCGATTTCACCGCGCGGCAATATATCGACAGCCGGGGCTGCGTCTTTCTGCGCAGCGATTCCGGCCGGTGGGAGGCGAGGGTCGCGCGCGACGGTGCCCCGATCTGCGGCTATCCCCCCTCGGCGACGATCCGGGGACTTGGCGGGAAAAGCCGCCTGCGCGCTCTTGACCCCGATGCCGGGAAAAGCCGTGCCGAGCGGATGGAGGCGGCGCTCGCGACCGCCATCATCCCCAATCTGCGCCCGGGCGAACTGACCAGCGACCCCATCGCGCCCGAGATTCTGCCCGATATGGGGCCGGAGCCGATGGGGGGCGAGCCGCTCGACGCGCTCAAGGCCTCGCTCCGCGTCGCGCCCGAATTGCGCGAGGCGATGGCGCGTGAGATCCAACCCAATCGGCGGCTCTGCAGGCTTCTCGGCTATGACGCGACCCCCGGATCGGGCGCGGGCAATGACCCGACCTCGGGCTATTGCGGGGCCGCGCCGGGCGCGAGCCTCTCGCGATTGGCCTTTGCCCGCCCGGTCGAGGTGGCGGGCGGTGCGGGGCAGGTTGCCGTTTCTCAGCGTAGAACTGTCCCGGCGGCGGTGGCGGCGGTCAGCCGCGACAATAGCGGAACAAAGGGGGCGGCAAGGCAGCGCGGCGGTCCGATCGTGGAGGCGGACATGATCCCCCCATCGGCGCGCTATGTGCGGATCGGGACATTTCCGGCGGGCGAGGCGGTCGCAGCGGTGGTCCGGCGGGTTGCCGGGCTGGGCTATTCCGTCCAGCGCCAGAAGGGCGGGCCTGTCACGCAGTCCACCCTGCTCGCCGGCCCCTTCGACACGCGCGAGGCGATCGTGCGCGCCCTCGACCGCCTGCGCCGGAACGGTTTCGCTGCGGCCGTGCCGCGATGAGCGGATGTGGGGGGCGCCACCGGATGCCGCGACCCGACCGCTCTGGTTCGCAGAGCCTCAGCCGTGCTGCGATGAGCGGGCGCAGGATCTTCGGGACGTCATGCGCCGCCGGGTGCCGCGCCCCACTACTGGTCGCAGATTTCCTCGAGCGCCACCCAGTCGCGATCGCTCAGGACCGGCTTCGGCTGCGAGGTGCGGAAGGGATCGGCCTCGATCAGGCCCAGCACCGCCTCGCCCGTGGGGTCGAGCGAGCGGGCATAGGGCTCGCTCGATACGCCGGCCCGCGCGAAATAGCCAAGGACGGCCTCGTCCTCGGCGCGGGGTGGCGGGGTGGCGAGCAGCCGCTCGCCATAGCCGGTAAGCGCGCCTGCCGGCAGCGTGCCCTTGGTCAGCAGATGGAAGGTGGCGCGCGGCCCGGCATAGCGCAGGGCTTCGAGCAACGGATCGCTCGCCGCGGCGGCGGCCTGCGCGGCAAGGACATGGCCCGCGGCGATCTCGGGCGTGGGCTGGCCCGCGATCAGATCCTCGCCGATGATGGTGATGGGGCCGGGCAGCCGCCGTGCCCCGCGCAGCGCCGCGGGCAGGACGGCAATATCCGCCTCCGGCCCGATCAGGCGCGCGGCAAGGCGGTGGCGCACCATGTCGCCCGCCGGGCGCGAGCAGGCGCCGCCGACGGATTTCTCGATATCGGACAGAATCATCCGCCCGATCTCGGCCCGTTGGGCGGGCGGGGCGATGTCGGCGGCGTGACGCAAAAGCGCGGGCGGCACCCAGAACGCCCCGGCCACCACCATCGCGATGGCGGCAAGCAGCAGCATCCAGCCGCGCAGTCGTCCCGCCGGCGGGCGGTTCGCCGCGATGACGTGATGCACCTTCTCGATCGCCGAGATCATCAGCGGATCGTCCAGCTCGATCATCTCGGCATCATCCGGGCCGGGCGCATAGCGGGCAGGACTCTCGCCCGGATTGAGGCGCATGACGGCGGGAAGCGACCAATGCGACAGCGGCACATCGGTTTTCAGGTCGGTCAGCACCAATGTGGCATCGCCGAGCGAAACGACGATTTCGCGTGGCGTGGCGCCGGGCTTTTCACGCCAGGTCCCTGCGGCCTCGAGCCGCTGATATTGGTTTAGCGCCGTCATGCTTGCGCCACGGACCCCCGCTGCACGGATCTGAGCATATGCCTGCGTGGCTGTCGGTCAACCGACAGCCGCAGCGCTCGCCCGCGTTTTAGCTGGCTGGCCGCCACGGGAAAGGGGCAATCCGTCGCCGCCACGCGTGACGCGCGCCAGTTTCGCCCGGTTCGGCTCGGGAAAGACCCTTTCAACCGCGGATTTCCGCCTCAGATCTTGTCGGGCACGGTGATGCCACGCGCGCGGGCCAGTTCGCGGATGCGGTTCTGCAGCTTCTCGAAGGCCCTGACCTCGATCTGGCGGATCCGCTCGCGCGAGACGTCATAACGGGTCGAGAGATCTTCGAGCGTCATCGGATTGTCGCGCAGCCGGCGCTCCATCAGGATGTCCTTCTCGCGGTCGTTCAGGACGTCCATCGCCGCGATCAGCATTTCGCGCCGCGTCGAAAGCTCGTCAGCCTCGGCGAAGGCCTCGGCCTGGTTGGCGGTATCGTCCTCCAGCCAGTCCTGCCATTGCGCGGTGGAATCGCCGTCGCTGCTGCCGACCTGCGCGTTCAGCGAGGCGTCGCCCCCCGACAGGCGGCGGTTCATGTCGATGACTTCCTGCTGCGAGACGTTCAGGTCATGCGCGATCTGGGCCACGTTCTCGGGGCGCAGGTCGCCTTCCTCCAGCGCGCCCAGCTTGGCCTTGGCCTTGCGCAGGTTGAAGAACAGCTTCTTCTGCGCGCTGGTCGTGCCCATCTTCACCAAGGACCACGAGCGCAGGATATATTCCTGGATCGAGGCGCGGATCCACCACATCGCATAGGTCGCGAGGCGGAAGCCCTTTTCCGGGTCGAAGCGTTTCACCGCCTGCATCAGCCCGACATTCGCCTCCGAGATCACCTCGGCCTGCGGCAGGCCATAGCCGCGATAGCCCATCGCGATCTTGGCGGCGAGGCGCAGGTGGCTGGTCACCAGCCTTTTCGCGGCCTCGGGATCCTCGTGATCGACCCAGGCCTTGGCCAGCATGTATTCCTCCTCGGGCTCCAGCAGGGGAAACTTGCGGATCTCCTGCAAATAGCGGTTCAGCCCCTGTTCGGGGCTCGGCGCCGGAAGATTCTCGTAACTGGCCATCTTGAAATCCCTGCTCCGCGCTTTTGCGCGGTATCTGAAAACTCGATCATGGCCTCCCCGGTTCCGCGAGGGAAGCTCATTCCGCCCGGGGGCCGCGCAAACCCTGCAAAAGCAGGGCCATGTCCTCCGGCAGCGGGCTTTCGAAGCTGAGCCACTCGCCGCTGACCGGATGCTCGAAACCCAGCTCGGCGGCGTGGAGCGCCTGGCGCGGGAAGGCGGCGATCGCCGCTGCGGCCTCCGCTCCCAGCGCCTTGGCCGAGGGCTTGCGCGCGCCACCATAGACCGGGTCGCCGACCAGACCCAGCCCGGCATGGGCCATATGCACGCGGATTTGATGAGTCCGGCCGGTTTCCAGCCGGCATTCGACCAGCATCGCGGCGGGCGGGTGGCCAAAGCTTTCCAGAAGCCGCGCCCGCGTGACCGCATGGCGGCCACGGTCAAAGCTGACCGCCTGCCGCTGCCTGTCCGAAGAATGGCGGCCCAGAAGCGTGGTGATGCGCAGGACGCCCCCCGGCTCGAATGCCAGTCCCCTGAGGCCGCGCAGCCGCGGATCGGCCGCATCGAGCGTGCCATGCGCGATGGCGAGATAGCGGCGATGCGCCGAGTGATCCGCGAATTGCCGCGCCAGCCCCTGATGCGCGCGATCCGTTTTCGCGACGACCAGAAGGCCCGAGGTCTCCTTGTCGATCCGGTGGACGATCCCCGGCCGCGCCGCGCCTCCGATACCCGAGAGGCTGTCCGCGCAATGCGCGAGGAGCGCATTGACCAGTGTGCCGTTTGGCGCGCCCGGCGCGGGATGGACGACCATGCCCGCAGGCTTGTCGACGACGATCAACTCGTCATCCTCATAGGCGATCGAGAGGGGAATCGCTTCGGGCAGCGCCTCCAGCGGCTCGGGCTCGCCGATCTCGATGCGGTAGATGCCGGGCAGGGCGCGCGCCTTGCCATCCGTCACCGGACCCGTGGGGCCGGTCACGGCCTCCTCGGCGATCAGCTTAGCGAGGCGCGAGCGCGACAGCGCCGCCTCCTCTGGCGCGAGGCTGGCAAGGGCTTTATCAAGCCGGTCAGACAGTCCCTCGGGGACGTGGATCAGGATTTCTGGCATGGGACGGAATGATAGGGCGGAACCGGGGGCCGAGGAAGCGCTGCCGATGTTGCGCTGGCTGCGTATCCTCGTGACCTCTCTGGCCGCAGTGATGGGGATCGGGGTGCTTGCGATCGTGGCATTGCTGTGGCTCAGGCTGTCTCAGGCGCCGCTGCCCGTGCTGCCCGACCAGATCGCGCTGCCCGAAGGGGCGGTTCCCGCCGCCGTCACCTTTGCCCGCGACTGGATCGTGGTGGTGACGGAAGCGGGCGAGATCCTGCTTTATGACCAGCAGGGCAGGCTGAGGGATCAGGCCTCGCCCTGAACCGGGGCCTTGCCCTCCAGCGCGTCGAGGCGCGCGCGCAGTTCGGCATTCTCGGCCCGCGCCTTGATCGCCATTTCACGCACGGCCTCGAATTCCTCGCGGGTGACGAAGTCGCGTTCGGCCAGCCAGCGGTCGATCCAGCTGTTGAAGGCGGTCTGCGCCTCGTCCTTGGCGCCCTGGGCCACACCCATGGCATTGGTCATCAATTTCGAGAGATCGTCGAATAAACGGTTGTTCGCGGTCATGGCGGGCCTTTCGATTTCCGGTTGCCGCCTATATGGCCCCGACAGGGCCGCGGTTCAATCGGGGGCCGCATGTTGACACACCCGCCCGGGCGACTAGCCTGCCCCCGGCTGATGAGGAGCCCATGATCCCCTTTCCCCAGATTTCGCCCGAGATTTTTACCATCCACCTGTTCGGGCTCTCGCTCTCGCTGCGCTGGTATGCGCTGGCCTATCTGGTCGGCCTGCTCGTTGGCTGGCGCATCATCGTCGGGCTGATGCGCCGCCCGGCGCTCTGGGGCGACCGCGCGCCGATGCCGCCCGAGAAGGTCGAGGAATTGCTGACCTGGGTTGTCCTCGGCGTGGTGCTGGGCGGGCGGCTTGGGTTCGTCTTGTTCTACGAGCCGGGCTATTACCTCGCCAATCCGGGGCAGATCCTGCAGCTCTGGAACGGTGGCATGTCCTTTCACGGCGGGTTCCTGGGGGTCGTGCTGGTCTCGTGGATCTATTGCCGGCGCCACGGCATCCCGCCGCTGCGGCTGGCCGATGCAATGGGGGTTGCCGCCCCGATCGGGCTGGGGCTGGGGCGGCTTGCGAATTTCATCAATGCCGAGCTTTGGGGCCGTCCGACCGACCTTCCCTGGGGCGTGGTCTTTCCGGGCGACGCCGCGCAGACCTGTCCCGGCGTTGTCGGGCTGTGCGCCCGCCACCCGAGCCAGCTTTACGAGGCCGCGCTGGAAGGCATCTTGCTGGCCGTGGTCCTCTTCGCGCTGGTCCGCCGCGGTGGCCTCAGGCGGCCGGGCCTCGCGCTGGGCGTCTTCGTCATGGGCTATGGCCTCTCGCGCTTCGTGGTCGAGTTCTTCCGTCAGGCTGATGCGCAGTTCATCACGCCCGACAATCCGCTAGGCCATGTCCTCGGCGGCGCGGTCTGGGGGCTCAGCATGGGCCAGCTGCTGTCGCTGCCGATGGTCCTTGTCGGACTGGCCTTCGTCATCCGCGCCCGCAGCCGCCCGCCGGTGGCGCAGGCTGTTCCATGACCCCGCTGGGGCGGCTGATCGCCTCGCGCATCCGCTTGTCGGGGCCATTGCGGCTTGACGAATACATGCAGCTTTGTCTGCTGCATCCCGAACACGGCTATTACGCGACCCGCGATCCCTTTGGCGCGGCCGGTGATTTCACCACCGCGCCCGAGATCAGCCAGATGTTCGGCGAGATGGTCGGCCTTGCGCTGGCGCAGGCCTGGCTCGATCAGGGCCGCCCCGCGCCCTTTACCCTGGCCGAGATCGGGCCGGGGCGTGGCACCCTGATGGCCGACATCCTGCGCGCGATCCGCGCCGCCCCCGGCATGGCCGAGGCGGCCGAGGTCGTGCTGGTCGAGGCCTCGCCCCATCTGCGCGAGGTGCAGCGCGGCAGGCTGGGCAAGGTCCGCCATCTCGATACGGTGGCAGAGCTGCCGCGCGGGCCTTTGTTCCTTGTCGCGAACGAGTTCTTCGACGCGCTGCCGATCCGGCAGTTCCAGCGCATGCCCGAGGGCTGGGCCGAGCGGATCGTCGCCCTCGACCCCGACGGGCGGCTGACTCTCGGCCTCGCCGCGCCGCAGCCGGGGCCAGCGGCACCGCCGGGCCAGATCCGCGAGACCTGCCCGGCCGCCGGACCTATCGTGGCCGAGGTCGCAAGCCGCATCGCCAAGGCGGGCGGGGCGGCGATCCTGATCGACTATGGCAATTGGGACGGGCAGGGCGACACGTTCCAGGCCTTGCGCGCGCACCGGCCCGAGGATCCGTTGCTGAACCCCGGCGAGGCCGATCTGACCGCGCATGTCGATTTCCGGCCGCTGGCATTGGCCGCGCATGCGGCGGGGGCCAGCGTCTCGCACATGGTCACGCAGGGCGAATGGCTCCTTCAGCTTGGCATCAGGGCGCGGGCCGCCCGGTTGCAGGCGGCGGGGGATGCGGGTGCGGCGGCTGCGCTTCATCGCTTGACCGCGCCCGAGGAAATGGGCCAGCTATTCAAGACGCTCGCGATCTGGTCGCCGGCCGCCGTGCCGCCGCCCGGTTTCAACCCCTTGGAGCCCCATGCAGACCACGCTTGAGATCCTGACCCATCCGCTGCTCGAACCAATCCGGCACGGTTTCTTCACCCGCCGCGGGGGCGCGTCCTCGGGCCTTTTCTCGGGGCTGAATTGCGGCTTCGGCTCCAGCGATCAGGCCGAGATCGTCGCGATCAACCGCAGCCGGGTCGCCGAGGCGATGGGCCTTCCCCCGAACCGCCTTGCCACCGTCAACCAGATCCATTCGGCCGAAATCGCGATCCTTCGCGCCGGCGACGAGCCCGCCGATCTTGCAAAGGTCCGCGCCGACGGCATCGTCACGAACCAACCGGGCGTCGCGCTGGCGGTGCTGACCGCCGATTGCCAGCCGGTGCTGCTGGCCGATCCCGAGGCGGGGATCATCGGCGCGGTCCATGCCGGCTGGCGCGGGGCGCTGGTCGGCGTGCTGGAAGCGGCGGTCGGCGCCATGGCCGATCTGGGCGCGACGCGGATCCGCGCGGTGATCGGCCCCTGCATCAGCCAGCGTGCCTATGAGGTCGGCGAGGACTTCATGGAGGAGGTTCTGGCCGAGGATTCCGGCCATCATCGCTTTTTCGCCGGGGGGCCGAACGGCCGGCCGATGTTCGATCTGCCCGGCTTTGGCCTGATGCGGCTGCGCGAGGCCGGGGTCGAGGCGGAATGGACCGGGCATTGCACCTATAGCGACCCCGACCGCTTCTATTCCTATCGCCGCAGCACCCATCAGAACGAAGTGGATTACGGGCGGCTGATCTCGGTCATCCGGCTGTGAGGCGCGGGGGCGGATGCAAGGCCCTTGCCCCCTGCTGCCGGTGACGCGCGACGGAAGCCGCCCGGCCGCCTGATGTGCATGGCGACGGGGATCCTGCGGGGCTTCGTCGCGATGGCGGTGCCGCTGGCGCTGTGGCGGCTCGCCCTGCCGCTGACCGGCTGGGCCGCGCTGGCGCTGCTGCCGCTTGGGATCGCGATCTGGTGGGGCATCTACCTTCCGCTGCGTGACCGCAGGCGGGCCGAGCTTGCCGTCGCCATCCTGCCCGGCGCGCGGCTGGGCCGCTGGCTGACCGGACGCTTCGGGGCCGGGCTCAATGCGACGCTGGGCCTGCTGGTGGCGCTGCCGGTCCTCGGCTGGCTCGCCCTCGGGGGGCAGGCGCCGGTGATCATGGCCGTCGCGGCGGTCGGGCTGATGGCGGGTATCCTCTCGACCCTCATGACGCGGCTCCTTTCGACGACGCTGACGGATCCCTATGCCCGGCTCGCCGGGCAGCGGATCGGCAGCGTGGTCGCTGCGCTGGCGGGGCTGGTGCCGCTTGTCTGGATCAACTGGGCCGTGATCCCGATCCCGAATGAGATCACCTCGGCCAGCCTTGCCGATGCGGTCTCCGCCGCTCTGGCCGCGCGACCGGCCAGAGACGGCTGGCCCGCCGAGGTCATGGGGCTGTTCGCGGCCCTCGACACCGTGAAGCTGTGGCTTGCCGCGCAATATCGCCAGACGGTCTGGGTCGGGCTGGTCTTCAGCATTGACGCCGCGCTCGTCTCCTTCGTTGCGGCCCGGTCATCCGTCGCCGTGCTGGAGTTCACGCGCAGCATCACCGGGGCACGGGCATGAGGCGCGACCGCCTGTTCATCCGCAGCTTCTGGGGTGCGATCCTGATGATGGCGGCGCTGGTGATCGGGCTTTCGGCCGTGGCGCTGCTGCGCGACCATCCGGTTCTGGCTCGCATCCTGCCGCCACCCGCGCCCAGCCTGCATGAGATCCCCGAGACCCGGCTGGGCCAGATGATCCGCGAGGCGGGAGAGGCTGCCTATCGCAGTCAGGCCGCGCGGCTCGACGATCTTCTCGCCTCGGCCTATGCGCCGGTCTATGCCGGGATCCCGGCCTATGCGGATTTCCACTACAGCCTTCTTGGAGAATATAGCGAGCTTGGCGCGGCGGCGCTCGGCCGGATGGGCGAGGCGATGGAGGGGCGGCTTTTCCCCGGTCTCGCCCACCGGCTGGAAGGCGTCGCCGCCGATCTCGACCAGGGGTTTCTCGACATCTTCAGCCAGACCCTCGACCGGCAGATCGGGGCCGAGCTTGCAGCTCTGGAACGGCCCGCCGTGCTTGG
>Ga0182745_1005096_pt1 | contig 10799 bp, 9 predicted proteins | sample eDN3rd30CKraftBY_FD_128523 | JGI IMG/M metagenome (GOLD analysis project Ga0182745, IMG submission 128523) | Enriched backyard soil microbial communities from Emeryville, California, USA - eDNA 3rd pass 30_C Kraft BY (version 2) (version 2) | ecosystem: Environmental > Terrestrial > Soil >... | reverse complement strand
GGGCGCGACGCTCGCGGTCACGGCGGTGCCGGAGATCGCGGCGCCCTGCTGGATGGGCCGGATGCGGTGACCCGCGTAGCCGACCCGGCCCATGGCCTCGTGCACGGTCGCGCTGCCGAACTCGGCGAGCGCCGCCGCGACCTCCGGGTCCGCCTTCGGCGGGTTCCTGACGATGACGTGCTTGCCCATGGCCCTAGTCCAGCCGGTCCGTGACCTGCGGGTAGTGCCGCATGAACGCCTCAGCCTTGACCTCGACGGGCAGACCCAGGTTGGGGCCGGCGTTGCGCTTGAGCTGCACGCCGCGACGCACGGCGAGGTCGGTGTAGTACGACCACATGTGCTGCTGCGCGGGCAGGGTCTCCATCGCGGCGCGCTTGCGCTCCCAGCCGGGGGTGATGTCGAGGAGCACCTCGGGCTTGAACCCGGAGACCTCGGGCTGATGCGGCTCGAAGAAGAACACGGGCGGCGCGCCGATGATCTCCTCGCGCGTCGGCACCCGGCCGTCGATGGGGACGCCGATCGCCTGGGCCTGGACACGCGCCTCGAGCGCCATCCGCGCGGCGGCGGGGTGGTCGCCGTTGTACGGGTCGGACAGCGGGTGCGTGAGGACGAGGTCCGGCTGCACCTGGCGCATCACGCGCACGAGCGCGGTGATCGCCTCGTCGGATTCGCGCAGCGGGTAGTCGCCGAGGTCGAGGAACTCGATCGTCGCGCCGAGCGCGTCGGCCGCGGCCTGCGCCTCGGCGGCGCGGATCGACTTGATCTCCTCGAGCGCGAGGCCGGCGAGCCACTGGCTCGCCGACTCGCCTCGCTCGCCGTAGGAGAGGCAGACGACATGCGCCGTCCCGCCGTTCAGGACGTGGGTGGCGATCGCGCCGCCCGCCCGCCAGACGAAGTCGCCGGCATGCGCGCTGACGACCAGCATCGTCCTGGTCTCGGTCCCGGTCTGCGTCGACATCGTGCTCCCTCGACAATGCTCTTCGGCCGGCTGACGCCTGCGCTCTCCCGATTGTAGACAATCTCGTGTATCCAAAGATACCTATGGACATAGGTATTTTGTGTCGTACACTCATTCGCGTCAGCTCGGTATTCATATCGATTCACCCCGCCTTCAAGGGAGAAGGACCCCATGGCCAACAACCTCCAGGAACTGCTCGACGAGGTCGGCAACCCGGTCGACCTGCTGCGCAACTCGAAGCTCGGGACGTACATCTACCCCGTCGTCCCCGCCGAGTTCACCAACTGGCGCCGCGAGCAGAAGGCATGGCGCGAGACCGCGGTGCTCTACGACCAGACGCACCACATGGTCAACCTCCGCGTGAAGGGCCCCGACGCCCTGCGACTCCTCACCGCGACCGGGATCAACTCGTTCGAGAACTTCCCCGTCGACCGCGCCAAGCAGTTCGTCCCAGTCGCCTCCAACGGCGGCGTCATCGGCGACGGCATCCTCTTCCACGAGGCGCAGGACGACCTCACCTACGTCGGCCGGGCGCCCGGCGCGAACTGGCTCCAGTACCACGCGGAGACCGGCGGCTACGACGTCGAGGTGACGTACGACGACCGCTCGAACTCGCGCCCGTACGGCCAGGCGGTCAGCCGCACCGTCTACCGCTTCCAGATCCAGGGCCCGAACGCCTGGCCGATCATCGAGAAGCTCGCGGGCCGCCCGGTGGACCAGGTCAAGTTCTTCCACATGGGCCACCTCGAGGTCGCGGGCCACAAGATCCGCACCCTGCGCCACGGCATGGCCGGCGCGCCGGGCCTGGAGATCTGGGGCCCCTACGAGGAGCACGCCGCGATCCGCGAGCTCGTCCTGGAGGCCGGCGCCGAGTTCGGCATCGAGCCCTGCGGCTCCCGCGCCTACTCCTCGAACACGCTCGAGTCCGGCTGGATCCCCTCGCCGCTGCCCGCGATCTACTCCTCCGAGGCCGAGCGCGGCTTCCGCGAGTGGTCGGGCGCGAAGTCGTACGAGGCGATCAACGCGCTCGCCGGCTCGTTCCAGTCGGAGGACATCGAGGACTACTACCTCAACCCGTGGGAGCTCGGCTACGGCTCGTTCGTGAAGTTCGACCACGACTTCATCGGCCGCGACGCGCTCGAGCAGATCGACCCGGCCGCCCAGCGCCGCAAGGTGACGCTGGCCTGGAACGACGAGGACCTCGCCGCGGTGTGGGCGTCGTTCCTCAACCGCGACGAGCTGCCGAACATGTTCTTCGACCTGCCGAACGCGAACTACGGCTCGTCGAACTTCGACGCGGTCATCGACGCGGACGACAACGTCGTCGGCCTCTCGCTCTTCACGGGCGTCACCGCGAACGAGAAGCGCGGCCTGTCGCTCGCGACGGTCAACCCGGACGTGCCGATCGGCGCCGAGGTCCGCGTCCTCTGGGGCGAGAACCCGAACTCGGGCAAGACGACGGTCGAGCCGCACCAGCAGGTCGCGGTCCGGGCGATCGTCTCGCCGGTCCCCTACGCGGAGACCGCGCGCGCCGAATACCAGGGCGGCTGGCGAACGGGCTACACCACGTAGAACTACGTTCCTTTTTCAGGTCTGCAGGGGGTCAGGCGTGCGTATTGCAGCCAAGGCCCCCTGTAGACCTGAAAAGCGGTAGTAGCTTGGCGGGATGACGAGGGGGTCAGAGGGGTCCGCGCGCATCGCGATCATCGGCGGCGGCTTCGGCGGCATCGCCGCCGCGGTGAAGCTCCAGCAGCGCGGCATCGAGGACTTCACGATCTTCGAGGCCGGCGAGCACCCCGGCGGCACCTGGTGGCACAACCGCTACCCCGGCTGCGAGGTCGACATCCCGTCGCTCTGCTACTCGTTCTCCTTCATGGACTACGACTGGCCGTCCACGCACGGCTCGCGTGACGATCTGCTCGCCTACACGGACGCGGTCGTCGAGCGATTCGACCTGCTGCCGCGCTTCCGGCTCGGCACGAGAGTCGCATCGGCCGAGTGGCAGGACCAAGACGGCGAATGGCTCGTGACGCTCCCCGACGGCAGTGCGGAGCGCTTCCGCTTCGTCATCTCCGCACTCGGGCTGCTCAGCAATCCGAAGCATCCGGACTGGCCGGGGCTGGAGGACTTCGGCGGCATCGCGTTCCACACCTCGGACTGGGACCGCGCACCGGATCTCGCCGGCAAGCGCGTCGCGGTCGTCGGGACCGGCTCGACTGCGGTGCAGGTCGTGCCCGGCATCGCCGAGGACGCGGGCCACGTGACCGTCTTCCAGCGCCAGCCCGGCTGGGTGCTCCCGAAGGGCGAGCGCCCCTACACGGACGAGGAGCGCGAGCGCTATCGCCGCAGCCCCTTGCGGTTCCGGATCGACCGCTGGAAGGCGTTCCACGGCGCGTTCAAGAACGCGAAGATGTGGCAGTCGGGGACGCAGGCGAACGCGGACACCCAGGCCGCGTGCCGCGGCTACATCGAGGCGACGATCGAGGATGCGGCGACTCGCGCCGCCGTGACCCCGGACTACGCGTGGGGCTGCAAGCGGCCCGTCTTCTCCACGACGTTCTATCCGACGCTCAACCGTCAGAACGTCAGCCTCGTGCCGAAGGCGGTCGCCTCGGTCACCGAACGCGGCCTGGTCGATGCCGACGGCGAGGAGCACCCCGTCGACGTCATCGTCATGAGCACGGGGTTCCAGCCGACGAGCTTCCTCTCGACGCTCGCGGTCCGCGGGGCGGGCGGCCGCGACATCCAGGACGCGTGGGGCGACCGGCCGACCGCGTACCTCGGGATCACGGTCCCGGGCTTCCCGAACTTCTTCATCCTCTACGGGCCGAATACGAACGGCGGCTTCGCGATCACGAGCATGCTCGAGCGCCAGGCGGAGGTCGCAGTGCGGCGGATCCGGAGGGCGATCCGCAAGAACGCGATCGTCGACACGAGCGAGCGAGCGACGGCCAGGTGGACGGCGTGGGTCGAGCGGCAGATCGACGAGCGCATGTCGGCGGGCAACGACCCCGGCTGCACGAACTACTACCACTCCGAGTCGGGGGCGAACGTGACGCAGTGGCCGCTCAGCGCTTTCCAATACTGGCGCGTCACCCGGTTCCCCGCGCCGGGCGCCTTCCGCTACCGCCCGCGCTGAGTCACTCGAGCGCCGCGAGCGCGCGGGTGATCCCCGAGGCCGACTCGCGGAGGATCTCGATGTACGGCAGCGGGCTCGTGCCGTCGTTCGGCACGACGACGCCGATGCCCGCGTAGACGCGGCCGTGCGGGCCGAAGACGGGGACGCCGACGCCGCGCGAGTCGCGGTGGATGTGCCCATCGGTCACCGAGTAGCCGGAGGCGCGCACGCGCGCGAGCTCGCGGCGCAGCCCGTCGGGCGTCGTGATGGTGTGGTCGGTGTACGCGCGCATGCCGGCCGCGATGACGGCGTCGACCGTCTCGGCGTCGGCGTACGCGAGCATCGAGAGGCCGAGGCAGGAGGCGTGCAGCGGCGTGCGCCCGCCGACGATCGTGTGGTTGATCGCCGAGTCGCGCGCCGAGAACCGCTCGATGTAGAGGACGTCGGTGCCGGCGAGCACGCCGAGCTGCGCGTGCTGGCGGACGACCGCGTGGACGTGCGCGAGGAAGGGCCGGGCGGTCTCCCGCAGCCCGAGGGCGCCGGGGGTCCTGGATGCGAGCTCGTAGAGCCGCACGCCGAGCCGGTAGGTGCGGTCCTCCTGCCAGCGCTCGACGAGTCCCGAGCGCTCGAGCTCCGCGAGCAGCCGGTGCGCCGTCGAGCGCGCGAGGCCCGCCCGCTCGGCGACCTCGCCGAGCGTCAGGTAGGGGTGCCGCGTTTCGAAGGCGCCGAGCACGCGCAGGTGCTTCTGGAGGACGCTCTCTCCGCCCGACCCGCGCGCCATGCGCTCAGGCTACGCGTTCTGCCGATATTCCTTCCTGGCCCACTCGTGGTACGGCGCGGGGGCGACGGTCGCACCGATCCGGACCTGCCGGTGGGCGGCGTCGACCTGGTGCTTCTTGGAGACGGGGTCCTCGCCCCAGACGACCTCGACGCGCGCGCCGTCGGGGATCGACACGTCGAGCGTCGCGAGCGACATGTAGTGCTGATCGAATGCGACGTAGCCGGCGTCGGTCGAGATGCCGACGCGCTCGCCGTCCTGGAGCACCTCGTCCATCTGGTAGAAGCCGTAGCGGGCCTTCGGGTAGTCGAGCCACTTGGCCGGCGTGCCCGGCTCGAGCTGCGACTGGGCGATCGCGGCGACGTCCTCGGCGTCCCAGATGAGCGTGACCTTGCGGCGTCCCTGCTGCTCGGCGTGGCGCTCGAGCGCCTCGCGCCCGTGGAAGTCGTGATCGAAGCGCACCGACCTGCCGAGGCCCAGGTCGTACGGCGTCGCGTAGTAGTCGTGCACGTCGAGCGAGTGGAGCGAGCCGCCGATCGAGCCGGCGCGGGCCGCCGGGAGCCACTCGCGGTAGTCCGCGAAGTCCTCGTCGAAGATCGCGGGGAACGGCGTCGGCACCCAGCCGGACTCGAGCGGGCTCGCCGAGTACGCCTTCGCGCCGACGCGGCGGATGCCGTGCGCCTCGCCGGCCTCCAGGAGCGCGTTCAGCACCACCTCGTGGTCGGCCCAGGGTCCGTAGAACTCGAAGCCGGGCTGCCCGGCCATGCCGTGGCGCAGCGCCTTGACCGGCCGACCCGCGATCGTCACGTCGGCGATGTGGAAGAACTTGACGTCGGGGACGGGACCGCCGAAGACCTGCTCCATGACGTCGTTCGCGAACGGTCCCTGCAGCTCGTAGCGATAGAACGTCGGGTCCGCGCCCCCGCGCATGTGGGAGTTCGCCTCGAGCCGGTGGTGGACGTCCTTGCCGGCCGCCTCGGCCTTCTCGGCGTTGTAGCGCACCCAGTCGATCAGGATGTGGTGGCCGATCAGCACGAGGCCGTCGGGGCCGTCCGAGTTGTAGAACAGGATCCCGTCGCCGATCAGGTAGCCGTCCTTGTTGACGGAGATGAGCTGCTTCGCGACGCCGGGACGGAACGTCGCGAACGTGTTCGGCGAGATCGACTCGAGCATCGGGATCAGGTCGGCGCCGTGCAGGAAGAGCTGCGTCATGTGGTGCGACTGGTCCATGAGCGCGACCGAGGTGTTCCATGCGCGCTGCTCGTCGCGCCAATTCGTGAACTCCGGCGCCACGGGGAAGGTGAACGCGGGCCAGTTCAGATCGCGCAGCAGTTCGACCGGATTGCCGACGCGCGCGATGGCCTGGGCGAGAGACTCCGTTGTCATGTTCGACCTTTCTGTGATCGTCGCGGCCATGCTACGTTCCTCGATGCACGCCGATCGCGGAGAGTTCCATTGAATGGGATTTTTGCGAAATCGACTCGACGAAGAGGCCATCGTCATTACGATTGTCAACAATCCAACGGAGGGGGTGACATGGCGGCTCGTCTCGCCCTGAGCGGTGTCCACCTCAGCTTCGGCGGCGTGCACGTGCTCGAGGATGTCGGCTTCGACGTGGAGCCGGGCAGCATCTTCGGCCTCGTCGGTCCCAACGGCGCGGGCAAGACCTCGCTCTTCAACTGCATCAGCGGCCACTACCGGCCGAGTTCCGGCTCGATCCTGATCGACGGCGAGGAGGTGCTCGGCAAGGCCCCCGCGAAGCTCGTCCGCCACGGACTCGCGCGGACCTTCCAGCACCCGGCGCTCCAGCTCCAGGCCTCCGTCCTGGACAACGTGCTGCTCGGCGGCCACACCCGCCTCCCGGGCGACGCGCTGTCCTGGGCGATCCGGCTTCCCTACACGTCGAGGGCCGAGAAGGCGCTGCGCGCCGAGGCGACCGCGATCCTCGAACGCCAGGGGCTCGGCTGGGCCGTGAACCTCGCGGCCGACGAGCTCTCCCACGGCCTGCACAAGTCGATCGAGCTGTGCCGCGCGCTCATGACGCACCCTCGGCTGCTGCTGCTCGACGAGCCGGCAGCCGGCCTCTCGCACGGCGAGGTGGGCCAGCTCATCGAGACCGTCAAGCGACTGCGCAGCGAGGACGACATGACGATCATCGTCGTCGAGCACAACATGTCGCTCATCGCGCAGCTGACCGACCGGGTCGTCGTGCTCGACCACGGCCGCAAGCTCATGGAGGGCACCGCCGCGCAGGCGCAGGCCGACCCTCGCGTCATCGAGGCCTACCTGGGGGCGCCCGATGCCGCTGCCTGAGCGCAACCTGCTCGAGCTCAAGGACGTCACGGCGTTCTACGGCCCGGTCCAGGTCCTCGAGAGCGTCTCGATCAGCGTGCCGGAGGGCGGCGCGGTCGGCATCCTCGGCGCGAACGGCGCGGGCAAGACGACGACGCTGCGCGCGATCAGCGGCACCGTGCGCGCCGGCGGCTCGATCGTCTACGACGGCCAGTCGATCCGCGGCTTCCGGCCGGAGCGGGTCGCCTCGCTCGGGATCGCGCACGTGCCGGAGGGTCGCGGCACGCTCGGCAACCTCACCGTCAGGGAGAACCTCATGGTCGGCGCCTACATGCGCAAGGACCGCCAGCAGGTCGCGACCGACCTCGACTACCTGCTCGAGCTCTTCCCGAACCTGAAGCAGCGGATCCGCTCGAACGCCTCGGCGCTGTCCGGGGGCGAGCAGCAGATGCTCGCGGTCTCGCGCGCCTTCATGGCGGCACCCAAGCTGCTCGTCCTCGACGAGCCGTCCCTCGGCCTCGCTCCGAGCACCGCGCGCAGCGTCTACGACGCGATCGCGAGGCTGCGCAAGGAGTCGGGGATCGCCATGCTCGTCGTCGAGCAGAACGCGAACCTCGCGTTCTCCGTCGTCGACTCCGTCACCGTCCTCGAGACCGGCAGGAGCGTGCTCACGGGCACGACCGCCGAGCTCAAGGGCAACGACGAGATCCGCCGAGCGTACCTGGGGGGTTGAGATGAATCCGTTCGGCACCTTCGTCCAGCTCGTCGTCGACGGGCTCGCTCAGGGCTCGATCTACGGGGCGCTCGCGCTCGCGATCGTCCTCGTCAACCAGGCGACCGGCCTCATCAACTTCGCCCAGGGCGGCATGGCGGTGCTCGGCTCCTACATCGGCATGACGATCGGCAACCTCGCCATCCCGGGCGTCGGCTCGACGATCGGCATCATCTTCGGGATCGTCGCGGCGGTCATCGCGTCGCTCGCGCTCGGCGGCTTCGTCGAGCGGTTCGTCATGCGGCGCTTCGAGCGAGCCGAGGAGGACACGAAGATCGTCGCGACCGTCGGCCTGCTGACGCTGCTCACGGGACTCGTCGGCCTGATCTGGGGCTTCAACCCGACGCCCTACCCGTTCTTCTTCGGCGGCAGCGAGAGCCTGCGGATCGGCAGCGTCTCGATCAGCGTCTGGTCGATCGTCACCTTCGCGACGATCATCGCGCTCATGATCGTGCTGCAGATCCTGTTCCGCGGCACGAAGCTCGGGCTCGGCATGCGCGCGGTCGCCGACAATGCCCCCTCCGCGGCGCTCTCCGGCATCCGCGTCGGCGGCATGCGGATGGCGGGCTGGGGCCTCGCCGCGGCGCTCGGCACGGTCGCCGCGATCCTGCTCGCGTCGAAGTCCCAGCTCACCCCGAACAACTTCGACGGCATCCTCGTCTACGCGCTCGCCGCCGTCGTCATCGGCGGGCTCGACTCGCCCCTCGGCGCCGTCATCGCCGCGCTCGGCATCACGATCCTCGAGTCGCTCGCCGCCGCGTACGTCCCGTGGATCGGCCACGACCTCAAGGTCGTCGTCCCGTTCGTCCTCGTCTTCATCGTCCTGATCATCCGGCCGCAAGGGCTCTTCGGCCGAAGGGCGGTGGTGCGGGTATGAAGGGCTACGACGCCGTCGTCTCCAACCGCTGGGTCCGCCTCGGGACCTTCCTCGCGCTCGTCGTGGTGCTCGCGATCGTGCCGCTCGTCGCCGACCCGTTCACGAACCAGACGATCTCGCACATCGCCGTCTTCGCCGTCGCGATCCTCGGCCTCAACATCGTCATGGGCTTCACCGGGCTGGTGTCGCTCGGCCACTCCTTCTTCGTCGGCGTCGGCGCGTACTGCGCGATCATCCCGATCCGCGACTGGTGGGGCGGCCCGCTCGCCGAGGGCGCGATCGTCATCGGCTTCCTGCTCTCGGGCCTCATCCCCGGCGTGCTCGGCCTGCTCATCGCGCTCGTGACGGTCCGCCTGCGCGGCCTCGCCCTCGCGATGGTCACGATCGCGCTGCCGACCATCGGCCTCCCGCTCGCGCAGAAGTTCTCGGAGTTCACCGGCGGCAACGAGGGCGTCTCGATCCGGCGCCTCGACTACGTCGGAGCCGACGGCGAGATCCACAAGGGCAACCCGTTCGCCGCGGGCCCGGGGCTCGAGAACGACCAGTGGCAGTACTACATCGTCGTCACGATCGCCATCGCGTTCTTCGCCCTCGCGTACTTCCTCGTCCGCGGCAAGTACGGACGCGCCTTCGCGATCGTCAAGTCGAACGAGGCGATCGCCTCCTCGATGGGCGTCTCCCCCTATCGGTACAAGGTGCTCGCCTTCACGATCGCCGCGATCTACGGCGGCATCGCCGGCTTCCTGCTCATCGTCTGGGGCCAGTTCACGTCCTCGGAGACGCTCGCGTTCCACAACTCGATCGACCTCGTCATCGCCTCCATCGTCGGCGGGGCCGGAAGCATCGTTGGCGCCGTGCTCGGCGGCATCTTCTACGTCGCGGTCAGCCAGATCATGAACGGCCTGCAGCTGTCCATCTACACGACGCTCGTGCAGGGCGTCGTCATCATCGTCATCCTGTTCCTCCTCCCGGGAGGACTCGCGAGTCTCCCTCGCACCATCCGCCGCCTCGTGCGACGGGGGCGCTCGGGCCACAGCGTCGGCGCCGACCCCACGGCCGGCTCGACTACCGAGAACACCAAGTAGCAAGTCCCTACCTCGAAGGAGAGGAACACATGAAGACCAACCAGACCGGACGCCGCGCACTCGCGGTCGCCGCGTCGGTCGGCGTCATCGCGCTCGCCCTCACGGCATGCGCGCGCGGCGGAGAGACGCCGACGACGCCGGACGAGACGACCCCAGCGGTCGTCGCCTCCCCGGGCATCACCGACACGACGCTCACCTTCGGCATCTCGACGCCGCTCACCGGTGCGACCGCCGGACCGGGCAACTGCACCGCGGACGGCGCGCTCGCCTACTTCGGGACGAAGAACGCCGAGGGCGGCATCACGTTCGGCGACGGCAAGACGCGCCAGATCGTGATCAAGACCTATGACGACGAGTACGCCCCGGAGAAGTCCGCGGCGAACTTCAACCAGATGGTCAACGACGGCGTCTTCGCCGCCGGCCTCGGCCTCGGCACCCCGACCAACCGCGCCTGGCGCGAGGCGGCGATCGAAGCCGGCGTCCCGCAGGTCCTCGTCATGACGGGCGACCCGATCTTCTCCGACCGCGCCGAGTCGCCGGTCCAGCTCGGCCTCGTGCCGATCTACCAGCAGGAGGGCGCGGCCTTCGGCGAGGCACTCGTCGCCGGCGGCCAGCCGCACAAGGTCGCGGCGCTCTACCAGAACGATGACTACGGCAAGGGCTACCTGCAGGGCTTCAAGGAGGCCATCGCGGGCGCCGACCAGATCGAGATCGTCAAGGAGCTCAGCTACGAGCCCGGTCCGGCGAGCAGCACGCCGAACTACCTCGAGCCGCAGATCACCGAGCTCGCCGGGACCGGCGCCGATGTCCTCTTCCACGCGGTGTCCGTGACCCCGCGCGCGATCGAGAACCTCGCGAAGGCCGCGGCGATCGGCTGGACGCCGATCTGGTTCCTGCCGTCGAACACCGCCTCCCCGGG
>Ga0182745_1005095_pt1 | contig 10799 bp, 7 predicted proteins | sample eDN3rd30CKraftBY_FD_128523 | JGI IMG/M metagenome (GOLD analysis project Ga0182745, IMG submission 128523) | Enriched backyard soil microbial communities from Emeryville, California, USA - eDNA 3rd pass 30_C Kraft BY (version 2) (version 2) | ecosystem: Environmental > Terrestrial > Soil >... | reverse complement strand
GAGCAGGCCCTTGTCCTCGTAGAAGCGCAGCGCACGGGGCGTGACTTCAAATTCCCGGGCCAATTGCGAGATCGTGTAGGTGCGTTCGGTGGGCATGGGGGCGCTTCCTTGGGTCTGAGCCCGCCAAGGGTAAGCTTACGTTTACGCGCGCGTCAACTGCAAGTTGACGCTGGCGTCATTAAACGTGGTTAGCGCTAAGTAAATCGCGCTTAATGTCCGCCGGCGTGCGGCAGCCGTTCAGCGCCATAGTGAGGTCGAGCTCCGCCAGCAGGTATTCCATAACCGTCTGCACGCCTTTATCGCCGCCAAGCGCGAGGCCGTAAGCATACGGCCGCCCGATCCCCACAGCCCGCGCGCCCAGAGCTAAAGCTTTGAAAATATCGGCCCCGCAGCGGATTCCGCTGTCCATGAAGAGTGGGATTTTGCCGCCGACCACCGGCGCAATCGCCGCCAGCGCGTCGAGCGCGCCGACGCCCCCATCCACCTGGCGCCCGCCATGGTTGGACACCATGATCCCGTCATAGCCTTCGCTGACGGCCCTCGCCGCGTCATCCGCACGCATGATCCCCTTCAGCACGATGGGCAGTTTCGTCCACGATCTGATCTTGGCGATGCGCGCCCAATCGAGGCTGGGATCGGAGAATACCTGCGTGAACGTCACCGCCGCCGCCATCGGGTTTTCCTCCGGAGGCGCGGGCAGCATGGCGCGGAACACAGGGTCGGAGGTGTATTGCGCGATCCCCTGCGCTTTCAGGAAGGGCAGAAACCCCAGATCCATGTCGCGCGGGCGCCAGCCGAGCGCGAGCGTGTCGAGCGTGATGAAAATGGCTTTGGCGCCAATCGCCTCCGCGCGTTTGACGAAGCTTTCCGCGATCGCGTCCGATTTGCCCCAATACAATTGGTAGAAGCGCGGCCCATCGCCGTTGGCTTCAGCGATTTTCTCCATCGGCGTCGAGGCTTGCGATGAAATGATCATCGGCAGCTTGAGCGCGGCCATCGCCCGCGCCACCGCCAGATCGGCGTCGGGATGCATCATCTCCAGCACGCCGATCGGCGAGGACATGATCGGCGCCGCCGCTTTCACGCCAAAGATTTCAACGCCGAGATCGCGCTGCCCTGCCCCGCCCAGCATGCGCGGCGCAATCGGGTAACGCGCGAACGCGGCGCGGTTGGCGTCGGCGCTGGTTTCCAGCCCGGCGGAACCGGCCGTATAGGCCCACGCCTCCTTCGACATCTTTTGTTGCGCAGCCGCTTCGAGTCCCGGGAAGCTCGTCGGGATTTCAGGCTTCACGCCGCCCAAACCGCGCAAATAGATCGCGCCTTGGATTTCGGGCCCGAAATGGCGTGCTGCATCTGACATGGCTAATCCCCGTTTACTATTTTACCCGCCATTAACATGCGCCCCCCTTTGATCGACACTGCAAAGTCGTGGGCGATTCTCGAATCTTTCGAGTTTCGCCGTGAGGGGTTGGGCGTTTGGACCGCGCAGGATGCGCGGGCTCAGGCGCGGCAAGGGCGAGAATTATGAGCGGCGCGCAAAGCTGGAGCGTGAAGGGCATCGATCCCAAGGTGCGCGAGGCTGCGCGTGAAGCGGCCGCGCGCCAAGGGATGAGCCTCGGCGAATATTTGAGCCAGGCGCTGCAAACCCATCACGGCGGCGCGCCAGGTTCGGCGCCGCCTGCCGCCGCTGGCGCAACAACGCCCGCGCCGCGGCCGCGCCGCGTGTTCGGCGTCTCGGCATTTGAAGAAAGCGGCGAAGAAGAAGATTGGAGCATCTCCGGCCCCACCACGCTCGCGCGCGGAACCGATCCCTCGCGCCTTGCGCAACGCATCGAAACCATTGAGCGCCGCACGCAGCTCGCCGTCACCGGGCTTGATCGCGCCGTCTCCACGATCGACCGCTCTGTGCTTGGCCTCGCCGCGCGCATCGAAGATGCGGAAGCGATCTCGCACGAAGCTTCCGAGCGCATGGCCGAGGCGATCGAGCAATTCCGCATCGCCGGTGAAACGCTGAGCGGGCGCCTGCAAAGCGCCGAAGAAGAAGCCGTCTCCAATCGCGAGGCGCTCGCGGGCGCGCGCGGCGAATTGAGCGACGCGAAAGAGCGGCTGGAAAGCCAAGTCTCGCTCGCCGATGAAGTCGCGCGCCGCGCCGAAGCCGCCGCCGCCTTCCTCACCAACGAAATGGAAACGCGCGACGCCACGCTCAGCCAAACGCTGTCGCAGGCGCGCAGCGTGGCCGAAGAAGCCGCGCGCCAAGCCGCCGCCGCTTCCGCGGACGCGGTTTCTGAATTGCGCCGCCTGCAAGAAGAAATGAGCGAGCGCCTGGCGGAAACGGAAACCTCCACCCGCCGCGCCGTCGCCAGCGCGATCGAAGAAGTGAAGGCCGATGCGGCCAGCGGCGTGCGCGAAGCTTTGCTCGGCGAAGTGTCGCGCCTTGAGGGCGAGATCACCAAGCGCCTCGGCGGCGCCGATGCGCTGAAGGCCGAGCAAGCGGCGCTGATCGCGCGGATCGAGCGCGCGGAAGCGGGCTCGCGCGAAGCCACGGCGGGCCTGCGCCAAGCCGCCGGCGCGGCGATCGCCGATCTGCGCAATGCGCAGCTCACGCTCACCGCGCGCCTGAAGCAAGTCGAAGAAAATGGCGGCGGCGCGGCCGGCGCCGATCTCGGCGACGTGCGCCGCCAGCAGCAAGACATCGCCGAGCGCCTCGCCGCGCTCGAAACCAAGGCCGAGCATCAAAGCCCGGTCTCTGACGCGCTCGCCGCGTTCGAAAAGCGCATCGCCGAAATCGAAGCCGGCGGCGCGGTGAAATCGCTGGACGACAATCTCCAGCGCCTCGCCGAGCGCATGGCCGAAACCGAAAACACCGCCAACACTGCGATCCGCACGCTGGAAGAAACCGTCTCCGCGCTGGGCGCGCGCGTGGAAGCCAACAGCGCCGTGCAGGAAACCGAAGCGCTGCGCGCCATGCTGGAAACCCGCCTCGATGCGATGGCCAGCTCGGTGCACGAAATGGTCGGCCAGGCGCGCGAGGAGCTGACGGGCAAAGTGCAGGCCGCGCTCGAAGGCGCGCAAAGCGAAAACCTTGAGCAAGCGCTGACGGACGTCACCCATCGCCTCGCCGCCGCCGAGCGGCGCCAGGCGCAAACCATCGAAGCGATCTCGCTTGAGATCAAGCGCATGTCGGAAACGGTCGATAAGCGCCTGCGCAGCGTGGAAGCGCGCAACGATGACGCCGCCGCCTCCGCGGTGCGCGAAGAGCTTTCGCGCATGTCCTCCACGCTGGAGCAGCGCTTCGACGAGATCGAGCGCCGCGAAGCCGCCGCGTTCGACCGCATGGGCCTTGAAGTGGGCCGCCTCTCCGAGCGCCTGGAAGAGCGCGTCGGCGCGGTGGAAACCCGCAGCGCCCAAGCGATCGAGCATGTCGGCGAGCAAGTGGCCCGTATGGCCGAGCGTTTCAACGCCCGCCACGAGCAGCTCTCGCGCGAATTGGGCGAGCGCCTGATCGACAGCGAAGAGCGCTCCGGCGCGCGCGTGTCCGAAGCGATCGGCTCGATCATGCAGCGCCTGGCCGAAGTGGAAGAACATTCCGCCGAAGCGATCGCGCCGGTGCAGAAGGCGGTGTCCTCCGTCGCCTCCAAGCTGGAGCAATTCGAGAGCGGCCATGCCGCGCCCGAGCCGGCGCCGGATTTCATCCCCACGCCCTCGCGGCGCGCCGATGATTTCAGCAGCTTCTCCGATCCCGAGCCTTACGTGGCGCCGATCGATGCGGCCCAGCCGCTGCGCGCCGGCCCGCTGCCGCCGCGTTCGTTCGATCCCCCGCCCGCGCCGCAGGACAGCGACCTCGACATCTATTTCGCCGAGGAGCCGCAAGATCTCGTGCTGGAAGGCGAAGGCGACATCAGCGGCTTCACCCCGCCCGCAGCCGATTTCGGCAGCGGCGACGATGACCTCCTGATCGACGACGTGATCGAGGAAACGGAGACGTTCACCACCGCCGCGGGCGACGATCCGTTCTGGACGCCGGAAGCGGAAGCCCCCGCCGTGCTGGATACGCCGCTCCCGGCGTTTGATGCGGCGCCTGAAGCGCCGCCGGTTGACGATGACGGCCTCGACGCGGCGATGTTCGATGTCTCCCCCGGCGCGCCCGCGCCGGAGACGCCGATCGAGACCGCGCTGCCGCCCGAGCCGGGCAAGAACGATTATCTCGCCGCCGCGCGCAAAGCCGCGCAGGCGCAATCGGCGTCGCAGCCCAAGGAAAAAGAGAAGAAGCAAAAGCCCGAAAAAACCGCCAGCGAAAGCCTGCGCGGGCAAAGCCGCGTCGTGCTTTGGGGTGCGACTGGCGCGATCGCGCTGATGCTGGCCGGCGGCTATTGGTATTACAATCAGCAGGCCGAAGGCGGCGCGCGCCCCGCGCCGCAAACGCCCGAGCCACAGCACACGCCGCCGACAACCGCCGCTGAGGAAGCGCCGTTCGAAGCGCCCCCGGCCGATCCGTTCGCGGAAGCGCCGGTTGAAGGCCAAGCCGGCGCAGCGCCGCTCGCGGAAACGCCCACGCCGGCCGCGCCGGCGCCGCCGATGGCGTCCAACGCCGCACAGGAGCCGGTCGTCGCCGCCCCGCTCGCGCCGCGCAATGTCTCGCTCGAACAGGCCGCCCAATCGGGTAATCTGATCGCGCAATACGAACTGGCGCTGCAGCGCCTCGGCACGGGGCGCACGCGCGAGGGCGTGGCCATGCTGCGCGCCGCCGCCGATCGCGGCCTCGTGATGGCGCAATATCGCATGGCCAAGCTCTATGAGCGCGGCGAGGGCGTCACCGCCGATCTCGACACCGCTCGCCAATGGACCGAGCGCGCCGCCGCCGGCGGCAATCGCCGCGCGATGCACGACCTTGGCGTCTATTTCGCGCGCGGCGAAGGCGCGCCTTTGGACGAAGCCGCCGCCTTCCGCTGGTTCCGCCAGGCGGCCGAACTGGGCGTGGCCGACAGCCAATACAATCTCGGCGTTCTCTATCAGCAGGGCCGCGGCGTGAACGCCAATCCTGGCGAGGCGCTGTTCTGGTTCGCCGTGGCCGCGCGCCAGGGCGATCAGGATGCGGCTGCGCGCGCGGCCTCGCTGGAAAGCGCGGTCGCGTCCACGCAGGTCGAGCAAGCCCGCGCCCGCGCGCAAAGCTTCCGCCCGCGCGCGGCGATCGCCGTCGCCAACGGCGATTTCGGCCCCCGCCCCTGGGCGCAACGGCCGGCGACGTAACCGCCGTTCGAGCGTTGCCCTTCTGCGCGCAGGCGCCCATAAGGGGGCGGCGCGTCCGCGCTGAGGTCAGAGCGGAAAATTGATCTATCTGCCGATCGCCGAAATGCCGGTGAGCGTGGTGCTTGTCCTTTTGGTCAGCGGCGCTGTCGGGTTTGTCTCCGGCCTCGTGGGCGTGGGCGGGGGCTTCATCATGACGCCTGCGCTGATGTTTCTCGGCATTCCCGCGCCCGTGGCCGTCGCAACGGGTGCGAGCCAGATCGCGGCCACCTCTTTTTCCGGCATCATGACGCAAACCCGGCGCAAGGCCGTGGATTGGCGCATGGGGCTGCTGCTCTCTACCGGCGGCGTCGCCGGCAGCGCTTCGGGCGTGTGGCTGTTTGAGCGGCTGCTGCGCCTGGGCCAGCTCGATCTCATCATCTCGCTGCTCTATCTGCTGCTGCTCGCCGGCGTTGGCTTGCTCATGCTGGCCGAAGGGCTCGCCGTCATGCGCGGGCGCGCCTTGCCCACCGTGGTCATTCTCAAGCGCCCGATCCGCACCATTGCGCATCGCCTGCCCTTCCGCATGCGCTTCCCGCGCTCTGGCCTTTACATCAGCGTGATCCCCCCGCTCGTGCTGGGGTTTGTGATCGGCGCGCTGGCGGCGATCATGGGCATAGGCGGGGGCTTCATCCTGATTCCCGCGATGATCTACCTTCTGCGCATGCCGACGAACGTGGTTGTCGGCACCTCGCTATTTCAGGTGCTGATCGTTTCCTCGCTGGTGGTGATCCTGCAATCGACGGCGACGCAGACGGTCGATCTCGTGCTCGCCGCGATTTTGATGCTGGGCGGGGTGATCGGCGCGCAATTCGGCGCGCGCATGGGCGCGGGCCTGCGCGGCGAGCAGATCCGCGCGCTGCTCGGCATCCTGCTGGTCGCCGCGAGCCTCAAATTCCTGTGGGACGTCACCATCCCGCCGCGTGAGCTTTACGTGCTGGGGGGCGGCCTATGGTGAGGCGGCTTCTGATCGCGCTCGCGCTGCTTGCGCTTGCCGGCCCCGCCGGCGCGCAAGAGACCGATGGCGGCATTGAGCTCCCCGCCGCCGTTGCGGAGGAGCGCATCACCGTCAGCTCCGATTATCGCGGCTCCTACATCACCGTGTTCGGGGTCAATCCCGATCGGCGCGCGCGCGGGGAGATCGTCGTCGTCGTGCGCGGCCCGAACGAGAGCGTCACCGTGATGCGAAAGCAGCGCGTGTTCGGCCTGTTGATGAACGGCGATCCGGTCCGCTTCAGCGAAGCGCCGTCGTTCTTCGCCGTGCTCTCCAACGCTGAGCTTTCCACCATCACCACCCCGCAGCTGATCCACCGCTACCAGCTCGACCCCGCCGCCTCCGCGCAGCTGGAAACCGCCGTGCCGGACGCCGATCCATCCGCCTATCGCGCAGCGCTCGTTCGCTTGCGCCACGCGCAGGGGCTCTATCAATCCTACACAGCGCCGCCCACTTTGGAGGATCGCAGCGGGCTGACGATCTATCCGGGCGGCCTGTTCCGCGCCGTGGTGCGCCTGCCGGCCAACGCGCCGATCACCGAATACATCGCCGACGCCTACGTCTTCCGCGACGGGCGGCTGATTTCATCGCAGCGCATCCCGATCGGCTTTGCGCGCGTGGGCATCGAGGGCTTCATTCACACGATGGCCACCAGCGCCTCGTTCTTCTACGGCGTGTTCGTGGTGCTTTTTGCGCTTGGCGCGGGCTGGCTGGCGGCGTTCTTATTCCGGCGGGCATGAGTTCAGAGCCGCCTTTCTTCCCGCGCGCCGCGCTGCGGCTGGGCTTTCTGGCGTTGGCGCCCTTGGCGATCAGCGCGCTGATCACGCTTTCGCCCTATCACGCCACCGCGCGGCTCGGCGCCATCGCGTTTGCGCTTTACGCGGCGATCCTGCTTTCCTTTCTGGGCGGCGTGCGTTGCGGCTTTGAGCTGATGCGTGAGCCCCGCGATCCGAACCCTTTGCGGCTCCTCTTCAGCGCGCTGCCGGCGCTGGCCGGCTGGGCGCTGACGGTGTTCGTGGTCTATTTCACCATCGCGCTTGGCGCGGCCGCCGCGTTCGCGGGTCTCTTCGCCGTGCAATATATGTGGGATCAAACCAGCGCGCGCGATGCGGGCGCGCCGGTTTGGTATCCCCCGCTCCGCCAAGTGCTCACCGGCGGCGCCATGATCGCCTGCCTCATGATCCCGCTGGCGACAGCGCTTCAACACATCTAATCCCCCGCCAGCCGCTCCCACGGCGCGGGCAGCACGCGTGCTTTGCCGAGCACAAGCGCCAGCGCGCCTTCGGGAAACAGCGGCGCGAACGCCGCGTCGCACACATTGAGCCCGCCCGTGAACGCGCCGAACGCCGGCATCACCAGGCGCGCGCCATCGGTAGCGAAGCAGCGGCGGCGCACGCTGCGCCCGCGCCCCAGCACGCGCGCGCACGGATGCAGATGCCCGGCGATCTCGCCAGGAGCCGCGCCTTCCGTCGGCTCATGGCGCAGCACCAGCGGCCCGATATGCAACGTCTCGCGCACCATTCCGCCCAGCGTTTCGGGCGCGCGGCCGTCATGGTTGCCTTCCACCCAAATCCAATCGCACGCGCCGATCATCTTCTGCAGCTGCGCGCGCTCGGCGGCGCCCATGCGCGCGACGCCGCCGCCATCATGAAAGCTATCGCCCAGCGAGACGACAATATCGGGCCCAAGCCGCGCCATCAGCGCTTCCAGCTTCGCCAAAGTCGCATGCGTATCGTAAGGCGGCAGCATCTGTCCGCGCAGCGCGAAGGATGAGCCCTTCTCCAAATGCAGATCGGATACGATCAGCGTTTTCGCGCTTTCGATCCACAGCGCGCCTTCAGGCAGCGCCGTGACCAGCGTATCGCCCAGCTTCAGCGTCACGCTATCGCCCGCGATCGCCACCGGCGGCGCACGCTTTGCAGCGCGGCGCGGGCGCGGCGCCTTGGGGCTGGGGCGGGAAAGCAGCGGCATACGCCGATCCTAGACGCGATTCTTCACGGCGTAACGATGGGGAAATTCGGATCGGGCGTGTCGAACACCTCGTTCATGCCCTCCAGCGTGCTGCGGTCGCCGGTAATCCGCACTTGGCCACGCAGCACCGCCCAGCGCATCCCCCCGCTCGCCATCGCGCGCAGAAAAACCGGCCGCGCCGAAGTGATGGTAGGCGCATCCGCCAAGGTCACATCCCGCTCATGCACCAGAACGCCATTGGCGATGGAAACGGCGAAGCGCTCGCCGCGCTCGGGAAACACCAGATTGAACGCAAAGCGCCGCTCGCCCAACGCGGCGGGATTGAGCCGCACCGCCAGCAGATCGAGCACGTCGCTCGTCGGCAGCGCGGCGATCAAGTCTTCGCTTTGCACCGCCGCGGGGCGCTGCTCCACCCCCTGCTCCAATTCGCGCGCGGCGCTGAGATACATATTCCGCCAGATCGCGCTTTCCGATTGAAAGCCAAGCTGGCGGTGGGTGCGCGCCAAGAGATCGCGCGCGGCCTGGTTTTCAGCGTCGGCGAACACCAGATGGTTCAGCACATTCGCGGCCCAGCGATAATCGCCTTCATCGAATGCGCGCTGGCCTTCGGCGAGCACGCGCTCGGCCCCGCCCATGGCGCGCACGAAGCGCACGGCTTCTTCCTGCGGCGCAAGCGCGTGCAGATTCGCGGGGTTGCCATCGTACCAGCCCATGTAACGCTGATACACGGCGCGTGAATTGTGCATCATCGTGCCGTAATAGCCGCGATTGAACCAGCGCCGCGCCAGCGCCGGCGGCAGCTGCACGAGGTCTTGAATCTCCGCGCCGGTATAGCCCGCATTCATCAGGCGCACGGTCTGATCATGCAAATATTTGTACGCATCGCGATGGCTGGCGAGGAAATCGCGCACGCGATCGCCGCCAAAGCGCGGCCAGAAATGGCTCGTCACCATCACTTCGCTGCGATCGCCGTAGAGCCGCAGCGCTTCGGTGAGATAATCGGCCCACGCTTTCGCATCGCGCACCAGCGCCCCGCGCGGGGTCAGCACATTATGCATGGAGCCATTGGCGTTTTCGGCCATGTGCAGCACGCCGAGATCGGGGAAAAAGAAATTCATCTCCGCCGGCGCTTCCGTGCCGGGCGTGACCTGAAACTCGATCCGCACGCCATCGATCGTGGCCGTCTCGCCGGTGCGCGAAATGCTGCGCGTGGGCGGCACGATCGTGTATGTACCGTTGGAGACCGCCATGCCGATGCCCGAGCTCATCTGCCCTTCGGGCCCGGGCGCCATGCCGGCGCCGAACTGATAGTTCGCGCGCCGGCTCATTGCGTTGCCGGCGATGACGTTCTCCGTAACCGCGTGCGCCATGAAGCCTTCGGGCGCGATCACCTCGACGCCTTCCGCAAAAACGCCGCGCACGCCGCCGAAATGGTCGATGTGGCTGTGCGTATAGATGATCGCGCGCACCGGCTTATCGCCCAGCTCACGCCGCACCAAAGCCAGCGCGGCCGCCGCCGTTTCCGTGCTGGTGAGCGGATCGATCAGGATATAGCCGCTATCGCCGACGATGATCGTCATATTGGCGAGATCGAAGCCGCGGATTTGATAGACGCGCTCCTGCGCCTGAAACACCCCCGCATGCGCCAGCAGGCGCACGTTGCGCCACAGGCTTGGATTCACGGTGGGCGGCGCCTCGCCTTGCGCGAAACTATAGGCTTCGAAATCCCACACCACGCGCCCGCGCGCGTCCTTGATTTGCGCTTGCGGCGGGCCGGCGATGCGCCCGCGCGTGGCGAAATCCTCGTCCTCGCGGTCTTCCCAGTTCAAATCCGCGAGCGATTGCGCGTTCACCGGCTGCGGCGCTTCGGGGGCCTTTGGCTTGGAGCACGCCGCCAGCGCCGCCGCCGCCAGCACAGCCAAAACAATCGCGCGCATATTATCCCCCCTCGCTTTGGCGCGAACCTAGCGCCGCGCGGCGGCGGCGCAATATTGACGCTGCGTCTCTTTAGTTCATCGCCTCGGCGATCAGGCTGGCGGCGTCCTCCAGCACGGCTTCATCGGCCCCGCCCGGCACGCCCACGCGCCCCATCTCCAGCATCACCGGCGCCGCAAACGGCGAAACGTGCTCCAAATCCCTGTGCAGCAGGCGGCCCTTCACGCGCCGCAGCAGCGCGCCGAGGCGCTTCAGATCGAGATACCCTTCGCCCGCATCCGCGAACGCGGCCTGCATCAAGATATGATCGGGCTCGTATTGCTTAAGCACATCATAGATGAGATCGGCCGAGAAGGTGACTTGCCGGCCGGTCTTGCGCTCCGCGCCCGGCACATTGCGATCGATCATGCCGGCGATCACGGCGCACTTGGCGAACGTGGCTTTCATCAAGGTCGATTCCGCCAGCCACGCTTCGAGATCATCGCCCAGCATGTCCTCATCGAACAGCGCCGCGAGATCAAGATCGCCCATCGGCTCCAGCGCCCACACCGCCACTGCGTATTCGCTGGCGAGAAATCCCATCGGATTTTTGCCCGCGCGCTCCAGCCGGCGCGTC
>Ga0182745_1005093_pt1 | contig 10804 bp, 11 predicted proteins | sample eDN3rd30CKraftBY_FD_128523 | JGI IMG/M metagenome (GOLD analysis project Ga0182745, IMG submission 128523) | Enriched backyard soil microbial communities from Emeryville, California, USA - eDNA 3rd pass 30_C Kraft BY (version 2) (version 2) | ecosystem: Environmental > Terrestrial > Soil >... | reverse complement strand
TGTAAGGTACTATCTCTTCATCTAATCGGCCTTCTAGTTTCTCCTCTATTCTGCCTAATTGTGTTATTAGTAATGGCCTTAATTCTTGAATAGTTGGCAAATCGTGTTTACCCCAACCAATAGGCTTTGTACCTGAACCGAATAATTCCAAAAATGACTTTGGTAATTGCATTTCTTCCCCAATAATTTGTAAACCAAACTTTTCTTGTACCACATAAATGTGCCCTATATTCCATTTAATATTATTATTAAAACCGTTTGGTATAAACAGTGATTCCTCATCCTTCATTTCATGAATGAGCTTTAGTGTTTCTCCACGGACAAACCTCAATTGTTTGAAAAGATAGTGTTCCACTTGTTTTCCTCCTTTTCTACCTTTTAATTTACATCCAAAATGTAGGATAACTTCTATTACTACGTAGATTATTGATTAGCAATGCAAAAATGACGATAATAATGGAACCGAGTAAAACAGGAGAAATTAAATAACTCCAACTATATGCCCCTAACATAACAACAAGAGGATCTGCCCCTGCTGGTGGATGTGTTGTTTTTGTAACCATCATTAATGCAATTGCTAACCCCACTGCCAGACCAATTACCCATGGTTCATTACCGAATAGTTGATACATAACTAAACCGATGAATGTTGAAACGAAATGACCCCCGATTACACTTCGTGGTTGGGATAATGGAGCATTCCAGACCCCAAATACTAATACACAACTTGCACCGAACGGAGCCATTAACCATTCCGTAGAAGTCATATTCGTTAAATACATTAAGGTAAGAATGGTTAAAAATCCTCCAGTTAAACCTGTTAAAGAATCCTTTACATTCACTTGTAATGGACTTTTCCCTTTTCCTCTCATCTTTGATAGGTACCTTATAAGGATAAATTTTCTTTCTTCACGTTTAATTGCCATTTCACTATTTATAGTAATCACTCCCTTTATTTACAATTTATTCTACATTACATAAACTAACCTGTAAACTATAATTTTACAGGTTAGTTTATGTTACTTAAACAAAAAAAGAACCAACTCTTTAAGAAGTTGATTCGATTCTTTAGTCATCTTCTATTTTCCGATGTTGAAATTTAGCTACCTTTTTTCTGTTACCACATATTTTCATAGAACACCACTTACGTCTTCCACTCGTATCTATAAATAAAAGAACGCACTCAGGATTGGAACATCTTTTGATTGCAGTGAGTTTATTTTCTGCGATTAACGTTAAGGTATCATAAGCAATTAACGATAAAATCACATCCTCTATCTCTCCAACCGGATGTGGAATTAATTTATTTTCTATGATTTTATAAGTAAATGGTGCTTTTTTTATTTTCTCTTCTAAAAAAGTGATAAAGTCATTTGAAATGTGATGCTGATCTGCAATTGTTTCAAATTCTTTTCTTAAGACTTTTCGCATTTCTATTAGATTGGATGTTACTTGCTTCATGTGCTCTTTCATTTCCACAAATACTCGCTCATCCAAAAACGGATTATTCTCTTTCGCTACAGAGATCCAATCTAGTATATCTTCATTATTTATAAAAAGATCATGACGTTGGCCCCATCTCACTACCTCGGTATTAACTAAATCTAATGACATATTTCCAGAAATCAGTGGAAACTTATTTATTTCTTGCATAGCTTATCGCTCATTTCATTATTAGATTCCCTAACCTTCTATAATGGTTATATGCTAATTATACTATATTTAACCTGCCATTAATAAATGAGACAACTTGTTTGTACTAGTAATAATACTCTTTCAATTGGAAGGAGGGACTAAAAAAATACTCTTACCAAATTTGATAAGCAAATTAATTTTCTACAGATTTCTTTTTAATTTCTAATTGTTCTACTAAAGAAGTAACGAATGTATTCAGTGGATTAATGATTGTTTTTGATGTGGTAGATTCAACTTCTCTAGCCGCATCCACCATTGATAACTGCGCAACAGAAATAACCTTATCTTCCTCAATGATGGATTTCAAGTAATGAGAAACTTGTTTATTATATGCTTGTTTTTGACCTTGCATGATTAGGTCAAAGGTATCGTTAATGATTATTCCCTCTACATTTATAGATTTTTGATGACGATCTGCATATTGATAGAGACGCTCCATAGTTCCATTTACAGTTGCTGGATTTGTAAATAAGATTATTTGAGACTGTGAAATATTACAAAGGACTTCAAAGTATGGTTCATCTATTTTTATGATTGGAACGGATAGAGAGTGTGTTTCTTCTTGTAGAAATGTAATATAGTTTGTGCAGGTAATGAGAATAGCGTCTACATTGCACTTGGCTATCCATTCTAATTGCTCTTTCACTTTCTTTTGAGCATCTTCTATTTTATACGTTTCATCTGTTGTTACTCGATACAATAATGCAGGATCCACAAAATGCATTAGCTCCACATCATAGAAAGAAAGTGCATTTTCGATATATTCAATATTAGAATAATGAGCGTGTAAACATCCTATTCTTTTTTTCAATTTTAATTTCCCCTCTACTATATTTCTATTTATTCTATCATTACTTGTTCATCTGCAATATCTCCACCTTCCACCTTGCTTCATTATTTTTATGACTGCATATGTATATTTTCATAATCCTTATTTTGTAGAACGTTGGGTCATGATTCTTATAAGGGGATGTTTGGGAGTTAATCGCTAAAAAGCAACTATAAGCGAAAACAAAGATAGCGTATCGGATAGATAATCCAAACACTATCTTGTCTTAAAAATACGGTTCATTATCATTCTATAACAATCATTATTTTGTCTTTAAAGTGATAAGACCAATACTTGGTGTATTAAACAATCTAAATTGAGCAAACCAAGGACCGCTTACACCTAAACCACCGTTTATATATTGAGTTCGATTATCCACCGTATGGACACCAGTTGTGTTTATTTTACCTGGGAAAAATCCATAATTCGGTGCAAATAAAGGACCGATAACAGGCAACTTAAATTGTCCTCCATGTGTATGACCATTTAGGCTAATATCCCAATGTCTCCATTCTTTTCCTTTCTCCTTTAATGTTGTCGTTCGATATTCATGGATATAGGATTCTTCCCTATCAATCTCAGTTGGTCGATGTGAAATTTCAATCGTAAATGGTTCATGTTGTTTATTATATAAATCATCAAACTGTTTCTTCTCTTTTACTAACATGTCTGAAATCTCATTTGCACCTACTTCATTTATCCCAACATAGGGGTTTGTTTTAAGCCAAATAGATTGATTTCCCTTCTGTATTTGTTGTCCTGGAAATAATGGCTGTACCATATATTTCATAAACAGATCATAATAGGGGTTTCCTTTTTTTAATGCAGCCGTACTATTATCAGCATCTTTATCTCCTAAAATATAATACATTTCTTTATTTTTTGGCATCCCCTTTAATAGATTTTCTAAAGGCTGTAAATCATCTTCCTCTGAACGATAGTCCCCGGTAAAAACAGCTAAATCATACTTCTGTTTCTTAATTAAATTGATTAGCTTCTTTTGATTCTCACCAAATTCTTTTCCATGCAAATCTGAAATCTGTAATATTTTATAATTGTTAAAGGAATCTGGCAATCTATTATGAGCAATGATTACATCATCTACTACTACACGATTATTGCTCCAAATGGTCCCTATTATAAGCGCTATTCCTACTATTAATACAACCCATAAAGGCTTCACTTTTTTCATTTAAACTCTCCTTAACGTTCCACTATTTTTTTATAGCTTTTTTCTGTAAAAATAAATACAGCACCATATATGACAATAAAAATGAGAGAGGCAAAAATAGCACTGCCAAGCGTGATTAGCCAATTATCCATACCAGCAATTCCTATAATCTTTATTACTAAGGGTATTCCAACAGCTAAGTGTAAGAGTGCTACTACAAGAGGTGCAAAAAACATAATAAGTGTTTGTTTTCTTATTGTTTCTTTAATTTCGTTTCTATTCATTCCAACTTTTTTCATGATAGAAAACCTTTTCCGATCATCATAGCCTTCTGAAATTTGCTTATAGTAAATCATTAAAGCTGTTTCTGCAAATAGAACCGTACTGATAAAAACTCCTAAAAAGAGTAAACCACTAAAACGGACTAATAAAGATTCTTTATAAATAGACTTTGCTTCTACATCTACATTGCTAATGGTTTGAGCTTCATTTGCAATTGCGTGGGAAAATTCATTTACTGCCTCTTTGGTACCTTTTAAATTAAAAACTTGATACATAGTAAGTGAATTTTCTATGTCCAGTTGTAACGCTAATTCACCAGTTAACGGTGCTACAACATAAATCCAATTGGCCTCTTTACTATTTGTTTTAGAGGTATCAATTGGTAGCTCGTTTACCGTATCTTTCACTTTTAAGGATGTATTTTCTAATTGGATAGCTTGTAATGTAGCTGTTTCTTCGTCTTGAAGGAGCAACACTTCGTTTGCCTCCAATTGGATATTCTTTTTTGTTAATTCGTTATAATCATTAAGTGGTAAAACAAAAAAATATTCTTCCTTTCCATCTCCTGTTAGATCTGCCGCGAACTGTCCGCCACGGTAGGATATAGGAGTTTTTATCTCCACACCATACTTTTCTTTATTGCTATCCATCAATATTTGAAGTTGTTGTTGTCCTATTACGTCACTTGCTGCTTCATTCTTAATGGATACATCATATTGAAAGGTATTATTAAGCATCGTATTAATACCCAAATATAAAGAAATCGTAGTAGTCATTACTATCAGGGTGGCTGTACTTAAAACGGTAATATTTGATAAGCCAACTGCATTTTGCTTCATCCTGTAAAGCATGGTTGAAATTAACGTGAAATTCTCTTTTCTATAGTAAATGGTTTCTTTTTTTCGAAGTAATTTTAATAGTACAATGCTCACTGCAATAAAAAGTAGATAGGTGGCAAAAATAACAAAAACAATTGCCATAATGAGCGCACTTAATTCTTCCTTTGGATCTGTTACCGTGAAAGAAAAAATATATCCAGCTAGTAAAAAAGTTCCCCCAAGTATAGCCCAAACAAATTTCACCTTTGGCTCCTTCTCTCCGATTTGGCTCCCTTTAATTAACTCCATAACATGATTGGAGTGGATTTGCTTTAAGTTAGTGAAATGAATAATAATAAATATCACGATAAAAGTACCAATGGTTTTGTACACCGCTGGAAAAGAAATAGCTTCCAATACTAATGAAACTTTCATCATCCCGAACATAAAAATACCAACCAATTTATTAAATACTAGACCTACTAAAATACCACTAATGATTGAAATGGATGCAATCATTAAATTCTCTATCATCAATAGTTTTTTAATATGTTTCTTCTCTAATCCTAATAAGTGATATAGACCAAATTCCTTCTTTCTCCGTTTAAAAATAAAGCTATTTGTATAGATCAAAAAGAATAAGGAAAGAACAGTAAACATCAAACTGCCAAACTTCATGACATCTATTGTGAAATTACCACCTGAAATAGATGTTAATGACTTGGCATTTACTAAGCTATTAATCGTATAATACAAAGCAATAATGACGATACACGTTATTACATATGGAAGAAACATGACTCTATTGTTTTTTATGTTTGTAAAAGCTAATTTAAAGTAAAGTTTTCTATTCATAAAATACTCCTACTCGCCACTCTAGCTGCCTGCATTTCGAATATTTGTTGTGTAATATCTTCCTCCATATATGCCTTATTAATTTCGTTGCTGATTTTTCCATCTTTTATAAATAACACTCGACTTGCTTTACTTGCTGCATAAACACTATGGGTTACCATAATAATTGTCTGGCCACTTTCATGAATTCTTGCAAATAAATCTAGTAACTCATTTGCAGAACGAGAGTCTAGTGCTCCAGTTGGTTCATCTGCCAATACCAAACTAGGAACTGTGATTAAAGCTCGTGCTACTGCAGCCCGCTGACGTTGTCCTCCTGATACTTCATAAGGATATTTTTCTAAAATATGATCAATTTCTAACGTTTTAGCTATATTCCTTAATCTTTCATTCATTTCTTTTACTGATGTACTTGCCAACACTAATGGCAAAAAAATATTATCTTTTAAGCTAAATTGATCTAGCAAATTAAAATCTTGGAATACAAACCCTAAATGTTTTCTGCGAAATGCAGCTAATTCATCATTTGGAATATGTTTATAATCCACTCCTTCTAACATAACTTTTCCTTCTGTCGCACCATCTAAGGAAGCTAAAATATTTAACAATGTTGTCTTCCCTGATCCTGATTCTCCCATAATGGCAATATACTCACCCTTTTTAACAGTAAAATTAATATCACTCAATGCTTCCACCTCCGCACCTAATCGAGGCTTATACACTTTTTTCATATGTTGAACTTTTAATATTTCCATTCATATCCCTCCAAAATATAAAAAAACACCTTTGCTATCAGTACTTTCATCATACTGAAAACAAAGGTGTTCTTTATTTGTAGCTACTTACAATAATCTTCTTTTTTTCTCTTGAAATTCTTACGAAAATCTTACAATAAAGGTAGCTTAACCGTAAATGTGATGTTATTCCCTTCGCTAGTGGCTGTAACTGTGCCATTATGCTGCTCCATAATTTGTTTAGCAATGGCTAAACCTAAACCAGTACCACCATTTCGAGTTGATCGAGATGAATCCAAGCGGTAAAACTGTTCAAAAATCCGATTCAAATTTTCTTGATCCACTGCATAACATTCATTATGAAATTGAATCACTAAATTGTCAGCTTCTTCCTTCATTGAAAGGAGAATTTCACTGTTTTCTAAACTATAGTGAACAGCATTACTTAATAAATTATCAAATACTCTTTGAATTTTTTCAGCGTCGCAGACAACTTGCACATCTTTGTTCCCTTCTAAACGATATGTTAGGTTTTTCGTATTCATAGAAGGTTGAAACTCAAACAATAACTGCTCAAGCATCATAGGGATATTCACTTTACTGTAATTCAACGAAACATTGGATAGATTAAATCGTGTAATCTCAAAAAACTCATTAATTAAATCATCTAAACGCTCTGCATTATTCATTGCAATATGTGTAAATTTATGGTGCATCTCTTCTGAAATATTTTTCTCATCCCGTAACAGTGTTAAGTATCCAATAATGGATGAGATTGGTGTTTTTAAATCATGTGCCAAATAAACAATTAAATCATTCTTCCGTTGCTCTGCATCTCTTGCTACACGCTCTTTTTCCTTCCACTCTAATTGTATTCTTTGAATACTCTCTTCTACATCTCTTAATATTGTTGGTAGTTGATAATTCGGCTTTTGTTCCAAATTTATGGATTCAAAAATTGCAGATAAGGTAGATATATATCTTATCATTTGTCTGCGTTGTATCATCAAAATAATAAATATACAAATTACTCCCAATAATGGAGCCAGGAATATTACTCGATCACTTATCCATTTAATAGCATCCCCTAAGTCCCCTGTTATTCCTTCTGAACTATTTAACTTTAAAATGATAAAAGACAAAATAACTATAACGACTAAGCAAGAAAAAGAAAGCAGTAAAAAGTGAAGGGTAAAGTAATTTCCGATTTGTTTTTGTTTTGCCTTTTTATTCAACTTTATACCCCACTCCCCAAACTGTTTTGATAAACTTTGGCTTTTTGACAGGTTCTTTTAGTTTTTCACGAAGTCTTGCAATATGTGCCATTACCGTATTGTTATTATCTATATATTTTTCTCCCCATACCTTCTCAAATAGTTCTTCTGAAGAGATGACTCTGCCTTGATTTTCTATTAAATACCATAAAATAGAAAATTCTATAGGAGTTAAGTCAATTTGCTCATCAAATAGAAAACAGGTATGAGTCGTCTTATTTATTTTTAAGCCCCTTATATCATATTCCTCCACTTGTTTTATACTCGATGATTGTTCATTGTATCGCTTGTATCTACGCAATTGTGTTTTCACCCTAGCCATTACCTCTAATGGGTTGAATGGCTTCGTAATATAATCATCTGCGCCAATGGTTAAACCGGTTATTTTATCAAGATCTTCCACTTTAGCTGTTAACATAATAATCGGATAAAAATATTCTTCTCGAATTTTTTTGCATAATTCAAAGCCGTTTATCCCAGGGATCATGACATCCAATATTGCTAAATCATAGATCATATTTTTGGTTTTTATATGTTCGAAGGCATCTTGCCCATTATCAAATGAATCTACTATGTATCCACTATCCATTAAATAGAGTTTTAATAAATTTGAAATATCCTCTTCATCTTCAACTAGTAATATTTTTTGCTCCATTTCCATTCTCCATCTCTATATTTTGTTATTTTTCAGCATATAGCATATAAATGATTATACGATTTAATTTCGGTTATGTAAGTCTAGCTTATTAGGTTAATCAACTTACAGACTTTATGAAAAGATTGTTCCAATATACCTCAGTGGAATATTTCCTCCCTCATCGTATCCTGTAGCTATGATTATATCAAATCCATACTCTTCTGCCATTCACGCAGAAGCAACTGATTATGACACCACTTGCTAGATGACAAAACAATTATAATAGAAAAAGATACAAGCTATTTAACTTATTTTGAGTACATATTAAAAAGACACTCTAATAAGTGTCTTTATCTAACTCTATAAATTATTTAGCCTAAAAGCAATTCATAATGATAATACTGCGTATCTCTTTTGTACCCATTTTTTTCATATAATCTTTGAGCAACATAATTATCTGGTGCAGTTTCTAAACTAATACTTTTTGCACCTGTCGTAAGAGCAAACTCTTTCGCTTTTTGTAATAGTAGCTCCCCTATTCCTTGGTTTCTTGCTTTTTCATCAATATACAAGTCATTTAAAATCCATGCTCTTTTCATCGATATAGATGAAAATGTAGGATAGAGTTGTGTAAATCCTACATACCCTTCTTCATTTTTGGCAACGAAAATAATAGAATCCTTGCTTTCTAATCGATTTCTTATGTATGAGATAGCTCCTTCTATATCAGACGGTTGTTCGTAAAAAACTCGATATAAATTAAATAAATGTGATACTCCTTCTATATCATCCATGGTAGCTTGATAGATTTCCATTCCCATTCATCTCCCTAACTATTTATTACCTACTATTTTATATGGTATATTATTTTCCATACATAAGGATTTTAAGGAATTTTTCGAATTCACTTTATATTTTTCTAAATAATTTTGATTTTACTTACATTTTTAATGCAAAGGTTGTGACTATCTTGGACGAAATTGATGAAAGCATTCTTGTTCAGCTTCAAGAAAACGCACGAATATCGATGACAGAATTAGGAAAGAAGATTGGACTTTCTACTCCTGCAACAAACGAAAGAGTCAAAAAACTAGAGGAAAAAGAGATTATCAAGGGATACAGGGCAGTCATTGATCCGGAAAAACTCCATAAACATGTCACTGCCTATGTTTTATTTGATACAAAACAAGGAACAAAATTTCGAGAATTTTGCATAGACCATCCAGTAGTAATAGAATGCCATCGATTAGCTGGTCAATATAGTTATTTAGTAAAGGTTGTAACAGAATCGGTGAAAGTATTAGAAGCATTTATTGATGAAACTTTAGCATATGGAGAACCGTCTACTTTAATAAAGCTATCTTCCGTTGTGGAAGATAAACCGATTACATAGATATTAATTTTTGGAGGGTGATACCTACATAAGGGGTGAGGAAATTTAATCTTTTGTATTTGTTTCTTTTATCTGTTGTTATTTGTTTACCAGGAATCTATTTCATGTTTCAAACGGAGAAGAAGATGCCTAATAGCGATGAAATCTCCGATAAGGAACGTTTAATTGCTCACTTTAGTACCGTTGCAATATTTGGTGCAATGGGAGCATTTGCCGTACCAAGAGTTAGTATTCTTACAACTGAATTTAATTGGATTCTTATATTAAAGTTTGGGCTTCTATTTGGTCTTATTTGTTCTGTCGGAAATATATTGTTGTATTATTTTTACTTTGTAAAGTCCATCTCTAAGAAAGACTATCTAGCTGTTGAAAACCACTACCACAGTATTGGTATTTTAAGTCGAGTTTTCTACGGAGGATTTGTTGAGGAAATTATGTTTCGATGGGGCATAATGAGTCTCCTTTTATGGCTCTTGCAATTTATCAGTGAGCCGGTTAATACAATTTCCGTCTTTATCGCAGTAGGTATTACAAGTATTCTTTTTGCTTTAGTACATATCCCTTCGATCAAAATGGTGTCTCCGGAACTAAAGCCAGCCATGTATATCTATACAAATGTAGGTAACATATGGGTTGGAATCTTGACTGGATGGGCATTTTTGAAAGCTGGCATTTTAGCTGCCATCATTGTACATATTTTATTCCACCTTTTATGGTATCCGATTCAAAGAAGAGGGATTCACAAAAAATAATAACCATTTTTTATTTTGAACATACAAAAGACAACTATCAGAAATGCATAAAAAAACAACACAACTATTCCCACTGAAATAGTTGTGTTGTTTTTATTGTTATATTCTTTATTGAGCAGTAAGACCGCCATCAATAACAAACTCAGAACCTGTTGAATAGCTTGATTCATCAGAAGCTAAGTATAATACCATATTTGTTACTTCTTCCGGTTGTGCTACACGTTTAAGTGGAATAAATTTTGCGAATTCCTCAATTACGTCTTTTGCATCTGCTTGTTGAATCATTGGTGTTGCAATAACCCCTGGGTGAATAGAGTTTACGCGAATGCCATAGTTAGAAAGTTCGATTGCAGCAGCTTTTGTC
>Ga0182745_1005091_pt1 | contig 10805 bp, 9 predicted proteins | sample eDN3rd30CKraftBY_FD_128523 | JGI IMG/M metagenome (GOLD analysis project Ga0182745, IMG submission 128523) | Enriched backyard soil microbial communities from Emeryville, California, USA - eDNA 3rd pass 30_C Kraft BY (version 2) (version 2) | ecosystem: Environmental > Terrestrial > Soil >... | reverse complement strand
TCGCCGTGTCCCTGTTGCTTGCCGGCTGCAACGCCGGCGCCTCCGCTCGGGACGGGGTGGATCAGGTGGGAACGGGGTTGGGCGACGCCGTGACCGCGCCGCTCGAGGATCTCAACCTCAAGCGTCAGGAAATTCCGACCGTTCTGTTACAGGCGGAATCCAATCCCTATGACGTGCGGAACATGACCCGTTGCTCTGTCATCGCCGCTGAAATAGCTCGGCTGGATGACGCGCTGGGGCCAGATACGGACGCCGCGCCTACGAATGACGGCACGCTGGCGAGCGAGCGGGCCGCCGATGCTGCGGCTGGGGCGACGCTGGACGCCGTGCGCGGCACCGTGACGGATTTCATTCCCGCCCGCAGCTGGGTGCGCCGCCTGACCGGCGCCGACGCGCACAGCAAGCATGTCCAGTCGGCCATTCAGGCGGGGCTGCGCCGCCGGTCCTTCCTGAAAGGCGTGGGGATGCAGCGCAACTGCGCGCCGCCCGCCGCGCCCGCTGGGTTCACGCCGCGCCGCGGTTAAGCCTTCAGATGCCGGGCGCGGAACTCGCGCCGGAACGCCTCGAAGCGGCCTTCGCGGATGGCCTCACGCATGGCGGCGGTCAGGGCCTGGAAGAAGGCGATGTTGTGCCAGCTGAGCAGGATCTTGCCGAGAATCTCATCGGCGCGGATCAGGTGGTGCAGGTAAGCCTTTGAATAGTCCCGCGAGGCCGGGCAGGGGACTTCCATATCCAGCGGGTCCTGATCCTCGGCGAAGCGGGCGTTCTTGAGATTCAGCGGGCCGTCCCAGGTCCAGGCCTGGCCGTGGCGTCCCGCGCGGGTCGGCAGGACGCAATCGAACATGTCGACGCCGCGATAAACCGCTTCGACCAGATCGATCGGCTTGCCGACGCCCATAAGATAGCGGGGGCGGTCCTTCGGCAGGAACTCGGGCGCATAGTCCAGCACCTCGCACATGGCCTCATGGCCCTCGCCGACGGCCAGGCCGCCGATGGCGTAGCCGTCGAATCCGATCTCCTGCAGGCGTTCGGAGGACTCGCGGCGCAGGTTTTCATAGGTCGAGCCCTGCTGGATGCCGAACAGGGCCTGCGTGTCGCGCGCGCCGAAGGCGTTCTTCGAGCGCTGGGCCCAGCGCGCGGACAGCTCCATGCCTTCGCGGGCGCGCTTTTCCTCGGCGGGCCAGGCGACGCATTCGTCCAACTGCATGACGATGTCGGAGCCCAGGCGGTCGGCCTGAATCTGGATCGAGCGCTCCGGCGTCAGAACGTGCTTGGACCCGTCGATGTGGCTGGAGAAGGTGACGGCCTCCTCGGTGAGCTTGGAGATTCCCGACAGGCTCATGACCTGGAAGCCGCCGGAGTCCGTCAGGATCGGCTTGTCCCAGCGCATGAAGTTATGGAGGCCGCCCAGGCGCTCCATCCGCTCGGGACCGGGCCGCAGCATCAGGTGATAGGTGTTGCCCAGAATGATGTCCGCGCCGGTCTGTTTGACCTGATCCACCGTCATCGCCTTGACCGTGGCGGCGGTGCCGACGGGCATGAAGGCGGGGGTGCGAATGTCGCCGCGCGTGGTTTTCAGCACGCCGGTGCGGGCGCGGCCTTCGACGGCGGAAATCTCAAACGGGAAAGGCATGGGCGTTCCTTGCAGGGACGCGCGTCTTAGGCCGAACGGCGAAAGGCCGCCAGCCCTGGGCCGGTTCCTGTCTCAAGGCGGTTCTGTGGCCGTAATCCGGCGCACACGCCTTTGTTTGAATAGCGACGGTTAGTTTGAAACCGAACGATCACGCGGCTGTTAGGGCAGCGCACGAAACCGTGAAAGTCGCCCGATTAATGTTGCTCCGTTCTGGAACCCTGGGTTCCGTTTCCCTGCTTGCGCTCGCCGTCGCTCACCCTGCCTGGTCCCAGGATTCCATTGTAGTCACGCCGCCCTCGACCGCCGCCGGCGGTCCTGTTCAGGTGCAGGATGTGGTGGTGACCGGACTACGCGGAAGCCTGCGCTCGGCCCAGGCGTTGAAACGCAACGCTGACGAGGTGATGGACGCTGTCGTCGCCGAAGACATCGGCAAGCTGCCGGACGTGAACGCCTCGGAATCCCTGGCGCGGGTCACCGGCATCCAGGTCGAGCGAGGCGGCGGGGAAGCGTCGCGCGTGATCGTGCGCGGACTGCCCGATGTGGCCACCACCTACAACGGCCGCGACATCTTCACGGACCAGGGGCGTTCGGTCGCCATGCAGGATTTCCCGGCGGCGGCCATCGCCGCGCTGGAGGTCTACAAGTCCAGTTCCGCCTGGCGGCTGGAATCGGGCATCGCCGGTCTGATCAATGTACGATCGCGGCGGCCGTTCGACTTCGACGGTTTCGAGCTGTCGGCTTCGGCGAAGGGCTCCTACGCCACCCAGTCGGAAAGCTATGATCCGAACGGCGACATCCTGATCAGCAACCGCTGGAACACAGGCGCGGGCGAGGTCGGAGCCTTGCTGAACCTGTCATACACCAGCCTGCGCTATCTCGACTCCGTGCGCTGGGATAGCGGCGGCATCGTCGCCGTGGACGGGCAGTCGGCCGATCCGGCGGTTCAGGGCGCGCGTTATCCTGACGCCGTCGGCATCTTCTACGGGACCGGCGACCGCTGGCGTCCGTCGGCCAATCTGGCGCTGCAGTGGCGGCCGAACGACCAGTGGGAATTCTATGTCGACGCCCTTTACCAGGGCTATCGGGCCAAGATTTCGGACCGTCAGTTCATCGTGCCGCTGAACCATGAGACGACACGTTTTGACGACGTGGTGCTGCGCGACGACCGCAATGAGATCCAGAGCCTGACCCAGGTCGCGGGGCGTCGTCCGGAGCAGTGGCAGGGCGCCTCGACCGGCAAGACCAACACCTGGCAAGCGGCCGTGGGCGGCAGCTACAACGCCGGGCCGCTTCAGGTCGCCTTTGATCTGGCGCGCACCGACAGCACCTATGAGTTTTCGAACTACAGCTTCGACACGGCCTTCACTCATGCGCCGGTGACGCTGATCGACTTCGATACGCCGGGGAAGGATGGCGGAGCGACCTTCGACTTCCGGGACTTCGACGTCACGGACCCGAACAACTACGTCTATCGCGGCCTGTTTGACCGCCACTTCATCGGCGCGGGCGACGATTGGCAGGCGAAGATCGACCTGACCTATGACACGGGCAACGGCCTGATCCCGCAGTTGAAGTTCGGGGTGCGTTACGTCGACCGCAACGGCTCCTATCAGAACGGCGAGCGGTATCAGGATCAGGAAAGTCTCGGCTTGCCGTTGACCGCCATCCCGGTGGAGTTGGCCCTCATCCCGGCAGGTTTCAACGGCAGCGACATTCAGGACATGCGCGCTTGGGTGTCGCCGACTTATGGCAGCCTGCGTCAGAACGTGGACGCCCTGCGCGCCCTGGCCGGGTTCGAGTCGGGCCGCCCGCCCATCAACCCGGTTCAAACCTATGAGGCGTCGGAGAGGGCCTACACCGCCTATGGTCAGGCGGACTTCGCCATCAACACTCGCATTCCGATCGAAGGCGAACTGGGTCTGCGGATCGTCGCCACCGATTTCAGCGTGCGCGGAACCAGCCGTTCGATTGAGGGCGAGGAAGAGGTGTTCACGCCGGTCGATCAGGGCGGGCGCTACACGGACCTGCTGCCCAGCCTGGGCGTGCGCTTCATGCTGGATGAAGACCTGATCCTGCGCATGGCGGCTAACCAGACGCGGACGCGCCCGGCGTTCGGCCAGTTGAACCCCAGCCTGTTCATCAGCCCCTCGGCCGACACCTCGGGACGGCAGACGGCCTCGGGCGGCAACCCTGACCTGAAGCCGATCGAATCGACCAACTATGACCTGACGTTGGAACGCTACTTCGGTGATGCGGGCGCGGCGACGCTGGCGCTGTTCCGACGCGAGATTTCAGGCTTCATCGCCGATCAGACGATGGACATCGACGATCCTGTCTATGGCGTCCTGCGCGTCACGCGGCCCGTCAACCTGAACGACGCCGTGCTGCAGGGCGTGGAGACGTCCTTCACGACCTTCTTCGACTATGAGTTCGTGCCCGAATGGGCGCGGTCGTTCGGGGTGCAGGCCAACGCCACCTATATCGACGGGGCGCTGCCCTATGTGTCGAAATATTCCTACAACCTGACCGGCATGTATGAGAACGGGCCGTGGACGGCGCGGCTGGCCTATAATCTGCGGACCAAGTTCGGCAACGGCGTCATCGGCGAGCATGTGGACGACGTGGCGCGGCTGGACTTCTCGGCGGGCTGGTCGCCGACCGAGCGGATCACCGTGACCTTCGACGCCACCAATATCCTGGGGCAGCCGTTCCGATCGTTCTTCGACTATGGCGAGGGCGTTTATCCGCGCGACGTGCGCTACGAAGAGAGCCTTTATACCGTGGGGCTACGCTTCCGGTATTGAGCCGGGATCAGCGCAGGAGCGTCTCGAGACGCTCCGCGCGTTGCAGGTCCTTGGGACGGCCGAACAGGCGGCATTTCTCGATCTGTTCGGCGACGCTGGGGATGTAGAGCGTTCCCCCGTCCAGTTCGATCGCCTGACGGGTGGTGAAGATGACCGGCGTCCAGTCGGCGCCCGCGCGAACGTCCATCATCGCCATGACCTCGACCGGGACCGGCGTGGTCAGGATCTGGCCGAAGACCTGCGACCGGAACAGGCCCTCGCCGGGGTCTTCCACGGTTTCGCCGTGGAGGGCCTCGATCAGGCGCCGGGCGTCGCGAGGACTGGTCATCACGTCGACATCGGGCACGTGCCATTCCGACAGGCCCGACAGCGCCATGCCCGCGCCCCCGAACACCCACCAGGGATCCTGAAGCTCGGTCGCCGCCGAGGCCAGGATGTCGAAGGTCGCGGCCAGGTTTTCGGGCAGGTCGTCGATGTGGCTCATTGGGCGTCTTCCCGAAACAGCAGGCTTCCGTCGCCATAAGAATAGAAGCGATAGCCGCTGTCGATGGCGTGGGCGTAGGCGGCCCGCATCGTCTCCAGCCCGGCGAAGGCGCTGACCAGCATGAACAGCGTCGATTTCGGCAGGTGGAAGTTGGTCATCAGCACGTTGCAGGCGCGGAAGCGATAGCCCGGCGTGATGAAGATGGCCGTGTCGCCGTGGAAGGGCTGGACCACGTCGTCCTCGCCGGTGGCGCTTTCCAGTAGGCGCAGGCTCGTGGTGCCGACGCAGACGATGCGCCCGCCCGCCGCGCGCACGGCGTTCAGGGCGCCGGCGGTCTCGGCCGAGACCTCGCCCCACTCGGAGTGCATCTTGTGATCGGCCGTGTCGTCCGCCTTGACCGGCAGGAAGGTGCCCGCCCCGACGTGCAGGGTCACCGCATGGGTCGTCACGCCGCGCGCCCGGATGCTATCCAGCAGGGCAGGGGTGAAGTGCAGACCCGCTGTCGGTGCCGCGACCGAGCCGTCATGCTCGGCGAAGACGGTCTGATAATCCTTCAGGTCCTGATCGTCCTCGGCCCGTTTGGCCGCGATATAGGGGGGCAGGGGCATGACCCCGACCTCGCGGATGGCGTCGTCCAGCACAGGACCGGCCAGATCGAAACGCAGGGTGACGAGGCCGTCCTCGCCCTTGGCGGTGATCTCGGCGTCGACCTGGCCCAGGAAACAGGCGTTGTCCTCCTCGCGCCCGAAACGCACTCGGTCGCCGACCTTCAGCCGCTTGCCGGGCTTCATGAAGGCGCTCCAGACGTCGGGCGCGTCGCGGTGGTGCAGGGTCGCCTCGACCGGCACCGACAGCAGCTCGCCCTCCGGCCCGGTGCGGTGGCGCACGCCCGACAGACGGGCGGGGATCACGCGAGTGTCGTTGAAGACCAAGGCGTCGCCGGGCTGCAGGAAGTCCGGCAGGTCGCGGATGATCTTGTCCTGAAGATCGCCGCCCTTCACCACCAGAAGGCGCGCCGAGTCACGCGGGTCGGCGGGGCGCAGGGCGATGCACGCCTCGGGCAGGTCGAAGTCGAAATCGGATGTCCGCATGAGGCGGGGAATGCTCATGCCCGGCCTTTGCGGTCAAGCGAGGCCCGGCGGAAAGTCGACTGGCGAAAACCGCTCCAGCCGCTATGTCAGACGCAGCCAATGGGAGTTTGAGTGCATGACCGACCGCTATCTGGACGACCTGACCGTCGGTGAAAGCTGGGACAGCGAACCCTTCACCATGACAGAGGCCGAGATCATCGCCTTTGCGACGGAGTTCGACCCGCAACCCATGCACATCGACAAGACGGCGGCCGAGGCGGGACGGTTCGGCGGTCTGATCGCCAGCGGCTGGCACGTCTGCTCGCGCGTCATGCGGCAGTTCGTGGACGAAGCCTATTTCGGCCAGACGCCGCTGCTGGGCATGAATGTCGACGCCCTGTGGTGGGTGCGGCCCGTGCGTCCCGGCGACACCCTGACGGTGCGCCGCGAGATCATCGAGATCCGCCCGTCCAAGAGCCAGCCCGACCGCGGCGTCGTCCGCACCAAGACGACCGTCACCAATCAGGACGGCGATCTGGCCATGAGCTTCGAGAACCAGATGCAACTCCCGAGGAACGCCGAAGCGCGGCTGTAAAACGCCGCGGCTGTTGACCCCGGGCCTCCAAGGCTTCAAAGCCCGGTGCATGCTACAGAACCTCGAAACCCTGTCCCGTGAGGCCCGTTCGTGGCCGTTTGAGCAAGCGCGCAACCTGCTGGCCCACGTGCTCAAAAAACGGCTGTCTGACGCGGAGCGCGATGCGGCCAAGCTGCTGATCGACGCCGGCAAGACGGACGAGGCTCTGGCGACTTTCGAGGCGCTGAACAAGCCGGTGATCCTGGAGACGGGTTATGGCCCGTCGGGTCTGCCGCACATGGGCACCTTCGGCGAGGTGGCGCGCACGACCATGGTGCGCAACGCGTTTCGCGCCCTGACCGGCGATCACTGGGCTACGCGCCTGATCGCCTTCAGCGACGATATGGACGGCCTGCGCAAGGTGCCCGAGGGCATCCCCAATCCGGAGATGCTGCGCGAAGACCTGCATCTGCCGCTGACTAGGGTGCGCGATCCGTTCGGCACCCACGACAGCTTTGGCGCGCACAACAACGCCCGCCTGCGCGCCTTCCTCGACAGCTTCGGCTTTGAGTATGAGTTCATGTCCTCGACCGAGACCTATCGGTCGGGTCGGTTCGACGCGGCCCTGCTGACCATGCTGGAGCGCTTCGACAAGGTCATGGGCATCATGCTGCCGACCCTGGGCGAGGAGCGCCGCGCCACCTATTCGCCCTTCCTGCCGATCAGCCCGATCACTGGTCACGTGCTGCAGGTGCCGACGCTGGAGCGCAACGTCGAGAAGGGCACGATCGTCTTCGACGACCCGGCTGGTGGTCGCACCGAGGTTCCCGTCACCGGCGGTCATGTGAAGCTGCAGTGGAAGCCCGACTGGGCCATGCGCTGGACCGCGCTGGACGTCGATTATGAGATGTCGGGCAAGGACCTGATCGAGAGCGTGCGCGAGTCGTCCAAGCTGTGCCGCGCCATCGGCGGCGTCCCGCCTGAGGGCTTCAACTACGAGCTCTTCCTCGACATCGAAGGGAAGAAAATCTCCAAGTCCAAGGGCAACGGCCTGACCATGGAGGACTGGCTGCGCTACGGCACGCCCGAGAGCCTGAGCTGGTACATGTTTCAGTCGCCGAAGTCGGCCAAGAGCCTGCACTTCAACGTCATTCCGCGCGCGACGGACGACTATCTGTCCTTCATCGAGCAGTACAAGACGCAGGAACCGGCCAAGCGGATGGACAACGCCGTGTGGCACATCCACTCGGGGAACCCGCCTGAGAGCGCCTCGCCGGTGTCGTTCGCCCTGCTGCTGAACCTGGTCGGCGTGGCCAACGCCTCGACCAAGGACCAGCTGTGGGCCTATTTCGCCAAATATCTGCCGGACGCCTCGCCTGAGAGCGAGCCTGTGCTGGATCGGCTGATGGGCTATGCGCTGAACTACTACGAGGACTTCGTGAAGCCCTCGAAGACCTATCGCCTGCCGGACGACAAGGAGAAGGCGGCGCTGCTGGACCTGGCGGAACGTCTGAAGGGCTTGCCGGCCGACACGACCGACGGCGAGGCTATTCAGTCCGAAGTTTATGCCGTGGGCAAGGAGCACGCGTTCGACCCGCTGCGGGCTTGGTTCGGCGCCTTGTATGAGGTGCTTCTGGGCGCGTCGCAGGGGCCGCGCTTCGGATCGTTCGCCGCCATCTACGGCCTGCCGCAGACGATTGAGCTGATCAAAAAGGGTGCCGCCGGAGCCTTGGCCGAGGGCTGAGGGTATTCGGGCCGTCGACGTTCTCGGCGGCCCGTCTTCGTCCGGGCTGTCAGGCGGCGAGGACAGCGCCGGCCAGTGAAACGACAGCCAAGGTCAGGAGCAGACCCTCAAACGGGGACGGCAGCCAGATCGATCTTCGATGGCGTCGGGTTCTTGTGCTGGGGACCATGATTTTCTCTCGCATTCCATAATGATCTGCAAGGCGAGCTCGGGAGAGCCGGAGAGCGGCAGCGGCTGGCCGTAAAGGCTGCGCCACAGCACATCTAGCGCTACGTCTGCTTTTCCAAGTGCGCCCATGAGGGCCATAGCGCCCGATATTGCAGGTCTTGCCCATCCCCCGAATGGGGGAGGAAATGAACAATATCTGTTTTTTCATATGCACTTGGGCGCACGAATCATCGGACCCGCTGCGTTCGGCAAGGAAGATGAACGGCATATAACGATCAGGCTCGGGGAGCCTTCAGCTTGGCCGAGGCATTCTCATTTCATCGACAACTCGATGACAGGAGAGACTTATGTCGAAGACCTTCAAGGCGGGTCTGGCCGCCACCGCCCTTTTCGCCGCTCTGGGCTCCGCCGCCGTGCCCATGACCGCCGCCGCCATGCCCCAGGCCAACGGCGTCACCAACTGTGATGCGCCCGGCGGGCGTCAGCAGGCGGGCGCCGCCATCGGCGCCGTGCTGGGCGGTCTGGCGGGCAGCCAGGTGTCCAAGAACGAGCGCGCCCTGGGCGCTGTGGTCGGCGCGGGGGCCGGTGCTGCGGCGGGCTCCTACATCGGCTGTAACCAGCAGCGCACGCGCGCTGCGGCCCAGGCGAACGCCAACATGTATCGCGCCACGTCCAACCTGCGTATCCGGTCGGGCCCCGGCACCCAGTATCGTCAGGCCGGCAGCCTGTCCGCCGGGCAGCCCTTCACCGCCGTGGGGTCGCAGGGCGAGTGGGTGCAGATCGCCGGCGGCGGCTGGGTCAACGCCCGCTATGTCGCGCCGAACTGATCGACGGCTTTCTCCCCCGCGTTGATCAAGGCAAGGGCCGTTCCCGAAAGGGGCGGCCCTTCGCTATTGGCTGACCCACAGGATGCGGGCCATCCAGAGAAGCTGACGGCGGGGCAGGGTGCGTGGGTCATAAAGCGGATTGGCCGAACTCAGGGTCACTTCGCGGCTGTTCAGGGCGGAGATTTCCTTGGCCAGCGTCTCGCCGTCGATCGTGCGGACGACCACGCGGTCGCCGCGTCGGACCTCGGTCGCGTCCAGATCGACGATCACCCGGTCGCCGGGACGATAGACGGGCTCCATCGAGTCGCCGTCAATGGTCAGGCTGAAAAGGCTATCCTTGTGAGCCGGCAGTTCGGTCTGGTCCCAGCCTTCAGCCATGGGCAGACCGGCGTCATCGAAGAAACCTTCATCCCCTGCGCGCGCGAGGCCCAGCAGTGGAATGGGGCGCGGCGGGGATGAGGAATCATCGGCGAGGCCGGCGAACTCCCCCAGACTCAGGCCGCTCGTCGCCAGCACCTGCATCAGGCTTTCTGTCGAAGGCCAGCGCGGGCGCGGCGGGTCGCCTGGTCCCAGTCGTTTCGATGGATTGAAGCTGGTCGCGTCCAGCCCGGCTCGACGCGCCAATCCCGACGCCGAGAGGCCCTCACGTCGCGCCAAGGCGTCGATCGCTTTCCAAAGCTGGGAGTGGGACAGGGGCAAGGGCGCAAATTCCGAGGAAATATGCGCCTCAGTCTATTCGAATTGAGTAGGAATATCTACCTATTCATCCGCAATACCGGCCGCGCGGCGTTCCTGCCATGCGAAGAAGGTTCCTACGCCCAAGGCGATGATGATGCCGTAACCCGACATGTTGATCACGGTGTAGAAGGCGGAAATCTCCGGGCGCAACTTCATCAGCACCATGACATGGCTGGCAATCGCCAGGAGTTGAAAGGCGCTGGCCCATACGGGCCAGGTGCGAGGAGACTTCCAGACCAGGGCGACGAATATAGTCAAGGCGGCTACGTCAATCAGCAATACCGGCCATTGGGCTGAAGCATAGCCAATATAGTGCTGCGCAAGAATGGATAGGAACCAACCGCTCAACACTACGGCTGCGCCGATTCGCTCGGGCGGTCCGCCCTTGGTCAGCGCAAAAAGGCACACGAGGAACACCGTCGCCGCGCCAATATATTCAGAAACAAATCCGAACAACGAAAGCCCCCATCGTCGTCGCGACAATGGGGGCGATCATATATCAGTTGCTCAGAAAATCGGAGCGTAGTTCCCGAAGGTTACGTCGAATTCACGCAACGCGCAGGTGGCGCTCCTGGCTCCCCATCGGGCGGCTGTCCCATTCATCGGGCTTGGCGAGCGGACCAAGCGCATAGGCGCCGTAACCCAGACGACGGTGATCCTTTTGCAGTTCAGCGTGGCACGCGATGACGGCCTCGCGAGCGGTGCTGAGGGCGGCGATCGCCTCCATGGCCTTGGTCTGGGATCCCGACGCGGCGACGGCGGA
>Ga0182745_1005089_pt1 | contig 10807 bp, 12 predicted proteins | sample eDN3rd30CKraftBY_FD_128523 | JGI IMG/M metagenome (GOLD analysis project Ga0182745, IMG submission 128523) | Enriched backyard soil microbial communities from Emeryville, California, USA - eDNA 3rd pass 30_C Kraft BY (version 2) (version 2) | ecosystem: Environmental > Terrestrial > Soil >... | reverse complement strand
GCTTTTCATTAAATGCTTACGCAAACGAATCTCTGTTCCGCTATCAGGACTCGACTGAATTTCGATTTCATCCATAAAGTTTTCCATAATGGTAAATCCCATTCCAGATCGTTCTAATTCGGGTTTTGTCGTAAATAATGGTTGTCGTGCTTCCTCCACATCGAAAATCCCTTTTCCTTCATCTCTAATCGTTAAGTCGACGAATGAATCTTCTAATATCACAGAAATATATACAACCCCACTTGGATCATTTTCATACCCATGAATAATGCAGTTCGTTACTGCTTCAGACACAACTGTTTTGATTTCAGTTAATTCATCCATTGTTGGATCGAGCTGTGTTATAAATGCCGCTACTGTTACACGTGCAAAAGACTCATTTTGACTGAGAGCACTGAATTGAAGATGCATTTCATTTCTCATATTAAGCAACCCCCAATCGTTGTAGAGCAAACTCTTCATTTAATTCCAGCTTCATTATTTTAAACATTCCTGACATATCAAATAATCTTTGAACACTTGGAGAAATGGCACAAATAACCATTTCACCATCAAGCTGTTTTATTTGTTTATATCTGCCTAAAATAACCCCTAAACCTGAACTGTCCATAAATGTTAAGTTTTCTAAATTTAACACGATATGACGAACATTATAGCTTTCTATTGCAGTAGTGACCTTTGTTCGCAACTCTTCTGCATAATGATGATCCAATTCCCCTGTTAAGCGAATACAAAGTACATTGAATTTTACTTCCAAATCAATATTAAGACTCACAAGAATAGCCTCCTTATTTGGTTTAAGAAACTATTCTATATTCTTTTTTGTATCTCCTTCTTCATAGACAAAACTAGTGTCTATTCGCTAAAAATAGAAGGAATAAAAATAGATTCGACAAATAACTTCTATTCAGTTTTCGTAAACATACCTGCAGATCGCTTGAATAATGTCCACCACTTCGCTTCTTTTACCTCTTTTTGAGAAACAAGAGGGCTCGAAACTAATACTTTACCATCTTTTACATATTCAATCTGACCAATTTCTTGCCCTTTTTCGATCGGTGCCTTTAACTTTTTATTCATGGTGATAACTTTTTCTAATTTATCCACTGCCTCTCCTTTTTTTGTAAGGATAGAAATGGGTTCACTCGTTACTGCTGTTACCTCTTTTTGATCTCCTTTACTAACTTTAATTTTTCCAATAGCCTCGTCTTTTTTGTGTAAAGGATGTGTTTCATATTGACTGAATGCATAGTTAAGCATTTTCGTAACTTGAGCATTTCTTTCTTTAGAAGTTGGCGCACCGAAAACAACCGCAATTACACGCATTCCATCTTTCATAGCAGTTGCAGTTAAGCAATATTTTGCGTCAGCAGTAAATCCAGTTTTTAGGCCGTCCACTCCTGGGTAAAATTTCACTAGGCGATTCGTATTTACAAGCCAAAACTTTTTGTCCGTATCTTCTCTTAAATAAGCCTCATAAGTACCTGTGAATTTAGTTATGTCTTGATATTTAAGTAATTCCTTTGCCATTATGGCCATATCCCTAGCTGAACTATAATGATCTCCAGTAGGAAGACCAGTTACATTTTGAAACTTTGTATTTTTCAGCCCTAGATCCTTAGCCTTTTCATTCATTTTGTTAACAAATTCATCCTCTGAGCCAGCTAGTCTCTCAGCAACTGCTACAGCCGCATCATTTCCTGATCCAATAGCTATTCCTTTTAGCATTTGTTCCGTTGTCATTTCTTCTCCTGGTTCAAGAAAGATTTGTGATCCACCCATTGATGCCGCGTGCTCACTAGTACGAATTTTTTCATTCCATTTTAATTTTCCTTGATCAATTGCTTCCATAATAAGAAGCATCGTCATTACTTTTGTCATACTTGCAGGGGGAAGTTGTTCATCACTGTTTTGCTCATACATGACAGTTCCTGTATCTCGATCAATCAAAATAGCAGAACGAACATTATCTACTAATTCCTTTTTTTCAGCTGCTAATGCACCTGGTGTTAAAATCGAAGTAAAAAAGCAAGTAATGATTAACATTGATATGATGCGTTTCATCTATTGACCCTCCATTCTATATAGGCAACATTTTTTCCAAAATAGCTAAATTTATACAGTTTATTAAAAATATTTATCTTGAAAATTAAAATCAACAATAGAGTAGTGAAAAATAAAAAAAATCACTCTACTTCATAAGAAGATAGTAGTGATTTTTATTGTGATATAATATTTTATATGAATGAAAGGAGGGTCTATTTTGATTTATTTGAAAACACCGGAAGAAATAAAAAAAATGAAAGAAGCTGGAGCGATTCTTGCTGATTGCCATAAACAAATTGCAAAACTAATCAAGCCGGGTATTACTACAAATGATATTAATACTTTTGCAGAGAATTTCATTTTAGAAAGAGGAGCAATCCCTGAACAAAAAGGGTACCATGGGTATCCATATGCAACTTGTGCATCTGTTAATGATGTTATCTGTCATGGGTTTCCATCTAATACACCTTTACAAAAAGGGGATATAGTAACCATTGATATGGTCGTTAATTTAAATGGTTGGTTAGCAGATTCAGCTTGGTCTTATGCAGTTGGAGATATTTCTCCTGATGCAGAAAATTTATTAAAAACAACTGAAGAAGCATTGTATGTAGGCATCAGTAAGGCTTTGATTGGCAACCGTGTAGGAGATATTTCTCACGCTATACAAAAATATGCAGAATCAAAGGGATATTCTGTAGTAAGAGATTTTGTTGGGCATGCAATCGGTAAAGAGATGCACGAACTACCACATATTCCTCATTATGGACCACCGAATGTGGGAACAGTCTTAAAAGAAGGAATGGTAATTACAATAGAGCCAATGCTAAATATCGGAAGTTATCATGCAAAAGTAGACCTAGATGGTTGGACTGCAAGAACAGTGGATGGTAGCTTATCTGCACAATACGAACATACAATAGCAATAACTGCAAATGGCCCAGAAGTTTTAACTAAGCAATAAATTCAAAAAATAAAGGTAAAGTACATTTATCTCTTAAAATAAATTACATACACCGAACATATTAATCATTATGGTCTATTAATAAAAAAATGGCCTTCACCTATTTAGGAAGTTAAGGCCGTTTTCATTTTTATCTATACAATGCTTCGCTTATCCATTCTTTATACTCCAATTACAATAAACAAAAGAAAAAATCTAGCATTCCTTTTACTTCATTCTCTCCCTTATTCTATTGGGAATCATTAATACCTGTGGAACAATCTGAACCGGAGGATAATTAGGATCTATACATTCTTCCCAAAAGGCTACATGCAATTTATCAATCTCATGGCTTGATTCTTCTACATTTATCCCTCCTTCACCTTGGATTGAATACCAATATAAGTATTCTTCACCATTTATTTTTTCGCGAAAAATGGTTTCAACGTACATTTTCTCTGCATCTAATGTATCTAATACTTCATCCATATGATTATTTAATGTTTCCATCCATTTTTTGACTACATCCTCTTTTCCTGCTTTCACTTTAAATCGTGTTAATTCAATTATCATTTCATCACCTCCCTTTATTCACAGCCATTAATTAGATGTTTGTCTAATTAGATATTGTATAAAAACCGTGAAAGCAGCGCCTTCACGGAATATATCAATCTGTTATTACTTCATAAATTAATGTTGGTGCTTTTACCTCTTCAGAAGAAATTTTAATATGCTCATATAAACTCTTCTTAACGTCCTCTATATCTTCTGTATTACTATGAATGGTTACAAGTGACTCTCCAGCCTTCACTTGTTCACCAATTTTTTTACGCAATATTAAGCCAACTGCCAAATCTATTTCAGATTCTTTTGTAGCACGACCTGCACCTAATATCATTGCGGCAGTTCCGATACTGTCCGCTGTTATTTCTGAAACATAACCCGATTCTTTTGCCGGAAGCTCTATGATATATTTTGCAGTCGGTAATTGTTCTGGATGATCTACAACCGATGCATCTCCACCTTGTGAGCTTAGAAATAATTTAAAGGTTTCTAAAGCTTTACCATTATGGATTACTTCTTGTAACATTGTTCTCGCTTTGTCAATAGAATCTGCTTTTCCTGCTAGGTATACCATATGGCTACCTAATGTTAAGCATAATTCTGTTAAATCTTCAGGTCCTTTACCAGATAGCGTATCTATGGCCTCTCTTACCTCAAGGGAATTTCCAATCGCATATCCTAATGGCTGACTCATATCAGAAATTACCGCCATCGTTTTCCTACCTACGTTATTTCCTATAGAAACCATTGCGGATGCAAGCTCTCGTGAATCCTCTAGGGTTTTCATAAAAGCACCTGCACCTGTTTTTACATCTAAGCAAATAGCATCTGCACCAGCTGCTATTTTTTTACTCATAATACTACTTGCAATCAATGGGATGCTATTAACTGTTGCAGTTACATCTCTTAAAGCATATAACTTTTTATCTGCTGGTGTTAAGTTCCCGCTTTGGCCGATAACAGCTAATTTATTTTTATTGACTAACTCAATAAATTCTTCTTTTTCTATCTCTACATGAAAACCCTTAACAGATTCTAGTTTATCGATTGTTCCGCCAGTGTGTCCAAGTCCCCTACCACTCATCTTTGCAACAGGGACACCTACAGCAGCAACTAGTGGTCCTAAGACTAAGGTAGTTGTATCTCCAACTCCACCAGTTGAGTGTTTATCTACCTTTACTCCTTCAATTGCCGATAGGTCAATAACATCTCCAGAGTTGACCATTGCCATCGTTAAATCTGCTCTCTCTTTTTCTGTCATATCTTGGAAAAATACAGCCATACTAAAGGCACTCATTTGGTAATCTGGAATACTTCCTTCTGTATAGCCCTTAATAATAAAAGAAATTTCTTCTTGTGATAGTTCTTTCCCATCTCTTTTTTTCTCTATTAAATCGACCATTCTTATTGCCATAGTGTAGAGTCCCCTTTTTACTAGAAGTAGTTTCTATTAGAAGATATCAAATAAAAATGAAGTTAAGCACCAATTTCCTTAATTAATTCTTTCACATAAAGTAGAAAATTTGCTTTTACCTTTTCTGTTGTTTCCATTACTTCTTCATGATTTAATGGTTGATCAAGTATTCCTGCTGCCATATTAGAAATACAAGATATTCCTAATACTTTAAGACCTGCATGTCTAGCAACAATTACTTCTGGAACAGTAGACATTCCCACTGCATCCCCACCTAAAACTCTAAGCATTCTAACTTCTGCAGGTGTTTCATAAGATGGTCCAGTATTCCCAACGTATACTCCTTCTTGAATAGCCAAATCTATTTTCTTAGCAACTTCATGAGCTGTTGTACGTAGTTCTTTACAATAAGCTGATGACATGTCTGGGAAACGAACCCCTAACTTACTATCATTTGGCCCAATTAAAGGATTAGTACCCATATTATTAATATGGTCTGTAATAAGCATCAAATCGCCAGGTGCAAAGCTTTCATTAACTCCACCAGCAGCATTAGTTACAATTAGAGTTTCTACTCCTAACTCTTTCATCACACGAACTGGGAATGTAACTTTATCGAAGGAATATCCTTCATAAAAGTGAAAGCGACCTTGCATTGCTACTACTTCTACCCCATGAATCGTTCCAAATACTAGTTGACCTGCATGTCCTTCTACTGTGGAAACTGGGAATTCTGGAATTTCTTTATATGGAATTGTAACTGGATTTTGAATTTCCTCTGCAAGTACTCCTAATCCTGAACCTAAAATAAGGCCAATTTTCGGTGTATGAGCGTATTTATTTTTCAAAAAGTCTGCTGATTGCTTAATCATTTCATAGTTCATTTCGATTAATCTCCTTAATTTAGATCTTTCAAAAAGCTTTTTCCGAACTTTGGCATTGGCACTTTAAAGTTTTCTGCAACCGTTGCTCCTATATCTGCAAATGTTTGACGAATTGGTAATTCCTTTGGTTCTGTTAATTTTTTATTGTAAATTACTAGAGGAACATATTCTCTAGTATGGTCGGTACCATGATGAATTGGATCATTTCCATGATCTGCCGTGATAATTAATAAATCATCCTCTTTTAATAACTCTAATACTTCTGTTAATCTCGCATCATATTCTTCAAGGGCTTTTCCATATCCAATTGGATCTCTTCTATGTCCATATAATGCATCAAAATCGACTAAATTCAAGAAACTTAAACCAGTAAACTCCATTTTTAACGTGTCGATTAATTTGTCCATTCCATCCATATTAGAAACCGTTCTCAATGATTTCGTTACACCTTCACCATCATATATATCAGAGATTTTACCAATAGCGATACTATCAAACTGATGATCCTTCAATTCATTCATGACAGTTCGATCAAATGGTTTTAATGCATAATCATGACGATTAGCCGTACGTTTAAAATTGCCTGGTTCTCCAATAAATGGTCTCGCAATAATTCTACCTACCATGTATTTTTCGTCTAAAGTTAATTCTCTTGCTATTTCACATATACGATAAAGTTCATCTAATGGCACTACTTCTTCGTGAGCAGCTATTTGTAAAACAGAATCAGCAGAAGTATAAACAATCAAATCTCCTGTCTCCATATGTTTACTACCTAACTCATCAAGAATCTCTGTTCCACTTGCTGGCTTATTACCAATTATTTTACGACCAGATTTTTCCTTGAGTTCATTGATTAATTCATCTGGAAATCCATCTGGAAATACACGAAATGGAGTTTCAATATTAAGACCCATAATTTCCCAATGGCCTGTCATTGTATCTTTTCCATTAGAGGCTTCTTGCATCTTTGTATAATAGGCTAATGGTTGTTTTGCTACCTCTATTCCACCAATTTCCTCAATATTACTCAAGCCGAATTTTCCCATGTTGGGCATATGAAGACCATTCATTTTTTCTGCAATATGACCCAGTGTATGGGCACCAATATCATTAAATTTTGCAGCATCTGGTGCTTCACCAATACCTACAGAATCCATAACAATCAGAAAGATTCTGTTAAATTTATATGTAGACATTTGTAAATCCTCCTTTTACTACTTACTATCCGTTTATTTTCCCCTGCAATATGTATAATTAACCTAAAAAAATTATAGCATATCGTCAGAAGTCTGACATCTTTTGTCTCTAGAAAATTTTGATATTTTTATGACTTTTTTTCCAAGTTAAAGTTTCTCTCTATTAAAATATCAATCTAATCAAAAAAACACTGCGAACAAATCAACAGTGTTTTCTTAAGCTCTCGGGTGATATTGACTATATACATCTTTTAATCTAGTTTTTGTTACGTGTGTGTAAATTTGCGTAGTAGAAATATCCGCATGGCCTAGCATTTCTTGTACCGCTCTTAAATCAGCACCATTTTCTAAAAGATGAGTTGCAAAAGAATGTCTTAGCGTATGAGGGGTAATCTCTTTTTCAATATGTGCTTCTTTGCCTAACCGCTTTAGTATCTTCCAGAATCCTTGACGAGACAATCTATTTCCATGGTGGTTTAGGAATAAAGAATCTTCTCCATGATTTTTACCTTTTAAAAATTCCCTTCTAGCCTCCAATAAATAGGACTCTAGTGCTCGTGTTGCTGCTCCACCTACTGGTATAATTCTTTCTTTATTCCCCTTGCCAATACAACGAATGAAACCCATTGTAAGATGAACATGATCTACATCTAAATTAATTAATTCACTCACTCGTATACCAGTAGCATAAAGTAATTCAAGCATTGCCTTATCCCTTTTTCCAAAATGATCATTTTTATGTGGGAAATCTAGGAGTGCTTCCACTTCCTCCATGGATAGAACTTTCGGCAACGTTCTCTCTGCTTGTGGTGTTTCAATATGTATAGATGGATCTTCTTCTAAAATTCTATCTCTAAAGAGAAATTGATGAAAAGCTCGTATAGATGCAATATGACGGGCAATCGTTTTAGATGATTTCCCTTGATCCTTTAAAAAGGCTAAAAAACGAATAATATGAGAGCGTTGTATATCACTCATTTCACAATTTTCCACATTTTTCATATACTTGATATAACTTTTTAGATCTCTTTCATAAGAAACAAGGGTATTTTTAGCCAATCCCTTTTCTACTAATAAATAATGCATAAAATCTTTAAGTTGATCTTCCATAGATTACTCTCCATTTAAATAAAACAGCAATATTCTGTCTCTCCAAGAATATTTCTCTGTTTCCTCTGTATTATTACCATTTACCTTAATGGCTGCACCAGATGGTTCATCGTATCGATGCATCTGTTGATATTCTTGATTAAACCATACAATTGCATAATAAAATAGGATTGTGCACCCTGTAAAAATCAAAAAAACCTTTAATGTATGAAAAACTGTTTTAGTCAATCGGATCATTATTATCCCTCCAAGACATATCTAATACAAGCTATGCCAGATTGGACAAATAATATACCTATTCCTTTTATTATTCTTCATTAATTATAAAGGAATACAAAGGAAAATTTCTATTTTTCTAGTTAAAAAATTATAGGATAAACAAAAAAACCTTCTCTTATATTTGAAAAGGTTTATTCTTCCACTTGATCAGTTTTTGATGTACATCGATAACATATTCCATGAAATGTTAAGCGATGATCTTTAATTTTAAAATTCCAATCACGTTCAACAATTTTTTCTACATCTCCTAAGAGATCTTCTTGAATTTCATCTACTGCTCCACATTCAATACAAACTAGATGGTGATGAAAATGAGCTGCGCCTTCTTGTCTTAAATCATATCTTGACACGCCATCACCAAAATTTATTTTATCGACTATTTTTAACTCAGTAAGTAATTCTAATGTACGATATACGGTTGCCAATCCAATTTCAGGAGATTTCTCTTTAACAAGTAAATAAACATCTTCTGCACTTAGATGGTCTTCTTCATTTTCCAATAGTACTCGTACTGTCGCTTCCCTTTGGGGAGTTAATTTATAGCTCGAAGAATGCAACAGTTTTTTTATTCTATCTAGTCTACTTTCCATTCCGAAAGTCCCTCCCTAGCCACTGTCCATATTATTATAGCAGAAGAAGGAAAAGAATCCTAATAAAAATTATTACAACTAACCATTTATAATAATTCTTATTTAAAAATAGATTCTAAATAAAGAACAAGGCAATAAAAGACTGAACCATATTTAAAACAGCTTTCATCAAGAAAGGTGAAATATATGCCTCTATTCCTGCTGCACAGGCAATAAGTAAAAAGGAAAGAAAAAGTACAAACGTATATTTCCCAAATATCGGTAGCATCGGTTCTCCCTTTTTCTTCATAAACTGTTGGCGTATCATTTTTAAAGAGAATGCTACTGATAGTGTAGCAGAAATAATAAAAATTGGAATAACAATTAAGTTTTGTGGCAATATGGACACAAATGATAATAGAAAACCATGCCAGCCCATTTGATTAACAAGAAATCCTACTGTAAAACCAACTAACATTCCTTTAATGAAAAGTAGGATAAGTATAATTGGCAAACCAATAATTGAAATTCCTAATAACCAAATAAATCCGATATATTTACTATTATGAGACAAACTTTGGAAGAAAAGGTCCCTACTTTCAGCAACCTGTCCATTCGTTACCTGTCCAAAAAATTGGGATAAATAATAGTATAAATCTTCTTTCTGAGATAAAGATATACTATTTACTACTATTGCTCCAAAAATAACTCCCATAAAAAATAATACAATAATGAATAAATAGATGGAGGAATGCTCCCGTATATGATTGGTCATGATATTTTGATATTTTTTCTTCTTCATTGCCTTGCCCCCTACCATTTCTGTTAATACATTGTATGCACTAAAAAATAGCCTATGACTATTAAATCTAGTAAGAGGAGATTTCCTTCTATCTTAGTAGATAAATGATTATAGTTGCTGTTATGATAGATTAAAAAGAGGTGAATAATTTGAAACCAATTTTAATAGATTTACCAGAATGTATGGAAACAGAGCGTTTACAAATACGTCCTTGTATGCCGGGAGACGGAAAAGATGTCTATAATAGTATTCAACGGTCTATTCAGGAGCTTAAACCTTGGATGGTTTTTGCTAATAAAGAACAATCTCTAGATGAAGTGGAAGAAGGTGTAAGAGAATCTTATGCCAAGTATATTTTAAGAGAAGATTTACGATTACATATTTACTTAAAAGATACAAATGAATTTATAGGATCTACTGGCTTCCACTCTATTGATTGGAAGGTTCGTGTCTTTGAAATTGGTTATTGGTGTGATACCCATCATACTGGTAAAGGCTATATTACAGAGAGTACAAATGCTTTAATAAATTTCGCCAAAGAATCACTTCATGCTAATCGAATTGAAATTAGAGTAGATTCAAAAAATACAAAAAGTAGAGCTATTCCAGAAAAATTAGGTTTTACTTTAGATGGTATCTTAAAAAATGAGAGTTTAAGTGCAGACGGAAAAAATTTAAGAGATATATGTATATATTCATTAACTTAACAATAAAAAGGACACTAAATTTGTTTGCCGAAGCAAGAAATTGTAGTGTCCCTCTTTTTACTTTAACAATTAATTGAATATAATCTAGAGAAAAGCATGAAAAATAGAGTGAATGTTAACTTTTTATCTCTCCCACTTTTCCGTATTTTCCCCCTCCCCCTTTTTCAAACTGTAAATGTCCTGACCTTGCTGCCATGATAAATTCAGCAACTTTTACCGGAATAATTTCTATTAATTTCTCATATGGGGCTTCATGAATAATTTGCATTTCAGTTGAAAAATAAAGTAGT
>Ga0182745_1005085_pt1 | contig 10816 bp, 7 predicted proteins | sample eDN3rd30CKraftBY_FD_128523 | JGI IMG/M metagenome (GOLD analysis project Ga0182745, IMG submission 128523) | Enriched backyard soil microbial communities from Emeryville, California, USA - eDNA 3rd pass 30_C Kraft BY (version 2) (version 2) | ecosystem: Environmental > Terrestrial > Soil >... | reverse complement strand
GTAGCCCACCATGGCGATGACACGTGACTCGATCTCGTGCCATGAGGGCACGAGGTAATCCAGGTACATGAGGTGTCTCCCTGACAACGTGTGCAGGGGGAAATCCCATCATGGATTCGGATCGGAGGTTTCTGAGTCAGTTGTAGGAAAGTGCGCCTTCGTTTCCGGCATGCTCGGCGAAGTTCAGCTGTTCAGTTGCTAGCGTGAGTAAGGCTGAAATTTTTATCGTTCTTGAGATCGAGCGCCGCGCAGGCGAAGCTCGATCCCATGGCCATTACAAACCCCAAGCCATATCAAAGACTCAGCCGGCTGGAAAACTGCCCCACTACGTCCACTACCCGCTTCGCCCCGTCCTGGATCTCGACAATCACGCTGCCCGTCTCATCCGCCAGCGCCAGCCCCTGTTCGGCCTGGCGCTTGCTGGTATCGATGATCGACACTGCCGCCTGCGCCAGTTGTTCGTTCTGCTGTACCACCCGGGCGATTTCTTCGGTCGCGGTGCTGGTGCGAGAGGCCAGCTGGCGCACTTCGTCGGCAACGACGGCAAAGCCCCGCCCTTGCTCGCCCGCGCGGGCAGCTTCGATGGCCGCGTTGAGGGCCAGCAGGTTGGTCTGCCCGGCAATGTCGCTGATGGTCTTGATGATCGAACCGATCACCCGCGACTGGGTATCCAGCGCCTGGATGCCGTCGGCCGCCTCTTGCATCGAAGCCTCCAGGCCACGCATCACAGTGACAGTCTGGGTGACCACTTCGGTGGCCTTGCGAGCACTGACATCGGTACCCAGCGAGGTGTTGTAGGCGACATCCGCCGCCTCGGCCACTGCCTGCTCCTGGTTGACCTGATCGGTGATCACGGTGGCGAACTTGACCACCTTGTACAGCACATCGTGGGCATCGAAGATCGGGTTGTACGAGGCCTCCAGCCAGATCACCCGACCATGGGCATCGATGCGCTTGAAGCGCTCGGCAACATATTCGCCACGGCGTAGCCTGTCCCAGAACGCTTGGTAGCCGGCCGAGTTGACCTCCTGCGGTTCGCAGAACATGCGGTGGTGCTTACCGCGAATCTGCTCCAGGCGATAACCGACGGTGGCCAGGAAACGTTCGTTGGCAGTGAGAATGATGCCGTCGAGGTCGAACTCGATCACCGCAGTAGAGCGCATCAGCGCCTTGATCAGGCTTTCGTGCTCGCGTGAGGTCTCGATGGTTCGGGTGAGGTCGCTGGAATGCAGGGTGAAGTACTTGATGCGCCCCTCGCTGTTCTTCACCGGCTGCAGGATCGAGCGCAGCCAGGCTTCCTGACCATTGCCGCGCAGAAGACGGAACGCACCGTTCAGGTGTTCGCCACGGCTGATCGCGCTTTTCATGCGCTGGTAGAAGTCCAGTGACTTTACGTGGGCGGGGACGATGTCCTCGATATTGCGTCCAAGCAATTGTTCGGCACGGTAGAGCATCTCGCTCTCGAAGTTGCCGTTGACCATCTCGATCCGTCCCTGAGGGTCGAGCTGCAGCACCAGCATCTCGCTGTCGAGACTACTCTTGACCTGTTCGATGGACATCAGGTCTTCGCGCAGTTGCCGGATTTCTTGCTTGAGCTTGTTGTTGAACATCACCGCTCTCCTGGAGCGCATCACGTAGTCGAATGCATCTTCATCGGCTGCCGGCGACACCTTCTTGAGTGCTGTGCGAGGAAATATTCATAGAGGCAAAAATGCCGGCGATCAGGCGTCATATTTACGTCATAAGGCAGTCACATTAGCGCAACCCGGCAGGCGGAAACTTTTTGTCATGAATACACCCGCGCTACGCATCACCCTGGTCAGCGAAACCTTCCCACCCGAGATCAACGGCGTGGCCAACACCCTTGGCCGCCTCAGCGAAGGGTTGCGCCTGCGCGGCCATGAGGTCGAGGTGGTGCGCCCGCGCCAGGCCGACGAAGGGCACGCGCACAACGACCCGCACCTGATGCTGTGCCGGGGCTGGGCGCTGCCTGGCTACCCGGGTTTGCAGTGGGGCGAGGTGTCGATGCACAAGCTGTTGCGCCGCTGGCGCCGACAGCGCCCGGATGTACTGTACATCGCCACCGAGGGGCCGCTGGGGCTCAGCGCCCTTCGTGCGGCCCGTCGCCTGGGGGTGGCGGTGGTCAGTGGTTTCCACACCAACTTCCCGCAGTATTCCGGCCAGTACGGCCTTGGCCTGCTGGCGCGCCTGCTCACCCACTACTTGCGCTGGTTCCATCGGCGCACGGTAATCACCTTGGTGCCGAGCGCCAGCCAGCGCCTGGAGCTTGAGCGTCGCGGTTTCGAGCGCCTGGAACTGCTGGCGCGAGGGGTCGATGCCTGCCTGTTCAATCCGGCCCGACGTAGCCAGGCCTTGCGCGAAAGCTGGGGGCTAGGCCCGGAGGATATCGCCGTCTTGCACGTCGGGCGGCTGGCGGCGGAAAAGAACCTTGGCTTGCTACGGCCTTGCTTTGAGGCATTACGCAAGACGTATCCACAGAAGCGTCTGCGCCTGATCATGGTCGGCGACGGGCCTCAGCGCGCCAGCCTTGAACAACAGATACCGGACGCCGTGTTTTGCGGCGCCCAGCGCGGTGAACGACTGGCCGAGCACTACGCCAGCGGCGACCTGTTCCTGTTCCCGAGCCTGACCGAGACCTTTGGCAATGTGGTGCTCGAAGCCATGGCCTCAGGGTTGGCGGTGGTTGCTTATGACGAGGCAGCCGCAGCGCAGCATATTCGCCATGGCCACAGCGGCGCGCTGGCCATGCCAGGGGACCAGGCTGCGTTTGTCGACGCTGCTTGCTGGTTGCTGGAAGAAGTGGAGACGTTGCGCAGGGTACGCCTGAATGCGCGACAACACGCCAGCCGCCAGGGTTGGCCGGCGATTGTCGAGCAGTTCGAGGAGTATCTGGATAGCGCCTGTCGAAATGTCAGTGCTGCGGCTGGTCGTTCGACGCAGTATGTGCAGCGCCTGTGAGAGTGAGCGCCGCGCAGGCGGCGCTCGGCTTCGCAGGCGCCACAATGATCGCGCCCGGTACTATTCAGACCAGTGCTTTTTCAATGGCCTGCACCACTGCCGGGTCATCCGGTGCCGTGCGGGGTGAAAAACGCGCCAGCACCCGGCCATCTTTGCCTACCAGAAACTTCTCGAAATTCCAGGTAATGTCACCGGGGAACTCGGCCCCCTCGCCTGCCAGCAGGCGGTACAGCGAATGGCGCTGCGGCCCGTTGACCTCCAGCTTGCCCCCCAGCGGGAAGCTGACCCCGTAGTTGAGGCTGCAGAATTCCTGGATTTCCTTTTCGCTACCCGGCTCCTGCCCCGCAAACTGGTTGCACGGCAGGCCAAGCACATTGAAACCCTTGTCCTTGTAGATCTGGTAAAGGTTCTCCAGGGCCTTGTATTGCGGCGTCAGGCCACATTTGGAGGCAACGTTGACCACCAGCACCACTTGGCCCTTGAAGGGTGCGAGGGGCAGCTCTCCGCCGTTCAGCGCTTCCAGTTTCAGGTCGTGAAATGCACTCATGATGAAATCCCCTCTCAGGTTCCCGGTTGCCGTGCAGGCGAATTTCGCCCACTAAAAAGGCGCTCGTCCAAACCGTTCACCTCCCGTAGGAAGGCAAATCGGCTTGCCCGAGCGCCTGGCGACTTTCTGAGCTTAGCGCAGAAAATCAGTGGTGATGGCCACCTTCACCGTGGATGTGACGGTGAGCGATTTCTTCGTCGCTGGCGTCACGCACGTTGACAACCTTGACCTGGAAGGTCAGGCGCTGACCAGCCAGCGGGTGGTTGCCATCAACGGTAACGTCGTCGCCGTCGATGTCGCGGATGGTGACGATCTGCATCTGGCCGTCCGGTGCCGAAGCGTGGAACTGCATGCCCACTTCCAGCTCGTCGACACCTTCGAACAGGCTACGGTTCAGGGTGCTGACCAGTTCGGCCAGGTACTCGCCATAGGCCTCTTCAGGTTCGATGGAAACGTTCAACTCGTCACCAGCCTGCTTGCCTTCCAGGGCTTTTTCCAGGCCCGGGATGATGTTGCCGGCACCGTGCAGGTAAACCAGCGGCGCGCCACCGGCGGAGCTGTCGATGGTCTCCCCGGCGTCGTTGGTCAGGGTATAGTCGATGGAGACAGCCTTGTTGGCGGCGATCAGCATGGGGCAAGACCTTTTGCAAAAGAATGTAGAGCGCACAAGTGTAACCAAGCCATCGTCCGATTGCGAACGAACTGCGGACGAGCAACGGCCCATCAGTCGGATCAACGGCTTTCATCAGGACGCAGAAGGCCACTGGGTGGCGGAGCTTTCGTGCGGCCATACCCAGCACCTGCGCCACCAGCCGCCGTGGCAGGCACGCCCGTGGGTGCTCGACCCGGCACAACGTGCGCAACACATCGGCCAGCCTTTCGCTTGCGGCTGGTGCGCACAAGGGGCCGATAGCGCTACCCTTGACCGTTAATTTCTTGCACCGCTTATTTCGAGAAGCACGCATGCAGACATTTTTCATTGCGCCGACCGACTTCGGTGTCGGCCTGACTTCGATCAGCCTGGGCCTGGTGCGCACCCTGGAGCGTGCCGGCCTGAAGGTCGGCTTCTTCAAGCCTATCGCCCAGCCCCACCCGGGTGACACCGGCCCCGAGCGCTCCACCGAACTGGTCGCCCGCACTCACGGCATCAAGCCACCGGTCCCACTGAGCCTGGCCCACGTCGAGCGCATGCTCGGCGATGGCCAGCTGGACGAGTTGCTTGAAGAAATCATCCGCCTCTACCAGCAAGCCTGCGTCGGCAACGACGTTGTCGTGGTCGAGGGAATGGTGCCCACGCGCCACGCCAGCTACGCAGCGCGGGTCAACCTGCACCTGGCCAAGAGCCTGGATGCCGAGGTAATCCTGGTATCGGCCCCGGAAAACGAAGTGCTCAGCGAGCTGTCTGGGCGGGTCGAACTGCAGGCCCAACTGTTTGGCGGCCCACGCGACCCGAAAGTGCTCGGGGTGATCCTCAACAAGGTGCGCACCGACGAGAGCATGGCGGACTTTGCCACCCGCCTGCGCGAGCACTCGCCATTGCTGCGCGGTAATGACTTCCGTCTACTTGGCTGCATACCCTACCAACCCGAGCTGAACGCACCACGGACCCGCGATGTGGCCGAGCTGCTCGGCGCACAGGTGCTCAATGCCGGCGACTACGAGCAGCGGCGCATGAGCAAGATCATCATCTGTGCGCGCACGGTGGCCAACACGGTCCCGCTACTGACCTCGGGTACCCTGGTGGTAACCCCGGGCGACCGCGACGACATCATCCTCGCTGTCAGCCTGGCAGCGATCAATGGCGTGCCACTGGCCGGCTTGCTGCTGACCAGCGACAGCAAGCCTGACGAGCGTATCCTTGGCCTGTGCCGCGGTGCACTGCAGGCCGGCCTGCCGATCCTGTCGGTCAGCACCGGCTCGTACGACACCGCCAACCAGCTCAACTCGCTGAACCGCGAAATCCCGGTGGACGACCGCGAGCGTGCCGAGTTCATCACCGACTTCGTCGCCAGCCACCTCGACGCGGCCTGGCTGCACCAACGCTGCGGTACGCCGCGCGAACTGCGCCTCTCACCGGCAGTGTTCCGCTACCAGCTGATCCAGCGTGCGCAGCAGGCCAACAAGCGCATCGTCCTGCCAGAAGGCGCCGAGCCACTGCTGGTGCAGGCCGCAGCCATCTGCCAGGCCCGCGGCATTGCCCGCTGTGTGCTGTTGGCCAAACCCGAAGATGTCGACGCAGTGGCCCGCGCCCAGGGCATCACGTTGCCGCCGGGGCTGGAGATTCTCGACCCCGAACTGATTCGCGGGCGCTATGTGGAGCCCATGGTCGAGCTGCGCAAAAGCAAGAACCTCAACGCACCGATGGCCGAGCAGCAGCTGGAAGACCCGGTGGTGATCGGCACCATGATGCTGGCCCTGGACGAAGTGGACGGCCTGGTCTCGGGCCTGGTGCACTCCACGGCCAACACCATCCGCCCGGCCCTGCAACTGATCAAGACCGCACCCGGCTCGAGCCTGGTCTCGTCGGTGTTCTTCATGCTGTTCCCTGAGCAGGTGCTGGTGTACGGCGACTGCGTGATGAACCCGCACCCAAGCGCTGCCGAGCTGGCAGAGATTGCCCAGCAGAGTGCCGAATCGGCGCAGGCCTTCGGCATCGCGCCACGGGTGGCGATGATCAGTTATTCAAGCGATTCGGCCAGCGATGAAGAAGTCGAGAAAGTACGCGAAGCAACACGCCTGGCACAGGACGCGGCGCAGGGGCTGCTGATCGACGGGCCGTTACAGTATGACGCGGCGGCAAACCCGGCGATTGCCCGAGAGCTGGCGCCGGCTAGCCCGGTGGCCGGGCGCGCCACGGTATTCGTGTTCCCCGACCTGAATACCGGCAATACCACGCACAAGGCGGTGCAGCGCAGTGCCGACGGGGTCAGCCTGGGGCCGATGCTGCAGGGATTGCGCAAGCCAGTGAACGACTTGCCGCGTGGGGCGCAGGTTGACGATATCGTGCATACCATTGCCCTGACGGCGATTCAGGCTAGCGTAACGCGCTAAAAGCAGAGGCTTTGCCAAGCCTTGTGGGAGCGGGACTGCCCGCTCCCACAAGGCCGCAAGGCGGCCCTGAAGGTCAATCAGGGATACTGCTGAACCTGACCTTGCTGCTCATACTGCTGACCCGGAATCGGCTTCAGGTTCACTTCCACACGGCGGTTCTGCGCACGACCATTGGCGTCAGCGTTGCTGGCGATCGGCTGGTCCGGGCCCATGCCACGTACAGAGATACGCGAGGCATCCACACCCTGCGAAGTCAGGTAGGTGCTGACCGCCTGCGCACGGCGCTGGGACAGGTCCATGTTGTGCTGGCGGCTGCCCGTGCTGTCGGTGAAGCCGACCACTTCGATGGTGTTCTGGTTGAACTGCTTGAACGAGCCAGCCAGGTTGTTCAGCGGCGAGTAGAAGCTTGGGGCGATGTTGGCCGAGTCGGTGGCGAAGGTGATGTTGCCCGGCATGATCAGCTTGATCTGGTCACCCTGACGCTGTACTTCCACCCCCGTGTTGGCCATTTGCGCGCGCAGCTCGGCTTCCTGCTTGTCGGCGTAGTAGCCATAACCGGCTGCAGCGGCACCCACTGCGGCAGCACCAATCAGTGCACCCTTGCCACGGTTGTTGTGGTCGATCGCAGCACCGGCGATGGCACCGGCCAGCGCCCCCAGGCCGCCGTACTTGGCGGTTTTGCTCATCCCTGTGGAGCCCTGCGCCTGACCCTGGTTGTCGTAAGGATTCTGGCCGGCGCAGCCGGTCATCAGTGCTGCGGCAGTTGCGACGATAATCAGACGACGCATGGTGAACATGGACAAGCTCCTACTGAAATTCATAAATGCGGCAGATCTCGAAGGGATCTATGCCAGCCTTGGATTGCATCGGCAACGAAAAATTCCATGAAAGTGCCTTCATGTGCCATCAGGCACGCACGAACGGGTTTTCGCGCATCTCGTCGCCCAAACGGGTGTCGGGCCCGTGGCCGGTCACCACGATGGCCTCTTCGTCCAGCCGGTACAGCCGCTCCTTGATGGAGCGCACGATTGCCCGCTGGTCGCCACCCCACAAATCAGTGCGGCCAATACCCCGACGGAACAGGGTGTCACCGGCAATCAACAATTTGGCATCGGCAAACCAGAAGCTCATCGAGCCCGGGGTATGGCCAGGCGTATGCAGCGCCACCCCGCAGCCGCAGGCGAGTTCTTCGTCATCGCCCAGCCAGCGGTCCGGTGCCGGTACCGGGGTGTAAGGTACACCGAACATCTGGCACTGCATCTCGAGGTTGTCCCACAGCACTTGGTCGTCCTTGTGCAGGTGCAGCGTGGCACCCGTCAGCTCCTTGAGCTTGCCTGACGCGAGGAAGTGGTCGAAGTGCGCATGGGTGTGGATGATGCTCACCAGCGTCAGGCCGTGGGCCTGCAGGCGGGCAAGGATCTTGTCCACGTCACCACCCGGGTCGACGACAATGGCTTTCTTGGTCAGGGGGTCGCCGATCAGCGTGCAGTTGCACTGCAAGGGGCCGACGGGGAAGGTTTCGCGGATGAGAGCAGGCGGGGCTTGGGTCATGGTGTTCTCGCAGGTGAAGCTGGGTTCTGCTGGGAGCCTGACAGGAAAATGGGGTGGGTGCACGAGGTTCATGTCTTGAGCGAAGTGGCGCCTGTGAGATCGAGCGCCGCCCGCGCGGCGCATCGCGAGCAAGCTCGCTCCTACATTTGTTGCGGGCCAGTTATTCCTGAGGCGGAGGTGCGCGCCACCTTGGTGCCCACCTCGTCGATATTGCGTGGAACAAACAAGGCGGTCGCGCGCGTGGGTGCAGGCAATACTGGCCCGAAACAAATGTAGGAGCGAGCTTGCTCGCGATGCGCCGCGCGGGCGGCGCTCGATCGCCCAGGCACCCAATACCTCAAGGCAGGAATAACCTGAACAACCCGCCCCCAAGCGCCCCGCCGTTGGATATCTCGATCCGCCCGCGCGCACCACCGCTTTCATGCAACGCTGCAATCCGCGCCGCAAAATACAGCCCAAGGCCAGTGCTGCCGCTGGTCGAGTCGATGCCCTGGATGTACTCCTCCTGGCGCTCGAGCATGTGCTTTGGATAACCCGGGCCGTCATCATTGACGCAAATGGCCAACTGGTTATCGGCCTCTTCGATGGTGATCAGCAAGGCGTGCCCGGCAAAGCGGGTGGCGTTGGTGATAACGTTAGAGATCACCGAGGCCACCAGTTCGCGGTCGAAGAAACCCAGCGGGTTATCGGTGTCGATGCGCCAGGTGGCGAGAATGTCGTTGTGCTTGAGTACTTCCTCGTGCGCCGCCAGCTGGGCTTCGATGAAATCATCCAGCTCATGGTAGTCCGGGCATACCGGCAACTGGTTCACACCCAGTTTGTATAAGCCCAGCAACTGCACCAGCATGCCGTTGAGGTGACGAAATTCATGCTCCATGATCCCTTGTTCGGCACCGCCACGCAGCTCCTCGGGCAAGCGTTCCACCCACTGGCTGTGGGACTGGATCAGCGCCGACAATGAACTTTTGAGGTCGTGCACGGTGGAGGCGATCACCGTGGAAAAATCCAGCCCCTGATTGTCTTGATTCATGCGCCGAACACTCGGATATGCAGTTTGCGGTAACGGTCATAGCGATTGTCGCTGGCAGGGATACCGGCCACGCTGGTGAGGGCGTCGCGGCACTCCTGCATGATCGCAGGCTGAGGGTTGTCACCGCCGATGCGCAGCAGCGCCTGGGCGGTGTTGAGGGCGATGCTGATGTTCTTCGGCTGTAAACCCAATGCCTTGCGGAACATTTGCAACGCCTCTCCAAGCTGCCCTCCCTGGTAACTGCGTACCCCCTGACGATTGAGGGTGACGGCTTCGGTAATGGCGTTGAGCACGCTGGGGTCATCCGTCAGCTTGCCCACTTTCTCCATGACCTTGGGGTCATCGCCATAACTTTCCACACAACTCCTCAGCACTCCGATGGCAGCGGCTTCCTGTCCCATTGCCTGCAATTGCGCAGCGACGGTCAGGGCCGAATCGACCGAGAAGAACTGGTTCATCTTGTCCAGGCGCTGAATCGCCTGTTCTGTCAGCTTGCCGGCCGTTTCCGGGTCACCGGCCTGCTGCAGGCTGGCAGCCTTCATCATCCGCGCACGCACCTGCAGGCCTTGGTCCTCGGGGTTTTCCTTGGCTACCTCGCTGAGCGTGGTGTTGATCTCGACCCGGGTACGGGCGTCCAGGCCGAAGCCTGCATTCTTGCTCATCAACGCCTGGACCAGGCCAAGGTTGTTTTCGGCATCTTTGTAACGCGAACTTTGCCCTTGGTTCACCGCATGGCGAAACGCCTTCGATGCGCTCTCGAAGTCTTCGTTCTCCAGCGCCAGCTTGCCCAGCGTCGACTGCCGACGCACCGACAATGGCGACAGGCGCACGGCTTCTTCAAGCAAGTTCTGCGCGCGCCGGGTATCGCCCTGAGCCACCAGCACCTCGGCCATGCCATCGTACAGGCCTGGCATGATCGGGAACGCCTTGAGCGCCTGCTCGTATACACCCTGGGCCTGGGCATTTTGACCACGCTTGTGCATCAGTGCCCCCAACGCGGCGTAAACCCACGGCTGCGGGCGGCTGGCCAGGATGGCCTTGAGGAATTTTTCCAGTTCCTCGAAGCGGTTGAGGTTGCGCAGGGCATCGGCCCGGTAGCGCAAGCACAATGGAGCCAGGCGCGGATCCCTCTTGCACAGCTCGGCGCAGGCCGCCAGTACTTCGGCCGGGCGGTTGCGGTCCAGCGCTTGCAGGATCGGCTTTAGCAACGTCTTGCGCTGGAACAGTTTCTCGACGCGCTGGGCCAGGCCAACCCGGTTGAACGGTTTGGTCAGGTAGGCATCGGGCTCGTGCTCGATGGCGCTGAGGACAATCGCCTGGCTGCTCTCGGCGGTGACCATGATGAACACGCATTCATGGCTGATGTGCTTGTCGATGATCAGGTCTTCAAGCACCTGTTGCCCGTTCTTCTTGCCATCGCCCAGATGGAAGTCCTGCAGGATGAAGTCATAGCGCTTCTGCGCGCACATGCGCAGCGCCTGCTCGCCGCTGTCAGCGGTGTCCACGTCGCGCACGCCCAACTCGCGCAGCATGGAACGGGTCGACGTACGAAAGTCGGTAAAGTCGTCGACGATCAGAAAGCTCTTTTGCCCGTACTGCAGCATCAACACGACCTGCCTTGGAATGATTGAAAAATCGCGCGAGGCGATGCCACCGAT
>Ga0182745_1005084_pt1 | contig 10819 bp, 5 predicted proteins | sample eDN3rd30CKraftBY_FD_128523 | JGI IMG/M metagenome (GOLD analysis project Ga0182745, IMG submission 128523) | Enriched backyard soil microbial communities from Emeryville, California, USA - eDNA 3rd pass 30_C Kraft BY (version 2) (version 2) | ecosystem: Environmental > Terrestrial > Soil >... | reverse complement strand
TTCTTGTAGTCCAGGTTCTTCAATATGGATTTTTCCGCCATTCAAAGAATCTATTACTTCCTGCTTTACATCTACACCTACAACCTCTACATTGTGTTTTGCAAACATGATTGATGTTGGTAAACCTATATATCCTAAGCCTATTGTACAAATTTTCATTTTTTTACCCCCGAATTTTATATATACTTACTAATCTATCTAAATAACTTTAATAGTTTTTTTGTTTTTTGTTCCTTAAGTACTCATTTATATTTCCTATTTCAAAAGTTTTTCATCCCCCTGAATAATTGTAATCCTGAGAATGTTATCACTTTCACAATTCAAAGTATATCCATTCCTAAATTTTCTCAATATGATTAATACTTTGCCTTATCATATTTTGTAATTTAATGTAAAATAAACACTATATAATATTACACTTTATTGTCGAAAATTAAAACATAGTTAAACTTTTTACAATCAATTACCAATTTAGCATGTTAATTTTCGTAAAACAAAAGGCAGAAGTTCTTTTAATTTGGTAAGGGAAAATACTAATAAACAATGAAACTAATAATAAAACATAATTTGAAAAAGTAAAACTCCCATAATCGTTAAATCATTAAATAGCACTCGGTTTTTATTTGTCACATTATGTTAAATATCTTCGTTTATAGGAATATCACTCTGTTCTTCATCAAGCAATTTCTCGAACCTCAAATGATTCGATCACAATCGAGCCCTTTTTATTTAATAATTCTCCTGTAACCGTCAAGGTCTGCTTTTTTGTACGAGAGGAAGTTTTTAAATTAGAGTATAAGGTATTAAATGCCACCACATTTCCTTCTGTCCATTTTCCAATGGCCTTTAAGTAAATATCATCAACTGCATATAGATCTGTTTCGAAAACAAAATTCTTATTGGAATCATTAACTGAAGTGAAGGATGTAATTAAATTATTTCCTAAACGAAGTCTAACTGTTTTTGTTCCATCCCCTTGAAAAAAACCGTTTATCGTTACTCTTAGTTTTTGCCCCTTTTTAACGAATGAATCCCCTTTGAGATCATGAATAAGATTTTTGTTAATGGTATTGAATGACACTTCACCTAAAACACCTTTATGTGTGACTCTATCAATAATGGTGGTCGGATGAACTTTTAGTATAGGTGTATAATCTTCACTCTGGCTAAGTTCCGTGCTAAAGGCAACTTGTTTAATATCTTTCACATTATTTTCATATAGATTGTCATCATTATACCAAGTGGAAGAAGCGGTTACGTTCACTCCAACAACCTTTGAATTTATAATCCTATTTTTCATTACATGTAAGCGGGATGAATTTTGAATAGTTAAACCTACTCGATTTCCGTCTAGTTCTGAGTAGTCCAAATGCCCCGTAGACATGTTGTAGAGTAAAACGCCAGATTCAGTACAATTTTTAATAATGGTATGGTTCGGATCTTTATAACTTTGAGTTGGATTGTTATAGCCTATTGTGCAAACACTATTCGAATAAATTCTTATTCCAATTCGGCAATTTTCAATAATTCCCCCCTCCACATATAGACGAGTAAATATATCCATGTTGATCCCTGCAAAACCACAATTTTCCACATGAATATTTTTTGTCCATAGGCTTGTGTAGGTTTGAGCGACGATTCCACTTCTTCCCAAACTGTTTGCATAATTTTGAACTTTTATATCTTTAATAGTTACACTCATATAATCCGAAAAAGACAGTGCATAGGGCAGACTTTCTTTCTTCCCACCATCAAATTTAACAGTTGGTATTCCGTTTGCATCTCTCTTCCCAATGATTTCAATTCTATTTTTACTCATAACATTCGAAATGGAAGCTGATTGTTCATACTCTCCTGCAGCCAAGTCCACTATTATTTTTCCATCAATCACTGAGTAATTATTTTTAATGATGTCAAAAGCCTTTTGTACGGTTTGAAGTGGCGCAGATTGAGATAATCCATCATTTTTGTCATTTCCCATTGTTGATACATAGATTGTTAATACTGTTGCTATATCCACCTTATTCGCTTTTACTGCCAATTGTTCATTGATATTTTCAGAATACGACCATTTGTCTTTCTCATCACTACTCTTGTCCAAACGCTCCGCATTTCCGACTTTGTATCCAAAAGCGAAAGATAGGAACCAAACAATAAAATTTATTATGAAATTTCTCCGTTGCATAATATCACCCCATATAGAAATATACTATACCTTGAACCATTTATTTAATACAGTACCACCAATTACACTAGTCTTGAGTTCAAGAATTGTTCTATTTTTATTATTGCAATAGCTGACTGAAACTCTAATTGGCTATGCAAAAGTGACATCTATGCCCGTGGCACTTTGGATTGGTTAAGTAGCCTTTCCTCATGAAGGGATTTTCCCTAGATTTATCCCAAGTCGATTATTTCTATATTAATTAAGCGACGATGTTAATAATACTATGAAAAAAACAGAAAAGTCATGGTAGAGGATTGGATTGGTCAAACCGCTTTTCATAAACACCCTTATAGGCGAATCCATTTCCTGCTTATGTATTTGTCTTGAGGCTAACGTACTGTTAATATGCTATATTAGTATTTTTAGAAATAGGGCGTAGTTAGCCTTGAATAAGTTAAAACGTAGAGTTAAACAAGTAATAAGGTTGTAAAAGATAGATTCCTAAAAACCTACCTTTTACAACTACAATTAAAGATATTTATAATTATCGCCATAATACCTAAATAGTGTATCGTGTACCTACTTTTTTATAAAAACTTAATTTCAATGAAGGAGATAGTTGATTATAAAAAAATTTCCTTCCTGAGAAATCCCTTCAAATTTTCAACAATAAAATGCGGTCACTGCTAAACAATGTCCTCCTACTCCATTTCCAGCTTTATAGAAGTTAACTCGAGAGGATACTGTATGCCATTTTTGCAAATGATTTCTAAAGAGATATTATTTCTTATTTATCATTACAGAATAGTTAATTTGTTTATCCTTATCATCTCTAACAAATACAATGATTTCATATTCTCCAGTAATAATATTTTCAAAAGTGTATCGGAATGTTGGTTTTCGATCGTACCAACCTTTATGAATAACTTCCCCATTCATTTTCACATAGTAAGCGAAACGTAACCTATCTAAATATTCATTATCAAGGATAGAAAGGACTAGACTATCTTTGTTTATTACTAATTTTGTTTTTTCTTTTAGATTATCTAAAATATCTCTTAGCTCAAAAGTTGTTTGATATTCATTAGGAACAGTTAAATCTACAGACTTGTATAAAGCATTATCAAATTTATCTTTCACAAATATTATTAATTCGTAATTATCCTCAACCGGAACAAAACTGAAACTTTTTTCTTCATTATAACTTTTAGTAATTATCCTTTTTCCTTGATAATTAACATAAGCAGCATATTCTAGGTCATCATCTATATCATAATTAATCGTTATAATATTTTCATTATTTTTTACTAAATAACTATTGGTTTTACCATTTATTTCAAACGTAAGTTTATTTAAAGTTAATCTATGACAGGACTGGTTGCCCTGAGCATATGACAACCATCTATTCATAACTTTAGATAATATGTCATTATTAAGGATAGAATTTAGAGCACTTAATTCTTTTACATGAGTTAAATGATAACCATAATGAAATTTACTTGCATTTCCTGGTATTGTGATATGAGTTAAATCATATGATGAGACATTACCTTGATCATACATTGATACAGTATTTATTAAAGTTTCCATTCCTATATCAAATAAATCCCTAACATAGTTATAATTTGTAGCTTTATAAAGGTCATAAATTCCAAGCAAGGAAAACATAAAACCATTAAGAATATGTGTTGGAGTTTCTGTTGGGTATTCTTGATACATTACGAAACTATTAAATAATTTCCTTTGAACTCCACCTTCCTCCACATCCTTCATAAATGGTTTAAGGGCATTAATCGCGTAATTTAAGTACTTTTCTTCCCCGGTTAAATAAAACGCTCTTACTAAGCAAGAGATTCCCCATCCTTGAGATAAAGCCGATACCCACGGCGCCTTACAAATACCCGCTTCTTTTACCCCGTAGTGATAATCATAAGGAACATACCAGCATCCATTAACCTCTTGTGTTTTTATTAAATAATCACAAACACTAATAAAACTATTATAATGATTCTTTTGTTTATTAGTATAGTATTTAGAAATACATTCAAGGCCATATAAACTTATGGTCACTGGATAATACTGTAGTTCTAAGTCCCTGATTTTAATAAGTGGGATGCCATCTTCATCAAATTTTAGCCCTTTCGTAAACTCGATATTTCCTGAGACTGCCAAATCTAAATAAGTTCTTTTATAATCATATTTTTTAATTAAATTTACACTACCCATTTTTGTATTATAAAAGTCGAAAGTAGGTAGTTCAATAATGTCATTTAATTTATTATTAAAGGTATCATAGTATTTATCTTCAAAATGATATGGTGATAGTCCCCAAATATGATTTTCACTTGATAAGAGATTTTTATCTGTCATATCAATGATATTCATTTTGGGAAGAAAGGTCTCAATATACTCATAATAAGAATTTAAAAGACTGTTCTGCTTTCTAATTCCATTTATCATCGATGGAGCAAAATCTTTCTTTTCCCCATTTTTATCATAATATTTTTCTCTCCACAATGTCTTATGCAAAATAACTTGTGTGGGCTCATACTTTTTATAAATTTGATCAAAAAATCTATCTACCGACTTCTTCCATAATTCAAAAACATTGGTATCAAACCTGTTAATTTCTTCATGATAAAAATTATTTAATAGGCTTGATCCTTTTAACTCATTTGACATTGTAATTATGGAATCATCTATTTTAGTTAGATTAAATCTTTCGTCAATCAAGTCTATAATTAGAAAATCACTACTATCTTCTATGATTTCAGTTAAAATAGTCTTGTTTAAATCTTGGAACACACTTTTCTTTTGGAAATTAGAGTTCAATAATATTTCTTCCATGCTAACTTTAATAGGATTTGACATTAGACTTATGAAAGAGGTTCTAGCAAAATAGTTATTTATCTTATAATTCCCTTGACTAGAAAAGGCATCTCTAGTCACGCAGCTGCCTAAAAGATTGAATTTAATCATTGCAAACTTCCTTAGTATCTTTATTGTCGAACAATCCGCTTAACTGATTACATACTATTTCTAATCCATAGTTATTTTCTACGAAGCTTTTTAATGATTCTTTTTCTTCTTTTATTGTATTGATTCCGTTAATAATAAAGGCCTGCCCATCTTCTTTTCTATCAAAAATATAATCCTTTGGAAAGATTGTATTGACACCCTCTCTCCTCAATACTACAGGATAGGCACCTGATGCCATTCCTTCTATTGGTGCCATATGAAAGCTTTCATAATCACTTACAGAAAGAATAAATCCAATTTTTCTTAGCCATTCAGATACATCTCCCCATCCTTCAAAAATAACATTTTTCTTATAAGGGGCGTTCTCTATTTTTTCAAAAACTGCATCGTAATGGGCTCTTTCAATAGCATTATTCCACACCCAGCCGAACTCTTTTGGGTGTTTTCCCTTAATATATAATTTGTATCTTTTATCCTTCTCATAGAGTGCTTCAAATATCTCCACTGCCCGATCTAGCCTTTTCAATTTAGGAACAAATCCAATAATTCCTATATTAAATTTAGTATCATCATTTATTTTAGGTTTATTAAACCGCTCAGTATCCACAGCATTATAGATTACAATCATTTTTTCCCTTGGCACTTTTGCTACTCTATAGAATTCTTCAAAAATATAAGGGGATATAGCAATCAATTTATCAATCTTCTCATAATCAAACATCTGTGGGTATTTTGTGTTCATTTCAAACCGGTGAAGGCGAACAAAAAGCTTTTGGTGATCTTTTTTATGTTTTTGATACCAAACCACGTTGCCTAATCCCCATTCGCAAAATAATATATCTGCCCACTCAATGATCTCCAAGCTTTTTGCTTCATTATGTGCTTCGTGCCCGGTCCATTCATCAATACGGACCTCATAGCCAAACTTTTCATCCAAATGGTTTATTATATGGTTAATAAATTTTAAATCATGTCCAATAAAAGCAATTTTTTTCATATCTTCACCCTATATTGTTAGTTGGTTAATTTTCTTTTTAATGTTCTTCTTGCCCTTGTAATTACTAATAAAATTAAAACCATCGATATTAAAAAACCTTGCTCCAAATTTAAACCAATCATTCAGTTCGTTTAGTTCCTTATTTTCAATAATTTTTATTAGTTCTGTCGGATTTAATAAACCAGTAGATTTCTTTCGAATGAGTGACTTACAAATATGTCCAGACATTGCAAAGGTATATTCCTCCCCTTCGCCTTTAACTATTATTGCATCCTTAACATATAATGTTGACAGCATCATATCTGTTAAATAGTAGTCGCCATAATAATGTTTTTTATCAAATACAGCAAAATAATCGGTATCAATAACATCATTAAGACTCGAATAATTATGAATATAATCTATCAAATATGTTTTTACCTCTTTATTATTGTTACCATTAAAGATATCTAAATATCCATCGAAAATATCTAACAATATTAATAGATTTTTCTTTTTCCAAGCTTGTCTATTATACTGATTCATTAATTCTTCATAATCTTCTTTAGACCTGACAATACCCACTACAGTGACACAATGATCTTCTTCAATAAAACCTATATCCATCTTTTCAAGCATCATTTTAATTCTATGAGTATAAGTGTGTTCATCCATAACTTTCCTTAAACCTAATAATCGATTAGTTTTATAGTAATAGTCATCCTCAAAATATTTTTGAATTCTTTCTTGTAATTCATTGAAATTATTCGAAGCAATTACAATATCTCCAAATAAATTTTTAATACCCAATGACTCTGAGCTTACCACTGGAGTGTTAGAAGCAATAATTTCAAACACCCTTCTCGAAAACATGGTTGGAGAGTCTACGATACTATTTACATTTAATGATAGTTTATAGCCTTTATATGCCTTTTCAATTTCATCACCTTTTAATGTCCCTACTATATAGTTCTTAAAATCTTTAGGAAACTGATTGGGTGAATCGGGATTATTAAAGTTCCGGTCGTAAATTTCTAAACCATATTTTCCTGAAATCTCTATCATATTATCCATTACTTGTTTTCTTTCAGGAAATTTATCGCCATAGTAAGCACCTGCGAAAACTACATTATTAATCCGCTTGTATTTTTCAATCGGATTATGATATTCAGGCTGTGCTGCAAAAGGAAAACTATAAACATTTTTACAACCATCAGCTGTATATTTCGCTACTGAGTTTGAATCAGTTGTAAATACAAAATCAAAATGCTTCGCTGTTTCAACAAATGCATTGTAGTGAAAAGGATCTTCTTTATTCCAGAATGCTGTTGGTATATCGTTTTCTTTACACCATTCGACTAAATTTAATAATGTGGAATTATCTCTTGGACCACCAGTTCCAACCTTATTTTGCCAAGCTCCATTATTCCCTAGCCATGCCGATTCACAGAAAAATAAATCAGGTTCCAATAAAGATAATTCTTCCTCCCAGTTTTCTGGAGTAACTTTTATTAAGTTACATTCAGGATCAAAACTACGTGTAGTAAACTCGTCTCCAATAAAGATAACTTTCATTTCTTTTATTTTTTTGGGAGCCTTATTTTTAGAAGGTCTATTGTTTGAAGAGCTCTTTACTTCTTGACTATATAGAAAAGGATTATGCAAATAAGAATAACCATTTCCTTTTACCCTAATTGCTACTTTTATCGCGTCGACATTTTCCATATTTGGGACAGTGAACATACTGTTCTTTCCAGGAATAACTTTAATGTTTGTACGTTCGCCATTTCCCATAATAAATATGATATAAAATTCAATATCAATTGTTTTATCACAAAAACCAGATAAAGTAAGATTGATACGGCGAGTACTCTTTTTACTAAAAAAGTCATTTATCAATTTTATTTCATCCATATTGCTCATATATAAATACTGAAATTCATCATTATTTAAACTTGAGATTAGTTCAATTCCGTTTTCCTTATTTCTTATATTTATTTTTTCGTTTTTCCCAAACTTTTCATGAGAGAATAAAATCTTCAAATGATCATCTATGTTTGAAAACTCAAAGTTTGGGTTCAAAGACTTTAAACGATTCTTGTATTTAGCTTTTTCTTGTCCTAAACTTTTTAATTTACTTAACACTAATGATTCCATTTATTTACCTCTTATCCATTGTTTTCTCATAACCCAGTACTTCGTAGTTATTTTCCCAAGTTTTGAGTTACTGAGTGAGTTATATTTTTGGGTAATTTTTGCTAATTGTTTTTCAAGTTTGCTAATTTTATTATTTAAAGCCGCTTTTTCGTCCTCACTTTTTTTAATCAAGACAAGTTCATTCTCAATTTTTAAAGCAAATAACTCTTCATTATTAATCAACTTAATTTTTTCTATAATTTCATTTTCTAATTCCGATTTTAAGTCCACATTTTCCGCAATTAATTTTTCATTTTCAAGGCGGATCATATTAATAGTCTCGTGATTTTTATTTAATTGATTCTGGATATCAATATTATTATTTTTCATGGTACTAATTTTCTTTTGTGATATTAAATCTTGTTGTATTAATTCCACATTAGAATTTTTTAGGTCTGATATTATTTGTTCTTTCTCCTTGTGATCAGCAAGTACGACAATAAGGTTTTCTTCCTTTTCCTTAAGTTCCTGTTGAAGATTATTCAATTTTAGGTTTTGAGAGTAGTTTTCTGAGTTAAGGTTGTCTATTTCTGATTCTTTTTCTAATAAAGAATTTTCTAACCCCATTATCTTACCTTCAAGTGCCTCTATCTTAACTAATTGTTCCCGAACCAATTCATTTTCCCTTATAAGTTTTTCAAGGAAATCATTTTTCATCTTTTCGGAGTCAACTTTTAATATTTCATTGTGATGAGTTATTTCCTGAATATTTGCTGTCTGTTCATTCACTACCTTTTCTAATTCTGTAATTTGCTCTTTTAATATTTTTATTGTTTCTGACTGTTCCTGGTTCAAACTTTTTTCAAGTGCAAGTTTTTCACGGAATTCATTTTCCAATTTTCCCAAATTAAGTTTTAATAATTCATTTTGATGAGTTATTTCCAAAAGGCGCGCTGCTTTTTTATTAACTTCTTTTTCTAATTCCTTTATATCACTCTTATAAATGTCAATTTTCCTTACAGAATCTAATAGGATATTATTTTCTCTTTGTATCAATTCATATTTGCTTTTTAGTATCTCTAAGTTTGCATGTTCATTAAAATAACTCAGTGTATACTCTTCACTTTTCTCTAACTTTTGTTTTAACTCAGTAATATTATTTAATAAAAATGTCCTCTCAGCATTTAATTCACTGACTTTTGTTTCATGATTTTTCAGGTCATTTTTGTATTTTTTGTCTATGCCCTGTACTAATTGGTCTCGAACTGTTGTATCCATTGATTTAACGAAATCTAGTTGTTCCTTTAAATGCGGAATTGTAATTTTTAATTCGTTAATTTCATTATTTAATTTTGTAGTTTTCTTTTGTTCTTCTAAATATTCACCTTCCAACATCTTTATTTTGTTTTGGAGGGTATTGTTTTGTTCAGTAATGGTCCTATATTTCAAATTAATTTCCATTATCTTCGAATTAAACCTTTGAAAGGGTTTATTCTTAATTTGATTTATTATTTGCACTAAGTCAGTCTTTTTATTTGGTTTAAGATAAATATAATTATCCAACCAACGGTCAATTAGACTATATCCCCGTTCATTTAAAAATGAATCCACCTGATATAGATTCTCCGGTTGAATTTCGACCCATAGTAGAGGTCCTTTTTCTAGTAAAACCTTATCCATTCCTTTTAGTGCTAGATATTCAAAGCCCTCAACATCAATTTTAATAAAGTCTGGACTTTCTAATTCTAAATCATCAATCTTTACTATTTGAATATCTCCATTTTCCGTTACATTTACATCTGAAGCACCGGAATTAACTGCATTAAAATTCAAGACACCTTTATCTTCTTTTTCTCCAACTGCAGAATTAATCAACTGGGCATTATTAATATCATTTATTTGAATATTCTTCTTTAATATTTCAAAAAGTTCTTTTGATGGCTCAAAAGAGATGATTTTTTTGGGCTTTACATATTTTGAAAAGAATACTGTATGATTACCTATATTTGCACCAATATCGTAAATTACAGCATTAAAAGGAATATAGTCAATAAAATTAACTAGTAATTCCTCTTCATAGTAACCCTTTGAATTTTTTATTAATTTCCCGATATAATCATTAATGACACATATTTTATTACCATCTTTTAGATTTATAACTTCTTGAGTGACCACCTAATTTCCCCCCGTTTGATTTTCTAAAATAATCTTCTGTTACAGCGCTCAAACCAAAGAGCACTAATTAATATTCTCATTAACTTTTTCTATTAAATTGGGTAATGATATCAGTTTTTATGATTTATATTTTCCGGTACAATTATTACGTTTTTAGAATAAAAAATCGAATAAACCTTAACGAAAAGATTTTTCTCATTTTCCCAGTTATACTTCTTGCTAGCTTCAAAGGACTTTACTTTCATCTCACTATGCATGATTTTGTTTTCTAGCAGTAAGTTAACTCCATCCGCTATTGATTCAGGATTATGAGAGTCTACACATACCCCTGTACCATCGCCCTCTACTACTCTCTTAATCTCCGGAAAATCACATGCAACTACTGG
>Ga0182745_1005083_pt1 | contig 10820 bp, 10 predicted proteins | sample eDN3rd30CKraftBY_FD_128523 | JGI IMG/M metagenome (GOLD analysis project Ga0182745, IMG submission 128523) | Enriched backyard soil microbial communities from Emeryville, California, USA - eDNA 3rd pass 30_C Kraft BY (version 2) (version 2) | ecosystem: Environmental > Terrestrial > Soil >... | reverse complement strand
GTTCATCTTTTAGATCATTATCGTGAGGATGTAATAGGGTTAACTAATAAATTTATAAAAAAAACGCAGTCTTTATTTTCTCAATATCATGAACATCCCGTTTATAGTAATAAGAATTTTCAAAATAAATTTATAGAAGATATTCCGGTAATGATCGATTTATTAGCAGCTTATGACAACTTCTTTAATCAGGTCAATATAGCGTGTGTTATTGTAGGAAATACAAGTGGTATGTTTAGTCGAATTCTTGCGTTGGTTGCTAATTCCAGAGGCATCCCAAGTATATGTACCCAGCACGGCATTATAGCGAACGAAATGGGTTATATGCCTGCTTTTGCCTCAAAATATGCTGTATTTGGCCCTTATGAAAAGGAATGGTACCAAAAACAAGGAGTTTCAGAGAATTCTCTAGAAATTACAGGTCATCCTCGATTTGATCAAATCTTTACAAAGAAACACATGTCTAAAAACGAGTTTATTCAGAATCTCCAAATAAGCTCAGAAAAAAAACTTATTTTTATTGCCACAAATATGGTCCGTGATATTAATACGTGGTTATCCTTCATTACACGACTAACAAAAAACCCTTTAATAAACATCATCATTAAACCTCATCCTTCTGAAATAAAACGGTTTGGAACGGATGAATATAAAAAAATTAGTTCAATGTATGATTCAATTAAGCTTGTTCCGCCTACAATGGATTTGTATGATATTATTTCTAATGTTGATATCGTAGTTCAAGAATATACAACCGTAGGCTTAGAAGCGATGATATTTAGTAAGCCAGTATTTTGTTTACGCAAAGAAGACTATTACGATGGAAATGACCGATATTATTATGAGAAATTGGCAAAATTTACACATTATGATCCTATAAAACTTACAAAAATGATTGGTTATTTTTTAGAAAATAGTAATATTCAAAAAGAATGGACCATAATAAAAGATGAATTCCTTTCCAATGCCTATCCACAAAAAATTGCGGGTAAGAAATTTCAAGAGTTTTTATTTACTTTGACTGGAATTAAAGTTTATTCAACAGCTGATGAAATCGTGGACGGAATGCTAGTTAAAGGAAAAAGTGATCCAATTTATTTAATTGTTGGTGGGGAAAAATGTCACATATTCTCGAAAAACGAATTTAAAAAGCTAGGTTTTAATTCAAAGGATATCAGAGTATTTTATGATAACACTCTTGATAAAATACCAGATGGTCCCACTATTAACTCAGAGAATGTATTGACATTTATTCCACTCAGAAACGAGAATAGCAAGAATGGTATTTAAATAGGTCCTAGATTTAGGAAAAGAACTCCTTCGATTTAACTGTTCCAACAGTTAAATTGAAGGAGTCCTATAAATGCAATTTATTCCTTTAATATATTCCAATCGGCAGGAGTACCTGCCTTTATTTCTTTACATACCTTTTTACCTAATAACTGTTCGTAATATTTTGGAGCTAACCCATAACTTGGTCTAATGACACTTAAATTTTCTTTTGTCAAAACGTCTCCGATTTTTAAGTCTTTTGTAATATAAATGGATCTTCTAAATTTCAGTGATTTCATTTCTTGTTCAGTCGGTCCGTAAGTTACGTGACCCAAAGCCTGCCATGCCCTTGTTGCATCCATAACCAAAGCTTGCATTTCAGAAGGCTCCATAGAAAAGGCTGAGTCTACGCCCCCGTCAGCACGAGAGGTTGTAAAATGTTTTTCTATAACAGTGGCTCCAAGGGCCACGCTGGCTACAGACACGCCAATTCCCATCGTATGGTCAGATAAACCAACTTGGCAGTTAAATAATTCCCTCATATGAGGAATCGTTGATATATTGGTATTTTCGGGGGTAGCCGGGTAAGTACTTGTGCACTTTAAAAGAATGATATCTTTACATCCAGCATTTCTTGCTGTACGAACGGTTTCATCTAATTCGGCTAGCGTAGCCATACCTGTTGATATAATCATCGGCTTCCCTGTAGCAGCAACCTTCTTTATGAGTGGAATATGATTATTTTCGAAAGAAGCTATTTTGTACATAGGTGTATTTAATTCTTCGAGGAAGTCAACGGCAGTTTCATCAAAAGGTGTGCTAAAGGGAATGAGTCCTAATTCCCGGCATCTTTCAAAAATCGGTTTATGCCACTCCCACGGAGTATGGGCTTGTTGGTATAGTTTATAGAGATTATTTCCATGCCATAAACTATCCTTATCTTCTATTTTAAAATCTTTATTACTCATATTTAACGTCATTGTATCTGCGGTATATGTTTGAATTTTTAATGCGTGAACCCCTGATTTTGCAGCAGCTTCTACAATTTCCAATGCCCGTTCTAGCGATTGATTGTGATTCCCTGACATTTCCGCAATAATAAAAGGAGGATGATTTGGTCCAATCATCCGGCTTAGAATTTTAATTTCCTTCATGATAATTCCATTCTTCCTTTCAATAAATAATTTCTGTATCGGCTCTAAAGATCTTTTTTCCTAAATATTCTTCATTCACAACCATCTCGTCTTTCTCTCCAAATAAATCAAGTATGGCCCATTTCACATCTTCAAACCCTAATTTATGTCTGAAAACTACGGTACTTGAAAACCTTGGATTGATTTCGAAAATAACAGGTCCTTTTTCAGTAACTCTTAATTGAATATTGATACTTCCGTGAAATTTAATGTCTTCAGCCATTTTTAGTAATAAATTCTCTATTTCGGCATTTTTTACTACTTCCGCATAGCCGGTTCTTCCACCGGCTAATACTCTTTTAAAAATTATGGTTCTCGTTTCTCCACTTTTCGTCCTAAATACGCCACAGGTATACTCCTCACTATCTGGTAAGAGTAACTCTTGAAATATATATTCTGGATAATTTTTTTTGAAATATTCTAAATTCCCCTTATGAACAATATTGATCGATTTACTGCCAGATCCATCTCTACTTTTTACAATACACGGCAACTCAAGCGGAGAACTGTTAGAAACTTCCGCAACCCATGGAAAAGGGTAACTATTATCCTGTAGGTATAATGATGTTTTTAATTTATCAAAGCCTAAGTTCATAATTTCAAAACTAGGAATTAATAGTGGAACACCATTTATATCCGTTATTTTATTCCTGCTAAAAAATCTTAGCTCCGGCTCAGAACTAGGAATTATTAATTGGAATTTAAATTCATTGATCATTGCTGCAATAGACTCAAGATAATTTTCATCCTTAACCTTTGGAATTTTCTTGAAACCATCATAAAAATAACCTACTGGAAACTGGTCATTAATATCGCAGCCATAAATTTTTTCAATCCAAGAAAGGTCTCTAATAATTCTAGCTATGCCAAGACCTATATCACCCGCACAACCTGTAATAAGAACTGAATTTAAATGCATCAGTCTCCCACTTTCTTCAAATAGATATCTTGCCTGTTTCTTAGAATTGCATTTTTCAGATACTCTTTGTTATGTGTGTAGTTATCAATATCATTAAGAATTGAGCTTACATTATAGGGGGTTTTTATGGGGGTATATATTCGATTGCCAGTGTTTAATACGCCCCAATTAGCCAACCCTCCTATATCTCTGCTTAGCCCTACAGAACCTGCATTTATTAATAATTTGTTATTTGAAGAGTAGATAAATTGGTAATGTGAATGCCCGATAAATACAAAATCAGAATCACCATCTAGAAGCTGGTTTAGATGTTCTTCAGAAGCGTCAGGATATATATATTCATCAGGACATAGAGGAGAGCCATGGCATAATTTTATTTTTAATGTTTCAAAACAAACCTCCTGCTCATCTGGTAGATTAACCAACCAATTTAATTCGTCAGCATCCAATTTCTCTAAAGCTTTTTGATGGCCTGGTCCATATTTTTCTGTAACTTCATAAAGATTTAGTTCTCCATGCATTACTTTTTCTAAAAGACGTTCATGGTTCCCTCTAATAAAAGTACAAGAGAGTTCTTTTAGTTTTCTTATTACTAAATCAGGTTCATGAAAATATCCGATTAAATCGCCTAATACTAAAAAATGATCAACTCCAAGTTTGTTAGCGTAGTTTAATACAGTTTCTAATGAATAATAATTTCCGTGAATATCTGAAATCACTCCTATTTTCATGTTAAAAACTCCTCAACAATGCCCAGTGCCACTTGATCAGGAGATTTTAATTCACCTTTTAAATAAAAATCACGAAAATCATTTACGAAAGGAAAATCTTTTGGATTACTATTCCTTATTGATTCCTGCATCTCAGTATCCATAACCCCCGGGTCAATATGGTGTACATCAATGTTAGTGGATTCCTCTTTTAAGCTATTTAAAAAAGTCTTAATGCCCTTTTTGGTTGAAGAGTATAGGCTCCAACCCTGAATTGGTTTTTCCGCAGCACCAGAAGTGATATTTAATATCTTTAAAGGTGTTTCTCTTTTTTTAAATGAAATGATGCTATTAATAAAATAAATGACAGATGTCAAATTAATATTAATATGTTTTTGAATGTCCTCGAAATCTCCAAGAGAACCTACTTTTCGAATAGGTTCTATCGTACCTGCATTATTGATAAAGATAATTTCATCAAAGTTTGTCAGATCGAGTTCTTTTAGGTTAATAGAGGGTTTATACCCAAAATCGCAAAACATAATTTTGAAATTTTCATTTAACCTGGACAAAGCTAATTGGTTATCGGTAAAATTTCTACCTACTCCAATTACATAATGATTTTTTAGTTTTGTGATATTTGAAAATAAAGAAGAACCTAAGCCTTTGGAAATTCCAGTTATGAAGATTATTTTCAACAGAATCACATTCCTTTTACTGTTTACTTAAAATATCATTTATCAGATAATCTTTATCGTTAGAAGAAATTACAGACTTACAGTTAATGGACATTTTCTGAATTTCAGATGGATTATGAATCAATCTTAAAAGTTGTTTTTCTATTTCATTTTGTGAAAGGTTTTTATGGTGCCCTAAGTGGTAAATACAGCCGGTTTTTTGTACTTCTTGTAAGACTGAATCTTGATTTTCTGCAACTGAAATAGTAATGGTTGGAAGTAACATAAAAATTCTTTCCCAAAGATTAATGCCTCCTGCACCTATACACAAATCGCATTCTGAAATAAGTTTTGAGAAATAGTTAATTTGGCAATGGAAATTAAAGTTACGAGTATTATTACAAATCGTTTGTATCTCATCTTTATCTTTATTAGTACTTCCAACCACAACTTCTACTGCGATGTTTTCCAAGTTTATTTCATTTATTAAATTCAAGGTTCTAAGTGTCGCATTAGTAGGATCACTGCCACCAAAAAAAATTAGTATTTTTTGAACCTTGGTCCGCACATTTACTAATATCCTGTTAACATAAAATTCATCTCTAAAAATGGCAAAGTTAGGACCCAAAAAGGTTTTAGTTTCACCAATCAATTTATCTTTATATCTTACATTTAAGTCCATAAAAAAATTTTGATCTATTAGAATGTCACACTTGTGCTTTCTATCCGCTAAATCATCTATTACAATTAATTTATCAACGAATTCATAGATGATGGTTTCCCACTTGAAATCTATTCCATAGTGGTCGATAATTAAATATTTCTGACCTATAAATTGTTGAATAATGTTGATTGACTTAGATACATCATGTTCAAAACTAGACTTAAGCCACTCTGAATAGTTAACAGTAGGATCGATTTTAAAATTTAGTTCTTTTGGAATTTCGAAAAATTGAAAACCTTCATTAACTACCATCTGTTTAAGATTGTCTTTATCATTTTTGCAGATAAAAACAATATTGAATCCATGGATCTTGGCTTTATGAGCAATTGTAAGACATCTGATTAGATGCCCTGTGCCAATTTCTTTAGATGCATCAACTCTAAAAAATAAATTTTTCATATTATTATCCTCTAATTTCCTTTTGTTCAATATGAGAATTTATTAAAACCCATTCCGGTTTTTTTTGTAACAAATGAATGATATCTTCTATTGAGAACCATTCTTTATACTGTCCATAAAGGCATGGAATCAAGCGGGCAATTAGGTCTAAATCTTCTTCTGTATCTACTGTTAAACGAAAAGAACTTAAATTGATCCTATGTTTAACACACCCTATTTTGAATTTGTCAGGATGATGATAAATATATGGTGTCACATGTTCACGATCCTCTGGATTTGTTGCTTCGTTATTCGATTGTTCTAATGCTTTTATTGAGAATACTTCCACATCTAAACCACGAGGATAGGTTTTTTCTATTGTATTGGAAACATAATCGTAATTATTCATGTTCGATAGATATTCAGAGATGGTTTTATCTATAACAATCGGATCAATTAACGGACAATCTGAAGTGAGACGAACCACCACTTCAGCGTTATATTTTTTTGCTGATTCAAAATACCTCAACAATACATCATATTCAGGACCCCGATAGTAATCCACCTTCAGCCTGTCACAGAGATCTATAATGGGCTGTTCCGTTTTCTTTGTTGTTGTTGCAACAACTATTTGTTGAATGAGCTTTGATCTTCTTACTCTTTCGATTTGGTATTCAAGCAAGGGTTTGCTTAAAACTTCTTTCATAACTTTTCCTGGTAATCTTGTAGAGCCCATTCTTGCTTGAATAATAGCTACTACTTTCAAATAATCACCTTCTAATCATTTTGAATAATGGGTGACCACCTTATTGACAGCATTTATGACGTCGAATACGTCTTTTTCTGTCATGGCTGGAAAAAGTGGTAAAGTAATGATTTCTTCATATAATTTTTCAGAAATTGGACAATCCCCGCGGTGATAACCTAAGCCCTGATAATAGGGTAATAGATGAACAGGGATATAGTGCACATTCACTCCAATATTTTCTTGGAGTAAGGCCTCGAATACCTCTTTTCGACTGGCAGTTAATTGCTCTAAATGAAGACGGATGATATATAAATGCCAGCTCGATTCACTATTTTCGTCTTGATGGGGAATCGAAATTTCAGTGATTTTTTTAAATGCCTCATTATACATCGAGACATATTTTTTTCGTAAACCTATAAATTTATCAATCTTTTTTAATTGGCTTGTCCCAAGGGCAGCTTGAATATCAGTCATTCGATAATTAAAGCCAAGAAACTGCATTTCATAATACCATGGGCCATGATTTTCCGTTAATTTATTAGGGTCTCTGGTGATACCGTGAGAACGAAACTGCAGCAACTTCTCATAATAATCTTTATTGTTGGTTGTAATCATTCCGCCTTCCCCTGAAGTGATATGCTTGACCGGATGAAAGCTAAACATGGTCATGTCACTTATAGAACCAATCATTTTTCCCTTGTAGGTGGCACCAAGGGCGTGCGCAGCATCCTCGATCACCACTAGGTTATGTTTCTTAGCGATTTCACCTATTTCATCTAGAAATGCAGGCTGCCCTGTGAAATTTACTGGGATAATGGCTTTTGTGTTCGTTGTAATTCTATTCTCGATTTCCTTTGGGTCGATATTGTACGTTTTTTCACTAATATCAGCAAAAACGGGCTTTCCACCTTGATATAAAACGGAATTTGCACTCGCAGCAAACGTCAAGGGGCTTGTAATCACTTCATCTCCCTCGGTAATCCCAGCTGCGAAGCAGGCACCGTGCAGGGCAGCGGTGCCATTTGAGAAACTAACGGCATATTTTGCTCCGACGTAGTTAGCAACTGCTTGTTCAAAAATGGAAACGAAGGGTCCCGTAGTAAGGTAATCTCCTTTTAACACGTTCACGACAGCCTCAATATCATCATTATCAATCCACTGTCGGCCGTAAGGAAGATAGGAATCCCTCATTGGTTTATGATTCACTGTCAGTCTCCCTCCGTTCCATCACTGGCTAGACTTCTTAACTCTTCCACCGATAGCCATTGAATATTGGTATTACTTACATAACTAAAACCTTCAGGTAATGGTTTTCCTCCGGTTGAGGATTCAATAGTCCACCAGGGGAATTCTGGTTGAATGACATAGTATGTGCCATAGTCTAATGTTCGGCGGGCATCATCTTCCGTAATCATCACTTCATGCAATTTTTCACCGGGGCGAATGCCGATAATCTCTACTTCGCAATCCGGTGCAATCGCAATTGCTAGATCCGTTACTTTCATACTTGGTATTTTCGGGACAAAAATTTCCCCGCCCCTCATTCTTCTTAGATTGTCAATTACAAACTGTACGCCTTGATCCAATGTAATCCAGAAGCGTGTCATCCGTTCATCTGTAATCGGAATTTTCCCACTATCCTTCACTTTTTGGAAAAATGGAACGACGCTGCCACGGCTGCCAACCACATTTCCATAACGAACCACTGCAAAGTGAGTCTTTTTCATTCCAACATAAGAATTTGCCGCAACAAACAATTTATCAGATGCTAATTTTGTTGCACCGTATAGGTTCACTGGACTTGCAGCTTTATCGGTACTTAATGCAATAACTTTTTCAACCCCACTGTTAATTGCTGCCTCAATAATATTTTGAGCACCATGGATATTGGTTTTAATGGCTTCAAACGGATTATACTCGCACACCCCGACATGTTTTAATGCAGCTGCATGGATGACAATATCAACACCGTCAAATGCTTGAACTAATCTATCTTTGTCACGGACATCACCGATAAAAAAGCGGATTCTTGAATCCGTAAACTCCTGAGCCATTTCATATTGTTTTAATTCATCGCGACTGAAGACAATGACTTTCTTTACATCCATCTCCAGAATTTTACTGACAAATTTTCGTCCAAACGATCCAGTACCACCGGTTATCAGGATCGTTTTACCTTTTAATTCATACAAATTTCTCCCTCTTCCTCTGGTAGATTTAACTTATTTTTAAAAATAAGTGTTATAGGTTTTACTTATTAATATTCAAATTTTGATAGTTGCCATTATATTCGCCTGAGTTTGGTCATAATTAAGGAACATTCCCAGTCCCTTTAATTCTCTGAAATTTGTTTAAGCAGTAATTCAACTCGATGAACAAATGTGTGACTTTTCAAAAGCTTTTCTCTTGCATTTTGTCTATAAAAATTTCTAGACTGTTCATCGTCTACAAACTGCTTGATTAAATGAACACATTCATTAAAATCGCCATAGGGAACAATTTCTTGAGAGGTATCAAAATGCTGGCTTAAATCGAGTTTATTTTCTATTAATTGAAATTCTCCGCTAGCGGCAATATCAAATGTTCGATTGTTAATGCTTCTGCTTTCAATCCCAAGGCTATTTTGGTTTTTATTAAAGTTAAAAGGGCGATGAGGGTTTAATACGATTTTAGAGTAGGAAAAGATTTTTCTAACAACTCCTGGTTCCATCCATTGGTTAAGAATCATCAATCTATCTGTTTTTTTATTAAAATATTTTTTCCAATTAGGACCTGCTAATAAGATGGTATGGGATGTTTGGTCTAGTATATGGTTGATTAAGTCTATTCTGTTTGGATAAGGATAACCAACTAGACATAAATCGTATAATGAATCCTGAATTAAAGAGTTCGAAGGATAATAAAGAGAAGGATCTGATCCCAATGGAAGATGATGAATGTTTTTGGCAGGAAACTTTCTTTTGTAAAACTCATATGCCCCCAAATCAATCGTAAATATATAATCGTACTTCTCGATTAGAAGGATGGATTGGTCAATGTAATAGGGATCTTCCGTTAACCACACACCGAGTGCAGCTCCGTTTTTCTTTAGAAGCTGTAATAACTGGTCATCTGTTTTATAACCTACAAAAGTTAATACAAAATCGGGATTGAAGCGTTCAATCCATTCAATTGTTTCATTTGTATATTTTGGAGCAATTTTGTGTATGGAATGGTTCAAGGTTATAAATGCAGCTACTATAGAATCTTCAAAAAAAGGATAGATTCCAGTAAAACCGGAGGAAATAAATAAAACTTTCATTATTAAAAGCCCCTCTTTTCAAACTTCTATAACCTAGGAAAAAATAATATACCTAATTAAAAGGTATATTATTTTTTCCTATAAAATTAACTTGAAGATTCATCTTGAGAGAGTGGTACAGTAAAGTGTTCAATATCAATAATACGGATGACTGTTAATTGGTCATCCATAAATGGTGAAAGCATCCCTTGCTGGATTATTTTGACCAGTCCACTGTCTGTGACTTCTTCCATTGTGCCTTGAATGGTATCACCAGACCTTGTCCTTAATGTAATGAATTGACCTTCATACTTTTTAAGTTCACTACAGAATTGGTCACATTGAGACCCATTGTGATATCCATCAGGAGGTCCATTATGATGTCTATGGTGTTTACGAGGCAAAGTGTTCACTCCTTTTCTTAAAAATTTTAAATGTGATTTCAAAATACTTTATTCGCATAATGTTAAATGTGATTGGGTATGTACCACATGAAATAAAAATTTAGTATTACTAATTCATTTTTGACCTTTTATTATTTGATAAATTTTTTTAGAAAAGCATTGACCAATTAATTAATCTCCTGTAATATATAAAAAGTCATCTGCAAGACGATGAACATTTGTTGAAAAAGTTGTTGACATTAACAGCTTGAATTGTTATATTGATAGAGTCGCTTTTGGGCGATTGTGAAAAAATTTAATTAATGCAAAATGAAGGTATTCGATTTTGCAGCCTTGTTCTTTGAAAACTAAACAAACAAAATCGTGCAAACAAATAATATTAATCGTGTTTTTTCTATTAATATAGTAAGAACACGAGCCAACGTAACAAATGAGCTAATCAACTTTCTTGGAGAGTTTGATCCTGGCTCAGGACGAACGCTGGCGGCGTGCCTAATACATGCAAGTCGAGCGAG
>Ga0182745_1005081_pt1 | contig 10823 bp, 12 predicted proteins | sample eDN3rd30CKraftBY_FD_128523 | JGI IMG/M metagenome (GOLD analysis project Ga0182745, IMG submission 128523) | Enriched backyard soil microbial communities from Emeryville, California, USA - eDNA 3rd pass 30_C Kraft BY (version 2) (version 2) | ecosystem: Environmental > Terrestrial > Soil >... | reverse complement strand
CGCGCCTCCAGCTCCAGCCCCGCGGCGTGCGCGGCGGACAGGTACTCGTCGAGCGAGCCGATGCGCGTGCGCCAGTACCGGTCGAAGGGCGCGGCCAGCTCCGAGCGGCCGAGGAAGCAGTCGGCGATGGCCACCACGCCCCCGGGCTTCAGCAGCGCCCGCGTGCGGCGGAACCACTCGGCGCGCGGCAGGTAGCAGGCGCTCTCCACCGCGACCACCGCGTCGTAGGCCGCGCGGCCCGGCACCGACAGCGCGTCGCACAGCAAGGGGCGCACGCGGGGGCCCACGCCCGCCTCCTTCGCGAAGCCGCGCACGAGCGCCACGTGCGCGGGCACGTTCGTCACGGCCGTCACCTGGGCCCGGTGCTCGGTGGCCCAGAAGAGCGCGCCGCCGCCCAGGCCACAGCCCACGTCCAGCACCTCGCCGCCGTCCGGGAAGCGGCCCACCGCGCGCGCCATCTCCGCCAGCAGGGACTCCTGCGCGGCGTGGACGCTCGCGCGCAGCGCCTCCGGTGGCGCGCCGGGCGGAGGCACCAGGTCCACCAGCCCGGAGTGGTAGTGCACGCGCGGACCGGGGCCGTACCGCTGGAGCAGCCGCTCCGTCTTCGCCTCGTAGTACGCGCTCACCTCGTCGCGCTTCCATCCGGGTTGCTCGGCCTCGGCCCTCATGGCGCCCCCTCCAGCAGCAGCGGTTCGATGCGGCGCAGCGCGGCGTCCAGGCAGCGCAGGTCCTGACGCCGCAGGTCCTGCACCGCGGCCCGCGCCCAGCTCACGACGTCGTGGCGGTCCTCCTCGGGCATGCGGGTGAAGCGCGCGTCGCGCGAGCGGATGTCCTCCGCCACGTGCGCGGCCACGCCCAGCGCCCGGCCCGCCGCGGCCGCGCGCGGCTCCAGCACCGAGCCGGCCCAGAGCACCCGCAGGTACGCGGCCCACTGCTGGCCGGCGATGCCCTCGGCCACCTGGCGGAACAGTGGCGCCGTCCACGCGCGCGCCCGCACCTCCAGCGCCTGGGGGCCGGCGGCCACCGCGAGGGTGCGGAAGGCCTCCTCCAGCACCGGGCCCGGCAGCCGGGCCCGCGCGCCACACAGCGTGGCGAAGGCGAGGTTCTGGAGGATGAACTGTACGCACGGCCCCACGCGGATGGGCGCGTCGTGGTACGTGCACTCGCCGTCGATGAGGTCGTCGGCGAGGTTGCCCGCGCAGAAGCTCAGGAACAGCCCCGCGCCGCGCGCCAGCAGGGCCTCGCGGGGCAGACCGGCCTCCGCGCCCGCTTCATAGAAGAGGGCCAGCGGGCCCGGCTGCGCCGCCTCCAGCGCCGCGAGCACGTCCCGCTCGGACACCTCCGGCAGCGCGAGCCGGCGCAGCGTCCGCAGCGCCTCCTGGTACAGGGCGCCGCCGCTCATGGGTACTCCCTGGGGAGGACCATGTGCAGCACGGCGCCGCCGCCCGCCGCGTTCCGCCGGTGCAGCGTGCCGCCGCTGGCGCGCAGCAGGCACTCGCTGGTGTAGAGGCCCAGGCCCGTCGCGTGCGCCTTGCTGGTGTAGAGCGCCTCGGCGGGGCGGGTGAGCTGCGCGGGCGGGAAGCCCGGCCCGTCATCGGCGATGGTGACCTCCAGGCGTCCGCTGAGCGGCTCCACGCGCGCGTGGATGTGGACCCGCGCCGCGCCCTCCTCGCCGTCGCCCTCGCAGGCGTTGAGCACCAGGTTCTCCACCACGCGGCGCAGCGTGGGGGCGCCGCCGCGCATGAGCGCGCGCAGGGGCGCTGTGGGCTGCTCCACCTCCACCTGGATGTCCACGTCCGGGAAGCGCAGGCCCACGCTGGCCTGCACCGAGTCCAGCACCGGCGCCAGCTCCACGGGCTCCGGCTCCGTGCCGGCGTGGCGGCGGCCCTTGGCGCGGGCGTCCGTCACCGTGTCCCGAATCTGCCGCAGGCTGTCGTTGAGCCGCCGGAGCAGGCCGTCGAACTCGGAGCGCCCCGGGGCGATGCGGGGCGCGCCCAGCACGGCCAGCATGTCCGCCGCGCTGCCCGCGCTCATGAGCGCGGCGTCGATGTCATGGTGGTGGCCGAGGACTTCCGCCAGCGCTTGCGACAGGCGGCCCACGTCGCGCTCCTGCTGCTCCAGCAGCTGCGCGTGCACGGCGGCGCGCAGGCGCTCCGCGTCGGCGCGGGCCCGGTCATGCCGCACGGCGAAGGTGCCCAGGTACAGCTCGGCCGTGAGCGCCGCGGGCCCGATGACGCCGAAGAGGGCCAGGTGCTCGTCGCTGCCGCGCAAGGGCAGGGCCAGGCCCAGGGCCAGCGCGGTGCCCACCGCGAGGAAGGGCTGGCGCGGCGTCACCCGGTGCAGCCGGCCGTGGAAGGCGGTGGTGAAGAGGAACAGCGAGGCGATGACGGCCGCCCCCGGCAGCGCCGACAGCGCCATCAGCGCGGCCACGAAGAAGTGCATGGCGGAGACGCCGAAGACGAGCCACACCCAGCCCCAGGGCTCGATGCGGCGCCGCCGCCGGTGGACGAGCGAGAAGAGCACGCCGCTGGCCAGCATGGGGGCGGCGCACAGCAGCCCCGTCCCGAAGTGGATGCCGAAGAAGCTCCGCGCGCCCGGCGCCCAGGCCGCCATGGCGAGCATGCACGGGACGAAGGCGCAGAGCGCCAGCCACGGCCCTGGCGCCGAGGCCGTCATCACCTCGGCCGCGTTCTGCGCGCGAGTCCATCGCCGGAAGGAGGCCTGGACGGCCTGGCGTCCGGCGGAGCGCGCGCTCATACGGTGGCGGAGACGGCGTCATCCGCCGCTGCGCCGAGGAGGGTGGCCTCCCCGGTGATGCGCCCGGCCCGGAGGCTCAGCTCGTTGACGAGGTCCGCGTTGCCGCGCCGGAGGAGGTGCACCGCCACCTCGCCGCCCGCGAGCACGTGGTGGAAGGCCTCCAGGAGGGGCTGGAGCGCCGGGTTGAGCGCGCGGGCGCCCAGGGGGCCCTCCGTCATGCCCAGCTGGTGGCAGCGCGCCAGGTAGTCCGCCAGCGGGCCGGCGGGAGTGGCCTCGCCATGTGGGATTTCGTCTTCCAGCCTGCTCGCCCGGCTGCGGGGCCGTGCAGGTGCGGGGATGCCCGTGCGGGCATCCCAGCGCGGTGGGCATTCTCGGCGCGTGCGAAGCGGATGAAACCGTATTTCTCGGACTCTGGGCGTCATGCTGGCTCCCCCCCGGGGCCTGGCGCGTTCGTTTCACCTCCGAGCAAAGCGAAGCGCCCCGAGCCGCGTCAAACTCCTGGACCGGCGAGTGTTGTCCAGCGTGTTCTCCTCACCCCCCGGGGCGGGAGGGTGGTACGGGGTGGACAGTGGGTGGGGTGGAAGAGGTGCGCGGAATGTCTCGAGTCTTGACGCGGCCAGGCCCGGTGACGGTGGCCATCCTCACGTTGCTGGTGGCGATGACCTCCATCCAGACGGGGGCCTCGCTGGCCAAGCGCGTCTTCCCCGTGCTGGGCGCCTCGGGCGCGACGGCGCTGCGCGTCTTCTTCGCGGCGCTCATCCTGGCGGCGGTGTTCCGCCCCTGGCGGCAGCGGCTCACCCGCAAGGACTTGCTGGCCGTGGCCATCTACGGCGCGGCGCTCGGCGGGATGAACCTGACCTTCTACCTGGCGCTGGAGCGCATCCCGCTGGGGATTGCCGTCGCCATCGAGTTCACCGGGCCGCTCGCGCTGGCGCTCGTCTCCACGCGCCGGCCGCTCGACTTCCTGTGGGCGCTGCTGGCCGTGGCCGGCATCCTGCTGATTCTTCCGCTCGCGGAGACGTCGCGGACGCTGGACTGGGTGGGCGTCTTCTGGGCCCTGGTGGCCGCCACGTGCTGGGCGCTCTACATCCTCTTCGGCCAGCGGGCCGGGGGCACCGTCCACGGGGGCACGGCGGCGTCGCTGGGCATGCTCACCGCGGCGCTGCTCGTGATGCCCTTCGGGGTGGCGCACGCGGGCGCGAAGCTGCTGGACGTGACGCTGCTGCCCATCATCCTGTGCGTGGCCGTGCTGTCGAGCGCGCTGCCGTACTCCCTGGAGATGTATGCCCTCAAGGCGCTCCCCACGCGGACCTTCGGCATCCTGATGAGCCTGGAGCCGGCGCTGGCGGCGGTGTCGGGGCTGCTGCTGCTCGGTGAGCGCCTGTCGCTGGTGCAGTGGCTGGCCATCGGCTGCATCATCCTGGCGTCCGTGGGCAGCTCCGCGACGTCGCGGAAGGCGGCGGAGGCGCCCGTGGCCGCGGGCTGACGGCGGACCCTCTTCGTGCTCGCAAGGGGCCCGGCGCCGCGCTAGAGGGTGGCCTCATGCGTGACCGAATCCTGGCCGTGCTCCGCCAACTGGCCCAGACGCCCGAGCTGGAGGCGCGCTGGCTGCACACCCTGTCCCTGATGGAGTTCATCGGCGCGCGGAAGATTTCGCGCACGGTGGCGGACCGGCACCCGTCGCTGGAGGTGCTGGGACACCTCGCGGACGAGACGCGCCACGCCTTCGCCTTCAAGCGCCTGTCCGCCGAGGTCGCGGGCGCGGAAATCACCACGTTCCTCTGCCCGGAGGCCGCGGGCCGCTACTTCCAGGGGCTGGACCACGAGCTGGCGGCCTGGGCGACGTCGTTCACGGGCGCGCCGGACGTCTACCTGCACTACCTGCTCACCACCACCGCCATCGAGCGGCGCGCCATGGTGCTCTACCCGCTCTACAAGGCGGCCTCGCGCCACCCGGGCGTGCGCGAGGAGCTGGGGCGCGTCGTCATCGAGGAGCAGAGCCACCGGCGCGACATCGAGGACGCGTGCGTCGCGCGCCTCACCGCGGTGGGCGCCTCGCTGGAGGCCGCGCTGGCGCTGGAGGAGCGCCTCTTCACGGCCTTCATCGGCGAGCTGGAGGCGGCGGTGGCGCGTGAGGCGGCCGCCTTCGTCCCCGCGCCGGCCGGAGACGTGGCGGCGCGCGCCAGCGAGTAGCCGCGCGGTTACAGCGCGCCGTCCTCGCCGCTGGGGGCCCCCGTGCCATGGGCGCCCGCGAGCACCAGCGTGCCCTCCCTCAGCTCCGCGCGCAGGTTGCGCGCCTTGCGCGCCCGCTTGCGGCTGAGCTCCACGCCCACCGCGTCCAGGCCCAGGGCGTTGGCCACGGCCAGCACGGTGCCGTGGCCGCAGAACGGGTCCACCACCGTGCGCGTCTTGGTGTGTTGCAGGAGGAAGCGGCACGCGATGAGGCAGGCCTCCACGCCCATGCCGCGCGTCCACGTCACCTCGCCCGCCTCGGGCAGGACGTCTGGCGTGGACTTCGCCATCTCCACGCGCACGCCGCGCGAGAAGCACAGCATGTGGGAGTACGCGGGCCGGCCGAACGTCACCGTCCCGGGCGGCCGCCGGCACACCACCTTGTGCCAGAGCATGTCCACGCCCGCCTCCTCCGCGGCGCGCGACACCAGGTAGCCCTTGTCCACCCAGGTGCCCGCTTCCTTCACGTCCGTCTGGTAGAAGATGGCCACGCCGTCCGGCGGCACGCGCGAGAGGACGAGCGCCGCCGCCCGGATGAACCACGCCTTCCACTCCGCCAGCGAGAGCGACGGGAACTCGGACATGTCCGGCAGGGAGGCGATGGCCGAGCAGCCCTCCAGCACGGGCTGCGCCTCCAGCCACGTCAGCGCGTCCTCGCAGTACACCGTGCGCCGGGGCCTCCGCCGCGCCGCGCCCGAGCCGCCTTCCCGTTCATCCGCCATGAGGCCGCGCAGTCTGCCAGAGCGGGGATAGACTCGCGCGCATGAAGGCCGACGCCCGCAGGCTCCTCCAGCAGTCTCGCGCCCACCTGGAGAAGGGGGAGGTGGGCCGCGCCGTCCACGTCCTCAAGGAGGCCATCGGCCTGGAGCCGGATGACGCCTCGCTGTGGGAGGAGATGTACCGGCTGTGCATGCTCGCGGGCTCGCCGCGCAGCGCGCTCTTCGCGTCCGCCGAGCTGCGCCGCCTCGCGCCCCGCAGCGCGGACGCCGCCTACCGGCACGGCATCGCGGCGCTGGCGGACGGGCAGGTGGAGGAGGCCCTCGCCGTGCTGCGGGACGCGCTGGCGTGGGCCCCCGGCTCCGTGGAGGTGCGCCGCGCGCTGGCCCAGGTGTACGGGGTGCTCGGGCAGACGGAGCCCGCGCTCGCGCTGCTGGAGGAGGCGGTGGCCCTGCGCCCCACGGACCCGGACGCGGTGAACGACTGCGCCGTGCTCCTCTGCCAGCAGGGCGAGGCCGGGAAGCGGCGCGCCGTGCCGCTGCTGGAGCGGGTGCTGGCCGCGCACCCAGAGTGCGCTCCCGCGCACCTCAACCTCGCCCTGGCCCTGGCCGATTCGGACGCGGCGGCGGCGCGCGACCACGCCCAGCGGGCGCTCCGGTCGGAGGAGGTGGATGTGCGCGAGCAGGCCCGGCGGCTGCTGGACGCACTCTCCGCGTAGCGAGTAGCCAACGCTCAGGAACCGTGGCTTACTAGTGCTTCCTCGGATTTATACAATCCTGCTTTATCTATTCTCAGCGGAGGCGGCACCATGCCCACGACAGCAGCCAGAGACGGGACCTCGCTCCACTACCGGGTCATCGGAGACGGCCCGCGCACCGTCGTGCTGGTCCACGGGTGGATGGTGTCCGGCGCCGTGTGGGACGCGCTGGTGGAGCGCCTGGACCTGAGCGGGCTGCGGCTGGTGATTCCGGACATGCGCGGCGCGGGCAAGTCGGGCCGGCCGGAGACGGGCTATGGCCTGGAGACGCTGGCGGGCGACGTGCTGGCCGTGGCGGACGCCTCGGGGGCGGAGCGCTTCACGCTGGTGGGCCACAGCATGGGGGGCCAGCTGGTGAAGTGGGTGGCGGCGGAGGTGCCGGAGCGGGTGGAGGCCCTGGTGCTCATCAACTCCGTGCCGGCCTCGGGCCTGACGCTGCCGCCGGAGGCGGTGGGGTTGTTCCGCACGTCGGGCGCCAGCCGCGAGCAGAAGCAGACCATCCTGGGGCTGGCGTGCAAGCAGCTCACGCCCGAGGCCCAGGAGGCGCTGCTGAAGGACTCGCTGGACGTCAGCTCGGCGGCCATCGAGCAGGTCTTCGACGCGTGGACGGCGGGCGGCTTCGCCCACAAGCTGGCGGCGATTGCCGCGCCCACCCTGGTGGTGGCCACGGACGACAACTTCCTGCCGGCGCCCTTCCTGCGCCAGGCGGTGGTGGCGCCCATCCGCCGCGCGCGGCTGGCGTACCTGCCCGGCCCCGGCCACTACCCCCAGGTGGAGCGCCCCGAGGAGACGGCGGCGCTGGTGTCCGCCTTCCTCGCCGGCTCCTCGCCGGCCTGAGCGCGCCGAGGAGACCGCGGAATGGCCTGGAGCATGACCTTCGAGTACGACGCGCCGAACGACGTCGTCACCGCGCACTTCACCGACTGCGTCCTGGTGAGTGAGGCGGACGTCCTCCGCTGGAGGCGGGAGGTGGAGGCGCACCTCTCCAAGTACCCGGCGAAGGTGGACCTCCTCATCAACCTGGACGGGCTGGTGGTGAAGTTCACCGCCGGCCGCGTCTTCGGCAAGGAGCGCCGCGAGGTGCTGGAGCGCTACACGCACCGCTCGTACCGCTACGGGGGCGACGAGATGACGCGCATGTTCGTGCTCACCAGCGGCGCCATCAACGGCGCGGCGGTGAACCACTTCACCTCGCGCGACGAGGCCCTGGCCGCGCTCCAGGCCGAGCGCGAGGCGCTGCGCAAGCGGGGCTTCTCACCCTTCGGCGGCGGCTTCGTCGGCAGCAAGGCCTGAGCGCCCCGGGCGTCAGACGCCGGCGAACCACTCGTAGCCGCGGTCTTCCCAGTACCCTCCGGTGGGCTCGGGCAGGAAGTTCACCTCGGTGAGATACTTCACCATCTTGTAGCCCAGCTTCACGCCCGAATAGAGGCGCAGCGGCGCGCCGTGTCCCGGCGTCAGCGGCTGTCCATTCATCCCGTAGGCCAGGAGGGTCTGCGGATGGAAGGCGCTCGGCCTGTCCCAGGACGAGGAGTAGCCCGCGTCGAACGAGCGCAGCTCCACGTAGCCCGCCCGCGCATCGGCGCCCACGTACCGGGCCAGCTCGCTCATGCGCACGCCGTGCCACGACGCCACCGCGCTCCAGCCCTCGACACAGTGGTGGCGGATGCGCAGGTCGGTGCGGGGCAGGCGCTGGAGTGCCTCCAGCGACAGCACGCCGGGCCGCGCCACCATCCCGCCCACCTGGAGCGCCCAGCCCGCGGGCATCAGCGGCACGGTGTCGGAGACGAAGTACTCGGGGAACTTCCCCGGAGGGGTCGTCTCCTCGGGAGGCAGCTCCGGCGCCAGCCGGCGCGCGTCGAACAGCGCGGCCTGGGCGCGGGCGTTGAGGCGCTCCATGGCGCCGAGGAAGCCCTCTCGCGGGCGGCTGCTGTCACACGCGCTGGCCGTGAGGCCGGTGGCGCCCAGCAGCGCCGCGCGCCGCGTGAGGAGGGAGGGGAGGCGGTGCCTAGGCATCGGGCTTCCTTCCGCCCGACACCATCTCCGCCAGGCTGCGCGGGTGGAGCAGCACCAGCGCGATGTGGCCCACGGTGAAGAGGGCGAGCAGCGCCAGCACGACGAGGTGGACGGCGCGCGCCGCGTCGTAGCCGCCCAGCAGCGCGGTGAGCGCGCCGAGCTGCACGGGCTTGTAGAGGGCGAGCCCGGAGAGCACCGCGAGCAGGCCCAGCGCCAGCGTGCCGGTGTACGCCAGCCGCTGGAGGCCGTTGTAGAGCCCCTGGGCGGGCGCGTGTCCGCGGAGGCGCAGGTAGTAGGCGAGCGTGCTCAGCGCGTTGCGCGCGTCGCGGCGCGGGAGGAAGAGGCGGCGGCGCCACTCGCCGCTGAGGGCGAGGTAGAGCACGTACGCCACGCCGTTGAGGACGAGGAACCAGGCGAAGGCGAAGTGCCAGTGGCGGGCGCCGGCGAGCCAGTCCCCCAGCCGCGCCCACTCGGGCGGAGGGACGCCCTGGAAGGGGTACCAGCCGTAGGGCCGGCCCTTCGGCCCGAGCATGGGGTAGGCGACGAGAATCTGAAGCCCGCTGCCGGCCATGATGAGCAGCAGCGGCACGTTGAGCCAGTGGGCCACGCGGATGGGCCACGGCTGGGGCCTGCGTCGTTCAGGGGCTTGCACGCGGCGGGAAGAAAGCACCCCCCTCACGGGATGGAGGTGCCCGCGCGCTCCAGGTGATGGGCAGCTGTCAGACGCAGGGGGCCTCACGTCGGGGAGGGGACGGGCGCCGACCCTGGAGGGTGACGGCCCGGCGCGCCCGCGATGCGTACCTGTTGCCACCACAGGGGCTCGCGCCCCTCCGGCGGGCTGGCTCGGTGCCCCATGGACCTCGTGTTCGTCCTGCTCATCACCGGTTTCTTCGCGCTCGCGTGGGCCTACGTCCACGGCTGCGAGCGCCTGTGAGGCCCTGCCCATGACCTTCGAATACGCCGCGGGGGCCGCCCTGGCCGCGCTGCTCGGCGCCTACCTCGTCTACGCGCTGCTCCGTCCGGAGCGCTTCTAGGCCCGCCATGTCCCTCATCGGCTGGTCGCAAATCCTGTTGTTCTTCGCGCTGGTGCTGGCGGTGACGAGGCCGCTGGGCGCCTACCTCTTCCGCGTCTTCGAAGGGGACCCCCGCCCGCTGCCCCGCGTGCTGGGCCCCGTGGAGCGCCTGCTGCTGCGCCTGTGCGGCGCGGCGGACCGGCGCGAGCAGACCTGGGGGGCCTACGCGGGCTCGCTGCTGGCGTTCAGCTTCGTCAGCGTGCTCATCGTCTACGTCCTCCAGCGCACGCAGCACCTGCTGCCGCTCAACCCGCAGGGGCTGGGCGCGGTGGGGCCGGCGCTGGCGTTCAACACCGCGGTCAGCTTCGCCACCAACACCAACTGGCAGTCGTATGCGGGCGAGTCCACGCTCAGCTACCTGACGCAGATGGTGGGCCTCGCGTGGCAGAACTTCGTCTCCGCCGCGGCGGGCCTCGGGGTGGCGCTGGCGCTGGCGCGGGGCTTCACCCGCCGGCCGGGGCCGGACGGCGAGAAGACGCTGGGCAACTTCTGGGCGGACCTGGTGGCCGCCACCCTCTACGTGTTGCTGCCGCTGTGCTTCGTCTACGCGCTCTTCCTGGTGTCGCAGGGCGTGCTCCAGAACCTCGCGCCCTACACGCACCTCGTGACGCTGGAGGGCGCCGGGCAGACGCTGGCCCAGGGGCCGGTGGCCTCGCAGGAGGCCATCAAGACGCTGGGGACCAACGGCGGCGGCTTCTTCAACGCCAACAGCGCCCACCCCTTCGAGAACCCCACGCCCCTCACCAACCTGGCGCAGATGGTGTCCATCTTCGCCATCCCCGCGGCCCTCACGTCCACCTACGGGCGCATGGCGGGCGACACCCGGCAGGGCCGGGCCCTGCTCGTGGCGATGTCCCTCCTCTTCCTGGCGGGCGTGGCGGCGGCCTACGCGGCGGAGTCCCAGGCCAACCCCGCCATCGCCGCCGCCGCGGAGGTGGCCCAGGCGGGCAACATGGAGGGCAAGGAGGTGCGCTTCGGCATCACCGCCTCCGCGCTCTTCGCCACCCTCACCACCGCCGCCTCGTGCGGCGCGGTGATTGCGATGCACGACAGCTTCACGCCGCTGGGGGGGCTGGTGCCCCTGGTGAACATGCAGCTGGGCGAGGTCGTCTTCGGCGGCGTGGGCGCGGGCCTCTACGGCATCCTCGTCATGGTGGTGCTCAGCGTCTTCATCGCCGGGCTGATGGTGGGCCGCACGCCGGAGTACCTGGGCAAGAAAATCGAGGCCCGGGAGATGAAGCTCGCCATGCTGTACGTGCTCGTCTTCCCCCTCT
>Ga0182745_1005080_pt1 | contig 10824 bp, 14 predicted proteins | sample eDN3rd30CKraftBY_FD_128523 | JGI IMG/M metagenome (GOLD analysis project Ga0182745, IMG submission 128523) | Enriched backyard soil microbial communities from Emeryville, California, USA - eDNA 3rd pass 30_C Kraft BY (version 2) (version 2) | ecosystem: Environmental > Terrestrial > Soil >... | reverse complement strand
GCCGCTGACCACCGACATCGCGCCGGGCTACGACCATATCACCAGCGGCATCGGCGCCGCGATGATCGGCTGGTACGGCACCGCGATGCTCTGCTACGTCACCCCCAAGGAGCATCTCGGCCTGCCCGACCGCGACGATGTGAAGGTCGGCGTCGTCACCTACAAGCTCGCCGCCCACGCCGCCGACCTAGCCAAGGGCCACCCCGCCGCGCAGGTCCGCGACGACGCGCTATCGAAAGCCCGCTTCGAATTCCGCTGGCGCGACCAGTTCAACCTGTCGCTCGACCCCGACACCGCCGAGCAATACCACGACCAGACCCTCCCGGCAGAGGGCGCCAAATCGGCGCATTTCTGCAGCATGTGCGGTCCTAAGTTCTGCTCGATGAAGATCAGCCAGGAAGTGCGGGAATTCGCCAAGCTGCAAAATCAGGACAGCGCGGGCTTTATCGCAGCCGAAGAGGCCGAAAAGGGCATGGCGGAAATGAGCCAGGTTTATGAGGACACGGGCCGCGAGCTGTATATGGGCGCGGGTGGTCGGGAGCATGATTGAGGCGCGCTTGTGATCCAACCTGCGTCCGGAATGGTGCGTTGATATTGAAACCAACGTCAAAAGAGTCTATTGTTCCCCTAATGTTCTAGTGGGAGCGCGATGGAGCCACAAGCCTTTGGCGATGAGCACACACGGCGGAAACTGGAAACCGTCGAAAAATACCTTGTCGCTTACACGACCGCTCTTAAAAAGCAGGGCTTTGAGCTGTGGTATATAGATGCGTGTGCGGGATCGGGTTCATCGATCCCGCGCTCTGCCTTAGCCAGCCCGAACAATCAAAATGGCCTAGGGTTGATCGAGACAGACGACTCAATTCTCGACGCTGACCAAATTATCGTTGGGTCTGCCATCCGGGCGTTGGGGATAAATACCCCATTTGATCGGTATCTTTTCAACGACGTAAAAAAATCAAACGTGGATGCCTTAAGGGCTCAAGTTGAAAAGAACTTTTCCCATCTTGAGAATAGGGTTTCGATAACGCAGTTCGACGCTAACAAGATGCTTTGCGATATGTGCGATCAGATCAATTGGCGTAGCTCTAGAGCGGTCGTGTTTATTGATCCATTCGGATTGCAAATCAGATATTCGACTCTGCAAAGGCTGGTACGGACAAAGGCGATTGACCTTTGGTATCTTGTCCCCGTCTTCGCAATGTACAGACAAATTCGTGGAGACGGCGCGGTTCTGGAAGACGGCGGAAAAAGCGTGGACGAGGCCCTCGGCACGGAGGAGTGGCGCCACGTCGTAGCAATCGAAGAAAAAGGACAGATTGACCTGTTCGGTGAGCAGAAGGTAGTTTCCAAACGTGCGGTCGACGTAGCGTGGTTCGAGAAGGTCGCAAAAGACCGTCTAAAATTGGCGTTTGATGACCGGGTGGTCGATGAGGTTTTGCCACTCGGGCGAAACGGCCTACACGAATTTTCGTTGATGTTTGCTTGGGCCAATCCCAGTGACAAAGCAAAACTTGCAGCAAAGCTGGCTCGGGCGGTACTTACATAATGGCCGGAAATTCTGAAATCGAGTGGACAGACGTGACTTGGAATCCGGTCGCCGGGTGTTCAATCGCATCGAGCGGCTGCAGCAATTGCTACGCCATGAGGATGGCCGCCCGCCTTCAAGCGATGGGCCATCCGAAGTATAAGGGCACCACTCGAAAAAGCGGCGGACGCTATGTCTGGACGGGTCGAGTGAATATCGACGAGGGAAGCCTTTATGCGCCCGCTGAATGGAGAAAGCCGAAACGCATTTTCGTCAATTCCATGGCAGACCTCTTCCATCAGGACGTTCCGGATCATTTTATCAAACGCGTTTGGGAGGTTATGCTAGCCTGCCCCCAACATCATTTTCAGATATTAACGAAGCGACCTGATCGCATGGCAGATATGTTTGCATCCGGCGCTCTCAAAAGTATCGTTAACGTATGGGTTGGCACATCCGTCGAAAGTGTGGAAGTTTCTGATCGCGTGGAACAACTAAAGCGGATCAAGAATTCCACATTGTTCATTTCGTTCGAGCCGCTGATCGGCCGAATTGCTGAAATCGATCTTCGGGGAATTCATTGGGCTATTGTCGGTGGAGAGTCCGGACCTCGATCACGGCCAATGGAAGAAGAATGGGTCGAAAGGCTTTTCGACATATGCCGGCGCGACGACGTGGCTTTTTTCTTCAAGCAATGGGGTGGAAGAAACAAGAAGGCGACTGGCCGCGAATTGCACGGTCGAACCTACGACGAATATCCATTAGAACTGGAGCCCTGAACTCGCCGGATTACGGTGACAGGTGCAACAATCCTCCAATTTTAGCCCCGATGGAACCGCCCCTATGCTCGTCCAACCACCCCCATAAACCCTATTTCGCACACCCCACCCGCAAAAACCCCTTTCCTAAAAAATCCCGGTCTGTTTCATCCTGCTGGATGAAGCACGACAAGATAACCCCCGACCTCGCCGCCATTCGCGCCCGCGCAGCGCGCGCGAAACAGGCGCGCAATCCCGCTCGCATCACCAAGGCGCGGCGGGCGCCGCCCGACGACAGCCGCACGCTCGGCTCGGCGCAGGATTTCGTCCCCGCCTCCCCGCGCGAACGCCGCGACGGCTGGACGCCCGAAAAGCAGGTCGCCTTCATCGACGCGCTCGGCGAATGCGGCTGCGTGACCGAGGCGTGCGAGCGCGTCGGCCTGTCGCCGTCGACCGCCTATCGCCTGCGCCGCCGCGTCGATGCCTACAGCTTTTGCGCCGCATGGGATGCCGCGCTCGACTATGCGATCCGCCGCCTTTCCGACGCCGCCTTTTCGCGCGCGCTGCATGGCGTCGCGCGTCCGGTGTGGTTCCAGGGCGAACAGGTCGGCGAGCGGCGCTATTATGACGAGCGGCTGACGATGTTCCTGCTGCGCTATCGCGACCCCGACACCTATGGCGCGTGGCGCGACCGCCGCGAACCGCGCCGCCGCCCCGATGCCCGCGCGATCGCGCTCGGCCGCTGGACTGACCATGTCGCCGAGGATGCCCATATCGCGATAGCGGCGTCACCGTCGATCGCGAGTGCGAGGAGGACGGCGTCCAATGGCTGACCGACGAAGAGGCGGCGCTGGCCGACGCCGCGGCGTCCGCACCGCACTATGCGACGCAGGAGGAAACCGACGCGCGGCTGATCGCCGCCATCGCGGTGATGCGGCGGCTCAAGGCGGCCGGCATCGCGCCCGGCGGGCTGACCGATGCCGAATTCGCGCGCCAGATCGCTTTGGAGGAAGCCCGCCGCGCCGCCGCCGGTACCGCGTTGGTCGCCGATTTCGACGATGATGAAAAGGAGGATGATGGGGCCGGGCCGCGGGAGGACCCCGGAGGCGGGACACAAGAGGGGGATGTGGCGTGACCTTTGTGACCTTCCGGCCGCCGGGCGCCGCCTGCAGCCGTCGTCTCCACCCCGACGCCATGCGACCCTCCCGCCGATGCCCGCCCGCCCCCCTCGACGGAACTCCGCCCGCTCTCGCGGGTCTATCCTTCATGGAGGGGGCCAAGGGACGCCACGCCGCTCCGGTCCGGCATCCCCAACGGAGTGATGCCGATGAACAGATGGATGATCCTGCCCCTCGCCGCCGCGACCGCCCTGACCGGCGCCTGTGCGACCACCGGCGGCTATGGCTATGACGACGGCGGCTACGGCTATTACGACCGCGGCTATCACGACCGCTATGGCAATTATGACTATAACCGTCCCGACCCGCGCTACGGCGGCTATTATGCCGAGAATTATTACCGCAGCGACCGCCGCTACAAGGAACGCCGCCTGTCGAACAGCGACCGCGTCTATCGCGGCCGCAACGGCCAATATTATTGCCGTCGCAGCGACGGGACGACCGGGCTGATCGTCGGCGGCATCGCCGGCGGCGTGATCGGCAACGTCATCGCGCCGGGCGACAGCGAAACGCTGGGCACGGTGCTCGGCGCGATCGGCGGCGCGGTCGCCGGCCGCGCGATCGATCGCGGCGGCAACAAGGACGTGCGTTGCCGTTAAGCCTGAATCTCGGCGGTCGCCGCGCGCTCGATGGCGCGGCGCCAGCCGGGCTCGGGGGTCAGCAGGAAGATGTCGGCCAGTGCGGCCTCAATCTCGTCGGCCGACAGATAATGCTGCTCAGTCACACCGCCCACATGGCGGATCGTCAGCCGGTTGTCGCGCAGGCCATGCCGCGCCTCGGCGGTCGTCCGCGCCGCGACGAGCTGGTGCCGGAAATGCGAGGACGGGTGCTGCGAGGTATACCAGTTACCGATCTCGTAATCGATCGCGGGCGCCGGGGCGGGCTCGATATCATAGAGCGTCTTCCACGCCCCCGCGATCTCGGCCTCGACCCGGTATCCGGTATCGATCGATCGGACGCGATAGCTTTCGTGCCGCGTCGGCTGCGGCATCGCATCGCCGAGCGCGAGCGGCTGCGGCGGCACCATCGCGCCGAAACCGACATCGGCGAGCCACGCCCGCCCATCGATCGTCACGCGCACCACCATATGCGTGCGCCCCGTCGGCGGCGCGTCGTCGGGCAGCATCCAGCGCACCCGGCCGAGCAGCCCCTCGGCCGCAAAGCCGATTGTCTGCAGCACGCGAAGGAACAGCCCGTTCTGCTCGAAGCAATAACCGCCGCGCCGCCGGTCGATCAGCTTCGCCTCGATCGCCCGTGGGTCGATGTCGACGCCTTCGCCGGTCAGCGCGTCCATCGCCTCGAACGGGATCGCCGCCTGATGCGCCGCCTGCAACGCGGCGAGCGTGTCGAACGTCGGGGCAACGGGACCGGCATATCCGATTCGCGCCAGATAGCGGGCGAGGAAGTCGCCGCCGGCCGGTGCCGGATCGGGGAAGTCGCCATCCGAAGCGGGGGCGTCAAAGCGGTGCAGCATGGGCGGATCGTCCTTTCGCGAATCGCAGGCCCATCCGTATGAAAGCTCAAGTCTGGTTGAGATCAAGCACCGAAATCGGAGCAATCGGCGGCACCGACCTCAGCGCTCGTCCCTGTAGAAGGGCCGGTCGCCCGCGATCGTCACCCGCTCCATCCGCCGCACCGCCGGGAAATAGTCCGACGCGGCATAATGCTGCGCGGCGCGATTGTCCCAGAAGGCGATCGAGTCCGGCTCCCAGCGGAAACGGCACTGATATTCGGGAATCGCCGCCTGCGCATAGAGATGCGCGAGCAGCCGGTCGCTCTCCTTCGCCGACAGCCCTTCGACATGGCTGGTGAAGGCGGTGTTGACATAGAGCGCCTGCTCGCCGGTTTCGGGATGCGTGCGCACCAGCGGATGGACCTGCGGCGGATATTGCTTGTGCAATTCCTCGACGGGCTTGCCGAGCCGCCCAGCGAAGACGCGCGCAATGTCGTGCACCGCGGTCAGGCCGCGGCAGAACGCCTGCATCGCCGGCGACAGGCCGCGAAACGCCGCGGCCATGTCGGCGAACAGCGTGTCGCCGCCGACCGGCGGCACCTCGACCGCGCGGAGGATCGATCCGAGCGAGGGCTCGGCGCGCCAGGTGACGTCCGAATGCCAGGCATTTTCCTTGCCCTTCGACTCGGGGCCGTGCGCGATGTGCAGCACCTCGGGATCGGGCTGATCCTTCGGCGTCGCGGGATGGATTTCGAGCGTCCCGAAGCGGCGCGCGAAGGCGATATGCTGTGCGGGGGTGATCGGCTGGTCGCGAAAGAAGACAACCTTGTGCGCGAGCAGCGCGGCGCGGATTTCGGCGATGACCGCGTCATCCTGTTCGTGCGACAGGTCGAGGCCCGAAATCTCGGCCCCGATCGACGGGGTCAGCGGTGCGACCTTCAGCCGTGCGAAGATCTGCGGCGATGCGGCGACGTTCATGGCGTCCTCTCCTTGCTCCCGAAGCGGGCATTAGGCGAGCGCGGGAACGCCGAGTCAAGCTCAGCGACGCTTTTCCTTCGCCCGCCGGGCGACGGTCGCCTGCCGGACCACGGCTGCGCGCCGCGCGACCTCCGCGCGATAGCTGTCGCACGCGCCGCCCTTGGGCCATTTGGCGCAATAGTCGCGCCAGAAAGCGAGTTGCTCGTCGGTCATATGGTCGGATTTGGTCGGCTTCTCGCCGATCTTGCGCGTCTCGCCGAGCACCGAATCGGACAGCGCGGTATCTACCGTATATTGCGCCGCGACCGGCACCGCCGCGCCGAACGCCAGCACCGCCGCGATCATGGGCAAGCCTGTCCTGATCATCATCGTCTCCCCTTTGGGCGACGGATCAACCCCGCGGCGCGTCCGAAAGTTCCCCCGGCGGGCGCCTATGCCCTTGATCGCGCAGGCTTCGCCAGATTCGCTTCGACCGCGCCGCGCACCAGCGCCGTGAAGGCGGCGGCATCGACGCTGTCACCCTCGAACAGATCAATCGCGCGCCGGACATTCCCGTCGAGACTCGCGTTGAACAGCCCCGCAGGATCGGCGACCGCCGCGCCCCTGGCAAAGGTCAGCTTGACCTTGTCCTTATATGTCTCACCGGTGCAGACCACCCCCGCGCACTCCCAGGTCGGCACGCCAGCGGGGTTGGTCGGCTTGCGCCATTTGACCGCTTCCTCGATCGCGGGATCGGCCTTGCGGATCAACGCGCGCAGCGTCGCCAGCGTCGCGCCGCGCCAGTCGCCGAGCGACGCGATCTTCGCATCGATCAGCGCCGAAGCGTCTTCGTCTGCCATCACCCTGTCTCCCTTACATCTTCTCACCGGGCAGCACGCTCGCCTGCCGCACCCAGTCAGCGAAGGCGCTCTCGTCGACCGCATCGGCCTCATGGACATGAAAATAGCGTGTGTCGCCGCTCTTCGACGCGACGGGCGGCACCGGGTCGAGCCGCCGGCCGTCGAAAAAGGCGACCTTGATATAGCGGTCATAGCAATGGATGCTGAGGAACCAGTGGTTCGGCAGCGCATCGGGCGCGCCATAGAGGGGCGAATTCCACTTCACCGCCTTGCGCACGCCGGGCACCTCGCGCGCGATCAGCGCATCGAGCCGCGCCCAGGCGGCCGATTTCCAGCCCGGCATCGCGGCGATATAGGCCTGCACCGGCGCATCGCCTTCGCCCTTCGCGATCTGCGGATTGCCGCCCGACAGCAGGACGGGCTTTTCGGATTTCGCCATGACTCGCTCCTCGCAAGGCGCGTGATGCCACGCCGGAGCCGGTCCATCCAGCAGCGATGTTCTTCGCTGTCCCGCCATGATAGGAGAGGCGCGACAGCAGGAGAAAGCCGCATGGTTCGTCGTCGCATCCCCGTCCTCGCCGCATCTTGTCTCGCTCTTGCTCTCGCCGCCTGCGGCGCAAAGGCGGAAAAGGCGGGGGCCGAAGCCCCGAAAAGCGAGACGCCGGCGGCAACGGCCCCGGCCAGCAACCCCTCGGACGCCGGCGCCACCAAGGCGGGCGATGCCGGCCCCGCCATAACCTCGCCGCTGCCGCCGACCGCGGGCAGCAAGCTCGCCTCCTATGTGGGCAAATATCCGTTCGACAAGGTCGACGGGATCGCGTGGAACGACCATGCGCTCGTCAAGGCGGGGATCGCCGCGACGGTGAAGGACGCCGCGGTGCTGAAGGCGATCACCACGCTCGACGGCCCCGCCTCGCCGATCGAGATGCGCGGCGACAAGGTCGTATCCTGGGCGTGCGAGGCGCATAATTGCGGCGCACACCAATGGTCGGTCCAGATCGACCCACGCACCGGCGCGACCGACGTCTGCTATTTCGACGAAGCCGCCGACCCCGCCAAGGCCCGCTGGTTCCTGGCGAGCGGCAAGGAAGAGAAGCGCGACGGCAACTGCCAGTAGCGCCCGCGGCCTTGTCACCTCCCTGTTCCCCCGCCTCCGCGGGGGAGCAGGAGGGCTAAATCGCGAATCTCGCCGATCCCAGCAATTCAGCCTTTCAACCCGACATCCGGATTCGACTCTCGCTCCAGATAAGAACATAATAGGAACATTATCCGATTCGGAGAAGAGAGATGGCACCGATGTTCCGCTATTTCCTGGGCTTTCAGGTCGCCGCCGACCGCGCGGGCTGGCTGGCGCGCCAATTGCCGCAGGTTTCGGGCGACCTGTTCGCGGGGTTGAAGCCGCAACTCTATCATCTGACGCTCTGCACGATCGCCGAGACGCGGGCGCCGCATCCCTTCCTGCGCCAGCGCGTGGCGAGGGCGTTCGAGGCGGGTCTGCCTGCGGCGGCGTCCATTCCCTTTGGCCGGATCGTCGCGCGCGATGCGGGCGCCGCACTCATCACCGCAGGCAGCGTCGGCGAGGTCCGACAGCTTTACGAAGCGATCGTCGCTTTGCTCGCACCGCACGATATCGCGCCCATGCATCGCAAGGCGGGCCTTCGCCCGCATGTCACGCTCGGTTACGGCGCCTGCGATTTTCCCGCCGTGCCGATCGCCTGGAACTGGATCCCGCGCGCCTTGGCGCTGATCGAAAGCCATGTCGGTCACGGCCGTCACCGCGTTCTGCAAAGCTGGACGCTCGCGCCGCCGGCGCAGGCGATGTTCGACTTCATGGCCGACGAACTGCCCCCGCCGCTACGCCATGCCGCCTAGGCTTCGAGGCTATGCTCGAGCGTGATCTCGCAGTTGAGCAGCTTCGACACCGGACAATTCTTCTCGGCCTCGCCCGCGATCGCCGCGAATTCGTCGGCCGAAATTCCCGGCACCTTGCCGGTCAGCGTCAGCGCCGACCTGGTGATCGTGAAACCGCCGTCCTGCTGTTCGAGCGTCACCGCGGCGCTGGTTTCGAGCGTGTCGCCCGAATAGCCCGCACGCGCGAGGCCAAAGGACAGCGCCATGGTGAAACAGGCCGCGTGCGCCGCCGCGATCAACTCCTCGGGGTTGGTTCCCGACTGCCCCTCGAAACGGGTGCCGAAGCCATAGGGCTGCGCGTCGAGCACCCCCGACTTGGTCGTGATCGCCCCCTTGCCGTCCTTGCCGAACCCTTCGTAGCGGGCGGATGCGCGATTGACGGTCATGATGGTCTCCTTCGGTTGAAAAGTGGCGGGACTCGGGAAATGGGCCACGCACAGCCTACGCCCGGCGCCCGCCCGCTGCCACGCCTTTTAGCGGCAGCTAGGCGAGCGGTCCGCCGCCATGTCAGGAAACGACCGATTGCGGACGCTGGCCTATCCAAACCCATTCGCATCGAGCGAAGTCGAGATGCCCCTCGGGCTAGGCTTAAGCTGGATGGGTGTCTCGACTTCGCTCGACACGAACGGGAATAGGGGACAATCTCAAATCCACCCCAAAACCGACGTTTCGTCAGAACAGCCCCGGCAACTCCCGCTGCGCCGCGCGAGGCTTTGCGGGCGTCAGCATCTCGGGCTCGGCGGCCATGCTGACGCTACGACTCTGCGCGGAAGCGTCCGCCTCGGCGATGTGCGTCGTGCAGCTTCCTCCCGCCAGAAAATCGATCGCCGCGCGCACCGAGGCTTCGCGCGGATCGCCGAGCGGCAGGGACAGGTCGTCGTCCGCCGCGCAGCTGTTGCCGATCTTCGGCGCCAGCCCGTCGAAATAGTCGCCGCTGCTCGCCGCATTGCCGGTCGCGAAGGCGATCACGCGCATCCGTTCGTCGCATTCGCTCTTGTCGAGCGCGATCTGCCCGACGGGCTTGCCATAGGTGTTGCTGCCGACCAGCGTCATATTGGTGCCGAGGTAGGGCAGCATCCCGTTGATCACCAGCTCGCTCGCCGAGGCAGTCGATCCGGTGCCGATGAAGGCGATACGCGTCGGCGCGATCGCCTCGGGCTGCGTCGTGAAGGTGTGGCGCGTATTGTTGCTCGCTTTTGACGCGCGGAAATTGGTCTGCGAGAACAGGTCGCTCGCCGCGCGGTTGCGGCCGAGCAGGTCGCCGAACAGCTCGGCGGTCGAAACCAGCCCGCCGCCATTGTAACGCAGGTCGATGACCACGTCGGTCACCCCCTGGTTGCGGAAATTGAGGAAAGCGGCGCGAAGCTGCGGGTCGGCCGAACTGATGAAGCTGCGCAGGTTCACATAGCCGTAAGCATGCCCGCCCTCGTTGATGATCTTGGCGCCATAACGGTCGGAGATCGGGTCGAGGTCGTAATCGGCCTTGGTCACCGAAACGTCGCGGGTGCCGCCGCCGGGTTCGACGATGCGCAGCACACGCGTGACTCCCGGATCGCTCGCCCCCAGTGCGTTGGTGATCCCCTGCGTGCCCTCGCTGCCAACGATGGCCGAGATGGTGCGGACGTTCGACGCATTAGTGCCGATGCCGACGATCTGCGTGCCGCGATCGATTCCCGCCGCAAGCGCCGGGGCATTTTCATACGCCTCGGCGATGATCACGCGCTGGATCGTCGGATCATAGGCTAGCCGGACGCCGAAGCCCGCGCTCGACCCGCTGGTGAAGAAGGCCTCTTCCTCGGCGATCGAGGTGACATAGGTGAAATAGCGGTCCTTGTTCAGCGCCCGCGCCGGTGCGACGAGCGCGTCGATATAGGTCTGGACGTCGGCGAAGTTCGCGGGATTGACGTTCGTCGCGACATCGCCGGGGAAGAGATACCATTCGTCGATCACCGCCTTGGCAAAGGACTGGCGCGCGCTGAGGCCGCAGCTTGCGGTAGGCGTCGGGGTCGGCGTGGGGGTTGGGGTGACGGTGACCGGCCCACCGCCGCCGCCCGATCCGCCGCACGATGCGAGCAGAAACGAGAGGACGGTCAGCGATGCAATCCCGCTACGCATGTGATTTCCCCCGATAATCGATGGACCTTCGATGATAGCGGCGACGGGCGGAATTGGAAGGGAT
>Ga0182745_1005079_pt1 | contig 10826 bp, 11 predicted proteins | sample eDN3rd30CKraftBY_FD_128523 | JGI IMG/M metagenome (GOLD analysis project Ga0182745, IMG submission 128523) | Enriched backyard soil microbial communities from Emeryville, California, USA - eDNA 3rd pass 30_C Kraft BY (version 2) (version 2) | ecosystem: Environmental > Terrestrial > Soil >... | reverse complement strand
TATTCGAGTTGATTCAAGATGATTTGAAGAGACTTGGCTTCCAGGATATACCGGGTGGTTTCGTGTTGACCGGGGGCGTCGTCAAGATGCCGGGTGTCCTGGAGCTAGCTCAATATGTATTCCAAAACCGAGTAAGGACAGCTGAACCCAATTACATCGGTGTTAGGGAACCCCAATACACCACGGCTGTTGGTTTGATTAAACACGCATGCAAGAAAGAGAGAATGCAAAAAAACACCGCTAATAAAACTCCTGTAGCAGCTGGACAAGCTCAAGAAGATAACGACCAGCGCAGCCAGAAGGTTTCTCAGAAAAATAAAGAGAACACGGCTAAAAAACAAGGTGAAAAAGGTGAATCTAAATTCAAAAAAATCCTGGGTTACTTTTTTGAATAACAATCATTAAGAATCGGGAATTTCGTCAAAATAGGAGGATTGTCATGTTGGAGTTTGATTCTAATCTAGAACAATTAGCAACGATAAAAGTAATAGGTGTTGGCGGCGGCGGAAACAATGCGGTAAACAGAATGATCGAGCATGGTGTACAGGGTGTTGAGTTTATTTCTGTCAATACTGACGCACAGGCTCTTAATCTATCAAAAGCAGAAATCAAAATGCAAATCGGTGGGAAGCTTACACGCGGTTTGGGTGCAGGTGCCAATCCAGAGGTAGGAAAAAAAGCTGCTGAAGAAAGCAAAGAGCAGATTGAAGAAGCGCTTAAAGGTGCCGATATGGTATTCGTAACGGCTGGAATGGGCGGCGGTACGGGAACGGGGGCAGCTCCTGTCATAGCGGGCATTGCTAAAGATCTAGGGGCCCTTACAGTGGGTGTAGTTACCCGTCCATTTACTTTCGAAGGCCGAAAACGTGCAACACAGGCACAAGGCGGCATTTCATCCATGAAGGAATCGGTTGACACACTGATCGTCATTCCGAACGACCGCCTCCTTGAAATCGTCGATAAAAGCACGCCAATGCTTGAAGCATTCCGTGAAGCGGATAATGTACTTCGCCAGGGTGTACAAGGGATTTCAGATTTAATTGCTGTTCCAGGTCTTATTAACTTGGACTTTGCCGATGTGAAGACGATCATGTCCAACAAAGGTTCCGCTCTTATGGGAATCGGGATTTCCTCCGGGGAAAACCGTGCAGCGGAAGCGGCGAAAAAAGCCATTTCCAGTCCGTTGCTTGAAACATCGATTGATGGCGCCCAAGGTGTACTGATGAATATTACCGGTGGTACGAACCTAAGTCTTTTTGAAGTCCAGGAAGCGGCCGATATCGTGGCTACAGCATCCGATCAAGACGTCAACATGATTTTTGGTTCTGTTATCAATGAAAACCTTAAAGATGAAATCGTCGTTACGGTAATTGCTACAGGCTTTAACGAGGTTGAAGCTTCAATTCGGCCTAGTGGACGTCCAACACTCGGACAGCAGCAGCAATCAAGACCTCAGACACAACAAACGCCACAGTCTAACGTGAAGCGTGAAGTGAAGAGGGAAGAAGTCAATGAACAGCCTGCACGTAATGCCAATCAAGGCGATGAGGCTTTGGATATTCCAACCTTCCTCCGTAACCGTAATAGACGCCGTTAATAACGACGTCATATGCCGTTCCCATTTTGGGGACGGTTTTTTGTCGTTAATAAAATGCATCCCTACGGAATTGTGCTGGATGTTGCCTGGGCAGAAGGGAGCTTCCATCTTTTGCTCACTTCCATTCATTAATGTAAAAAGATGAGAGAGAAATTATTAAACTTTTATAACATAAATCGACAGAAGTAAAAGGGAGCAGGATAGTCTCTAAGACAGTATTGAAAATATCAATAGCTGATTTTCTACAAAAAGGGTAAAAATGACTGAAAAACTCTTAAGTTTTCAGTACAAAAAGTGACACACTTTCTTAGGGCAGGTACGCTATACTTTTTGCTAGTGGAAGGTTAGTTCATAAAAGGAGGGGAGGGTTTTTGACTTTATATTTAGATGTGATCTGGTTGTTGAATTGGTTATTTGACTGCCTCCTTTTATATTGGACCGCAATCATTCTCAAACGAAGGGTAGCTCTTTGGCGGGTGTGCATCGGCGGACTGATTGGTTCCTTCATTATCGTATTGGCATTCACTCCTTTTTATGCAATTGCCGACCGGGTATACATGAAGATTTTAGTATCCATGGTCATGGTGCTGGCAACCTTTGGGTTTAATAGGCTAAAACTTTTCGTGAAATCGGTGGCCACTTTATATTTTGTGACATTTTTATCGGGAGGAATCCTTCTGGGACTTCACTACCTATTTGAATTCCAAATCGTGTCCAAGGACCCTGGTCAATATGCCGGAATCAATCGTTTTGGCGACCCTGTCAGCTGGATATTCGTCATGATCGGGTTCCCGCTCGCATGGCAATTTTCCAAGCGAACATTAGAAGGGATGGAAATGACCAAGCTTACACATGAACAAATGGTTTCGGTCTCGGTTAAAATTTCTGACTTTGAAGGAACGTTTCATGGATTGGTGGATAGCGGCAATCAACTATATGACCCGATTACACGTTCCCCAGTAATGATCATTTCTCTTTCAGGCGCGGAAACGGGAATTCCGAATGATATGCTAGAGCTCTTTAAAAACCCCGATACCCTGATTAGTCAGGAAGTGCAGCCCGAATATTCATGGACAGGAAGAATGCGTGTCATCCCTTATAAAGTCGTAGGTCATGAACATCAGCTGTTAACCGCAATCAAACCGGATTATATTAAAATCGTTCAAGGAGAAAAAGAATTTCATGTCAAGCAGGGTCTCATTTCGTTTACCTTTCAACAACTCTCTCCCGACAATAGCTATCAATCTATCGTTCACCCGAAGATGTTAACCGGCATACCGGTGCAAACTGCCTCCTGAACCATCGATTCACTCTTGAATTTGACCCATAATCCGTTTATTAGAAGGGAGAATTATTTTGAAGAAATTCATTCTTCGGCTTACTTACTTTTGGTACAAACTATTGTTCAAGCTCGGATTGAAAACGGACGAAATATTTTATATAGGAGGGAGTGAGGCACTGCCGCCGCCCCTTTCAAAGGAAGAAGAGGCAATACTGATCAATAAATTACCAAATGGCGATGAAGCTGCACGCTCGATCTTGATTGAACGTAATTTAAGGCTGGTTGTTTATATTGCCAGGAAATTCGAAAATACAGGCATCAACATTGAAGATTTAATCAGCATAGGTACCATAGGTTTGATCAAGGCTGTGAATACATTCAATCCAGAGAAGAAAATAAAACTGGCTACATATGCATCGAGATGCATCGAGAATGAAATATTGATGTATTTACGCAGAAATAACAAAATCCGCTCTGAAGTTTCTTTTGATGAACCTCTGAATATTGATTGGGATGGAAATGAACTACTGTTATCCGATGTACTTGGAACGGATGATGACATTATCACGAAAGACCTTGAGGCAAACGTTGACCGTAAGTTGCTGACAAAAGCACTTACACAGTTATCGGAACGTGAAAAACAGATAATGGAACTCCGTTTTGGACTTGCAGGAGGAGAAGAAAAAACCCAAAAGGACGTTGCCGACATGCTGGGGATTTCCCAATCTTACATTTCGCGTTTGGAAAAACGGATTATTAAGAGGCTTCGTAAAGAATTTAATAAAATGGTGTAAAAAAATAAAGTGCTTAAATGTCAATCAAATCAATACTTCGGTAGTAATATTGAAAAATAATCGGGATTTTCTGTTCTAGCCATGTGCATATTTTTTCCTCCCGCGGAAATACTGTTTTTTGTACAGCGCTCCTGTGAGGAGGGAATAATTTTGTCTCGTAATAAGGTTGAAATCTGCGGTGTGGATACATCAAAATTACCGGTTTTAAAGAATGAAGAAATGAGAAAACTCTTTAAAGAACTGCAAGATGGCGATATTTCAGCAAGAGAGAAACTGGTAAACGGGAATCTTCGACTCGTTCTAAGCGTCATTCAACGCTTCAACAATCGGGGAGAGTATGTAGATGATCTATTTCAGGTAGGCTGTATAGGGTTGATGAAGTCGATAGATAACTTTGACCTAGGTCAAAATGTTAAGTTTTCAACGTATGCTGTACCGATGATTATTGGAGAAATCAGAAGATATCTTCGTGACAATAATCCGATTCGGGTATCCCGTTCTTTAAGAGACATCGCTTACAAAGCTTTGCAGGTAAAAGAAAAGCTCATAAGCCAGACCCTTCGTGAGCCGACAGCTGAAGAAATCGCCAAGGTGTTGGAAGTACCTCATGAAGAAATTGTTTTTGCACTAGATGCTATACAAGATCCAGTTTCACTTTTTGAACCGATTTATAATGATGGCGGGGATCCGATTTATGTACTCGACCAACTGAGTGATGAAAAAAATAAAGATAGTACCTGGATTGATGAAATAGCTATAAATGAAGGCATGAGACGGTTGAATGACCGGGAAAAAATGATCCTTCGCAAACGGTTTTTCCAAGGGAAGACGCAAATGGAGGTAGCCGAGGAAATCGGCATTTCACAAGCACAGGTCTCCCGCTTGGAAAAAGCGGCAATCAAGCAAATGAATAAAAATATCCAACAGTAGAAGCTGAGCATGAGAAAAAGTTAGCTGAAGCGGGCAGGGCAAAAATGTCGATACCCGCTTCATAGCTACTTATCCATTGCGGCTTTTTTATTTTGTTGAAAATCCCTTCCGGAAGGGATCGTGAATAGGGGACGTTTATTTATCGTAATCTTCATCCTTGAGCGCATCTTGTCATATACATAGGAATAGGACCTTCATCTATGATGAATTTTTGAGGAGCTGAGTGATGTGACCAGGATTTCAGAATTTCAAATAAAGGATATCGTCAATATAGCGGATGGGAAGAAGTTGGGTAATATGTCAGACCTTGAAATAAATACGGCCACGGGGAAAATAGAGGCCATCGTCGTTTCAAATGGCACCCGATTAATGGGTTTTTTTGGAAGAGAACAAGACATTGTGATTCCATGGCGCAAAATAAAAAAGATCGGTGCGGATGTCATACTTGTTGAACATCAGACGGTATTTCAAGGAGAACTGAAAGATGAACGTTTTTAAAGGTGCATGGCGCAAATATATGATACACTAGACTAAAAATAAAGAGGTTTATAGCATGAAAGAGCCATTTGTTTTAATAAAAGACCAATATATGCTCATTGACAGCTGGAGACAAAAAAATCTCCAGCTCGTAGCGGGCTTCACCACAAAAAATGGGGGAGTCAGTACAGGTGATTTTCAAACATTGAATACCGGTTTTCATGTCGGGGATAAACTTGGTGATGTCCAGGGAAACCGCAGGATTATAGCCGATAAGCTGATGTTTCCGCTTAATGAATGGATAGGGGCCGAGCAGACACATGAAACGAATATCCATCAGGTTACCAGCCGCGATTGCGGGAGAGGTGCTGCGGATTATGATTCAGCCTTTAAAGCGACTGATGGATTCTATACGAAGGACCCAAACGTTCTATTGACCCTTTGCTATGCAGACTGCGTGCCCTTATACTTTCTTGCTCCGGCTCATGGTATGATTGGGGTGGCACATGCTGGCTGGAAGGGCACGGTTAATGGGATTGCACGAAAGATGGTTGAGGCATGGCTGAATGAGGGTATAAAAGCAAGTGAGATATTTGCTGTTATTGGACCTTCGATTTGTTCAAAATGCTATGTAGTTGATGATTATGTCATGGATTTAGTGCAGAATTTGCTGGTAGATATTGACGAAAAGCCCTATAATTTAATCAGTGAAGGACAATATCAGTTAGACCTTAAGCAACTTAATGCATTGATTCTTCAAAAATCAGGAATTCCAAATAGTCAGATCGACGTTACATCATACTGTACAAGCTGTGATCATGAATTGTTTTTTTCACATCGCCGTGATAACGGGAAGACAGGCAGATTGATGAGTTTTATCGGTTGGAAGGAGGATTTAGAGTAACAGTGAAAGTAGTGGACAATTTAAAAAACATCGAAGAAAAAATAAATATAGCATGTGAAAATAGTGGAAGGGACCGTGAAGCGATAAAGTTGATCGCAGTGACGAAATATGTTTCGGTCGAGAGAGCGAATGAAGCATTGGAAGCGGGAATACTTGATTTGGGCGAAAACCGTGACGAAGGGCTATTGGCTAAATATGAAGTGCTGAAGGACAAGCCAAACTGGCATTATATTGGTTCCATGCAAACACGCAAAGTTAAGAATGTCATCGATAAAATTTCATATATCCATTCATTGGATCGCATTTCTTTGGCAGAAGAAATTCAAAAACGCGCTAATGAGCCGATAAACTGTTTAGTGCAGGTGAATGTATCTGGTGAGGAATCAAAACATGGTCTGAATCCAGAGGCGACTATTGATTTCATAAAAGGGTTATCTGCTTTTGATAAGGTGAATGTTGCAGGATTGATGACGATGGCTCCATTGACCGATGATGAACGGATTTTGCGGGAATGCTTCCGGAAACTGAAAGGCATCCAGGCTGAAATACAAGCTTTGGAGTTGAAGCATGCCCCCTGTACTGAATTGTCCATGGGTATGTCCAATGATTTCATGATTGCCATTGAGGAAGGCGCTACAATGATCCGGATTGGTACAGCACTTGTAGGCGAATAATTTTAAGGAGGTACGCTATAGATGTCGTTCGTATCAAAATTTAAATCTTATTTCGCGCTGGATGATGAGTATGAGTACAGGGAAGAAGTGGTGGAAGAAGAGGAGGCTGAACCAAAAGTCGTGAAGTCAGCTAAACAGCAGCAGTCCGCTTCTGCAGGGAATAATACCAATCAGAATATCGTAAGTTTGCAAAGCGTACAAAAATCTTCTAAAGTAGTATTATTGGAGCCGCGTGCTTATGCAGAAGCCCAGGAGGTAGCTGATCATTTGAAAAACAGGCGCGCAGTAGTCGTGAACCTTCAACGGATCCAGCATGACCAAGGAAAGCGAATCATCGACTTTCTAAGTGGGACTGTCTATGCAATCAGCGGGGATATCCAAAAAATAGGAACAGATATATTCTTATGTACCCCGGACAACGTCGATGTTTCCGGTAATATTACCGGCTTCGCCGCCGAAGAGGAGTACGAAGAAGCGAGGTGGTAATGGTTAATGGGTCTAGTGCTTCAGGGTTTATATTATTTAATTGAAATTTATTCAATGGCATTAATCGTTTACATATTGATGTCATGGTTCCCCAATGCAAGGGAGACATCAATCGGTCAGTTTTTGGAAAAAATTTGCGAACCGTATTTAGAACCGTTCAGAAAGTTCATTCCGCCACTTGGCATGATTGATCTTTCACCTCTTGTGGCCTTGCTGGTTCTTAATTTTGCCAGCGGTTATGGAATCTATTACTTACAGACATTAATTGGATGATCAACAATTAACCTGACATGCATATTACTACACAGTCGGAACAATTTCCGCTGTGTAGTTGCAACGCAGAATGAGTTCAATCAATTCCATATTATCGACCATTAATTTGATAACTAAGGAGCATTTATTCAATCATGAGTATTTATCAGCATTTCAGGCCGGAGGAAAAAGATTTTATCGACCAGGCCATGAATTGGATTGATCAGGTTAAACATTCCTACGCTCCGAAACTATCTGATTTTCTTGATCCGCGTCAGCAGGAAATCCTTACTTCCCTAATAGGGAATGATCCGGAAGCGAAACTGCAATTCAATGGCGGGAGCGATTTCGTAGAGCGAAAACGTGTGCTCATTTACCCTGATTATTACTCTCCTGAACCATCTGATTTCAATATCTCCTTATACGATATCTCCTATCCAAAAAAATTTGTAACGCTTGAACATAGGCAAATACTTGGAACCTTGATGTCACTAGGGGTAAAACGTGAAAAATTTGGTGATATAATAGTGACGGAAGAGGATATTCAATTTATAGCTGCCGAAGAGATGGATTCATATCTCACTGGAAATCTGGAGAAAATAGGTAATGCTTCCGTTTCCATCAAACGGCTTCCAATCGGGAATATCGTTCAAGTTAAGGAAAAATGGGAAGAGCAAGTAACCACCGTCAGTTCTCTTAGGCTTGACAGTGTACTATCGGCCGTCCTGAATTTGTCCCGTCAAAAAACCCAGTCCTTGATAACGTCAGGAAAAGTAAAGGTGAATTTCAAGCAAACGGAAAACGTCTCGGAAGAATGCCGTGAGGGTGACACACTTTCCATCAGAGGTTTTGGCAGATGTAAAATAGCTTCAATCGATGGGAAAACCAAGAAGGATAAGTGGAGAATCTCGTTAGGCAGACAAAAATAATTCAAGAAAAAGCAGGAATCATAAATTTATTGTCGAATATAGAGTTTTAACATACTAGAGTAGAAACCGTTCTGGAGGTGCCGTAATGCCCTTAACCCCGATAGATATACATAACAAGGAATTTAACAAAGTATTTCGAGGGTATGATGAAGATGAAGTAAATGAATTTCTCGACCAGGTCATTAAAGATTATGAACTGATTTTGAGGGAGAAGAAAGAACTTGAAGATAAACTGAACGAGACTTTTGATCGTTTGGGACATTTTACGACAATTGAGGGTACACTTAACAAGTCGATTATTGTCGCACAGGAAGCAGCCGAAGAATTAAGGCGCAATGCCCAAAAAGAAGCGAAACTGATCATAAAGGAAGCAGAGAAAAATGCTGACAGGATCGTAAATGAATCACTTGTGAAAGCAAGGAAAATAGCGATGGATATTGAAGATTTGAAAAAGCAATCCAAAGTATTCCGGACACGTTTCAAAATGCTTGTCGGTGCACAGCTGGATTTGCTGGACAATGACGATTGGGATCATCTTCTGGATTATGAAGTGGATGCGACTGAAATAGAATTAAATGAGAGAGTGGAAGAGGAAATTTAAACGATTCCTTGACTTTGAACACTTTTTTCGCATATAATTTTTTAACAATACAATTCATTATGAAATTAGACGATGACAGGGAAAGTAAATTCTTCACACACTTATTTTTAGCGAACCGGGGATGGTGAAAGCCCGGAATAAGCGAAGATATTGAAGATCACCCTTGAGTTCTGAGTTGAACCTGCTTTTGCAGTAAGTAAATGAAGCGTTTCATTCACGTTACGAATGCTCGAGAGGTTGGATTCACTTTTGTGAATCTTTCTAGCCAGGGTGGTACCGCGGGAAGCAAAGCTTTCTCGTCCCTTTTTTAGGGATGAGAGGGCTTTTTATTTTGGCCGGATATCAAGTCATCGGTTCGAATGAATTTTTTTAAAAGACGGATGGAGGATTTTATGATGGAATACAAAGATACCTTATTGATGCCTAAAACTGAATTTCCAATGCGGGGGAATTTGCCGAAGCGTGAACCGGAAATCCAAGAAAAATGGAAAGAAATGAACATCTATAAAAAAGTGCAAGAACAAACGGAAGGACGTCCTTTATTCATTTTGCATGATGGACCTCCATATGCCAACGGCGATATCCACATGGGCCATGCAATGAATAAGGTTTTAAAGGATTTCATTGTCCGATTTAAATCGATGAGCGGTTTTCAAGCACCGTATGTACCTGGCTGGGATACACATGGGCTTCCAATCGAAACGGCATTGACGAAAAAAGGCGTGAAACGGAAAGAAATGAGCGTTGCCGAATTCAGAAAGCTTTGTGAAGAGTATGCTTATGGCCAGATTGACAATCAACGGGAGCAGTTTAAGAGAATAGGGGTCCGTGGTGATTGGGAAAATCCTTATATCACATTGAAGCCTGAATATGAAGCACAGCAAATCAAGGTATTCGGTGAAATGGCGAAGAAAGGCTACATTTATAAAGGGAAAAAACCTGTTTACTGGTCCCCTTCAAGTGAATCGGCGCTAGCTGAAGCTGAAATTGAATATCAAGACAAACGCTCTGCGTCGATCTATGTTGCTTTTGAAGTCACAGATGGCAAAGGTGTGATCGATGAAGGCGTCAAGATCATCATCTGGACGACAACTCCATGGACGATTCCAGCTAATCTTGGTATCTCATTGCATCCGCAATTAAATTATGTAGTAGTGGCTGTCGAAAATGAAAAATTCTTAATTGCTGAGGCACTGCTTGAATCGGTTACGGAAACATTAGGCTGGGAAAACCCGTCCATCCAAAAAACAGTAAAAGGGAGCGAGTTGGACCGTGCTGTTGCCAAACACCCTCTTTATGACCGTGAATCTTTAGTGATGTTAGGTGAGCACGTAACGACTGAAGCTGGAACGGGTTGTGTTCACACTGCGCCAGGCCATGGTGAAGACGACTTTATCATTGGGCAAAAATATGGCTTGGACGTACTTTGTCCTGTAGATGAAAAAGGGGTCATGACGGAAGAAGCAGGGGAATTTGCCGGATTATTTTATGATCAAGCGAATAAACCGATTACCGAAAAATTAACTGAAGCAGGCGCGTTATTGAACTTGACGTTCATCACACACTCTTATCCACATGACTGGCGGACGAAGAAGCCAACGATCTTCCGTGCAACAGCACAATGGTTCGCGTCAATCAAGGACTTCCGCAATGAACTTCTGGAAGCGATTGAAGAAACGAAATGGGTACCGGCTTGGGGCGAAACGCGTCTATTCAATATGGTCCGTGACCGTGGGGATTGGTGTATTTCCCGCCAACGCGCTTGGGGCGTACCAATTCCAGTGTTTTATGCAGAAAATGGCGAGCCGATCATTACGGATGAAACCATCGACCATATTTCAAACCTATTCCGCGAACACGGTTCAAACATCTGGTTTGAGCGTGAAGCGAAAGACCTTCT
>Ga0182745_1005075_pt1 | contig 10830 bp, 9 predicted proteins | sample eDN3rd30CKraftBY_FD_128523 | JGI IMG/M metagenome (GOLD analysis project Ga0182745, IMG submission 128523) | Enriched backyard soil microbial communities from Emeryville, California, USA - eDNA 3rd pass 30_C Kraft BY (version 2) (version 2) | ecosystem: Environmental > Terrestrial > Soil >... | reverse complement strand
TTATTATCTAGTTTTGAAGGAACAACGTTCCTTTTATGTTTGGTGGCGATAGCGAAGAGGTCACACCCGTTCCCATTCCGAACACGGCAGTTAAGCTCTTCAGCGCCGATGGTAGTTGGGGGTCTCCCCCTGTGAGAGTAGGACGCCGCCAAGCCATTTGAAAAGACCAGCCATCCGGCTGGTCTTTTTTGAGGTCGTTATCTTCAGTACTTATTATTTAAACCTGTTATAGACCATAAAGAAAGTTATATGCAGGATAAATGGTAGGACATACTATTAATGCATCTGAATTTCTATAGCTATCTGTCTTATCCATATCAGTTTAAGACAAAGGGACAGAATTCTTCGTTTCTGTAGGGATATATGTTAAACTTAACATAGTTCTGAAACTGTCATTGGGGGAATAGCCGATGGATACCTCTGCTAAAGATGAAATGATTTTTTCGTTTGCTGAATGGTTGAGAGACCAAGGCAAATCAGCTAATACGATCAAAACGTATACTGGTGTCCTTTCACAGTTTTGTGACCAGACACAAAAGATATTGATGGAGATCCATTCTGAAGATGTTCAGGGTTATCTTGATAATTTAGAAAATTGCAAGAAAAGCCCAGGGACAATCGAAAAACACTATATCGCATTAAATGTCTTCTTTAAATTTTTAGGTAAACCGCAAGTGATGCTTTCTGTGGAACGTAAAGTTAAGGAGCACAAGCTTGAGGTACCTGAAACTTTAAGCCTCAATGAGCAGCAGATACTGTTAAGAGATATAGAAGCAGAAGGGAATCTAAGGAACATTGCCATCGTCTACCTTTTGTTACATACTGGAATTCGTGTCTCCGAATTATGTGACTTAAATGGCGGTGACGTCATCATGGAAACAGAGCGGAATTATATACTTGTCCGGAACGCAAAAGGTGAAATCGACAGATCCGTACCCCTTACGATATCGGCCATTCAACATGTACAAAATTATCTTTTTTCTTTAAAAGAAAAAGCAGATCCGTTATTCATCTCAAGCTATAATCAAAGGATCACTCCGAGGTCAGTTCAATATATATTGAAAAAATACAATGTGCATCCGCATAAACTGCGACATACTTTTTGTCAAAGGTTAGTGGATAATGGAATAGATATACAAACGATATCAAAGCTTGCCGGTCATAAAGATTTAAACGTAACGAAGCGTTATCTAAAAGAAAAATCGCTTGATCTGGCAAATGCGATAGATCAAACTTTCACGAAACACTAATATAAAGAAATGAAAAAGGGAAGAGAGATCTTTCCTTTTTTTGTTTAAACAAACAGATTCCTTGGAAATGACGAATAGGACGTTTTGTCTTAAGAGATGGGACGGGTTGAAAGAAGAGGAATATAGTTCAGTCAAAAGGACCGAACATATTGATGCATTGTTGAATTAAAAAAGAGGGGGTTCCTGAAATAAGGAATCCCCTCTTCTTTTTCTTCGTTACTTAACTGTTTTTTTCTTCTTTTTACCTATTTTCATTATAAATTCATATACTACCGGCACTATTACAAGTGTTAGCAATGTAGAACTCACCAGTCCGCCGATAACGGTAATTCCCAAACCTTGTGATATTAATCCACTGCCTTCCGCACCGATTGCCAGAGGTATTAAAGCGCCGATTGTGGCAAGGGCAGTCATCAGGATAGGGCGTAGACGGGTGGATCCTGCCTCGAGTAAAGATTCCCTGGTAGATAGCCCGGATTCTTCATTCTTGATAACACGGTCGACTAATACGATGGCATTGGTCACGACGATACCTATAAGCATCAGGACACCCATCATTGCCGAAACGCTGATGGTCTCACCTGCAATGAATAGCCCTGCCAATGCCCCGATTACCGTAAATGGTAAGGAGAAGAGAATGGCTATTGGTGCTAAACCACCATGGAAAGTAACCACTAGGACAAAGTATACGATAGCAACGGCCGCTAACATAGCGATACCAAGTTGAGTGAATGATTCTTGGATATCTTCCGTCACTCCGCCGTAGTCTATAGAGACGCTTGCAGGAAGGTCTAATTTATCAACTTCCTTCTGTACCTCAGCTGTCACTGCGGCCACATCATCCGATTTGATTGTTGCAGACACGTCGGCATAAATTTTTCCATCGCGGCGGCTGATTGTATCGGAAGCTTTGCCTTCTTCGATTTTTACAAGCTCTTTCAATGGGATTTCCATTCCCATTGGAGAAGAAATTTTCGTATTCTCTAGATCTTTTTTGTCTTCGAATGTCGTTTCTTTTGTCTCGACATATACTTTGACTTCTTCTCCATCTTTCTTAATGGTAGTTAAAGCATCATCCTTATTCGTATTGGCGATGGACATGCCAATTTGTGCAGCTGTCAGTCCAAGGTCGCTTAGCTTTTCTTGGTCTGCAACTAATGTGTATTGCTCATAAGCATCTAAAAGACTTGTATCAACATCTTTTAAATCTTTATTATTCTTCATGATATTTTGAATATCATCAATTACCGGTTCAATATCTTTTTGTGTATTTCCGTAAACAAACAGAGTGGTCTCGTTGCTTGATGTTGATGTGAAATCTTGTTGTTTCCATGTTCCAGGTGAATCAAGTTCAGTTAATTCTTTTATGACGGTTTCTTTTTTGTCCCCGAAATTTTCGGTGTCTTCGTCATAGAGTACATAGAAGAGAGCCGAGTTACTCGAGCCGCCCATCATGCCTCCGCCCATCATGCTTTCGCCAAGTGTGTATTGAACGGTCTTCACATCGTCTTTATCCATGAAGTATTTTTCCACTTTTTCTGTTTGCTTTTCAATATCCTCTTTTAACTCTCCAGGTGCGGGAGTGTAAGTGACGATGATCGTTTTTTCTTCATCTGCAGGCATGAAGCTTACACCGATGCTTGGGATTAGGAATAAACTGCCAACTAATAATACAATGGCTGTGCCGAAAGTGATCAGTTTATGGTTTAATGACCAATCCAGTGATTTTCGATAGAATGCTGATAGTTTGCTTGGTTTTTCTTCATGTGATTTTAATTCTTTTTTAGATAGTCCCTTTTTAAATAAAGAGTCTGCCATTGCCGGAACAAGTGTGATGGCGATTATTAATGAAGCGACTAATGCAAACACCATTGTTAAGGCGAATGGCGTGAATAGTTCCCCGACAGGTCCTGTAACGCTTGCTAAAGGCAGGTATACGGCTACAGTAACGATTGTCGATGAAAGGATGGGGATGAACATTTCCTTAGTGGCAGATCGTATTAATTCGCCGCCTTTTAATTGTTCGCCTTTTAAAGCCATTCTTCTATAAATATTTTCTATGACGACAATGGAGTCATCAACGACACGGCCAATCGCAACGGTCATGGCCCCAAGTGTCATGACATTCAATGAAATATCCATTTGTTTGAGCACCAAAAGGGCTGCTAACAGGGATAATGGAATCGAAATGACGGAAATGAGAGTCGTTTTAAAGTTCCTAAGGAACAGCATGATAACAATAACGGCAAACAGACAGCCGAAGAGTGCCTTGCTGATCATGGTTTCAACGGAATCTTTAATCGGTTTAGCTTGATCGAGAGTAGTGTGTACACTTACCCCATTAAACTCTTCTTTGAAATTCGATGCTTCTTCATTTACTTCGTCGACGATTGCGACTGTATCGGCATCAGGTGATCTTGTAACCTGGATTCCAATCGATTCGCTACCGTTTGTTCTTGAAATCGATTCAGCCTTACCGGTAATTTTAACATCGGCAATATCTGATAATTTCACATTTTGCAGTTGGGCAGGACCTGTTTCCATTTCAGGAGATAATTGATTGGTTTCCTGTCCAGTTTGTGCTGGCGCTCCTGTTTTCGGGCCGCCGGTTAAAGGTATCTTTATATTTTTCAGGTCCTTTAATGTGGAAATGTTTCCATCCACAACGATCGTTTTCTCTTTATCATCAAAGTTATATATGCCAAGCGGCATACTGACGTTTGCAGCCTGGATAACCTTCTTTACGGTTTCTTCATCGAGCCCGTATTGAGCCATCTTGTCCTGGTCGAATACAAGGCTTCCTTCATTTACTTGCTGTCCGGAAATGGATACGGATGTCACGCCGTCAATTCCTTCAAGTTTAGGTACTAACACCTCTTCGACATTTTTTGTAAGGGCTGGTAAATCAGAAGCCTTATCTGTTACACTGAGTGCGACGACAGGAAAAGCGTTTAATTCTAATTTAGATACGCTCGGGTCATCTACTCCCTCTGGCAGTTCCAATTTCTCTAAAGCTTCTTTCACTTCTTTTACTGCATCATCCATATCCGTATCATAATCATATTGTAATTGGATGGAAGAGGCATTGGCCATGGACGAAGAACTGACTAATTCGACTCCTGGCAAATTTGTTACTTTTAGCTCAATCTGGTCTGTGAGCTTATCTGCTACTTCTTCAGGTGCAGCTCCAGGATAAACAGTGGAGATGCTTATTAAAGGAGTGGAGATGCTTGGTATGGTTTCTTGTTTCATGTTTAAACCGGAGTATAAACCAGCTGCAACGATGATGATGGTAAGCAACCAGATTGCCAATTTATTCTTTAATGAAAATTTAATTATTGAATTCAAGCTTGTACCCTCCATACATAAAATTGTGACCAGTCGGTCACAAACTCAAATATATAGTATATGGATTATGATTGCAATAGATAATATCCGTTAGTGCTAACGTTGTGATTTCAAGGGTTTTGGGATACAATTTGGAAGATATGACCCATTGGTCACCGGTGGACAATTTTAAAAGATAGGATGAATTTGATGAAAGAAAAAAATAAGATGATCATAGATAAGTCTGTGGAGCTTTTCGCGGAGAAAGGCTATCATGCAACTTCGGTTCAGGAAATTGTTGAAAAATGCGGGATAGCAAAAGGGTCCTTTTATAATTATTTTAAATCGAAGGAGGAATTACTAGTCTCCATTTTTAAATTTTATTATGAAGCGTTGACAGACTCATTACTTGATCTTGAACTGGATGCTTCATTGTCCAGTAAAGACAAATTCATGAGGCAGATCACTGTTCACATTGAGCATATGACGGGAAATACCAACTTGATTCAAATGATGATGCAGGAACAAATGGTTCATATCAGCAAGGAACTAGATGGATTTTTACATTATATCCATGAAGAGGGCTTGATTTGGTTCAAGCGTAAAATCATTGAGTTATACCCGGGACTTTCATCTGATCTTCTGCCCGATTGCACCATTATTTTAGATTCGCTTTTCAAAGGATATATCGGAATATTGATCAGGAAACAAAATGCTTTCGATGTAGAATTGTTACCTAGCTTCATATTGAACCGGATGGATTCCATTGTCGCAAGTCTGGAGAACATGGAAGATCCATTATTGAAACAATTTCCCCTACCAGGTTGCTCGATGCGGGATATGAGCCCAAAAGAAGAAATCCATTCGATTATCGCCAGGATGCTGGAAGTGGAAACACGTAAAGAAGAGGGAATGGAGACACGTAAAATTACGGAAGCTTTAAAGGCACTCCAGGAAGAATTTTCAAAGGTTAGGCCAAGCTCAATCATCTTGGAAAGCCTTTTGTTATTTTTGGAAAAAAATGAAAAAAGGAGCCCCTTGTGTTCAAAGCTTATCTTATTGATGAAGGATTATTTGCTGAATATATGAAGGCTTTACTGAAAGGGGCGAAAGCCTCTTTTTCATTTAAATTTTTAATGAGATTTAAAAACGGAGATTTAGGAAAAAGTAAAAAGTGATGGGAAGAAGACAATTCTTTCAATAATATGGGGGCTGGAATCATGCGATGGAAAAAGGGAATGCTGATTTATAATAAAAATGCAGGGAATGATAAACTCGAAAGGAATCTAGGAGGGTGTCTTCCGGTATTAGCTCCACATATTGATGAGTTTCTCGTTCTACAAACAAAGCAAAAAGGCGATGCATGCCGTTATTGTTTGGAATATGGTGAAGAAATGGATGTAGTTTTCGTATTGGGAGGAGATGGAACGGTACATGAGTGTGTAAATGGCCTTTCACCCCTTCAGAGGCGGCCGTTGTTTGGGATTTTACCTGGAGGGACTTGCAATGACTTCTCCAGGACATTAAAGATTCCTCAAAATGTTCGTCAAGCTGCGGAAGCATTAATAAACGGTAAGGTTCGTCCAATTGATATTGGTAAGTCCAATAATGATTATTTTTCCAATTTCTGGGGAGTTGGGCTTATTTCAGATGCTTCAAATAATATTGATGAGCAGGAAAAAAGCAGGTTCGGAAAGATAGGATATTTATTAAGCGCTGTAAGGACGATTGGTGAGAGTGCTCCCTTTCCCTATAAAGTGGAATATGATGGGGATTTCATTGAAGGGGAAGCAGTTATGATTTTGGTCTTGAATGGTTGTTTTATCGGCACTAATTTATTGCCCTTTCCCATGATTAGACCAGACGATGGGCTCTTTGGCGTTGCCATCTTGGAAAATGCAAGCCTTGGTGCATTTTTAGAAATAATAGCGATGAAACGTTCATGGACTCAAAATATGAGTTCTGACTCTGGGGTGACTTATTTACAAGCAGGTACCTTGACTATTGAATCAAAGAGGCCGCTTGATGTGGATATGGATGGAGAGAACTATAGGCAAACTCCTTCACGCATTAAAGTCCTTGCCCACCATTTGTCGGTATTAACACCAAATTAGTGTGGGGATTCTATTTAAAGGGAAAGGCTTATGTGTTTTTTTGTATATTCATTCCTTATTTCTGCAATTGTTTCCAAAATAGGATAAAATGTATGATGATATATCATTTTTTGCAGGAGGACCAATTATGGTGTACCAGGTCGGATTGTTAAAGGGCATTTTACAGCCTTATCGAAGTCGTTATCAGCTGCAAAATGCAGAGGCAGTCACAAAGCTTGGATTGAAATTAATATTTATATATTTTCTTAGTCTTATAGTATTCGCCGTTGGGGGATATTTTGGGATTGGTTCAGAATCAATCTCCAAAGAAATCACGAAGATGAGCGCCAATGAATTCGAAGCAGCAAAGTTGCTGATTTTGAGCGGCAATATAATAACAGGAATAATCCACCCTTCCATATACATATTTTTAGCAGCTCTATTCTTTTGGATCGTTACTGATATCCCCTATATAAAATTAGTTATCGTTCAAATGATTCTTTTTGGCCTGCAATTAGTGGAAAAAACATTATTGATTCCCTTATTCGTTTTAATGGATATAGGCAGCGATGCCAATCCTTTTTCATTGGGGATCATCAGTCAGTATTTTCTCAGAAGTGATTATTTCATTCACTTTTTCAGTGAAATTACCATTTTTCAATTTCTCATTATTGCTCTGCAATATTTTTATTTAAAGGAATTTACAGAACGTAATAATTATTTGGTCCTTTTAATGATTGTTCTATTCTATTTGGCCACATGGTTTGTTAAAGCCTTTTTAGGATACATCCAAGTAGGCGTATTTGTATAAAGCGGGTGAAATGAATGAGCGGTAACTGGAAAATAGCGGCGGTCTCCATTGCGTCGATAGTGTTAATAACCGTTAACTTATACCTTATTGAAAAAAAGGAAAGCAAAGTGGAACGGACGGTTTTCGTTGAAAACTGGACTAAGGTAAAAAAAGATACAATTACGGATACTATTCAAACAAATGGGGTAATTAAACCAGTAGAAGAGTATGATATCTATTTTGATGCCAAGAAAAATGATTTTAAGAAATTCCTTGTAAAAGAAGGCGATTCGGTTACGGCTGGCTCCTCGTTGTTTGAGTATACGGCGACCGAACTTGATGCGCTTAAAGCGAGTTTGGAAGCGGAGAAAACGGCAGCTGAGGGGGAAAGGGCAGGGGTTGAGGAATACATAGGGAAGTTGAGTTCTTATCAGGGGACCGTGACCAGTGAACCTGAAGCGGCAATTGATGAATCGGTGGGAAAAACTTGAATATTGATATAACGACAAGCTCTTCAGATCTTATTAAAAGTAACATTGAGCAAGAAATGTACAAGCAGGAACTAGAAAAAAACAGGTTGGATGAAAAAGTGAAAATGCTTGACGCTAAATTAAGTTCGATTGAGGAGCAGTCCAGTGCAATTGTGACGACGAGCGAGGCTGATGGTGTCGTTAAAAATATCAATAAAAACCTTGATAATCCCATTATATCCATCGTTTCGACAAACATGGCAATTGAAGGGTATTTCTCCGAAGAGGAAATGAAAAAGGCTGAAGTGGGCATGACTATAAAAGCAAGTTCCTCTGATTCAAAAAAGGCATTGAAAGGGACGATAGGCCGTATCCATTCCTATCCCGCTGAAGAGCCATCATTAAAAAAAGATAACAGATTTCCATTTCAGGCTTTAATCGAACCGGAAGGCGAAGAAACGGAACCTCTGTTGGTGGGATCGAAAGTGAATCTTACTGTAATAACCAATGAGAAAGCCGGTGTACCCTCCATACCGATAGAGGCGGTACAATACCAAAAGCATCCTTATATTTACAAGTTGACGAATAAAGGCCATGTGGATAAACATTACATTACAAAAGGTCTTAAGGCTGAAGGGAAGCAGGAAATCATAAAGGGACCGTCTGTAGGTGACGTCATCCTCCTGATGCCGAATGTGGCAGTGAAGAACCATTCTTATTTTATTACCCCGATTCAATTTGAAAAAGTGAAAGCTAGAACTTATAAAAAATTCACCTCTAGGGAAAAAGTAAGATACCTGTTACTTGGCATTCTGGAAAAATAACCGCTTTTTTCACAAGAGAGGTGATGTCAAATTATTTATTAATTATATCAATATAACTTAAGTGATTAAAAATCGGGAAGCGTAATTATAGATAGAATAGCTATTAATACAGAATATTCAGACATATTTAAAGACCTTTTTCTAGAACGGATGCGAATAAATATTTACAGATTATCATTTTTAGTATAATATTTTATTATAAGTTAACTCGCTTAATCTTATTCCAAGAACGGGGGACCCATTTTTGTGGATTTTATCCGCTAGGGGTGAATTCAGAAATGAAAGGGCTTTTTGTGTTTCCAATCCTAACCCGACAGCTAACCTCGTCAGCGTCTTCAAGGGAACATGTGTGAATATTCACGCCTATAAGAAATCGACACATGAAGTGTCTTTTTTTTCGGCGTAAAGACAGAGTTTTTCAAAAAAAGAAAAATTACTTTCTTTTATTAGTATCTTGTTTCCCTTACCGAGACAAAAATGTTTTTGCATCAAAGACTTTATGGAAGGTGAGGAAAGTAAATGAAGAAATTCAAACTAAGTTTAGCTAGCCAAATTTTCATTGGTTTAATTCTAGGGATTATCGTTGGTGCCATTTTTTATGGTAATGAGTCGGCCCAAAACTTTTTACAGCCATTCGGAGACATTTTCCTACGAATGATTAAAATGATCGTAGTGCCGATCATCGTATCCAGCCTTATCGTTGCAGTTGCCGGTGTAGGTGACTTAAAAGCGGTAGGAAAACTAGGTGCTAAATCATTATCATACTTTGTTGTCGTAACTATGATAGCGATTGCTGTTGGTTTAATTTCAGCGAATATCATCCAGCCTGGTGCTGGTGTGAATATGGATAAGCTGGAACAAACTGATATTTCTACGTATGTTGATACAGCAGAAACTAAGCAGCATGAATCGTTCGTAGATACACTTGTACACATCGTGCCATCCAATCCAGTTAAAGCCATGGTAGAAGGCGATATGCTAGCGATCATTTTCTTCTCCGTGTTGTTTGGGCTTAGTATTGCGGCCATCGGTGAAAAGGGTAAACCAGTATTCCGCTTCTTCCAAGGTGTAGCAGAAGGAATGTTCTACCTAACTAACATGGTCATGAAATTCGCTCCTATCGGTGTATTTGCACTAATCGGTGTGACGATCTCCAAGTTCGGTTTGGAATCTTTAATTCCGCTAGGAAAGTTAGCGCTTTCTGTATACGGAACAATGATTTTCTTTGTAATAGTCATTCTTGGTCTTATTGCGAAATTTGTCGGATTCAATATCTTTACGCTGATTAAACTTCTAAAAGAAGAATTGATTCTTGCTTTCTCTACTGCAAGTTCAGAAGCGGTTCTTCCGAAACTCATGGAAAAAATGGAGAAAGCGGGATGTCCAAAACATATTGCTACATTTGTTATTCCGACTGGATACTCCTTTAACCTTGATGGTTCTACATTATACCAAGCGTTAGCAGCTATCTTCATCGCTCAAATGTACGGAATCGATTTAAGCGCGTATGAGCAAATTACGCTGATGCTAGTGTTGATGATCACTTCAAAGGGGATTGCGGGTGTACCAGGTGTATCTTTCGTAGTTCTTTTAGCGACATTGGGAACTGTCGGTATTCCTATTGAAGGTCTAGCATTTATTGCCGGTATCGACCGTATTCTTGATATGGGACGTACAGTGGTAAACGTTATCGGTAATTCACTTGCGGCAATCGTCATCTCTAAATGGGAAGGTCAATTCAACCCTCCTTCCAAAAAAGAGTTAGAGCAAGTTTCTTAATATAAAAAATCCAGAGTGATATGTCACTCTGGATTTTTTTATTGAATGAAAAAGCGCTTCCTTAATTTTTCTAGATGACTGTAAACTCCGCTTCCTTCAGATACTCAAGCACTTCAAGTTTAATTGTTTTATGGAGGAAACTACCTTCTTGACGCGTCCTCCCGGATGTCAAAATACCCCCAAATTCATAAAGCCTTTCATCTTGTTTACCCCAAAACCAAATCATTTCCTCTCGGCTCAGAAGGTCATGTGTTGTGAAATGAAACTACCTTCCGGCTTTAAAATACGGTTGATTTG
>Ga0182745_1005069_pt1 | contig 10835 bp, 8 predicted proteins | sample eDN3rd30CKraftBY_FD_128523 | JGI IMG/M metagenome (GOLD analysis project Ga0182745, IMG submission 128523) | Enriched backyard soil microbial communities from Emeryville, California, USA - eDNA 3rd pass 30_C Kraft BY (version 2) (version 2) | ecosystem: Environmental > Terrestrial > Soil >... | reverse complement strand
CGGCCAGCGCGGCGGCGGCAAAGGCGGCCAACAGCGCCATGCCATGGACGCCTAGTACGGGAGCCCAGCCGGCCAATGGGCCGTCGACATGGGCATAGCCGATGTTGAGCCACGGAAATCCGGTGAGAATCGTGGCGCGTACCCATTCCAGCAAGGCCCAGGCGGCGGCCCAGGCCATCGCGGCGATGAGCATCCGGCGCGCGGGCGAGGGATTGGGTTCGCCGTGGAGATGGGGCGGACATAACCAGCGTGCCAGAACGCAGGCCAGGGCAGGAAAGAGCGCCAGAAAGGCAGACAGGATCAGCACGCCACCCACGGCCAGCGGCGCCGCCAGGCCGCCGTAATAATGCATGCTGACGAAGAGCCAATACAGGCCCAGCGAGAAACTCACAAAATTGAATAGCCAGGCGCGCACCAGGCTCTGCCGCAGGGCCGGCGCCTGCAGTGTGGCGTACGCCAGGCAGGCCAATACGATGATCTGCAACGGTGCCAGGGACCACGCGGGCAGCGGACCGGGCGCAAAGGTCAGGGCGTGTACAGCGCCTGCGGCCACCAGGCCCAGTGTTGTCCAGTGGGGGGCGCGGCCGAAGGTCATCCGTTGTTGCTCCAAAATACCTCGGCGTTCGTGCCGAATCGAGAAAGGGCGCAGCCGCGAGGTCGCGTGCTGCGCCTGGTTACGTGCGCCGAAAAGTCTCGCCAGGGTAGGCGAGAAACCATCAAGGGGTAGGCGTTTCGGCGTTGGCGGCGTCAGTGGCGGGCGTGCGTATGGCGCGCAACCATAGCGCGCGACGAGCGTCCGCGCGGATGACTTCAATCTGCATGTCGCCGTGCGAGGCACTGTCGCCCCGGCGCGGGATACGTCCCAATTGGCCGCCTAACCAGCCGCCTACGCTGTCATATTCGTCGTCGGGCAAGTCCGTTGCAAAGGCTTCGTTAAAGCGGCTGATTTCCGTGGTGGCCATCAGACGCCATTGGTTTTCGCCCTCGGGGAAGATGCTTTGCTCGTCTTCTTCGTCGAATTCGTCTTCGATATCGCCGACGATTTGTTCGAGCACATCCTCCATGGTGACCAGGCCCGATATTCCGCCGTGCTCATCGATGACGATGGCCAGGTGGTTGTGGCTGGCGCGGAATTCGCGCAGCAGCACGTTCAGACGCTTGGCCTCGGGAATAAAGACCGCCGGACGGATCAGTGAACGCAACTCGATGTCCGGATCCAACACGCCGCGCAGCAGGTCTTTGGCCAGCAGAATCCCGATGATGTTGTCACGGTCGTCTTCGTAGACCGGAAAGCGCGAGTGCGCCGCATCGATGATAAAGGTCAGCAGTTCCGGCAGGGGCAGGGAGACATCGAGCAAATCCATGCGCGAACGCGGCACCATGATGTCGGCGACGGTGCGCTCGGACACGGCCAAGGCGCCCTTGAGCATGCCGTAGGCTTCGACGTCGAGCAGGTCTCGGTCGTGCGCGGCATCCAGGAGGGCCTTGATGTCCTCTCGGTCCTCGGGCTCGCGCCGGACAACCGACAGAATGCGGTCTAGCAGGGATTTGGAATTGGGTTTGGGCGCGCGAATTGCGTTCGCCTCGGTAGTAGGGTAAGGGTCAGACATCGTCCTAGCGGACAAGTTTATAGAAAGGTCAGCATAACCGAATATCGGCTGCGAATTTGTTACGAAGGCCCAGGGAGTAGGGGAAACGAGGGTTTGGCGACGCTTCAAGCGTACGGGTCGGCGATGCCCATGTTGGCCAGAATTGCCGTCTCCAGGGCCTCCATGCGGCGGGCATCGCGGGCTTTGATGTGATCGTAGCCCAAGGCATGCAGAACGCCATGGATGGTCAGGTGTGCGGCGTGGTCCAGCAGCGTTTTGCCTTGCTCGCGGGCCTCGCGCACCAGTACGGGAACGCAAATGACGATATCGCCACGGGCGGTGCCAAGCGGGTCCGTGCCGTACTCGAACGTCAGCACGTTGGTGGCGTAGTCTTTCGCGCGATAGGCGTGGTTGAGCTTGCGGCCCTCTGCCTGGCCGACCAGACGCAGGCTGAATTCCGCTCGGGCGCAGTCGATCAAGCCGTCTTGCGCCGCGCCGTCCAGCGCCCGGCGTGTCCAGCGACGCAGGCGCCAGCGCGGCAGGCGCGGCTCGGCGATGCCGTACTGCACGGCTAGGGAAAGTTCGGGCAAAGTCGAGTCGGCGGTCATGGTGGAAAATGTCGTCGCGAGGCGGACCGTTCAGTGTTCGGTGGCGAGGGTAAGCAATGGGGCGGATACGCTGCCGGCCTGCTTTTTAGCGCGCCGATGTTCGATGTCGGCCTGCCAAACAGCGTATGCGGCCACGCACTCAGGCGTCTTCTTCGGCGGCTTTGTCGTAGGCATCGACGATACGCGCGACCAGCGGATGTCGGACCACGTCGCGGCTCGTAAAGCGCGTCGTCGCGATGCCCTGGACGTCTTCGAGTACGCGCACGGCGTGCGCCAGGCCGCTTTGCTGGCCGCGCGGCAGGTCGACCTGCGACGGGTCGCCGGTGATCACGGCCTTGCTGCCGAAGCCGATGCGGGTCAGGAACATCTTCATCTGCTCGGGCGTGGTGTTTTGCGCCTCGTCCAGAATCACAAAGGCGTGATTGAGCGTACGGCCGCGCATGTAAGCCAGCGGGGCGATTTCGATGGTCTGTTTTTCGAACAGGCGCTGGACCTTGTCAAAGCCCATCAAATCGTACAGCGCATCGTAGAGCGGGCGCAGATAAGGGTCGACTTTCTGGGCCAGGTCGCCGGGCAGAAAGCCCAAGCGCTCGCCCGCCTCGACGGCGGGGCGCGTCAGCACCAGTCGTTGCACGGAGTCGCGCTCCATCGCATCGATGGCGCAGGCCACGGCCAACCAGGTTTTACCCGTGCCGGCGGGGCCGATGCCAAAGGTGATGTCGTGCTTGAGGATGTTTTCCAGGTACTCGCGCTGGCGCGGCGTGCGCGGACGCAGATCGCTGCGTCGCGTGCGCAGGGCGATCGCGCCGTCTTCGCCCGTGGCGGCAACGGCGGTCGCATCGAGATCGCGCGGGTCGGTCGGCAGCGGCGTGCCGTTGCGGCCCACGCCCATTTCAACGAGGCCCAACTGGATGTCGTCGACCGACAGGGCCCGGTGCACGGCTTGTTCGTGAAAGCGCTGCAAGGCGCGCCCGGCCAATTCGGCGCGTTCGCCTTCCAGAGTGATGCGGTTGCCACGGCGCGCCAGGGTGACGCCCATGCCGTCGGCGAGTTGCCGCAGATTTTCATCCAGCGGGCCACAGAGGTTGGCCAGATGGGTGTTGTCGCCGTCCAGATTGACGACGGTCGGCATGGTGCGGCGAGTGCGGCTGCGAGGTGCGGTCATTCGTGGCCTTGTACGGGGTGTTGCGTGGCGGCGGGCGCGTCATGGTCCTGGCCATCGACATCCGCGACGCGGGCGCGCAGCGAATTGGGATAGGCTTCGGTGATGATGACGTCGACCATCTGGCCGATCAGTCGTGCCGGAGCCGGGAAATTGACGATGCGGTTGTTTTCCGTGCGGCCCATCATTTCATTGGGGTCGCGTCGCGACGGACTTTCCACCAGGATGCGCTGGCGGGTGCCCACCATGGACTGAGCGATGGCGGCGGCCTGCGTGTTGATCAGGGCCTGCAGTTGTTGCAGGCGGCGTAGTTTGACGTCCTGCGGCGTATCGTCGATCAGATCCGCGGCCGGGGTGCCGGGGCGACGCGAATAGACGAAGGAGAACGAGGTGTCAAAGCCGACGTCCTCGATCAGCTTCATGGTTTTCTGGAAGTCTTCCTCGGTTTCGCCGGGAAAGCCCACGATGAAATCGGATGACAGGGTCAAACCGGGGCGCGCGGCGCGCAGGCGTCGCACGACGGATTTGAATTCCAGTGCGGTGTAGCCGCGTTTCATGCCGGCCAGCACGCGATCGCTGCCGGCTTGTACGGGCAAGTGCAGGAACGAAACCAGCTTGGGCAGGCGAGCGTAGGCGTCGACCATGCGCTGAGTCATTTCCTTGGGATGCGAGGTGGTGTAGCGAATGCGCTCGATGCCGGGAATTTCGTGCACGTATTCCAGCAGCATCGCAAAGTCCGCGATTTCGCCGCTGTCGCCCATCGGCCCGCGATAGGCATTGACGTTCTGGCCCAGCAGGGTGACTTCTTTGACGCCCTGGTCGGCCAGATCGGCGACTTCGATGAGCACGTCGTCAAAGGGTCGAGAGACTTCGACGCCACGGGTATAAGGCACGACACAGAAACTGCAGTATTTGCTGCAGCCTTCCATGATGGACACAAAGGCCGAGGCGCCGTCGACGCGCGGCGGCGGCAGCGCATCGAATTTTTCGATCTCGGGAAAGCTGATATCGACCTGCGAGGCTCCGGAGTCGCGCCGGCGCTGGATGAGTTCGGGCAACCGATGCAGTGTCTGCGGGCCGAACACGACGTCTACATACGGCGCGCGTTTGACGATGGCCGCGCCTTCTTGGCTGGCCACGCAGCCGCCCACGCCGATCACCAGATTGGGATTGGTTTTCTTCAGGTGCTGCACGCGGCCCAGATCGGAGAAGACTTTTTCCTGCGCCTTTTCGCGCACCGAACAGGTGTTGAACAGGATGACGTCGGCGTCCTCGGGGTTGTTCGTGAGCTCCAGACCCTGGTCGCCACGCAACACGTCGGCCATTTTGTCGGAGTCATACTCGTTCATCTGGCAGCCAAAGGTGCGGATGTAGAGTTTACGCACACCGGCTGGTGTCGCCGTGACGCCGACCTCGGGCGCGGGGGAGTTCGTGGGAGTCGTGGCCGTGGACGCAGACGCGCCGGCGCGTTTGATGGTGGTTGCTTGCATGGTGTGCGCCGTGACGGGTGTAGATCCCGGGGGCGAAAAGAAAAGAAACAATCATTTTACCGCGTAAGGGTATTTCGGTCTTGGTCTGGAAGCAATTGACGTATACGATGTGGGCCGCGCGCACTGCCTTGATGGGTCGTGAGTGGTTCGCTATCTACTTTTATTCCCATGACATCTACTCAAGGCTTGCCTCCTGTCCCTCCCGAGGTGCTTGCGACCACAGGGGCCGAGGTCCTTCCGACGACTCACGTTACCCCTCCCGCCATGGCACATTTTCCGCGCAGACCGTTTCGCGGCGTCTTGTTGACGTCGTGTTTGGCCCTGTTGTTGCTGTTGATGAGCCGCTGGGTGGACCTGCCGCTGGCCTGGGCGATCGAGAAGCATATGCCGCCGGTGGTCAACGAGGTATTCGACTACATTGGATACCTCGGCGATAGCGAGCTATATATTTTGCCGGCGCTGTTCGTTTACGTGGCTGCGCTGGTCGGCATCCGGCGCGGCTGGACTTGCCCGGTTCGCGCGGGCTTTGAGCGCCTGGCTCGCTATGGCATGTTGGTGGTGAGCACGATGGCCGTGGGCGGCTTGATCACCCTGGTACTCAAGAAACTGGTGGCGCGTGCGCGGCCCGAGGTTTTGTTCGAACAGGGATGGTATGGATTGGTCGAGCCGTTTACCAAGGGGCACGATTACACGTCATTTCCTTCCAGCCATACGCTGACCGCGTTCGCGGTCGCTGCCGCGATCGGCGAAATCGCGCCGCGTTGGCGGATGCCGGCATTGTTTTTGGCTGCCTTGGTCGCGATCAGCCGCGTGATCAATCGGGATCACTTTCTTTCCGATGTGACCGCTGCCGCCGCAATCGGCATCATGGTGGCGCATTATCTGGCGCCCTATGTGCTGGATGAGCAGCGCCGCTGGATGTTGCGCAGGCCTTGGCGGAAATAAGCCGGGCGGCTTTGCGGGCAAGTCGATAAAAATAAGACGCGCAGGCGTTGTACGTCTGCGTCAAATGACAGGCGATTGCCCCAGTCGTTTACCTGACGGGTTGTGCTTGGCGCAGATGCGTGGATAATCGTTGCAGACACGAAACATAGAATTCCAATGTGATTTCATGTAACGCAAGTCTCTGACGAAGGAGTTCAGATGTCTGACTCTCTGCCACCAAGCCGCAGAAGCTTTCTGATCGCGTCCGGCGCCGGTATGGCGCTCTCCAGTCTCCCTTTTTACGCCCACTCCAAAGAAGCCCCTGTATCGCTCGATCAGTACGAGCCGGGCTATTTCACCGCTGACGAATGGCGCTTTGTGATGGCGGCCACCGCGCGTCTGATCCCCTCGGAAGGCGATGGCCCTGGGGCGTTGGAAACACATGTCCCGGTGTTCATCGACCGTCAGCTGGCGGGCGAGTATGGCAGCGCCAAAGACTGGTACATGGCTGGTCCGCATGATCCAACGGCCAGTCCCGATCGTGGATGGCAAACGCCGTTGAATCCCGCGCAGCTCTATCGCAAGGCGATACCGGCGTTCAATGCCTGGTGCCAATTGCGTTGGAGCAAGGACTTCACGGAGTTGTCCACTGAACAGCAGGATCAGGCTCTCACCGCGCTGCAAAAGGGCGAAGCGGAACTGAATCCGGAGCTCAGCGTTTTTTTCTCGACATTGCTGAGCAACACCAAGGAAGGCTATTTTGCGGACCCCATGCATGGCGGTAATTACGGCATGCAGGCGTGGTCGTACATCGGTTTTCCGGGCGCGCGCGCCAGCTATATGGAATGGGTGGACCAGCACAACGTGAAGTATCCGTTGGGTCCGGTTTCCATTAAAGGTGAAAGGGCTTGAGCCATGGCACGTATCGAGAAAAAGAAAGACGTGGTCATCGTCGGCTTGGGCTGGACGGGCGCCATTGCAGGTATTGAATTGGCCGAAGAGGGGCTGGAGATCGTGGCGTTGGAGCGTGGCCGCGACCAGAATACCGTGCCTGAATTCAAATATCCCAATCAGATCGACGAGCTGACCTATGGGGTACGGCTCAAGAACATGCAGCACCCCAGCCAGCAAACGGTGACGATCCGCCGCAACGATAGCGAGACGGCGTTGCCGTACCGGTCCATGGGTTCCTTTCTACCGGCCAATGGCGTGGGCGGCGCAGGCGTCCATTGGAATGGCCTGCTGTGGCGGCCGCAACCGGAAGAAATCCAGTTGCGCAGCTACGTCAAGGAGAAATGGGGCGAGTCCATCATTCCAGAGGGCATGAACCTGATGGATTATCCCGTGACCTACGATGAGCTGGAGCCGTTTTTCACGCGATTCGATCTGGTCGCGGGTATCTCCGGCAAGGCCGGCAACCTCAACGGCAAGATTCAGGAGGGCGGCAATCCCTTCGAGGGCTGGCGGTCGCAGGACTATCCCATGCCGCCCATGCCGCGGACCTATGACTCGACCAAGTTCGAGGCGGCGTGCAAGGCCATGGGCTATCACCCGTTTCCCGCGCCGGGCGGAATCGCGTCCACCGCCTATGTGAATCCGTATGGCATGCAGATGGCGCCCTGTAATTTCTGTGGTTTCTGCGAGCGCTTTGGTTGTTATCAGTATTCCAAATCATCGCCGCAGACAGCCATTCTCGATGCGCTCAGACGCAAACCGAATTTCACCTATCGCACTCATGCGGAGGTGTTGCGTGTCGAGAGCTCGCCCGACGGCAAGACCGCCACGGGCGTTACGTATTTCGACGCCGTCAAGCAGGAAGAGGTTTTCCAGCCTGCCGATCTGGTGATCCTGTCCGCGTATCAACTGAATAACGTGCACCTGTTGCTGGTCTCCGGTATCGGCAAACCCTACGATCCGGCTACCAACGAAGGCGTGACGGGCAAGAACTACGCCTATCAGATGAACGGTGGCGTGAACATGTTCTTCAAGGACGCCAATTTCAACCCGTTCATCGGACACGGTTCGAACGGTATCTGTATCGACGACTTCAGCGTCAATCAGAATGACTTCGGCAAACTCGGCTTTATCGGCGGCGCCTATTGGCGATCGGGGACCTTTAACGGGCAGCCGATTCGCTCCATGATTTTGCCGACAGACACGCCCACTTGGGGCGCAGCCTGGAAGAAGTCCATCAAAGAGTGGTACGGCCATACCATGTCGATCGGCACGCACGGTTCGCACATGTCCTATCGCGCCAACCACCTGGACCTGGATCCCACTTACAAGGACCCGCACGGTCGTCCGTTGATGCGCATGACGTTCAACTGGCAGGAAAACGACCTCAAGATGAACCAGTACATGAAGCGCAAGGCCGGGGAGGTGGGACATGCCATGAAGCCCGACATGATGCGGCTGGGTTTCAAGGATGTCGGCGCGCAGTACGACGTGCGTCCGTATCAGACGACGCACAACACGGGCGGTCACATCATGTCCGACAGTCCGCTCGAGGGCGTGGTGAACCGCTATTGCCAAGCGTGGGACAAGCACAACGTATTCGTCATGGGCGCAGGCAATTTTGTGCAGAATACGCAGTACAACCCCACGGGCATGGTGGGGGCGCTGGCGTTCTGGACGATACACGCTATTCGCACGTTATACCTGCGCAATCCGCGCGCCCTGGTCTGAGGAGCACGCCATGAAAAAAGCGCTGCGCATCTTGGGTGTCCTGGTCGTGCTGGTTGTGCTCGCGGCACTTGCCTTCATTTATGTACCGGTCCAGACCACGCCACCCAACGAACAGTTGGCGGCTGACTGGCAACCCGAAACCGGCCGTGGCGAATACGTCATGCGCGCCGGCGACTGTATGGCCTGTCACACCGCCGATGGCGGCTCGCCGTTGGCCGGCGGGCGCGGAATCGACAGTCCGCTGGGCACGATCTGGTCGTCCAACATCACGCCCGATAAAGAAACCGGCATCGGCAACTGGACCCTGGACCAGTTCCGCGCCGCGATGGTCGATGGCGTGGTCAACGGCAAGCATCTGTATCCGGCCATGCCCTACGAGAACTATCGCTTCATGAGCGAGAGCGACATCCGGGCGTTGTACGCGTACCTGATGAATGATGTGAAACCCGTCAACAACGCGGTGCAGGCGACTGAGCTGGCGTTTCCATTCAATCTGCGGTTTGGCCTTCGGGCGTGGAACTGGCTGGCCTTGAGCGGCGATTCCACTTTCAAACCGATGGACGGCGACGAGCAGCAAATCCGCGGTCAGTATCTGGTCGAAGGGGCAGGCCATTGCGCCGCCTGCCATAGTCCGCGCACGACGTTCATGGCGCAGGACGGCACTCGCCTGGGGGATGCGAACTTCCTGGCCGGCGGCGAGCTCGAAGGCTGGAGCGTCCCCGCGTTGCGAGGTCCCGGTGCGTCTATCGAGAAATGGTCTACGGCCGAGTTGGCGGCGTACCTGGGCACGGGACGCAACGTACACGCCATCGCCAACGGTGAAATGGCTCTGGCCGTCGAGCATTCACTGCAGTACTTGAATGATAAAGACCTGAATGCCATGGCTGTTTTCCTAAAAACCATGGATGGCCAGGCGGTACAAGAGGCGCCCAAACAGGTCGCGGCGCCCGGTCCTCATGCCACGCCCGCGGCTCGCGCCGATGAGGCCGGACAAGCCACCGCCAAACTGCTCACGGCCGCCTCGCCCGACATGCCGCTGGGTGCCCGTCTGTATCTGGACAACTGCGCCGGCTGCCATTTCGTCACAGGCAAGGGCGCGCCGGAGATCTTTCCCGAGCTACAAGGCAACGCCATGGTCCTGGGTAAAGACCCGAGCCCGCTGGTATCGGTGATCCTGAACGGCACCGCGATTGCGTCGACGAGTCGCCGCCCGATGCACCTCGTGATGCAAGGATATGCCGATCGGCTCAACGATGACGAGGTCGCCACGCTGGCGAGTTTCGTGCGCTCGGCTTGGGGTAACAACGCCGCCGCGGTCACGCCAGCCCAGGTCTCTCAGGTCAGGTCGAGCTCTCCACAGTGAGCTTGAAACATGGCGCGTTGTTGCGTGGTTATTGCCCAGGCACAACGCGTCATAGCGCTGGGTTCCCTTCCGAGCGCGTGACAAACAAACAGCCTCTCACAGCAATCCTCGTTCAAAAAAATCGGGCACCTGAGAAATCTCAGATGCCCGAATGTGGGACGAGCCTGTCAGTCGCGATGATCAGACGACCTCTGGATCGCCTTCTTTTTTGACCGGTTTGACCAGGTCTTCGCGCTTGACGCCCATCCACATGGCCAGCGCCGCGGCCACGAAGACCGACGAGTAAATGCCGAACCAAATGCCGATGGTCAACGCCAGCGAGAAGTAGTGCAGCGACGGGCCGCCGAAAAACAGCATGGCCAGCACCATCATCTGTGTCGAACCGTGCGTAATGATGGTTCGGGAGATGGTTTGGGTAATCGCGCTGTTGATCACCTCTTGTACGTTCGCCTTGCGGTACTTACGGAAGTTTTCGCGAATTCGATCCATGATCACCACGGACTCGTTCACCGAGTACCCCAGCACCGCCAGCACCCCGGCCAGCACCGACAGCGAGAACTCCCATTGGAAGAACGCGAAAAAGCCCAGGATGATGACCACGTCGTGAAGGTTGGCGATCACCCCGGCCACCGCGAATTTCCATTCGAAGCGTATGCCTAGATAAATCATGATGCCCAGCACCACGAACAGCAGCGCCATCAGGCCGTTGTGCAGTAGTTCCTGGCCCACCTGTGGCCCGACGAATTCGACGCGGCGCAGTTCCGCCGAGGAATCGGCGGCCTTGAGGGCGCCCATGACCGTTTCGCTTTGCGTGGCCGAAGTTTGGCCCTCGGTCAGCGGCAGACGGATCATGACATCGTGCGAGGTGCCGAAGTTCTGTACCTGGAAGTCGGTATAGCCGAGCGTGGTTACGGCCGACCGCACGCGATCCAGTTGCGCGGTCTGCGCGTAATTGACTTCCATGACCGTGCCGCCGGTGAACTCGATCGACAGGTGAAAGCCGCGCGTGATGAT
>Ga0182745_1005068_pt1 | contig 10838 bp, 9 predicted proteins | sample eDN3rd30CKraftBY_FD_128523 | JGI IMG/M metagenome (GOLD analysis project Ga0182745, IMG submission 128523) | Enriched backyard soil microbial communities from Emeryville, California, USA - eDNA 3rd pass 30_C Kraft BY (version 2) (version 2) | ecosystem: Environmental > Terrestrial > Soil >... | reverse complement strand
GCGGCCGGCGCAGATCGCGGCGCTGGTGCTCGCGATATGCGCGGTGGTGGTGATCACCGTCGACTACGGAAGACCGCCGATCATCGCCCTGACCCTGGCGCTGTCCTTCGCGTCCTACGGGGTGATCAAGAAGATCGTGCCGCTCGATCCGCGCACGTCCCTGACAGGGGAGGGGATCGTCGCGGCCCCGTTCGCGCTCGGGTACGTGATCTTCCTCGCGGTGACCGGCACCGGCACCTTCCTCGGGCACGGCGTGGATCACACTGCCCTGCTCGTGTCGGCGGGGCTGGTGACCGCAGCGCCGCTGCTGCTCTTCGGCGCGGCCGCACAACGGGTCCCGCTCGCAACACTCGGCATGCTGCAGTACCTCACGCCGAGCCTGCAGATGACGTGGGGTGTGGTGGTGCTCGGGGAGGACATGCCCGCCTCGCGGTGGATCGGTTTCGTCCTGATCTGGATCGCACTGGCGGTGTACAGCACGGACGCGCTCCTGCGGGCCCGTCGTCAGCGTGCCGTGGTCACCGCGGAGCCTCGCGCGGCTTAGACTCGTCTCTGCCCACAGACATCCCGGGAGAGGCACGCGTGGCTGACTCGTTCGTTCATCTGCACACCCACACCGAGTACTCGATGCTCGACGGTGCCGCGAAGGTCGGACCGTTGTTCAAGGAGGCCGAACGGCTGGGGATGCCGGCCGTGGGCATGACCGACCACGGAAACATGTACGGCGCCAGCGAGTTCTACAACGTCGCCAAGAAGTTCGGCATCAAGCCGATCATCGGCATCGAGGCGTACGTCGCGCCGGAGTCGCGCTTCTCCACCAAGCGTGTGCAGTGGGGTGATCCCGGCCAGAAGTCCGACGACGTCTCCGGCTCGGGTGCCTACACCCACATGACGATGGTCGCCGAGAACTCGACGGGCCTGCGGAACCTGTTCAAGCTGTCCTCCCTCGCATCGATCGAGGGCCAGCTCGGCAAGTGGGCCCGTATGGACGAAGAGCTCATCGCCCACCATCACGAGGGCATCATCGCCACGACCGGCTGCCCGTCGGGCGAGATCCAGACGCGCCTGCGCCTCGGCCACGAGCGCGAAGCGCTCGAGGCTGCCGCGAAGTGGCAGGAGATCTGGGGCAAGGACAACTTCTTCCTCGAGCTGATGGACCACGGCCTGTCCATCGAGCGTCGTGTGCGCGAGGGTCTGATCGAGATCGGCCGCAAGCTCGACATCCCGCCGCTGGTGACCAACGACTGCCACTACGTCACCAAGGATGCGGCCGCGAACCACGAGGCGCTGCTGTGCATCCAGACCGGTAAGACCCTCTCCGATCCCACCCGGTTCAAGTTCGACGGCGACGGCTACTACCTCAAGTCGGCGCAGGAGATGCGCGAGCAGTGGGACCGCGAGGTGCCGGGCGCGTGCGACAACACGCTGCTCATCGCCGAGCGCGTGCAGTCCTACGAGGACGTGTGGACCCACCGCGACCGGATGCCGATCTTCCCGGTGCCGGAAGGGGAGACGCAGGCGAGCTGGTTGCACAAGGAGGTCATGCGCGGTCTCGACCGGCGCTTCCCCGACGGCCCGCCCCGCGAGTACGTCGAGCGCGCCGAGTACGAGATCAGCGTCATCAACCAGATGGGCTTCCCCGCCTACTTCCTCGTCGTCGGCGACCTCATCAACCACGCCCGCGAGGTCGGCATCCGTGTCGGCCCCGGCCGTGGTTCGGCTGCCGGTTCGCTCGTCGCCTACGCGATGGGCATCACCAACATCGACCCGATCCCGCACGGCCTGCTGTTCGAGCGGTTCCTCAACCCCGAGCGCGTGTCGATGCCCGATATCGATATCGACTTCGACGATCGCCGCCGCGGTGAAATGGTGCGCTACGCCACCGAGCGGTGGGGCAACGACAAGGTCGCCCAGGTCATCACGTTCGGCACCATCAAGACGAAGGCCGCGATCAAGGACTCCGCGCGAGTGCAGTTCGGCCAGCCCGGATTCGCGATCGCCGACCAGATCACCAAGGCCCTGCCGCCGCCGATCATGGCGAAGGACATCCCGGTCTCGGGTATCACCGACCCGAGCCACGAGCGGTACAAGGAAGCCGCCGAGGTCCGCCAGCTGATCGAGTCCAACCCGGACATCAAGAAGATCTACGACACCGCCCTCGGACTCGAGGGCCTGATCCGCAACGCCGGCGTCCACGCCTGCGCGGTGATCATGTCGTCCGAGCCGCTCATGGACGCGATCCCGCTGTGGAAGCGTGCGCAGGACGGCGCGATCATCACCGGGTGGGACTATCCGTCCTGCGAGGCCATCGGCCTGCTGAAGATGGACTTCCTCGGTCTGCGCAACCTCACCGTCATCGGCGACGCGATCGAGAACATCAAGGTCAACCGCGGGATCGATCTCGACCTCGACACCCTCCCGCTGGAGGATCCCGCGACCTACGAACTGCTCGCCCGCGGCGACACGCTCGGCGTGTTCCAGCTCGACGGCAGCGCCATGCGCGACCTGCTGCGCCGTATGCAGCCCACCGGCTTCGAGGACATCGTCGCCGTGCTCGCGCTGTACCGCCCCGGTCCGATGGGCATGAACGCGCACAACGACTACGCCGACCGCAAGAACGGGCGGCAAGAGGTCAAGCCGATCCATCCCGAGCTCGAGGAACCGCTGAAGGAGATCCTCGCCGACACCTACGGCCTGATCGTCTACCAGGAGCAGATCATGCAGATCGCTCAGAAGGTGGCCGGTTACTCGCTCGGACAGGCAGACCTGCTGCGCCGCGCGATGGGTAAGAAGAAGAAGGAGATCCTCGACGAGGCCTACGACGGCTTCGCGCAAGGCATGAAGGACAACGGCTTCTCGCAGGCGGCGATCACCGCGCTGTGGGACACCGTTCTGCCCTTCGCCGGTTACGCGTTCAACAAGTCGCACGCCGCCGGCTACGGCCTCGTCTCGTTCTGGACCGCCTACCTCAAGGCGAACTACCCGGCCGAGTACATGGCCGGTCTGCTCACCTCCGTGGGCGACGACAAGGACAAGGCCGCGGTCTACCTGTCCGACTGCCGCAAGATGGGCATCACGGTGCTGCCGCCGGACGTCAACGAGTCGCACACCAACTTCATGTCGGTGGGCGAGGACATCCGGTTCGGCCTCGGCGCCGTTCGCAACGTCGGCACGAACGTCGTTGCCTCGATCATCAAGGGTCGGGAGGAGAAGGGCCGCTACACCGACTTCTCCGACTATCTCAACAAGATCGACACCGTCGCGTGTTCGAAGAAGGTCACCGAATCCCTCATCAAGGCAGGCGCATTCGACTCGCTCGGGCACCCGCGCAAGGGCTTGATGCTCGTCCACGCCGATGCGATCGACGCGGTGATGAGCACGAAGAAGGCCGAGGCGATCGGTCAGTTCGACCTGTTCGGCGGCGACGACGCCGACGAGTCCGTCGCCGCGGTGTTCAACGTCCGCATCCCCGAGGAGGAATGGGACACCAAGCACCGCCTCGCCCTCGAACGGGAGATGCTCGGCCTCTACGTCTCCGGGCACCCGCTCAACGGCGTCGAGCACGTGCTCGCGTCGCAGGCCGACACCCAGATCCCGGCGATCCTCGAAGGCGCGCTCAAGGACGGCAGTCAGGTCACCGTCGGCGGCATCCTCGCCTCGGTGAACCGGCGCATCAACAAGAACGGTCTGGCCTGGGCGTCCGCGCAGCTCGAGGACCTCACCGGTGGCATCGAGGTGCTGTTCTTCCCGCAGTCCTACGCCGTCTACGGCATGGATGTCGTGGAGGACTCGGTGGTGCTGGTCAAGGCGCGGGTGTCGATCCGCGACGACCGGATCTCCCTGATCGCCAACGATCTCGTCGTCCCCGACCTGTCGCAGATCGGGGTCGCGAAGCCGGTGTCGGTGTCGATGCCCACCCGCCTGTGCACCCCCGACAAGGTCGGTGCCCTCAAGAACGTCCTCACCCGCCATCCCGGCTCGTCCGACGTGCACGTGCGGCTCATCACCGGCAGCAAGGTCACCGTCCTCAAGCTCGACGACAGCCTGCGGGTCGAACCGTCGTCCGCGCTCATGGGCGACCTCAAGGCCCTGCTCGGCCCGGGCTGCCTGGCCACCTAGCCGGTCCCGCCGCGCGACGCGAGTGCTCCGGCGAGCGTCGCGCGGTTGCGAATCCGGGTGGCTGCGAGTTCGGCGATCTGCCGTTCGTGTGCCGTCAGAGCGGCGGTGCGGGTGGGATGCGCCCGGACGGCACCCGACCGGGCTCCGAGCAGAGGGGCACGCGGAAGGCGTCCCTCGACCGGGATGGGGTCGGCCGCGACGGCGAGCGGTGTGTCTCGTCTAGGAACGGAGTGCGTGCCGCTGGATCCTGCGGACCCACCACACGACGACGGTGACCCCAGCGGCACCGAGGACGGCGCTCTGGGCGTTGGTCGTGACGACGAGGACCACGAGCAGGGTGAGGAGACCGGCGGCGAGTGCTTCGAGCTTGTACAGGGGCCAGATCGTGCCGGCGATGTCCACGCCGTCGGTGCGCTCACGGTGTACCCGGGTATCGAGCACGGACATCTCGGTGCACCTCCTGTAGGCAGAGCGGCTGTAGGCCGAGCGGAATTCTTTCTTCAGGATAGGCGCAGGGAAGAGTTCGGGCCACCGAACTCGGCGATCGGGCGGCGACTGTCACAACGATTGTGTTGACTGGTGGGTATGCCACTGCACGGAGAGTACGAACCGAGTCCCGTCGAATGGAGTGCCAAGCAGGTCGAGGAGTACGAGTCGTCGGGCGGAACCCGCGGCACGACCCTCCAGGGCCGGCCGGTGATCATCCTCACCACGGTCGGCGCCAAGTCCGGCAAGCTCCGCAAGATCCCTCTCATGCGGGTCGAGCACGAGGGAAAGTATGCCGCCGTCGCCTCGCTCGGCGGTGCACCGAAGCATCCTGTCTGGTACCACAACGTCCTCGCGAATCCGCACGTGGAAGTGAGGGACCGCACCGAGGTATGGGACATGATCGCCCGCGAGGTCCACGGCGAGGAGAAGGCGCAGTGGTGGGAGCGTGCCGTCGAGGCGTTCCCGCCCTACGCGGAGTACCAGGAGAAGACCGACCGCGAGATCCCCGTCTTCGTTCTCGAACCGATCGAGAGTTCGTAGACGGAACGCGCTCCGACGAAGAGCCGACAGCGTTCCGGGCACTGTCCGGAAGGTCCTGCCACTCCCTCGATGCAGGTCCCGCCGTGGTGGGCGATTCGGGGGAGTGGCAGCATTGACGGGTGACCTCCACTTCGCGAACAGCAGAACCGACGACTGTGACCGCCGTGCCCCGCGCGGCCGACATCGATGCGGCTGCCGAGCGAATTTCGGAGGCGGTCGCCCCGACGCCGCTCGAGCGCAGCCCCCGGCTCTCGGCGCTCGTGGGTGCCAACGTGTACCTCAAGCGTGAGGACCTCACCCGGGTGCGGTCCTTCAAGCTCCGCGGGGCGTACAACGCCATGGCGCAGCTCGACGCGGCCGAGCGTGCCGCGGGTGTCGTCACGGCGAGCGCCGGCAACCACGCGCAGGGCGTCGCCTACGCGTGCCGGGTGATGGGAATCCAGGGACGCATCTACGTGCCAACCCGCACTCCCAAGCAGAAGCGCGACCGGATCCGCGTCCACGGTGGCGACAGCGTCGAACTCATCGGCGTCGGCGACACCTTCGACGCCGCGGCCGCGGCGGCGGCCGACGATGCGATCCGCACCGGTGCGACGATGATCCCGCCCTTCGACGACGCCCGCACCGCCGCGGGCCAGGGCACCATCGCCCGCGAGATCCTCGAACAGCTCGACGGTGATCTCGACGTCGTGCTCGTCCCCGTCGGTGGGGGCGGCCTCATCGCCGGTGTCGCCGCTTATCTGCGCGAGCGGTCCCCACGCACGTCGATCGTCGGCGTCGAGCCGGCCGGCGCAGCATCGATGACCGCCGCGCTGGTCGCGGGTGGTCCCGTCACGCTGCCGGAGGTCGAGCCGTTCGTCGACGGCGCTGCGGTCAAGCGGATCGGCGACGTCCCCTACGCTGTCGTCTCCGAACTCGGTGCGGAGGTCGTGTCCCATTCGAGCCTGCCGCTCGTGGCCACGCTGCGCCGCGAGGGGCTCGGTCGGGCCCCGTTCGGCATGACCCAGATCGACGAGGGTGCGCTGTGCACCACGATGCTCGATCTGTACCAGAACGAGGGCATCATCGCCGAGCCCGCCGGCGCACTGTCCGTCGCTGCCCTCGGGTCGATCTCGGTGCAGCCCGGAGCGAACGTGGTGTGCCTGGTGTCGGGCGGCAACAACGACGTCTCGCGCTACGGCGAGATCATCGAGCGGTCGCTCGTCCACCGCGGGCTCAAACACTATTTCCTCGTGGACTTCCCCCAGGAGCCCGGCGCGCTGCGCCGGTTCCTGGACGAGGTCCTCGGACCGGACGACGACATCACCCTGTTCGAGTACGTCAAGCGCAACAACCGGGAGACCGGTGCTGCCCTCGTCGGTATCGAACTGGGTGCTGCAGAAGACCTTTCGGCCCTGCTCAATCGCATGGACGCGTCGCCGATCGACGCGCAGCGACTCGAGCCGGGGTCGCCGGCCTACCGTTATCTCACCTAGTCGGAGTCGCTACCAGGGCGAGCACACCAGCCACGGGCCGAACCAGAAGCAGTCGGGACGCCACGGATTGTCCCAACGGCGGTCCCAGTCCCTGTTGTGGTGCTTGCCGTGGTCGCGATCCTTCCAGTGATTGTTGTGATGGTTGCCGTGGTGGTCGTGGTTGACGGCGACGACGCCGGGGGACGTGTCGACCACCGGTGACGCCGAGGCAACCCCTGCGGGGGCGAGGACGAGGGCGGTGCTGAGGAATACGCTCGCCAGAATCTTCTTGGGTTTCATGGTGATCCACCTCGAGAATTCGACGGTACCTGAGACGGTACTCGCCCACTCGTGGCATAATCAACGACTTTTTTCGCCTGACGAACGTTATCGGCGGGGCGTCTCGGGAGCCTCCAGGATCGCGAAGGACCAGCCCGGGATCAGCACCGCGGACTCGGTGCGGTTGACCACCGGTTCGTCCCACCAGAGCAGAGGCCTCCCGCCGACCGGCACGGTGACGGGATCGGGTCCGAGATTGCACGCCACGCGCAGCGCACCGCGGTGCACGACGAGCCACTTCTCGTCCTCGTCGTATGTCACGTGCACGTGCTCGAGCCAGGGATCGGTGAGCTCGGCCCGATCCCGCCGGAGCGCAATGAGTGCGCGATAACACTCCAGCAGCCGGGCGTGCCCGTCCTCGTCGCGTTCGTCCCAGCGCAGCTTCGAGCCGGTGAAGGTCTCCGAAGCCTGCGGGTCGGGTACGTCGTCGGCGTCCCAGCCGTGTTCGGCGAACTCGCGCCGGCGACCCTCGACGACCGCCGCGGCGAGTTCCGGTTCGGGATGCGACGTGAAGTAGCGGAAGGGTGTGCTCGCGCCCCACTCCTCGCCCATGAACAGCATCGGGGTGTACGGGGAAGCGAGTACGAGCGCTGCCTTGACGGCCAGCTGACCGGGTTCGAGATAGGCCCCGGGCCGGTCGCCGAGCGCCCGGTTGCCGACCTGATCGTGCGTGCAGGTGTAGGCGACCAGACCGCTCGCCGGTGTGCGCCGGGTGTCGAGCGGGCGCCCGTGGACCCGGCCGCGGAAACTCGAGTACGTCCCGGCGTGGAAGAAGCCGTGCCCGAGCGTGTACGCGAGGCAGTCCAGGGAACCGAAGTCGCCGTAGTAGCCCTGTCGTTCACCGGACACCGCTGCGTGGATCGCGTGGTGGACGTCGTCGGCCCACTGCGCGTGCAGTCCGTATCCACCGCCGGGCCGGGGAGTGATCAGTTTCGGATCGTTGAGGTCCGATTCGGCGATCAACGACAGGGGACGGCCGAGATGAGCGGACAGGCGGAACGTCTCGACCGACAGTTCCTCGAGGAGGTGGGTGGCCGTGTGGTCGATCAGCGCGTGCACGGCATCGAGCCGGAGGGCGTCGATGTGGAACTCGCGGAACCAACGCAGCGCGTTGTCGAGGATGTACCGCCGCACTTCCCCGGATCCGGGACCGTCGAGGTTGATGTTGTCGCCCCAGATTCCCGGGGCGGCGGAGAGATAGGGGCCGAAGCGACCCAGATAGTTCCCCGACGGACCGAGATGGTTGTAGACGACGTCGAGCACCACGGCCAGACCGCGCGCGTGAGCGGCGTCGACGAAACGCTGCAGGGCATCGGGGCCGCCGTAGGGTTCGTGCACCGCGTACCAGAGCACGCCGTCGTAGCCCCACCCGTGGGTGCCGTTGAACGCGTTGAGCGGCATGAGTTCGACGAACTCGACGCCGAGGTCCACGAGTTCGTCGAGACGGTCGATCGCCGAGTCGAGAGTGCCCTCGGGGGTGAAGGTCCCGACGTGCATCTCGTAGATGATGCTTCCCGTCAGTTGCCGGCCGGTCCAGTTGCGGTCGGTCCACTTCGACTCGTCGAGCACGTGCAATTGCGATGGCTCGTGCACGCCCTCCGGCTGACGTGGAGAGCGCGGGTCGGGAAGGACCGTCCCGGTGTCGTCGTCGAGCACGAAACCGTATCGGGTGTCGGGAGCGACATCGACGGTGGTACGCCACCAGCCGTCGTCGTCGCGTTGCATGTCGTGGAGCCGTCCGTCGGCGAACAGTCGGACGGACGACGGGATCGGAGCCCAGACCTCGAAGGTGTGCACTCGACCAGCATGCCGTGTCGGCGGCGCCGGTGCAGGGGATGGCGCCGACGGACGACCCACCTGCCGCGCGTCAATTTTGTTGCAGCTGCAATGCACTCGATACTGGGGGAGTGAACCCGAATCCCGAGCGAGCCCGCCGACGGTACACCTCACCGTTGCGCGAGGAAGCGGCCCGCCGGACCCGCGAGACGATCCGCGACGCCGCGGCACGGTTGTTCGTTCGCGACGGCTACGTCAGCACAACCGTCAAGAACATCGCGGACGAAGCGGGTGTGGCGGTGCGGACGGTGTTCACCGCATTCCCCGGCGGCAAGGCGGAGATCTTCCGCGAGGCGCTCGATCACGCGGTGGCCGGTGACGGCGATCCGCGCGCGACCGCGGCGGCGGAACCGGAACCGTCCCACGCCGGCGGCGCGGTCTCGCACGTCGATCTGGTGGTCGAGCAGGTGGTCCGCTACGGCACCGCGATGCTCGAACGCGCGGGCGGGCTGCTCATGACCTCCGTGGAATCATCGGGGGCGGATCCCGATATGCGTCGTTTCGCCGCGGACGACGCGAAGGCGACGGCCGAGAACGCCCGCACTCTCGCGGAAGGACTCGAACACGCCGGTTGGCTGCGTGAGGACGTCACCGTCGAACACGCGGCAGATGTCCTGTTCACCCTGAGTTCCCCACAGGTGCACGCGCTGCTGAGGCGGGATCGCGGATGGGACGTCGACCAGTACCGTCAGTGGCTCTCGGGGACGCTGCGCGCGACGCTGTTGCGGCCACCTGCACCGTGACGGATTCGACTCAGTCGTCGCCCCGGTCGTCGAGGTAGAGCCACTCGCCGTCCTCCCGCACGAACCGGCTGTGCTCGCGCATCGAGTCGGGCACCCCGCCCGCCCTCCAGTGCGCGCGGAAGTCCACCGTGCCGGTGGTGTGCAGGAATCCGCCTCCGGTGGTGTGCAGGACCTCGAGTCCGGTCCAGCGTTGACCGGGATCGAACTCGATCGAGCGCGGACGCGTGGACGGGTGCCAGGTGCGCAGCAGGTGCGCCGCGTCGCGCGTCGCGAAGGCCGTGTACCGCGAACGCATCAGCCGTTCGGCGGTGGGCGCGCTCGCGCCGGCCAGCAGCGGCCCGCAGCATTCGGACAGGGGAACGCCGCGACCGCACGGGCACGGGGAGTCCGGGCGGGTGTCGGCGCTGCGGTCGGCTCTGCTCATGGCCACAGTCTCCCCCGAGGGGCTCGATCGGCCGACCTCGGGGCGGTGCCTGCGGGAGCGGATGATCGCCCGGCGGGAATGATGTTCTCGGACCGCGCGCTTCGGAGCGCTGCATGATGCAGAATGCCGAACATGAATGCGCAGCGCTATGTCGGGGTCGTGGGGCCGGGTGAAGCCACGCCCGAACAGCGACGCCTCGCCCGCCAGGTCGGTGGGCTCCTCGCCGGCCGCCGGGCCGTCGTGGTCACCGGCGGTCTGGGTGGGGTGATGGCGGCAGCCTGCCGCGGCGCTGTGGAAGCCGGTGGGACGACCCTCGGCCTGCTGCCCGGAGACGACCGTGCCGAGGGCAATCCCTATCTGACGGTGGCCGTTCCCACCGGGCTCGGAGAGATGCGCAACGCGCTGCTCGTGCGCAGCAGTGACGCGCTGATCGCGGTGGGTGGAAGCTGGGGCACGATGAGCGAGATCGCGCTCGCGGTCCGCATCGGTGTCCCGGTCATCTCGATCGGGGGCTGGCGGATGCCCGCAGCGGGAGTGCTCGACGTCGAATCGCCCGCCGAGGCCGTCGAGTGCTTGCACGCGCTGTTGTGGCGCAAGGACCCGGTGTGAGCCGACTTAGACTGACGATGCCCGCCGATCCGGATCGGCGGGCATCGTCTGCTGTGGGCTCCTGTGGAGCAGGCTCTACGAGCCGGAGTTGGCGAGCTCGTAGCGGCGGCGGTACTCCTCTTTGGACGTCTCGCTGATGTCGACGTCGCCGGCGCGGGCGCGCAGGGCGCCGACGGTGGCCTCCTCACGCGGGATGTGCTCGAAAGGATCCCAGTCGAAGAACTTCGCGGCGTTGGCGAAGGTGATCTTGTCGATCTCCTCGTCCGTGCACTCGCACGCGTCGAG
>Ga0182745_1005066_pt1 | contig 10838 bp, 7 predicted proteins | sample eDN3rd30CKraftBY_FD_128523 | JGI IMG/M metagenome (GOLD analysis project Ga0182745, IMG submission 128523) | Enriched backyard soil microbial communities from Emeryville, California, USA - eDNA 3rd pass 30_C Kraft BY (version 2) (version 2) | ecosystem: Environmental > Terrestrial > Soil >... | reverse complement strand
TACCGTTTGTCAAAATATCCGAACGATTTCATCTGTCCCTATTATTTTTTTAACTGCTAGAGATGCCAATGAGGATAAAGTAAAAGGATTAACGATTGGTGGAGATGATTATATCGTTAAACCATTCACTATGAGTGAACTAGTTGCTAGAATCCATGCAGTATTAAGAAGAACTACCCTTACTACTGACAATGTGTCGCAGCTACATTCCTATCTAGAATGTGGAATAATTAAAATAGACGAAATTTCTCGGAAGGTATTTGTTAATAATGTCCCTGTACCGTTAACGTTGAAGGAATTTGAGTTACTTTATTTATTTATGAAAAATCCAGATCTCGTTTTTTCAAGAGAGCAGCTTTTGGAAAAAGTTTGGGATAATGACTATACAGGTGGGACAAGGACAGTTGATACACATATTAAAACATTAAGGCTGAAGCTAGCGAAAGGATCTAAAGAGGCGAGTGAACAAATCCAAACCGTTTGGGGAGTTGGGTATCGCTTTGAAAAATGTAAATGAAGAAATTATCTGGTAAAATATGGTCTCTCATTATCCTTTTCTTAACGATTACAGTAATTTTCATGGCTTTATTTACAAATTTTCTATATGACCGGTTGTACGTAAAAGATTCGGAACAATCTATGATTGATGTAGGACAAAGGCTTAGCTCCAATTACCAAGGTGGTAAAGTATCAGATGAATTCGTGGAGAAAGTGGAAGACTTTAATATGTATTCTATTTTTAATGTATTTGCTGTTCGCAACCCCAAAGAACTAAGTGCTTGTATTCCATTTGAAATCGATTATGATACATTAGTTGGGCCAGAGGAACGTCGTCAATTATTAAAGGGTGAATCGATAACTAAAATCGGCTATGAAAAACGTTTTGAACGGGAAGTCATTTCTGTTATAGTCCCACTTACAGATCAAAATCGGTTAGAAGGAATCATTTATCTCTATTATCCTCTTGCAAGAATTACTGAACTAGCGAATACAGAAGTAATTTTTCTGATTAGTTGTATTGCATTGTTTTCATTGATTGTCGCATTTTTGGTACATAAAGGGTTACGTCACATCATGCGACCTTTAAACGAACTGCAAGCTGCAGTAGGAAAGATGTCGGATGGTGACTATCAAACGAGGGTGAATGTCTCTTCAAAAGATGAAATTGGTAAATTGTCAGAGGCATTTAATGAAATGGCCGCTGCAATTCAAACAGAAGATGAAGATAAGAAGACTTTTTTAGCAACTGTTTCTCATGAACTAAGAACCCCTATTAGCTACGTGAAGGGATATAGTGAAGCCATTCAAAATCATTTGATTGATGGAAAGGAAAAAGACGAAGCCATTACGTTGATAAATAGGGAAGCAAATCGAATGGAACGTTTAACTAATGAACTGTTGCAATTAGCACGTTCTAGTAAAGAACAAGACTATGATATGTATCCTCTCGTATTAGCGGAGAGCATAAGAGAAAGCTTAAATTTGCTTAAAAATCAGTTCACCCAAAAAGAGTTACAGGTTAATCTGGACATTGACGATGATTTAATTGTTTTGGCAAACGAAGAAAAATTAAAGCAAATCTTCATCAACATAATAGAAAATGCAGTACGTTATTCATATAAAAACACGGCTATTCACATATTAACTAACGCTATGGAAGGAAACGCTATTATTGAAATCAGGGACAAGGGAATAGGTATTCCAAAAGATGATTTACCATATATAACAGAACCTTTTTATCGTGTGAATAAAGCAAGAAGTCGTGCTGATGGTGGTAGTGGTCTTGGCCTATCGATTGTAAAAGATCTAGTAGATCAACATAAAGGCAAACTATTCATACAAAGTGAAGTTGGAAAAGGAACGACCGTAACAATTACATTACCTTTATTGGAGGAATAATTAATGAAAAAGTGGTTAATTAGTTTTATAGCTGTACCATTCTTATTAGTAGGGTGTTCATCAAATAATGAGGCGGAAACAAATGATGATGTTGTTGTAGATGTTGCTGCATTAGAAGTGAAAGTGGATATTTTAACTCCTGAGAAAGTGGCTGTGAATGAGTCAGTTGAATTAGCAGCACACGTCTATCAAAACAGTGGAGATTTAGATGATGCATCAGTAAAATTTGAGGTATGGGAATCTGGTGATCGTGAGCAAGCACAGATGATTGAGGGGAAATTAGATTCAAAAGGTGTATATAAAGCAGAAATGACGTTTGACCATGACGGTGTGTATTATATGTTTGCACATACAACTGCACCAAATGGAATGCATGTAATGCCGAAACAACAAATTGTTGTAGGAACACCTGATATGAGTACAGTGAAAGAAGATACTAGCAGTGATTCGATGGATATGAGTGACCAAGAAGAAGAGGGTTCGGCCAATTCGAACACAGAACATGGAAGTCATCATTAAGTTGGAACGAAATAAGATCATGCACATAAAAAAACCTCAAAGCTTGAGCGGGCTTTGAGGTTTTTACTTTACTTAGGGTGTCTAAGCTAAAGTAATTTGTGTAAGAAATTTAATTATAGTTTCATTTTAAATTTAAAGGTATAAGCAGATAAAAGATTCTATTTTAAAGGGAGTTACATTTTTCGCAAGTGTTATTGTAGCATTCACATTGCTCTTCAATTTTATCTCCACATTGAACACATACTTTATCAGGTAAGTTTTTGAAAAACTCAACAACGTTTTCTAACATTTGAATGTCCCCCTTTCGCTATCTGTTATAATATAACGTCTTGTTATTATTTATTGTATTATAACAGATAAAAATCGTCAATATGTAATTTTAGAAAATTATAAAAATTTGTTTTGAACAATTTTGCTTCATTTACGAAAGGACTTGTAGCAGACGAAAGGGTGTATTAATGCAATGTAGGAGTAAAAAGTAATCAATGGATTCAACAGAAAAAGTTTACGTTTGGAAACACTTTAAAGGTGGTTTACAATAAGAAGGATACAGTAGTATACAAATTTATAAAAAAGGGGTACATCAACGTATGGAAAATCACCGTATTTTCATTGTTGAAGATGATACAAAAATTGCATCACTACTCGCTGATAAGTTAAGGAAATATCATTATGTAGTAAAAACAGTTGAAAACTTTGAGAATATTATTGATGAGTGTTTGGCATTTGCGCCACATATCGTCTTATTGGATATTAATTTACCGTCTTATGACGGGTATTATTGGTGTCGACAATTACGTCAACATACCACTTGCCCAATTATCTTCATATCAGCCAGATCCGGAGAAATGGATCAAATCTTTGCCTTAGAAAATGGTGGCGATGATTTCATTACAAAGCCATTTAATTATGAAATTGTACTAGCGAAAATTAAAAGTCACTTAAGAAGAACTTATGGAGAGTATTCGGCAAGACTAGAGGAGAGAACCATTAAACTTGGACAACTCACTTTATATCTTGAAAGAATGGAACTCAATATTAGAGACGTTGACATTCCGTTACAGAAAAAAGAGTGTATCATTTTAGAATTGCTCATGAGTCAATCACCAAAAGTAGTCTCTCGAGAAAGTATGTTAGAGGAACTATGGGATGATCAAGCTTTCGTGGATGAAAACACATTGAATGTAAATATGACACGTGTGCGAAAAAAATTAGCTGAATACGGTGTTACATCTGGGATTGAAACAGTTCGTGGGGCAGGCTATCGTTTTATGCTTAGTCCGGAGGAGATGTAATGGGTTTAAAATTATTCATTAGGGAGCATCTTTCTTTTTTTATTTTTGAGTTATTGCTAGTCATTTTTATTTTATCTTTATATTGGTTGGATGGATTTCGAAATATTAATACAGCAATCTACTCAATCGTTATTAGTTTAATTTTACTGTTTTCATTTTTGTTCATTCGTTATATTGCTAGAAGTAGTTATTTAAACAAAATTTCCCAATTACCAACAGTAATGGAGGATGCATTACAAAAAAATGCAAAAACTACTGAATACCTTCAGACTGAACAGTTTATGCATGAACTGTACCATGTTTACCAACTGGAAGTTCAAGCATTATATGAAAAGCAAAGTCGACAAGAAAAGTTTTTAAATCAATGGATTCATCAAATGAAAACGCCAATTTCTGTTTTAGAATTACTCCTTCAAGAAGATGGCCCACTGGATCGAAAGAACGTTCAAGAAGAGGTGGATCGCCTTAAAAGAGGGTTAGAAATGGTTCTTGTTAACGCGAGAATTGAAAGATTTGAAGAAGACATGCAAGTAGAACAGGTCGATTTAAAAAGGATTGTTACAGAAACAATTAACGACCATAAACGTTTATTTATTACAAATCATGTTTTCCCGGTGATACAAATTGAGGATGATTTAATCGTTGCGAGCGATTCAAAATGGCTGAAGTTTGTTATTGGTCAATTCATTACAAATGCAGTCAAATATACATTTGAAGACAATAAAAAAATTGTGATATCTACTGAAGTAAACGACGGAGTTATACAGTTACATATTAAAGATGAAGGAATCGGTATTCCACAATCCGATTTAACTCGTGTAACAAAGGCTTTTTTCACCGGAGAAAATGGGCGAAAAACAGGAGAGTCTACTGGAATGGGCCTCTATTTAGCAAATGAAATTTGTTCAAAATTGGGTCATCAATTAACCATTGACTCAGAGGTAAACGAAGGAACAACGATCACATTGACTTTTTGACATAACGTGACTAACGAAGAAGGTGCCTTATATGCCAATATTAAAAATCCAAGATGTAACAAAAGTGTATGAAGGTAAAGTAACCAATCGAGCAATTAATCAACTTAGCTTTGAGGTAATGCGCGGAGAGTTTCTTGCTGTCATGGGACCATCTGGTAGTGGTAAAACGACATTATTAAATTTGATTTCCACAATTGATAAGCCAACTTCCGGTGAAATTATTGTCAATGATATTATGCCTTCTAAGCTAAATAAACATGAGCTAGCCTTATTTAGAAGAAGAGAGTTGGGCTTTGTTTTTCAGGACTTCAATCTATTGCCAATGCTTACTGTGGAGGAAAACATTGTCCTTCCTTTAACATTAGATGGAAAGCCTGTTTCCCTTATGGAAGAACGGATTGCGACATTAGCGGAAAAATTAGATTTACAGTCTTTTCTCGATAAAAAGCCAAATGAAATCTCGGGTGGACAAGCACAGAGAACTGCGATTGCAAGAGCATTAATCCATGAGCCTACACTGATACTTGCTGATGAACCAACAGGCAATTTAGATTCACACAACTCACGTGAAGTTTTAGAATTGTTAAGTTCTATCAATAAAGAAAAAAAGGCAACAATTGTGATGGTAACCCATGATCCAATCGCTGCTAGTTACTGTAATCGAGTGTTATTTATTAAAGATGGAGAGTTCTTCAATGAGATTTATCGTGATGATAGGCGGCAAACTTTCTTCCAACGAATCCTAAATGTACTAAGTTTGTTAGGAGGGGGAAATGTAGGTGACCTTTCATCAATTCGCTTACCATAATGTCGTTCGAAATGCGCGAATCTATGCTGCCTTTTTCTTAGCGAGTTTATTTTCTGTCTTTGTATTTTTTATTTATTCCATGCTAATGTTCCATCCAGATATTGAGAACGGCTTTTTAGGAAACGTCTCTATTGTCGGTATGATTATTGCGGAAATCATATTAGTTTTATTTTCATGGTTTTTTATTTTTTATTCGGTGAAAGCCTTCTTAGAAGCACGGTCAAAAGAGTTTGCGATTTTGCTTCATTTAGGTATGGAAAAAAAGCAATTAAGTAAATTGATCTTTTTAGAGACGCTACTCATTGGAACAGTATCCATTGTAGCTGGTATTCTATTTGGATATGCCTTTTCACGGTTTTTCTTTATGATTGTTAGGGAAATTCTTATGTTAGAGGAGCTACCTCTTTATCTATCATGGGAGCCTTTTGTTCTAACAATTACTGTCTACTTAAGTGCTTTTATTCTAATCTCATTATTTAGTGTGCGCTTTACACCAGAAAAGAATTTAATCGATCTCTTTAAAGGATATTCAGAAATTAATGGAACGAGCGGCTATTCAATTAGAAGAGCGATTATTGGTCTTGTTTGTATTGCTACAGGGTACACATTAGCTTTACTTACTTCACGAATGACGATGTATAGCTTTGGAGTGGCTATTATCATTCTCATTACTATTGGTACGTATTTATTTTTCTCAGACACTACTCATTTTATCTTAGAGAAAATTAAAAGTAATAAGCATTTATATTGGAAAAAGTATCGTATGTTGTCTGTGGCAGAGCAATCAATGATTCTAAAAAGTAATTCCAAAATGTTTTTTGTCGTGACAATGGTTACTGCACTTGCATTTTTATGTGTTGGGTTACTTGCGACGCTCTCATCATACACGTCTCAATATGATAAGATGAACCCCCTTGGTTTGATTTATAAAGGGCATACAGATAATCCATATGAATACGAACATATCACTTCAATTATGAGGGAACTAGAGCATAAAGGGCTCTCTTATCATATGGCGAGTTTTGAAGTGAAGAAACAAACATCATCTTTTACGCAATATGAAGTGGAAGTGTTTAGTGAGTCCGATATTAATAGCTTACTTTTTTCTTATGGCTATCCATTTGTACGATTGGACCCTGGGGAAGGAATGTTTATCCCTTATTCTGAAGAGTCCATACAAAAGCTATCTAATTTAACAGTAGAAACGACATTAATAGAAAATGACGTAGATATAACCGTAAATAAAGTATATCCAAAGTTAATTTTCCCAAGTTCCATCATCAGTTTGAATTCCATTATCATTAGCGATGAGGATTTTGAACGGTTGATCGTACCTTATAAAGCTGCACCAAATGTAGAACCAGGCTATCATTTGTTTACTTTTGATATACCGCAATGGTTTGAAACAACAGATGTTGGACTTGCTATTTCAAGTCGTGTTTCTCATGAATATTTAAAAGACCATTATTCATTGCCCTATTATTTTGAAAATGCAGGATTGAATTATTCTTTTATCCTGTCGACATATTCTCTATTTACACTTGTCGGACTTTTAGTTGCAGCTGTCTTTTTACTTGCAGCCGGAAGTTTTATTTACTTTAAATTATATACAAGTCTTGAATTAGAAAAGAAAAAATTTGAAGTTCTTAAACGAATGGGACTAACAGATATAGAATTGAAAAAAATTGTTAATGCATATTTAGTACCACAATTCTTTATCCCGTTAGGAGTCGCATTGCTTCATAGTCTCTTTGCCTTTGTGGCATTGCAAAATCTATTAAAACATCTTGCCAATATCTCCATCGTAAAAGAATTGATATTAGCATTTGTCTTTTTAGTTATTATTGAAGTCATTTATTTCTATCTAATTCGTTGGCGTTATATAACTCATGTAAGAGATTAGGAATAGTGGTTTTAAGGAGGGGTTACACGCTTGAATTTAGTTGAGCATGTCAGACAAATTGCAAATAATACGCCAGAAAAAATAGCCTACCATTATGTAGGACAAGATACAACGTATGCAGAGTTTGAACGGAAAATTAGTACTCTTGCTAATTCATTAAATGCAATCGGTATTAGGAGAGGAGATCATGTTGCGTTTTTATTAGGAAATTCACCGGAATTTTTAATCTCTCTTTATGCCTGTATGCGAATAGGCGCGGTTGCTGTTCCGGTGAATCCTATTTATCAATTAGATGAAATTACTTACATATTTCAAAATGGAGATGTGACAGCCGTCATTGCCCTTGATTCGTTATTGCCATTATTAGCTGAAGGTAAGATTCACTTTCCTGAAGTTAAACAGTACATTGTTTGCAAAACGGAAAATGGTAGTACGGATACGTATAATCGAATCATTCAGGAGTTTGAAGGGAGCATCTATCACTTTTCGAAGTTGTTAACAGATGTAAACAGCCATTTTACTCCTTCTAAAATGAAAGATGATGACACAGCCATCATTTTGTATACCTCTGGGACAACGGGCCATCCAAAAGGTGCAGAATTATCTCATCAGAATCTTTATGCGAATGCACGAGATGTAGCAAGCTTTATGGGGTATACAGGGGAAGATCGAGTCATTGCAACTTTACCATTATTTCATGTGTTTGCACTTACAGTAGTAGCAAACGCCCCATTGTTCGTTGGAGCTTCGATTTTAATTGCTCCACGGTTTAGTCCAAAAGAAATATTCGACTTAGCAAAGAATCAAAATGCTAGCATTTTTGCCGGCGTGCCAACGATGTACAGTTTCTTATACCAATATGAAGAAGGGAATTCTGTGGATTTTTCAACTATCCGGCTAGCGATTTCCGGTGGAGCACCACTTCCTGCTCAAGTACTTTATAACTTCGAAGGGAAGTTTAATGTGCCCATTTCAGAAGGTTATGGACTATCCGAAGCGTCGCCCGTTTCTTGTTTTAATCCTCAAGATCGAATTCGAAAAGTAGGATCAATTGGTACAGCTATTTCAAACGTTGAGGTCAAAATCGTAGACGATACAGGAAATGAACTACCTTCTCATGAAATCGGTGAATTAGTTGTGAGAGGTCCAAATGTGATGAAAGGCTACTATAAAAATCCAGAGGAAACGCAAAAGGCAATCCGAAATGGATGGTTATTTACAGGCGATTTAGCGAAAAAGGATGAAGAGGACTATTTCTATATCGTAGATCGAAAAAAAGATATGATTATAGTAGGTGGCTATAAAGTGTTTCCTCGTGAAGTGGAAGAGGTTTTGCATCAGCATCCATTAGTAGTTGAAGCTGTGGTAGTTGGAATTCCTGATGAGGATTTTGGTGAAAAGGTATGTGCATTTGTTGTATTAAATGATCAATCTAGCAATGCAGAAGAACTATTAAACTATTGCAAGTTGCATCTTGCTAAATATAAAGTTCCTAAAGAAATTCGTTTTGTTGATCGTTTACCTAAAAATTCAACAGGAAAAATTGTACGTCGAAACTTAATAACGAAATAAACCATGTTTAAAATGGGGGCTTCTGAAATAACTTTCAGGAAGTTCCCATCTTTATTGGGTCAGATAAAAAAAGTATACAACTTTCTATCTGCATAAGGAGACTATGGCCAATCACCGAAAGATTTGGCAGGATTAGCCAAGTTTTCTTATATTTTTGTAAAAATCAGAAATAGAATGATAGAATAAAAGTATTAACTGACAAAGGTGGTATAGTGGATGAAAAGATTATTAGTTTCGGAAGATTTATTTCAAATTAAATCAGTAACAAATCCTCAAATTTCTCCAAATGGAGAAGAGGCTGTATTTATTCGAACAGAAATAGATGAAAAAGATAATAAATATTATGCTCAGCTATTTCATTTACATCTAGCAACTGGTGCCATCTCTCAATGGACTTTTGGAAAAGAGCGAGTTTCTTCACCAAAGTGGTCTCCAGATGGAACGAAAGTAGCTTTTCTAACAAATCGTGATGAAAAGAACCAAGTGTTCGTCTTGAATACTAATGGTGGAGAAGCGAAAAAAGTTACCTCTTTAGACTCTGGAATCAACTCATTCTTGTGGGATCCTTCAGGAGAAAAAATTTGGGTTTCAAGCAGAGTGAAAAGCGGTAAAACGATTACAGATAAAGTAGAAAAAGAAGAAAAGCAATTACCAAAACCTTATGTGGTAGATGGTATGAAATACAAAATGGACGGGTTAGATGGTGCTGGATTAGTCCCTCAAGATGCCTATTCTCAAATTGCATTATTCAATTTAAATGATGAAACAATAGATCAATTCACAACAGGAGATTACCATCATTCATTGCAAGCAATCTCCCATGATGGGAAAAAATTAGTAGTTGGTGTGAATCGTGCAGAAAATCTAGATTATGAATTTAAAGCACCATTATTATTAATCGATGTTGAAACGAAAGAAGAAACAATTATTGTTGATCAAAATGGTTATTATGGTGGAGCAGTATTTTCATTTGATGGAAAATACGTAGCCTACGCAGGTAGCGACCATGCCTTTAAAAATGCAACACATGCAAACATTTACATTTATGATGTAGAAGGCAAAACAACAGTTTCCTTAACAGAAAACATTGATAGCCCAGTTGGAGATCTAGCTGTTGCTGATGTTCAACAAGGGGTTTCATCACCTGCTGTTGTTTGGACAGAGGGAAATGAGTTATACTTCCAATTGTCTACAATGGGCGATGTACGTTTATATTATGCAACGGTAGATGGTGCAATCTATCCTGCTTCACCTGAAGGGGAACATATTTATGATTATGCCGTTTCTAAAGATGGGAAGTTTTCATTAATTGCTGTTTCGAACCCTACATTCCCAGGAGAATTGTTCTATTATGAAATTGCAACTGGCGAAAGAAAGCAACTAACTCATTTTAATGATGCATTCATTCAAGAAGTAGAACTTGTTCAACCAGAGGACATTTCATATGAAGTGTCGGATGGCAAGACAGTTTATGGTTGGTTAATGAAGCCAGCTGGATACGAAGAAGGAAAGAAATATCCTTTAGTTGTTGAAATTCACGGGGGCCCACATACAATGTATGCAAATACATTCTTCCATGAGTTGCAATTACTTGCGGCAAAAGGGTACGGGGTGTTATATGTAAACCCTCGTGGTAGCCATGGCTATAGTCAAACGTTTGTAGACGGCGTGCGCGGTGACTATGGTGGTGGAGATTATACGGATATCATGGCTGGACTAGATTATGCAATTAGCCAAAATGATTGGATTGATGTTGATCGTTTAGGTGTTACTGGTGGTAGCTACGGTGGGTTTATGACGAACTGGATTGTTGGTCAGACAAACCGTTTCAAAGCGGCGGTTACACAACGTAGTATTTCAAACTG
>Ga0182745_1005065_pt1 | contig 10840 bp, 11 predicted proteins | sample eDN3rd30CKraftBY_FD_128523 | JGI IMG/M metagenome (GOLD analysis project Ga0182745, IMG submission 128523) | Enriched backyard soil microbial communities from Emeryville, California, USA - eDNA 3rd pass 30_C Kraft BY (version 2) (version 2) | ecosystem: Environmental > Terrestrial > Soil >... | reverse complement strand
GATCAGCGGCACGCGGCGCAGGTCACCGTTGGCGGAGACGATCTCGGCCGTCAGCTTCTGGCGCGGCTTGAGGTCGTTCTGGAGGCCGCGGATGGTGACCTGCTCGTCGCCCTTGAGGTTGAGGGTCCTCCAGGAGGTGCCTTCCTCGAAGACCAGCGGCAGTACGCCCATGCCGACGAGATTCGAGCGGTGGATGCGCTCGAACGACTCGGAGATGACCGCGCGCACGCCCAGCAGGTTGGTACCTTTGGCAGCCCAGTCGCGGGAGGAGCCGGTGCCGTATTCCTTGCCGGCGAAGATCACGAGCGGCACACCCTCGGTCTTGTAGCGCATGGCGGCGTCGTAGATCGCCATCTGCTCGCCGCCCGGATAATGCACGGTCACGCCGCCTTCGACGCCCGGCACCATCTGGTTCTTGAGGCGGATGTTGGCGAAGGTGCCGCGCATCATCACTTCGTGGTTGCCGCGCCGCGTGCCGTACTGGTTGAAGTCTTCCAGCTTCACGCCATTCTCGGTGAGATATTCGCCGGCGGGTGATTTCAGCTTGATCGAACCGGCCGGGGAGATGTGGTCGGTGGTGATCGAGTCGAGGAACAGGCCGAGCACGCGCGCCTCGATGATGTCGGTCAGCGCGGTCGTCGTGGGCTTCATGCCCTGGAAATAGGGCGGGTTCTGCACATAGGTGGAACTGTTGTTCCATGTGTAGGTCATGCCGCCCTCGACGGCGATCTTGCGCCAGTGTTCGTCGCCGTTGAACACATCGGCATATTTCGTGACGAAGGCGTCGCGGGTCACGCATTCGCGGATGATCGCGGCGATCTCGCTCTGCTGCGGCCAGATGTCCTTGAGATAAACCGGCTTGCCGTCCTTACCTGTGCCGAGCGGCTCCTTGACGAGGTCCTTCTGCATCGAGCCGGCGAAGGCATAGGCCACGACCAGCGGCGGCGAGGCGAGATAGTTCGCCCGCACGTCCGGATTGACGCGGCCTTCGAAGTTGCGGTTGCCGGAGAGCACCGCCGCGGCGACGAGGTCGGCCTCGTTGATGGTCTTGGAGATTTCCGCCGGCAGCGGGCCGGAATTGCCGATGCAGGTGGTGCAGCCGAAGCCGACGAGGTTGAAGCCGATCTTGTCGAGGTCCTTTTGCAGGCCCGAGGTCTCAAGATATTCGGCGACCACCTGCGAGCCCGGCGCCAGCGAGGTCTTGACCCAGGGCTTCACGGTCAGCCCCGCCGCGATCGCTTTGCGGGCGAGCAGGCCGGCGCCGATCATCACGCTCGGGTTGGAGGTGTTGGTGCAGGAGGTGATGGCGGCGATGACCACGTCGCCATGGCCGAGATCATGGTCGCGGCCGGCGACGGGCACGCGCCTGTCCATCTCGGACGCCTTCTTGAACTCGTCCTCCATGGAGACGGCGAAGCCGGTACGCACCTCCTTGAGCGCGACGCGATCCTGCGGGCGCTTGGGGCCGGCGAGCGAGGGCTCGACATCGGCGAGATCGAGTTCGAGCACGTCGGTGAACACCGGGTCCGGCGTGTCCTCGGTGCGGAACATGCCCTGGGCCTTGGCATAAGCCTCGACCAGATCGACGCGGGCCTCGTCGCGGCCGGTGTCGCGCAGGAACTGAATGGTTTCCGCGTCGATGGGGAAGAAGCCGCAGGTCGCGCCGTATTCCGGTGCCATGTTGGCGATGGTGGCGCGGTCCGCCAGCGGCAGATTGCCGAGGCCGGTGCCGAAGAATTCCACGAATTTGCCGACCACGCCGCGCTTGCGCAAAGCCTGGGTGATGGTCAGCACGAGGTCGGTGGCGGTCACGCCTTCATTGAGCTTGCCGGTGAGCTTGAAGCCGATCACCTCCGGCAGCACCATCGACAGCGGCTGGCCGAGCATCGCGGCTTCCGCCTCGATGCCGCCGACGCCCCAGCCGAGCACGGCAAGGCCGTTGACCATGGTGGTGTGCGAATCGGTGCCGACCAGCGTGTCCGGATAGGCCACTTCGAGGGTCGCTTCCACGCCGTCCGGCTTCACGGTGTCGGTGCGGGTCCAGACCGTCTGCGACAGATATTCGAGATTGACCTGATGGCAGATGCCGGTGCCGGGCGGCACGACGCGGAAATTGTCGAACGCCTTCTGCGCCCATTTCAGGAACTCGTAGCGCTCCTGATTCTGCTTGTATTCTTCCTCGACATTCTTCTCCAGGGCGCCGTCGAAGCCGAAGAAATTCACGATGACGGAGTGGTCGATGACGAGGTCCACCGGCACCAGCGGGTTGATCTTCGCCGGGTCGCCGCCGAGCATCTTCATGGCGTCGCGCATGGCGGCGAGGTCCACCACCGCCGGCACGCCGGTGAAATCCTGCATCAGCACGCGCGCCGGACGGAAGGCGATCTCATGCTGGGACGTCTTGGTCTTCGCCCATTCGGCGATCGCCTTGATGTCGTCCTTGCGGACCGAACGGTCGTCCTCGCTGCGCAGAAGGTTTTCCAGCAGCACCTTCATGGAGAAGGGCAGGCGGGCAACGCTTTTCAGGCCGCCTTTTTCCGCCGCCGGCAGGCTGTAGTAAGCATAGGTCTTGTTGCCGACGGTGAGGCTCTTGCAACTTTTGAAACTATCGAGCGAGGTCATGACGATTGCGTCCGTTCACCGGCCCGGGGCCGAGGGGTGGTGAAAAAGTATTATTTTACCCAAATAGCTTCGGGGAACCGAGAGCCTGTTCGGGAAAAACCGCTCCTGCCGAAGGTGGCAGGCTACGTTGCGGCGCTTATAGGGTCTTTTCTGCGGCAGGGCCAGTTGAAACGACGGTTCCCATAGTAACCTCAAGGCGATGACAGCCATTTTATTCACTCTCCAGATATCTGCCGGTATTCGGGCATGGCGGCCATGCGACTGGCGCGGGAGCGCAGGGTAGGATGCCCGGCATGATTCTGCGCGCAAGCGGGCTTGTCTGCCATCGGGGCGGCCGGCTGGTGCTGGACGGGGTGAGCCTTGACGTCGCCGGTGGCGGCGCGGTGGCCGTGACCGGCCGCAACGGGGCCGGAAAATCCACCCTGCTGCGGGTCATCGCGGGGCTGATCCGGCCGGACGCCGGCGCGGCTGTGCTGGAGCCGTCCGATCCGGATCGGAGCGTGGCGGAACAGGCCCATTACCTCGGGCATCGCGACCCGCTGAAGCCGGCCCTGACGGTACGCGAAAACCTCGACTTCTGGCGGGCCTTTCTCGGGCGCGGGCGCGAAGACGGGAGCAGCGAGGCTGCCCTCGAACGGGTCGGCCTCGGGGACCTCGCGGGGCTTCCGGCCGGGTATCTCTCCGCCGGGCAGCGCCGCCGGCTCTCCCTCGCGCGGCTGCTGGCGGTCCGCCGGCCGGTCTGGCTGCTGGACGAGCCCGCCTCGGCGCTGGACGCGGCCGGGCAGGAGATGCTGCGCCGGGTCATGACAGCGCATCTGGAAGGTGGCGGGCTGATCCTCGCCGCCACCCATGGGCCACTGGGCATTCCGGCCGGTGAGTTTCATCTGGGCGCGCCGGCGGGCGGGCCATGAGCGGGAGAGCCAAAAGCGGGTTTGCGGCGCTGCTTGTGCGGGATTTGCGGCTGGCCGCGCGGGTCGGCGGCGGCGCGCTCACCGGCGTGCTGTTTTTCCTCATCGTCGTCACGCTGATTCCCTTCGCGCTGGGGCCGGACATGGTGCTGCTCGCGCGGATCGGCCCGGCCATCCTGTGGCTCGGGGCGCTGCTGGCGAGCCTGCTGGCGCTCGACCGGCTGGTGGCGTCCGACGCCGAGGACGGCTCCCTCGACCTCATCCGGATGGGCTCCGCGCCGCTGGAGCTGGCGCTGGCCGCCAAGGCGGCGGCCCACTGGCTGGCGACCGGCCTGCCGCTGGTCGCGGTCGCGCCGCTGCTCGGCCTGCTGCTCAATCTCGACGGGCGCGCCGCCGGGGCGGTCGCCTTGACGCTGCTGGCCGGCACGCCGGCGCTTACCTGCATCGGGCTGATCGGCGCGGCCCTCGCGGTCGCCCTGCGCCGGGGCGGGCTGCTGACGGCGGTGCTGGTTCTGCCGCTCACCGTGCCGGTGCTGATCTTCGGGGTCTCCGCCGCCAATGCCGCCATTGGCGGGACGGTGCCGTTCGGCGCGCCCTTCGCCATTCTCTGTGCGCTCAGCCTCGTCGCCATCGTCACCGGCCCGGTGGCGGCGGCTGCGGCCTTGCGCCACGGCGACGACTGAGCGCCGGAAAGACAGATGTTCACGCGATGGCGCATGGCGCGCGCTTGGACGGACGGTGCGGGCCGCGTTACATACGTCCGTGCCGCCGCCGTCCGGGGTTGCGCAAAACCCGCTCAAGATCCGCAATCATGGCCCTGATCGATCTCGCAAACCCCACTCGCTTCCTGGCGCTGTCCGGCCGCCTGCTGCCGTGGCTCGCCGGCCTGACGGCGCTGCTGCTGGCGGCGGGCCTCGCCATGGCCTTCACCGCGCCGGACGACTACCAGCAGGGCGCGACGGTCAAGATCATGTTCATCCATGTGCCGTTCGCCTGGCTCGCCATGTTCGTCTGGGGCGTGATGAGCCTGTCGGCGCTGGGCACGCTGGTCTGGCGTCACCCGCTGGCGGATGTCGCCGCGCGCGCCGCCGCCCCGCTGGGGGCCGCCTTCACGCTGCTGTGCCTCGTCACCGGCTCGCTCTGGGGCCGGCCGATGTGGGGCGCCTACTGGGTGTGGGACGCGCGGCTGACCTCCGTGCTGGTGCTGTTCATCATGTATTGCGGCGTCATTGCGCTGTGGCGCGCCATCGACGATCCCTCCCGCGCGGCCCGCGTGGCGGCCGTGATCACGCTGGTCGGCGCGATCAACCTGCCGATCATCAAATTCTCGGTGGACTGGTGGAATACGCTGCATCAGCCGGCGTCCGTGGTCCGCGTCGGCGGCCCGGCCGTCGATCCCAGCTTATTGTGGCCGCTGCTGGTGATGGCGGTGGCGCTGACGCTGCTGTTCGTGACGCTGCACCTTGCCGCCATGCGCAACGAGATCCTGCGGCGGCGGCTGCGGACGCTGTCGCTGATGCGCGCCGATGCGGTGGCGGCATGATGGCTGTCATGACGGCGTGGCTCGGGCCTCACGCGGCTTTCATCGTGGCCGCCTACGTCGTGTCCGTGCTGGTGCTCGGCGCGCTGATCGGCTGGATCGTGCTGGACAGACGCCAGCTTGACCGCAAGCTGGCCGAGCTTGAGGCCCGCGGCATCCGCCGGCGCTCGGACCGTCCGCCCAGTGGGGCCGGGGGCGCGCCATGACGTCCCCTCAAACGCCTGACGTTGCGCCGAAAGCCGCGCCGCTGCGCCGCCGCGCGGCGCTGGTGGTGCCGCTGCTGGCCTTTCTCGGACTGGCGGGGCTGTTCCTGTTCATGCTGATGACCGGCGATCCGTCCCGGCTGCCGTCCGCGCTGATCGGCAAGCCGGCGCCGGGGACCGTCCTGCCGCCGGTGCCGGGCCTGACCCGCGACGGTGCGCCGGTGCCGGGCCTGACGCCGGAGGATTTCAAGGGGCAGGTCACGGTGGTGAATGTCTGGGCGTCGTGGTGCGTGCCCTGCCACGACGAAGCGCCGCTGCTGATGGCGATGGAGAAGGACGGCCGCTACCGCCTTGCCGGCATCAACTACAAGGACGCCGCCGATAACGCCCGCCGTTTCCTCGGCCGTTACGGCAACCCCTTCGCCATGATCGGCGTCGATGCCAGCGGCCGCGCCGCCATCGACTGGGGCGTTTATGGCGTGCCGGAGACCTTCGTGATCGGCCGCGACGGGCGCATCGCCTTCAAGCTGGTCGGCCCCATCACCGAGCAGAATCTCGTCACGACGCTGAAGCCGGCCATCGAGAAGGTGCTTGCCGCCGCTCCCTGAAACCTCCCAAATAAATTTGTATCGTTCAGCGACCATTCATCGCCGCGACATCCCGCCGCCATGAATGGCGTGCCGACTGGCGAGGTTCAACGACGTCCGTGGAGGACATTCCCATGAGCCTTACTCGTCATATTCCGCTTGCTCTCGTCACCGCCCTGAGCCTGCTCGCCGCACCTGCCTTCGCGCAGGCGCCTGCGCCTTCCGCTGCCCCGAAGTCGTCTCCGACGATGCCGGCGGAAAAGATCGCTCCCGCGCCGAAAGCCACGCCCGCCGCGAAGCCGGCCCTGCTCGACATCAACTCGGCGAGCAAGGCCGAGCTGTCGAACCTCAAGGGCATCGGCGATGTGCGGTCCGATGCGATCATCAAGGGCCGGCCCTACAAGGGGAAGGATGACCTCGTGAACAAGAAGATCATCCCGCAGAATGTCTATGACGGGATCAAGGACCAGATCATCGCGCACCAGAAGCACTGATTCTCGAAGGCGACGCCGGCCGCAGGTGTTCTAGTCCCTGCGGCTGGCGTCGTGCCGGTTCATCAGCGGCATCTGCAACGCGGCGAACACGAATGTCAGCGGCATCATGCCGAACAGCTTGAAGCTGACCCAGGCATCGGTGCTGACGTTGCGCCATACGATCTCGTTCAGCACCGCCGATGCGAGGAAGAACAGCGCCCAGCGGATGGTGAGCTTGCGCCAGCCTTCCGGCGTCAGGTTGAACATCTGGTCGAAGACCACGGCGATCAGCGGTTTGCCGAAGGCAAGACCCCCGATCAGCACCGCGCCGAACAGGCCGTAGATGATCGTCGGCTTGACCTTGATGAAGGTCTCGTCCTGAAGCAGCAGCGTCAGCCCGCCGAACACCACGACGACGGCGGCGGACACCACCGGCATCATCGGCAGTTTGCGCGTCAGCGCATAGGACACCGCCAGCGCGGCGATCACCGCGACCATGAAGGCCCCGGTGGCGGCATAGATGCCGAAGCGGCCGTTGGCCACGAAGAACAGCACCAGCGGGCCGATCTCCAGCGCGATCTTGAGCCAGGGATTGATCGGCGGATGGGCAGCCGAAGGCCCGGATGCAGTCATGGAGTCATTCCTGTCGTTCGTTGAATCAGGACGCATAGGCGTCCTCGAAGCCGGCGATGGCGCGGGCGAAATCCTGCGCCGAGAACGGAGCGAGATCGTCCACGCCCTCGCCGACGCCGATGAAATGCACCGGCAGTTTATGTTTGGCCGCGATGGCGACGAGGATGCCGCCGCGCGCGGTGCCGTCCAGCTTGGTCATGACGAGGCCGGTGACGCCGGCGGTCTGGCGGAAGGCTTCGACCTGCGTCAGGGCGTTCTGGCCGACAGTCGCGTCCAGCACCAGCAGCACTGCATGGGGCGCAGCGCTATCGACCTTGCGCATCACCCGCACGATCTTGTCCAGCTCGCTCATCAGCTCTGTCTTGTTCTGCAAGCGGCCGGCGGTGTCGATCAGCAGCACGTCGATGCCTTGCGCCTTCGCGGCGGTGACGGCCTCGAAGGCGAGGCTGGCGGCGTCCGCGCCGGGCGTGCTGGCGATCACCGGCGCGCCGGTGCGCTCGCCCCAGATCTTGAGCTGGTCGATGGCGGCGGCGCGGAAGGTGTCGCCGGCCGCGATCATCACCTTGCGGCCCTCGGTGCGATAGCGCGCCGCGAGCTTGCCGATGGTGGTGGTCTTGCCCGAGCCGTTGACGCCGACGACGAGGACGACGAAGGGCGACGCGGCGGCAGTCACGTCCAGCGGCCGGGCCACCGGGGCCATCACCTTCTCGACCTCGGCGGCGACGACCTCCTTGACCTCGTCGGCGGAGATTTCCTTGTCGTAGCGGCCCTCGCCGACGGCGGCGGTGATGCGGGCGGCGACATCGACGCCGAGGTCGGCGCGGATCAGCACTTCCTCGATCTCGTCCAGCATGGCGCCGTCGAGCTTGCGCTTGGTCACGAGGCTGGCGATGGCCGTGCCGATGGAGGCGGAGGTGCGCTTCAGCCCGCTGCTCAGGCGCTGCCACCAGCTTTTCTTCTCGTCGCTCATCCGCGGACCCGGCCTTTATGCGCAACGCGGCTTGACCGCGCTGGGGAATTCCCCCTCGGTGGAGGGGAGACGGCCCCTTTCCAAAGGAGATGGGGTCCGGGGTCAAGTGCGGCGAGAGACGGCGTGACAACGAACAGCAGCGGAACACCGGCCCTGAGCGACGCGGACATGCTGGCGCGCCTGCTCCACCGTGACGGCCTGATGCTGGTGATCGACAAGCCGGCCGGCATCGCCGTGCATCGCGGGCCGAAAGGCGGCGACAATCTGGAGGCGCATTTCGATGCCCTGCGCTTCGGTCTGCCGCGCGCGCCGGCGCTGGCGCACCGGCTGGACCGGGAAACGTCCGGCTGTCTCGTGCTCGGCCGCCACCGCAAGGCGCTGGCGGAACTCGGCCGGCTGTTCAAGAACGGCCGCATCGCCAAGACCTACTGGGCGCTGGTGGAGGGCGGTCCGACCGAGCCGGAAGGCCGCATCGACCTGCCGCTCGGCCGGCTGGACGCCACGCGCGGCTGGTGGATGAAGGTCGATCCCGAAGGATTGCCCTCCGTCACCACATGGCGGGTGCTGGGGCGCTCCGGCGGGGAGGGCGCGCCTTTTCGAACCTGGCTGGCGCTGGAGCCGCTGACCGGGCGGACGCATCAGTTGCGGGTCCATTGCGCCGCCATGGGCTGGCCGATCGTCGGCGACGCGATCTATGGCGGCGCGGTGCGCGACGGCGGCACGCCGCTGCATCTCCACGCCCGCGAGGTCGTGATCCCGCTGCCGAAAAACAAGCCGCCGGTGCGCGTCACCGCGCCGGTGCCGCCGCATATGCGGGAGGCGCTGGCGCAATGCGGCTGGACAAATACCGACTTAAGCGGCGATCAGCCGGCGGCCGTCATGGCCGGCGATGACGACGTCGCGGAAGGTGCCGGCCTCCACGGGACCTGACAGCTTCACCGGCGTGAAATGCGCCGTGCGGCCGATGCCGTTCAGCTCCGTCAGCACCTGCCGCGCCGCGCCGACCTCGCCGTCGAGATGCCGCCGCAGGGCCGCCTCGCCGGCCTGCCGCAGGCGCTTGGCGCGCTCCTTCACGAGCGGTGGCGCGACCTGCGGCATCCGCGCGGCGGGCGTGCCGGGCCGCGGCGAATACGGAAACACATGCAGATGCGTCAGGCCGCAATCCTCCACCAGCGCGAGCGAGCGCGCGAACATCGCCTCGGTCTCGGTCGGGAAGCCGGCAATGATATCCGCGCCGAACACGATGTCCGGCCGCAGCCGGCGCATCCGCGCGCAGAAGGCGATCGCATCATCCCGCGAGTGCCGGCGCTTCATGCGCTTGAGGATCATGTCGTCACCGGCCTGCAACGACAGATGCAGATGCGGCATCACCCGGTTGTCGCTGGCGATGGCGTCGATCAGCTCGTCGTCCACCTCGACCGAATCGATGGAGGAGAGCCGCAGCCGCGCCAGCTCCGGCACATGCCGAAGCACCTGCTTCACCAGCCGGCCAAGCGGCGGCGTGCCGGGCAGCGTCTGGCCGTAGCTGGTGAGATCGACGCCGGTCAGCACGATCTCGCGGAAGCCCTGATCCACCAGACGCTGCGCCTTCGCGACGACATCGCCCATCGGCACCGAGCGTGAATTGCCGCGCCCGTAAGGGATGATGCAGAAGGTGCAGCGGTGGTCGCAGCCGTTCTGCACCTGAAGGAATGCGCGGGTATGGCCCTCGACGCTGTCCACCAGATGCGCCGCCGTCTCGCGCACCGCCATGATGTCGGCGACGACGGCTTTTTCTTCGGCCGGTGATGCCTGCGCCAGCATCGCGCCGGTGGCGCGCCACGCGGCGGCGTCCAGCTTCTCGGTGTTGCCGAGCACGCGGGCGACTTCGGGCATCGCCGCGAACATGGCCGGATCGGTCTGCGCCGCGCAGCCGGTGACGATGACGGCAGCATCCGGCCGCTCGCGCTTGAGCCGGCGGATGGTCTGGCGCGCCTGCCGGGTCGCTTCCGCCGTGACGGCGCAGGTGTTGACGACGACAGCATCAGACAGGCCGGCGGCTTGGGCCTCGCGGCGGATCACTTCCGACTCGACGATGTTCAGCCGGCAGCCGAAGGTGACGACCTCGACGCTGGGTTCAACAGGCCCGCTCACGGCGTAGCGAACAGTTCGGGCGCGAACACGCCCTCGAATTCGTAAGCCACCGGCCCGGTCATCAGCACATGGTCGTCGCGCTCGCGCCATTCGATGTGAAGATCGCCGCCGGGCAGCGTCACGGTGACGGCGCGCGCCGTGCGCTTCAGCCGCGCGGCGCAGACCGCGACCGCGCAGGCGGCCGTGCCGCAAGCCTGCGTCAGGCCGGCGCCGCGCTCCCACACGCGGGCGACGATGTGCTCGCGGGAGACGATCCGCGCCAGCGAGATGTTGGCGCGTTCGGGAAAGATCGGGTGGTTCTCCAGCAGCGGGCCGAATTTGGCGAGGTCGAATGCCATCGGATCCTCGTCCACCCAGAACACCGCATGGGGATTGCCCATATTCACGACCGCCGGCGAATGCAGAACCGGCGCGTCGATCGGGCCGATCTGCAATTCGATGGCGCGGGTGTCGCGGAATTCCTCCGCCAGCGGAATTTCGTTCCATGCAAAGCGCGGAAGCCCCATGTCCACCGTGATGAGGCCGGGCGTGTCCGCCTTCCAGGCGTTGATGAGGCCGGCGCGGGTCTCGAAGCTGAGGGAGGATTGCCCGGTTTCCGCGAACATCCGGTCCGCGACGCAGCGCATGCCGTTGCCGCAGGCGCCGGCCTCGGAGCCGTCGTTGTTGTAGATGCGCACGAAGGCGGCGGTGCCGGCGGCGCGCGGGGCGTGCAGCACCATGAGCTGGTCGTAGGGCGCGCCGGCCGGCTGCGCCACGGCGCGGGCGGCGGCG
>Ga0182745_1005062_pt1 | contig 10846 bp, 8 predicted proteins | sample eDN3rd30CKraftBY_FD_128523 | JGI IMG/M metagenome (GOLD analysis project Ga0182745, IMG submission 128523) | Enriched backyard soil microbial communities from Emeryville, California, USA - eDNA 3rd pass 30_C Kraft BY (version 2) (version 2) | ecosystem: Environmental > Terrestrial > Soil >... | reverse complement strand
TGATGAATCAATGTTGTTGTTGGTTTTCAGAGCCGAAGTGTGATTTGAGGCAGCTATTTGGGAATGACAATAGATGTTCATTTCACGTTCAGCCTGAAACAATCGCCCCGTTTTACGGGGCAAGCCAAAGCCTGTAGACATCAGTCGAAAAGCGTAGCGCCCGCTGTGGAGGGGAATTTCAGGGAAGAGTGCAGCGCCCAGATGTTCACCTGTTGTCAGTTGTTCAGACATTGGAGTTTTGGACTTCCAGGTTCTGAGTGCTGGCAGCGGGGGATGGGGTGTACACGGACACGGAGCAATGGGCGGAAATTCGACAAAAAGTTCTGACGGGTCAGATGAGCAAGCGGGCCGCTTGTCGGCATTACGGCATTCACTGGGAGACCTTGGAAAGATGCTCTCTCACAGTGAACCACCGGGGTATCGACGCAGCCCGTCACGCACGTCAAACCTGGACCGGTTTCTTCCTGTCATTGCGCAGATAGGTGGTGGCTCCTGTCCGGTGTTCTTCCGTTAACTGGTAGATATTGTCGTATCCGTAGGTTGTGATCCCTCCGTTGGCGTCGATAATCTGTGTCTGTTTTCCGGCGGCGTTGTAGGAATAGTCGTACGACGAAATCGTCGTGCTGTCGGATTTGAGATTGGCGATGCGAGTCAGGTCTGTTCAGGGCATCATACACCGTAGTGGTGCGGATGTCATTGTTTTCTGGCAGCATCCGGTTGCCAAAATGTTGTAAGCGAATGTTTTCCACGTTCCGTCAATTTCGGTAGGTCATGCGCCATATGACGATGCAGCCAATGCCTGCCCTACCTTGCTGCTGATCTATCATTATTGTATCGACCATATCACGACACTTTGAAATGTAATATAGTATCTACAAGATACATTATAATAACTTCTTCGTCACCTACCAAAGTGATGAAACCTGCTGGAAGAGACAAGGCTCCGGTAATCCAAAGATCTGCTCCGACTGCAGGGAAGTCGTTCTCTGAGCTGATCCTTATTTCTGCCTGAGCACTAGAAGTATAATGTCTAAACAGCATCTTTCTATAAGTGACAACTCTTGTCAGTTTAGATACAATATTATCTCCAAGTTTTTTAACTGAATAATCATTCCCTGGAGAAATAGATTCATTCAATAATTTAGTCGATTCCTCTAATTCTGAATACGAAATCACTTGGTGTGTCAAATCCTCCTCCGAGATCATATAAAACGAGTTAGTTGACATTAATTCTTCAAAAAATATCATGTAGTCGGTTATAGATTTTTTGTCGGTGTAAAAGAACGAAATAGTTCTCTTCATTGTGCGTTACTCTTTGTGTTTCGAAGTGAAATTTATGTTCAATATTTTTTTATCCACCAGCAAAGCATCCACAGATATTCGCATATGTCCCTGCCCATGAACACTTCCTAGTTCCCGATTGCCCACACGGTTTTCCCCAATCGCAATCGGCAAACGAACACTGGTCAGTACGTTTACTGCTGCAAGCATAGAGAGCAATTCCGGCGACAGCGTACAGAAACCATTTGGGTGGAGCTAGATCAGACGGATCTGGGGTGCATATTTCAGCTCCGATAACAGCACAAGCGCCGCTTACTATTGTACCTTTAGAGACACTTTTTCCACCATTGGGACAGGGCACTATTATCCATGGGACTTGGATTGGAATATAGCAGAACTTTCCACTCCAATATATCTTGTTTCCCTTCGAGTCGTCTCCAACGTAACGGTCTGTTCCTGTCGGGTCAACTTGATTTGGCACGAAGTATGCAGTATAGAGATTCGGTCCGTCCACAAACAACAATGGATCAGCACTGGTCCAGCGTCCGATTGATGCTTGGTAGTCGCGTCCCCTCACATAGTACAGCCCAGAGGTTTTGTCCTTGTAGTACCCCCAAGCTCCGATCCATTCAAATGGGTTCTCCATCGTGCCGGTCCGATTCAGGATAATACCCCAGGCATCGTATTCATAGGTGTCGATGACATCCTCGTTATTATCCGTCAACTGCATCGTGCTACCGAGGGTGTCCTGCTGGTAGTAGCTGGGAACCCACAAAGAGCCATCGAACCGGTACTGGCTGGCCACATAGCCATAGGTCGTTGGCTCTTGAGTGTAAACGGCCACCGTGATATTCGACTCGTTGGTCTCCAGTAGATAGGCTTGATCATCATAGATGAAGTGTCTGGTTCCCTCTTCGTCTTACTTTTTCACCCTCAGGCTGTCGGGATCATAAATGCTGGTTTGCGTCCCCTTCTCTGGAGTGGCGATCACAACAGGATCGTTCTCGTAGCTCCAGATTGCCGTTGTTCTGGCGCCGTATTTATTTAATTAAAGACAATATAATGACAATAATTACTGGCAGTAATAACGCAGAAATAAGAAGTCCTGATACTGAAATCATCATTCTCTTTTTATTCTTTTCTTTTTTTGACACCCAAAGCGACATCTGTGATTGCTCCTTGTCTTTTCGATAAAAGGTGATATGGAAATGTCAAATTTAAATTAAATTAAGTTATTGCATTAAATATAGTGCAATTGCTTTGAAGTGTATAAAATCGAATGTATTGATTTTCTGGTTTGTCATATTACAAATGGAGGATATCTCGGACCTATCCCTCGAGAGATTGCTGCAGCAAATTCCTCACAAGTAAAAACCTGCTTCTACTTGATTGGGTGGATCACAATCACCACCACACAGGTAGTATCGGCTGCAAATTACATTGACACCGCTATATATGACTAAGTCATATCCACTTGGGTCCATCTTGTTCGGAACAAAATATGCCACATAAAGATTGGGTCCGTCCACAAATAGCAGCGGGTCGGCGCTAGTCCAACGTCCAATTTCTACTTGATAGTCACGACCTCGCACGTAGTATATTCCAGTGGTCTTATCCTTGTAATACCCCCATGCACCAATCCATTCGAAGGGGTTTTCTGTTGTTCCGGTGCGAACTATCGCAATACCCCAGACGTCGTATTCATACGTGTCAGTCACCTCTTCGTTGACATCGGTCAACTGCATCGTACTGCCGAGGGCATCTTGGTGGTAAATGTCGAAGTTGTTCTTTCCCCGTTGATGTCTTTCACAACACGATTATGCACGGCATCATACTCGTACTGGTGGTCATAACTGCTTCTGCTGCTTGTGGCGGACATCTGTCCCCAACCGGAGGCGGAAAGGTTGCCCCAATCATTTACAGAAAGTACAGCCCAAGAGAGGAGGGACTCGCGTTGCTCTTGAGTGAGTTGGTAGATGTTATCATACGAGTACGCTGTGATGTTACTGTTCTGCCACTCGGGGCCAAGCCACCGGTTCCAATGTTATTAGACTGCCAAAGATCACATTCAACGAAGCTGGGTTTCGCTTTCGCCCTATCCAGCTTGCCCCCTCTTGCTGGACATTCCACCCTGCCCCGATTATTGATCGCGTTGGCCATCTTGAGTGCCGTCCGGTGGAAAGATGTTGTAGTATGCAGCCCAAGCTAAGGGTATAATAGGAAGTCCCAAGAAAAGCAATATCGCGACCTCACTGGACAGGCCAATGTGACGATACAAACTACTCCCAACAACCCCAGACATAAACATGAGTGGAAGTGTTATTATGAATATCCAGTCCCTCAATTTCTGTGTGTTTTTCATATATATATTGTTGTATAAAATTTACTAATCAAAGAGCTTGCAAGCCCCGTTTATATCGTGTCCTGTTAGTTGAAACAACGCTGGGCTAACGGCGTTCACCATTTTTCGGACTGATTCGTTTTCACTTTTTGCATCCATTCGAGATCCGATCCAGCAACCGATCACCGAGTTAAAGATTGCAGACGCAATCCCACAAGTAAGTGACGCGTTGCCACCGCCACGACAAACAGAGTTACACAATGAGTTTTTTAATGTGCTAGATGCAACAGCTTGTCCAGCGCTGTAGGCACATGAAGCTAGTCGCGGATTAGCAGCCTGGGCTAGCGCTCCAGAAATCGCGCCTCCGATGGCGCCAAAGAGACAACTCACGCCTGCCTTGCAACAACCTCTGCAAAGGCTGTCTCCGGAGAACCAGCTCATGACAGCACTGTACCCCGCCGCCTGAAGGCAACCAGCAAAAGCGGCACCACCTATAATTGGAGCCGTCCCACTCGGGTCAACCGCGTTTGGAACGAAGTACATGACATACAAGTTCGGCCCATCCACGAACAGCAATGGATCAGCACTAGTCCAACGTCCGATTGGTGCTCGATAGTCACGTGCCCTTACGTAGTACAATCCAGTTTTTTCATCTTTGTAGTATCCCCAGGCGCCGATCCACTGAAACGGATTTTCGGTGATCCCGGTTCGGTCTAGAACCATCCCCCAGGCATCGTATTCGTACGTGTCGGTAACGTCTTCGTTCTCATCGGTTAGCTGCATGGTGCTGCCGAGGGCGTCCTGCTGGTAATAGCTGGGAACCCAGAGAGAACCATCGAACTGGTACTGACTAGCGATGTAACCGTACTCGGTCGGTTCTTGGGTGTAGACGACAACTGTGATGTTTGATTCGTTCGTCTCCAGCAGGTAGGCTTGATCGTCATAGATGAAGTGGCTTATTTCATCTTCATCTTGTTTTTTTATCCTCAGGCTATCTGGATCATAGACGCTTGTTTGCGTTCCCTTCTCTGGAGTAGCGACCACTATAGAGTCGTTCTCGTAGCTCCATATTGTCGTCGTTCTTGCGCCGTCAGGTTTCAGTACAAGGATTTCATTACCGTTTGCATCGAACGTAAACGTTGTGCGGCTGGAATCGATCTGTTCATAGACCAGTTGATTGGCCGCGTCGAACGTTGATGTCGTTCTCACTCCATCAATGTCTTTTACGTTCCGGTTGTGTACAGCGTCATACTGGTACTGGTGGTCGTAATTACTTCCGCTACTTGTGGTGGATATTTGTCCCCATCCGTCTGTGGACAGGTCACTCCAGTCGTTCACCGAAAGTGCAGCCAAGGAGGGAGAAGTGCTGTGTTGTTCACGAGTTAACTGGTAGATATTGTCGTATCCGTAGGTTGTGATCCCTCCGTTGGCCTCGATAATCTGTGTCCGCTTTCCGGCGGCGTTGTAGGAATAGTCGTACGACGAAATCGTCGTACTGTCGGATTTGAGATTCGCCAGTCTTGTGAGGTTGTTGGCCGCATTGTAGGTGATCGAGGCTCTGGTGCCGTTGGCCAACTCCTTCAGCGTTCTCCGGCCCAATGCATCATAGGAGAACGATGTTCGCTCATTCTGGGGATTACGGATCAGCGTCAGTTGCTGGTTCGCGTCGTGGCTGTAGGTAAACCGCCCACCGTCGGGGTCGATCATCTGGGAACGATTACCGACCGGATCGTAGGCATAGCTGATGGTCTTTTTCGCTGAATCCATGTCACTGGTGACCGAGAGAGGTCTGTTCAGGGCATCATACACCGTGGTGGTGCGGATGTCACTGTTTTCTGACAGAGTGCGGTTGCCGGTAACGTCATAAGAGAATGTGGTTCTGGTTCCGTCGGGATATTGGCGGATCAAAACCTGATTCAGGCCATTGTAGGTGTAGGAGGTGCGGGCTCCCTTCGCGTCGATTCTCGTCGTCTTTTGTCCAGCCGCATCATAGAGGCTCGTCGTCCTTCGACCCAGTGGGTCAATTCTCTGCGTCTCTCGACCGACCGCATCATAGGTGTAGCTGTACCGGTTGTTCAGGGCATTTACCATGGCGACCTCCTGACCAGCGGCGTTGTAGAGGCTCGTGGTTCTGTCGCCCAAGGCGTTCACAGTGGCGATCTTCTGCTGGTTGGCGTCGTAAACCGTGGTTGTCCTGTGGTTCAGTGCGTCGATCTCGGCAATCACGTTATTGTTGGCGTTATAAATCGTGGTTGTGCGGTGACCTAAAGGATCAATCGTGGCGATCTGGCGGTTGCCGATGTCGTAGAGATTTGTCGTTCGATAGCCAAGCGGATTGATCGTTGCGACGACATTGTCCACACCATTATAGATGGTGGTTACTCTGGCGAGCAGCGGGTTGATCTGGACGATGGGGCGGGCGTTGGGGTCGTACAGGGTGGTATTAATCTGCACGAGGGGATTGGTGGTGCGGATGCGGTCGCCTCGCAGGTTATAGCTGAAACTGGTCCGTTGCCCGAACGGGTCGATGTCAGCAGTCAGGCGATTCGCGTCATACAGGCTGGTGGTGCGATATCCGGCGGGATTGATGGTGGTAATGCGGCGCCCGACGGTGTCGTAGAGGAAACTGGTACGTGCTCCGGTGGGAGCGACGTCGGCCAGGACGCGGTTCATCTCGTCGTAGATCACCGTCGTGCGACGGTTCAGCGGGTCTTGCGTCACCGTTCGCTGACCGTTGGCGTAGCTGTAACTGGTGCGACTCCCCAACGGGTCAATCGTGGCAATCACCTGCGACAGCGAGTTGTAGACGGAGGTAGTTCGCTGACCGAGGGGGTTGATGGTCGCAATCGTCTGACCGGCCCCATTGTAAACATAACTTGTACGTGCTCCCAGCGGGTTGATCTCGGCGATGAGGGCGGCGTTGCCGTCCCGGACGAGAGTGGTCCGTTCCCCCAGCGGATTAACAGTGGCGACATGTTGATTGCCGTCGTAGACATAAGTGGTCCGCCCGAACGAGGTTTGTTCGGTCTCCATACGGCGGATGTTCTGGTCGAATTCCTTGTAGGTATAGGTGGTTCGCCCACCAACCGGAGGGATGGTCACAGTCAGCAGCTGCCGGTCATAAATATAGGTGTAACGATTTCCGAGCGGTTTGATCTCTCCCACTTTGTTCCGCATGCCGTCGTAGAGGAGCGTGGTGACATTCCCCAGGGGATCGGTGACCACGGTCGTTGAACCGCTGGCATAATTATAAGTGGTGATGCCGCCGTCAGGTGCCTGTACGCGGTTGCAACGACCATCATTGTCCCAGCCGTAAGTGGTGCGCAGGCCGTCGGGAGCGATGACCGTTTTAAGTTGGTTGTCGTTGTCGTAAAGATATTCGGTCTGGCACAGTTCGGGGGTTGTAAAGGACTCCAGCAGGCCATCGACGCTATAAGCGTAGTTTGTTGTTCTTCCAAATGGGTCTTTAATGGAGCTTAAATGACCGTTGCCGTCATAGGCAAATGTCGTACGGCGAAGAAAGGGGTCGATAATGTGTACCGGTCCAGCATCACGAACGATTGTCCAGATTCCAGGTTGGGGAGTGGTTTTGCGGATCCGGAAAATCTGGCCGGTTGCGAGGAAGTCATGCTGTGTGCCGTCTTCTTCGGTTTCGGTGTAGGTGTTGTCGTCATTTCTGACGAGAGTGGCAGTGTTGCTGCCGACGGAGTGGTAAATGTAGACAGGCGTGGCGGAAAGATTCGTTCCTTGATGAGCAAGCCGCGTTGCTAACGGAGCAGAGATCGACTCTGGGCAATAATAGCGACGAATACTACAATCGCATTTATGGACATCCATGGAATTGCCACCAGAGGCAATCTGCTCATCGATGATGTTGGAAGAGCAGGTCTGTCCACCGCCGGAAGAGTTGCTGGCTCCCGTGTTTGTTCCGCCAACACCTGTTCCGGGAGCGGGAGAGGATGTGCAGACTGCGCCAAAGGCATTCGGGCTGGAACTTCCATTCGATCCACAGCTCCCTTCTGAGCACGGATAGCAGTCGATCGAGAACGATTGTTGAGTTTCGGGACCTGGTGTATTGGAAGGCGGATTAGCACCAGGAGTGTTCGTGGCAAAGCAGCCGGTCAGGAGTGTTTCAAAGTTGTCTGGAGGTGACAACGTCGCCCGCGCAACCCATGCGGGAGAGCAATCCCAAAACCAGAATATCGTGCCTGAGGACTGCCAAAAATTAATATTGAATCTAGTAGATCCAATGAATTTCGGTAGTGTTGTGCTTCCGCGAAACAGGAGATAAGCTCCACTAGAATAGTAGAATCCGGCATTCAGATCGACAATGCATCCGACTGGCCAGATCCCGAATCTGGCATATGGAATCACAGGATCATAATCACACAATGCGAATGCACTGCCATAGCTCTTGGACCATTCACAATCATAAGCAAAGGACATTTCACTGAAGGTGATCCCGTCAAGAGCAGTACAGTTGTTACACATATTGTTAAGAATGCCGTCAAACCGGACCTGAACCGTCATGTCTCGGATTCCATAACAACAATCTTCAGGTAATACGGAGGACGCCTCCATCGCCTGCTGTGATCGATCAGACTTGAGGGCCTTGAGTCCGGCGTCCGGCAGTTGAAGGGGATTTTGGGGAATGCTACCATTAATACTTTGAAGTAGAAGTTCCTGCGACATCGTCTTGATGTCCGAGAGAGGCGCGGTCCATTGAAGAAAGCCAGAGGTTCCTTTAAGGGTCAATGTGATGAGCAGAGGTCTCTCCTGAAATGAGAGACTGGCAATCACCTCGAAATACCCGCAAAGAGGTTCGAACGAAACAGACCAAGCCGCCACATCATGATTCACTATCGCTAAATCCAGCACATATTCCCCCGCAAGAAGCTTGCTGTCCGGGCAATCAGGCAGTTCAAACTCCGGCAAAGTGACCAGCAGTTGTTGCGGTAATTGTGGCTGCCCGGGTGGGGAGGAAAGTTGAGTGCTCATCGATTCACCTTTTCAGTAGGGGAAGGAGATTGTCGAAATAATCCCTGGAGTTGAGTTTTACCTGGAGTTTTTAGCAGGCGACGACCACTTCTTAAGGGGACAACTGAATGCTCTCCCACGAGCTTTTAATGTCAGTCCACATCCGCATTGCATGCAGCGGGTTCCCTGACGTTTTTCACACGTATCGCAGATGGCCAGTCGGGCGGCATATTCTTCGGCGGTCACCGTTTTAAATCCGTTGGCGGTGAACGCGGCCAGTGCCTGGGTGAGGTTCCAGCCCTGTTGAATCAACGAGGGAGGACGATGAGGAACATGTCCACTATTCCTTTGTGTGTTCTGGGGAGCGCATTGAACCATTTCACTCCGGTCGCGCGGTTGCAGGCATGGTTTCAATCGCATGCTGCACCGCTGGCAGATCGGAGCGGTGACGAGACCATTCGCGACCCGCACCTGAGTGTGGCGGCAGAAATAAAGATGGGGAGTTTCCGTCTCCTCACGGTAATTGCAGGAGAGAAGCGTTTCGTCGGTAGTCGATGTCGTATTGCTCATGCCTGTTCTCCGTCAGGGGAAACAGAACCGGAGAGAGCTTGCTGTAAAGCCCGAACTGCAATCTCCGCACAATGCTGCTTGTCCGGCGGGATTCCACTGGCCAGTTCCGCCAATTGCTGGATTGAGAACTCCGTGCATTCCTGGAAACGTCGTCCTGGTAACCATTGCGTCAGCAACGACCCACAGGCGATCGTCACTCCACAGGCATTGCATTCGAATCTGGCAGTTTCGATGTGCTGGCCTGCGACACGCAGATGCAACACGAAGAATGGTCCGCGTCCCGGAGTTCCCACGACTCCGACATGCGTCGCCATTGGGAGTATTCCTCGATTGTAAGGCTCCTGGAAATGCTCCATGAGCACTTCGGAAAATCGTGGCATCACGTCGCCTCAATTTTGTGGTTCAGGTACTGTGACTCTCGAAGAAAATGTCTGTAAACTTCTGCGCTGAAATTGTTCCAATGCGACCCTGGCCGGTTCGTAGTCGGGATGGGTTTGCAGGATGTCATTCCAGACCTGCTGGGCGATCTCGGGTTGTCCCAGGTCTTCGTAGACGAGGGCGAGGTTGTGCCGGGTTTTGTAGTCGGTGATCCCCAGGTCCACGCTGGCGAAGTGGCGTTCGGTCTGTTCCTGCAGGATGCGGAGGTATGTCTGTTCGGCTTGCTTCAGTCGTCCGGCGGCGTGAAACAGCATGGCCTGGCGGAACAGGAGTTCCTTGTCATCGGGGAAGAGTCGCAGTCCCTGTGTACAGCAGTGCTGGGCCTCGTCTGTTTGCTGCAACTGCATCAGGGAACCAATTAATAATGCATAGGCTTTACGAAGATGGGATTCGTCTTTTCCGGAGACCTGGAGACAGCGCTGGAGATATCGGATCGCCTCGTCCTGTTGTCCGGCGTCGGCGTGGGTCATACCGAGGTTAAACAGCACGAACGGGTGATCGGGACGTTCGGTCAGGTCTCGATGCAGTAAATGAAAGTCACGTTGCAACTTCCGATGATGCCCGGCCTCGCTGTGGTCGGAGCCGGAGTGGACGACGTAAAGATCAGTCCAGGCCACGTCTCCTCCGGCCCGGCGAATGGAGGGCAAAATCTGTTCGTGGATGTGGAATTCCCATTCCAGATCAGGCCGGTTGCGGATCAGTTTGACGTGGTCCACGGCGGTGACGTCCTGCGGGGTGAGGCCGGGGCAGTGGACCTGCATGAGATACCCCAAGAGATTCTCGGGATGGTCCCGGTCGGCTAATTCCCGTAGTTCCTGACCGCAGTGTTCCGGCAGCGTGTCGTCGGAGTCCATCCAGAAGATCCACTCTCCTCGGGCATGCCGGAACGATTCATTCCGCGCGAGACTAAAACTGTCCTGCCAGGGCCAGTGATGCACGGTGGCTCCCAGGGCTTCGCAGATCTCCGGGGTGCGGTCTGTGGAACCGGTGTCGACGACGATCAGTTCATCCACCCAGGGACGCAGACTCTCCAGGCAGGGACGAATCGTGTTTTCATTATCCCGCACGATCAGGCAGGCGGACAACTGGATCGGATTGGGTTGGAGCAGCAATTCGCCGTTTTCGTTGGCCTCCAGCAGGAAATGGTGGTACCCCACCCTGCGAGGCATTTTCTCTCTCTGATCCCTGACCTCTGGCCCCTGACCCCTTTCGTTCCACTTCTCCTGATAGAGCTTGTGA
>Ga0182745_1005059_pt1 | contig 10849 bp, 10 predicted proteins | sample eDN3rd30CKraftBY_FD_128523 | JGI IMG/M metagenome (GOLD analysis project Ga0182745, IMG submission 128523) | Enriched backyard soil microbial communities from Emeryville, California, USA - eDNA 3rd pass 30_C Kraft BY (version 2) (version 2) | ecosystem: Environmental > Terrestrial > Soil >... | reverse complement strand
GCTGAAGGGGTGTACTTCGTATGCCCCTCATTCATTGATTGAAATGCAGCATCTAAAATATGTTGTGGGGTATTAAAGTCAGGCTCACCAGCACCTAGACCGATAACATCCTCCCCTTGTTCCTTTAGTTCTTTTGCTTTTGCTGTAATCGCTAATGTCGTTGAAGGTGTAAGTGCTTTTACACGATTAGCTAATTCCACTACCATTTCAATTCCTCCGCTCTCCATCTATTTATAGGTTTTCAATTTTTTTTAGCCATTCACCTGTATCAAAGTGAACATAGTAATAATTTATTAAATTATTATTAGAACGGTAATAAATTTCCCAAAGTGGGATATTCTTTTCCATACCGAGACGAACAGAGATAATCTTCTTCGGGCTTTTCTCTTGTTGAAGTTTTTGAATTGCTTCTTCCTTTGTTAACCCATTCTTAGCTTTTCTTACGATAATTTCCTTACTTTTCTCAGGCATCCATACGATAATTTTGTCACCATTTTTACTTTTCCCCTCAATGACATTAATCGTTTCAATACCATTATAAATATGAAAATCTTCTACTTCCTTTAGTGAAATTTTCTCTTGAGCACGTGAGACAGCTTTTGTCTCTGCTGTTTTCACGGGATCCAATGCTGATAAATAAACTTTTATCAATAACCCACAAAAGGCTAATACTATTATTGATAGAACAATAATCCACTTTTTCATTGCTAATTCACTTCTTTATGTACGATAAATCGTAAAAATCGCTGTATTTTGATTCGCTTGATCCAGTGCAAGTCCAAACATAAGGTCTTCCTGTTTCAAGGTTCGATTAAGGGCATCAACAATTTTATACAGATCCGGACTGTGTTGGATTTTCACTGTTGATAAAACTTCTATTTTACTTTCCATCCGTTATCCTCCAATATTTTCCTGTTTATCTACATTATTTAATAAATCTTATCCATTATTATAACAGGTGGAAGCAAAAAGCGGGTCAAAGATGCTATGATTTTTTTAATTAAATTTTATTCATCTGATTCAATCGGAATGGTTATGATTTCATAATTTGAATCGGTGAATTTTATTGTTATAGTTCCATGTTTTTTCGTTGAATAAATTTCTGACCAAGTTTCGTGAAGATCAACCAGTATATCTGGATCATGCGTCTCTTCTTCTGGTGCAAAAAGGACTGAAATTTGCGGATTTAGATATTGAATTAATTTCTCAGATAAAGAGTCTGCCGGTGCACCATTAGGGATTTTAAACACATTAATATTCTCTAGATTTTTCTCCAAGAGTGTCTCTTCTGCCCTTGGCGTGAATGAAGTCATTAGGAATATTCGATGATTAAAAAAATCAAGTGTTAAATCCATACCTTCATTCGTATCATTTCCCACAAATTGAACTTCAGCAGTCATCTCAGGCAGAATTGGCCTCTTTGTACCCTGCCCCCATGAGACAACTGCAGGCTTATTTGTTGAATCTAGTTCCTTTTTGATTTTAGCAGAGAATTTAGGTGTTGAAATAATTTCTTTAATATTATATTTCGAGATTAGACGATTTAATTGTTGTTTAGAAAGTTCTGTTCCGTTATGTGTAAGGATTAATTTAGAAATCTCTTTTACATCATAAAGGAATAGCCAACCCTCTAATTCAGCAGCAGTTTCTTTCCCTCCGGTATTGATCAAGGTATTCTCGTTATTTGCGCCTTGAATCAGTGTTGCTTCCCCTTCCGACAAACCCAGAAAAGTGACTGCAACTTCATGGTCCTTAATATTTAAATTAATATTCTCAATATTTTTTAATGAAGGCTCTGATGCCTCTACCATGAGCGTTGTTTGAATAAATAATGACATGATAATTAGTAAGGTTCTCATGACACACCTCCTATATTAAGGATGTGTTTATTTACCAATTTTTATCCAGATTAAGTTGACTGATGTCTCTCAAATCATAACCACGAGTGGATAATTTCAACTAATTCATCCATCTTTCCTCGATTAATAGGAACGGGAGGTATAGATTTCAAAAAGGCCTTCCCATATTTGGTGGTTACAATTCTTTTATCAAACACCACAATGATACCTCGATCACTTTCTGTTCGAATAAGGCGCCCAAAACCTTGTTTAAAACGGAGAATTGCTTCTGGAAGGGAGTATTCTGAAAAGGAATTTCCCCCGCGTTTTTCGATTAACTGGCATTTCGCCTCTGTTAAAGGATCATCTGGCGGGCTAAATGGAAGTCTAACAATAACAAGGCAGGACAAGTCCTCTCCAGGTATATCTACACCTTCCCAGAAACTGCTTGTCCCCAACAATAACGCCTTATCATAGCGTTGAAAGTTTCGGGTTAGTCTTGTTCTGCTTCCACTAGTTATCCCTTGGGCAATCATTGCATAATCATGTAAAAAACCACTCTCTTTGATTAATTCATAGGTTTTCTTTAACATGTCATAGGCGGTAAATAGAAGCAGCATTCTCCCATTAGTTGCTTCAGCTATTGTTATGATATGCTCCGTAATTGAAATTACATAATCATCTAAAGAAACTGTATTAATTTCTGGTAAGTCCTCAGGAATTAAAAGCTGCACCTGTTGATTATATGCAAATGGAGATGGGATATTTAATTGGACCGTAGATTCAGGGTCTAGACCCATTTCCTTTATAAAATAATCAAATGATTTATTTACAGTCAACGTTGCTGAAGTAAATACTACCGCTTTTTTTAATTGAAAGAATTGTTCATTTAGCTTCCCTGCTACGGATGTTGGCTGAACCATAAAGGTAGTAACATTTTGCGGTGAGCGTATATCTATTTCAATCCATTTTACATCATTCGTTATTTTAAGAAAGGAATTAGTAACCGTATCTCTAAGATCTGCTAATTCGCTTTGAAATTGGAGGATTTCTTCCAATTTATTTTCTTCTATCCGTGAAAAAGAAGTACTCGCATTTTTTAACCATTCAAGACGTTCACTAATTTCTGAATCAAGGTCCTTTAGTATAAAGGCAAATCTCTCAGCACTATGAATCAATGCCTTTTTTTCTCTTGCTTCGTCATTGGGTGAAAAGCGAATTTTGGCACGATTAACTCCTTTTTTATTCGCCATCTTGGCTCTCGCAAAAAGAGCAATCAATTGGAAAAATTCGTCCATTTCAAACGTAAGATCTGTCACAAGTTGATTTAACTTAGTAGTGTTGGTCCTGGCTTCATTTTTACTTGGTACAGAATCCAGCAGCATTTCCAAATCATAAAAGAGCTGTTTTTGTTCATACAGTCCAAATTGACCTAATAGGAGACGGGTCGATAAATAATCCAATGTATGTCCAAAAAACTGACTAGCGGCTTTCTCAAAATGATGCCCTTCATCAATAATGGCATAAGAAAATTCAGGCAGGATTGCCACTTCACCTTTAATATCACTTAATAATAAAGAATGATTAGTAATAATAATATCAGCAACTTCCGCTTTTCTTTTTGCCCTTAAATAAAAATCTCTTTCTTGCCACGCTTCGTCCTGTAAAAAAATTCCTGGTTCATTCTTTATTTTATTCCAAAAAATTTGACCGCCGCTTGAAAGGTTTAACTCATCCCGATCACCTGTTTCTGTTTCAATCAGCCAAACAAGAATTTGCATCTTTGTTAAACCGGTATCGTAATTATCGTTATCATCTGCCAGCGTCTGGTGAAACTTTTCTAAACTAATATAATGATTTCTTCCCTTAAGTAATACAGTGTTTAATGGAAAGGGCAAAAGTTTAGACAAGAGCGGTATTTCATTTTTTAAAATCTGTTCTTGCAAATGGATAGTATGTGTACTTACAACGATTGGAAGCCTATTCTTCTTAGAAAAGTAAGCACTTGGCAGCAAATAGCCCAGTGACTTTCCTACACCTGTACCAGCCTCAATCACAGCATGTTTTTCATTTTGAAAAGCCTGATAGATTGTATCCATCATGGTAAATTGACCCGTTCTTTGCTCGAAAGCTTTAAATGCCTGACTGACCATTCTGATTTTTTCAGCCTCAGATGCAGGGAAATGATATTCTTTATCTTCAGCAGGGAGCCTAATTTGGTCTGGAATCCTTTTTAAAGCAAGTTCCCTAAATATCTCCAATGTCTCAGATAAGCATTCGACAGTTTCTTCTTTATTAATCAGTAATTCATCAAGCAGCTGTTGTAGGTCGCTTTTCAATCCGCCTGATAAATGTGCAAGCTGTTTTAATGTTGTGAGTGGTAAAGAAGCCAATTTTTCTAAAAGAATCAGTAAAAGCTCAGCTGTAACCTGTGCATCACTATCTGCTTGATGGGGGCGATCATGATTCAATTTTTCTCTCTCCGCTAAATCAGATAGCTTATAACCATCTGCCGTGGGATAAAGAATTCTAGCCATTTCAACCGTATCTAAAACAGGACCGAAGAACCCTTCTTGGCCCGCTTGGATTAATTCTTCTTGAAGAAAGGACAAATCAAACAAAACATTATGTGCAACAAAATAGGACCCGTCCAGTAAAGACATGACTTTTTCCGCGATTTCCGAAAAAAGCGGCGCATCTTTAACCATATCATCATTTAAACCCGTTAATTCTTCAATAAATATGGGGATGGATTTTTTGGGATTAATGAGTGATGAAAACTTTTCTGTGATTTTCCCATTTTCAATGACCACAGCTGCAAATTGAATGATTTTATCACCCTTTTTTGGAATGTTTCCCGTTGTTTCCAAGTCGATTACGACGAATTTATTTAACATTTATTAACACCCCAAACCTTCGTTCATTCAAACGGTATCACATAATCTTTAAAAGAAAAAGTATACACTACTATAAGCTTTTGATTCTACCACAAACTTTTTGATTAATGTTACTACATATATTATATAAAACCCTCGTTAAAAAAGAAAAATCCCCTGAACGGGGATTACATAATCGTTAGTGCTGGTTCAGCATGGATCAGTTCTTTAATCCGATTACCTTCATCCATGATCGCCACTTTTGGTTTATGTGCTGCTACTTTTTCTTCAGCAATCAACGCATAGGATATGATAATCACGATATCACCTTTTTGAACAAGACGGGCGGCAGCACCATTTAAACAAATAACTCCACTGCCTCTTTCACCTGGAATAATATAAGTCTCTAGGCGTGCACCATTATTATTATTAACAATTTGAACCTTTTCATTAGCAATCATTCCAACTGCATCTAAAATATCTTCATCAATTGTTATACTTCCTACATAATTTAAATTTGCCTCAGTAACAGTGGCACGGTGGATCTTTCCGTTCATCATGTTGCGAAACATATCCTCTTCCTCCATTTCCTCTTACCTATCAATCTATTTTTGTAATGATGTTGTCTATTAAACGAACCTTCGTAAATTTTACAGCGAGAGCAATAATAATTGTACCCTCTAATTTTTCCAATGGTTTTAATTGTGGATAGGAGTAGATTTGGACATAATCAATGACACCCGATGATTCATTGCCAATCACTTCGCGAATCATATCAATTATTTTAATAGGATCTCTCTCTCCTTTATCAATCGCTGCATTTGCTGCTTGAAGACTTTGATAAAGAACAGGTGCTTCTTTTCTTTCTGTCGGCAAGAGATTAACATTTCGAGAACTCTTAGCCAGTCCATCATTTTCCCGGACAATATCTACTGCTACCAGATTTACAGGAATATTAAAATCTGAAATTAACCCTTCAATAACCGCAACTTGCTGGGCATCTTTTTTCCCAAAATAAGCACGTGTTGGCATAATGATGTTAAAGAATTTTGTTATAACTGTTGCAACGCCATCAAAATGGCCAGGGCGTGAACTTCCACATAATACATCTGTGCGCTCCTGTACGGTAACTTTGACTGAAGGGCTGGTCGGATACATTTCTTCTACACTTGGATAAAACAGAAAATCTACCATTTCACTTTCAGCCAATGCACGGTCACGCTCAAAGTCACGGGGATATTCAGCATAATCCTCTTTCGGACCAAACTGCAACGGATTAACAAAAATGCTAAGGACGACGATATCATTTTCTTTTCTAGCTCTATTTAAAAGCGTCAAATGTCCTTCATGCAGAAAACCCATCGTTGGAACAAAGCCAATCGATTTTCCTTGGGACTTTTGTTTCAAAATTAACGCTTGCATGTCTTTAATTGTGGTAACTACCTTCATTTTATACCTCCATAAAGCCCTTTCAGTTCCTGCTCCTTCATTGTGAATGAATGCTTATCTTCTGGAAACTGTTTATTTTTAACATCTGCTGCATAAGCTTGAATAGATTCAAGCATAAATGGATTTACGGAATGGTATTGTTTCACAAACTTCGGTACACGCTCAACACCATAACCAAGAATATCATGATACACGAGCACTTGACCGTCCACATCAATCCCGGCACCAATACCAATGATAGGTATTGAAAGACTTTGTGTAATTTCTTCAGCCAATTGTTTTGGGACACATTCAAGAACGATGGCGAAAGCTCCTGCTTGTTCACATTTCTTCGCATCATCTATTAATTTCCTTGCTGCCTCAGCATCTTTCCCTTGTACTTTATACCCGCCTAATACACCAACGGATTGTGGAGTTAACCCCAAATGAGCACACACAGGGATGCCTGCTTTCGTTAGAGCAGTTATTTTTTCTAGGACATCATCTGCACCCTCAAGTTTCACCGCATGTGCGCCTGTTTCTTGAATGAGTCTGCCTGCATTCATTAATGTATCACGGACGGATAAATGATAGGTTAAGAATGGCAAGTCCGCGAGAATAAATGTATCCTTTGCACCTCGTTTTACTGCTTTCGTATGATGGATCATGTCTTCAAGTGTCACCGGTATGGTCGAGTCATACCCTAAGACAACCATACCAAGGGAATCACCCACCAAAATAATGTCAACTCCACCTTCTTCTGCTTGTTTAGCAGAGGGGTAATCATACGCTGTTAACATGACTATTTTTTCATTTTTTTCCTTCATTTTTAAAAAATCTGTTGCTTGCTTCATCCATTTTTCCCTCCTTTTTTGTTGGGAGAGGGGATATGAAGATTTCGAAGAGCAAATAAAAAGATCCTTCTGAAGGCAGAGGATCCCTATTACTCAATTCAAGCTTCATCCCTCTGTCCCGGTCCGTTAAACGGATCTAGGCAGAAACCTTTTTTAATTGTTGGTTACTTCATTAAGGTGCAGTTCACTATGGATACTGCCCATTGGAATGAATTATAGCAAATTTCTCGAAAAGTTCAAGTCTTATAACTCAATATCCGCTGAATAAATATGGTGGATGAATCCAGTCTGATCCTCCAGTTTCAACACACCATCATCTGTGATACCTAGCGCAATACCTTCAATGGTATTTGTCAATGTTCTCGCTTTTATGTACTTGCCGATACTGCTGGCATAACCTTCCCATAAAAGCTTTATTGGCAAGAAGCCCTGTTCCAGATACATTGTATACAAATTTTCAAAGTTCTTTAGGATCGTTCTAATTAATTCCGCTCTCGAGACAGTGTCTTTTTTCTCAATAAAAAGGGACGTAGCAATATCTTGAATTTCTGCTGGGAAATCTTCTAACTTTTGATTCACATTGATACCAATTCCAATAATAATGGAATGAATTCGATCGGCCTCAGCTTGTAGCTCAGTTAATATTCCAGTGACTTTTTTTCCGCTAATTAGAACATCATTAGGCCATTTAATATCTGGGACTAAGTCTGTCATTTCTTCAATGGCTTGAACAATGGAAACTGCAGCTAATAATGTCAATTGTGGCGCATTACTAAGAGGTATATTGGGGCGCAGGATCATGCTCATCCAAATACCTGAATATTTTGGAGAATGCCATTTACGGGCCATTCTTCCCCTGCCTGACAACTGCTCTTCTGCAATGATGACCGTTCCTTCTGGTGCATCTTCAGAAGCCATGCGATGGGCTATCTTCTGAGTTGACTCAACAGTCTCCTCATAATGGATATTCCTCCCCATGAAGTGAGTTGTTAGACCCAGTCTTATTTCATCGGCAGTTATTTTTTCTGGGGTCTTTAGAATCCGATATCCCTTATTTCTAACTGCATCTAATTCAAAGCCTTCTTTTCTTAGTTCCTCTATATGCTTCCAAACTGCCGTCCTAGAGCAGCCAATGAGTTCAGCTAGATATTGACCTGACAAAAAGGCATCTCCGGCATTTGTAAAGGCATCAATTAATTCTTTTCTTATTTCTGATTGCACTTCATTAGCCACTCCTTGATTTTTTCTTTGTTATTAGGAAGTTGACAAGATAAGATGTTATTTTCAATGTCTAATAGGGTTTCCTTTAGCCATGGTCCGCCTCTTTTATTGAACCAATCCATTAAGTCATTTCCTGATACATTTATTTCTGCACGTTCTTTAATCGGAAGAGAATCATACATTTTTCCCCAATGTTCAATTGATCGAATATCCTTTATTTGGTTAATCACAAGGTAGAGTCTTTCTGTTGAAAGGATTGTATCACGACCTGCAGCATAGAGATCATAGATAGACCATTCTTGTTCAAGTCTTTTATATAAGAAATGGACCGTTCGTCCAATTTCTCTTATTTCCTTAATTGAAAGCCGCCAGTCTTTTAGAAATACCTCGATCTCTTTTTCTTTAAACTGTAAACAGAAAATTAATAATGACCACATTTCATTAATATTAAGAGGGATACTTTCAAAGCGAATCAGTTTCTCTAAAGACTTCCTCTCTCCTTTTAAACCAGGCAAATATAAAAAAATGCTTGTATCTAGAAGGATATTTAACGCGGTTTGTTTGTTTTTACCGATTAACAGTTTTTCGAACTCTGTTTTTTTTCTCTCCACAGCAATTTTCTCAAGTAAATGGACCTGATTGGCTAATGCGGTGATAGTTCCCGCTTCTATTTGAAATGAAAGTTGACTTACAAAACGTACGGCTCTCATTATTCTTAAGGCATCTTCTTGGAACCTGTCACTTGGACTTCCGACTGTTTGAATTAATTTATTCTGTATAGCTAAAAATCCGTTAAAAGGATCAATCAGTTTCCGATTTCTGTCCATTGCAATGGCATTCATTGTAAAATCCCTGCGCTGCAAATCATCCTTTAAATTCCGAATAAACGTAACCTCTTTAGGTCTACGATAATCTTCATACTCCGATTCTGTCCTAAAGGTAGTAATTTCATATGCCCCATTAGTAACCAGGACTAGAACTGTTCCATGTTCTATTCCAATATCTACTGTTTTTGGAAAGATTTTTTTCACTTCATCTGGAGTTGCACTTGTCGCAATATCCACGTCATTTATCTCTCTATTTAAAAGAAAATCTCTAACTGATCCGCCAACAAAGTAGGCCTCATAACCGGCGTCCTCTAGCTTTTCTAAGACAGGAATTGCAGTTAAGAATGGGTCTGTCATTTCCTTCACCTTAATTCAGTATATTAAAATATATTTGCTCATACTGTTCAACGATTTGATCTGCTTTAAATTTTGTTTTTGCTGTGTAAATGGACTGTTGAGAAAATTGCTGATGAAGCTTCGCATCATTTAAAACCGCTAATGCTCTACTAGAAATATCCTCTATGTCACCTACTTCACAAATAAATCCATTGACACCATGATTAATAACCTCTGGAACACCGCCAACATTCGTCCCGATACAAGGGACACCACATGCCATCGCCTCTAGTGCAACAAGTCCAAAGCTTTCTTTCTCTGATAATAACAACATTAAATCACTAATAGAGTACAATTCCTCTAAACTCTCTTGTTTACCAAGAAAAATGACTTGATCTTCCAAGCCCAACTCTCTGACGAGCTTACAAACGATAGTCATTTCGGGACCATCACCGACCAATAGTAATTTTGCAGGCATTGCAGATGCAATCTTTGAAAAAGATTTTACTACATCTTTCACGCGCTTTACTGGACGGAAATTTGAAACATGTATGATTACCTTCTCGTTTTCCCTTATTTCAAAATCTGACTTTAAACCAAGTGCATCAGTTTTTTTATAGACGCGGTCATCAATAAAATTATAGACAGTTTCGATTGTTTTATCAGGATTGATGAGGTCATAAGTTTGATTCACAAGCGAATTCGATACAGCAGTTACCACATCAGATTTTTCTATTCCAAATTTAATTGCATCTGTCAACGAAGGATCATACCCTAAAACGGTTATGTCTGTTCCGTGCAGGGTAGTGACTATTTTAAAATCTCGGTGACTCATTTGCTTGGCTAATATAGCACAAACCGCATGAGGAATAGCATAATGAACGTGAAGTAGATCTAATTTTTCCCGATTAGCAACTTCCGCCATTTTACTTGCTAAAGCAATATCGTAGGGTGGGTACTGAAATAAGGAATATTGATTCACTTCAACTTGATGATAATAGATATTATGATAAATTTTGTTCAACCTAAAAGGGATGCTTGATGAAATGAAATGAATTTCATGACCTTTTTCAGCCAGCATTTTTCCTAATTCCGTTGCTACCACCCCTGAACCACCTACTGTTGGATAGCAAGTAATTCCAATTTTTAATTTCCTCATGGTTATTCTCCTATCAAATCTCGATTCAAAAGAATGGGAACTTTCGTTTTGAACCCTTCAGCAAATGTAACACCAACAAGCTTGCCAAACATTCTTTCCCTTGCCTCGACTGTTTCAATATACCCATTAACAAGTGGAGTATTGTGGGTTTCTTCTGTTTGCTGGAATTGGCTCTTATACTCCCTTAATGCTTCGAGCTTTAAATCTATGTATTGAGAAATATCGATAACAAAATCAGGTTTGTGAAAACCATTAATCATATAAAAATAAACTCTTTCCACTCGGTGAGCAGGTTCATTTCCATCTGTTT
>Ga0182745_1005058_pt1 | contig 10850 bp, 6 predicted proteins | sample eDN3rd30CKraftBY_FD_128523 | JGI IMG/M metagenome (GOLD analysis project Ga0182745, IMG submission 128523) | Enriched backyard soil microbial communities from Emeryville, California, USA - eDNA 3rd pass 30_C Kraft BY (version 2) (version 2) | ecosystem: Environmental > Terrestrial > Soil >... | reverse complement strand
TGATGTGGAGCGTGGGCAGGTGTTGTGCAAGCCCGGTTCGATTACGCCGCACACGAATTTCACGGGCAACGTGTATGTCCTCACCAAGGAGGAGGGTGGGCGTCATAAGCCGTTCTTCAACAATTACCGGCCGCAGTTCTTCTTCCGGACGACGGATGTGACGGGCACGATCGAGCTCCCCAGTGGGACGGAGATGGTGATGCCGGGTGACAATGTGGAGATGACGGTCGAGTTGGGGAAGCCGATCGCGATGGATGAGGGGTTGCGGTTCGCGATCCGTGAGGGTGGCCGTACCGTGGGTGCTGGCCGCGTCACCAAGATCCTCAAGTAAGGAAGTCCGAAGATGGCCAAGTCCGACAAGCGGGTGAAGATCACCCTCGAGTGCACCGAGTGCAAGCGGCGCAACTACATCACGATGAAGTCGAAGATCAACGATCGCGAGCGACTCGAGATGAAGAAGTACTGCAGCCACGAACGCACGCACACCGTGCACAAGGAAACCCGCTGACCACAACGGTCTAGGGCAGTAGCTCAGTTGGTAGAGCATCGGTCTCCAAAACCGACGGTCGGGGGTTCGAGTCCCTCCTGCCCTGCTGGTACACGACCCCCAGGGGTGTTGATTCTCTTATGTCATCAGACGATCTGAACCGCGAACAGAAGCGCCAACTGCGGCGCCAAGGCGCGCTCGACGAGCACGGTAGGCCCACGCGCGCCGTCCGCCAGGCCACCCCCGACCGGGTTGGCCCGGTGCAGTACCTCCGCGAGGTTCGCGACGAGATGCGCAAGGTCGCCTGGCCGAACCGCAAGGAAGTCGCCCGCTACTCGCTGATCGTCACCGTGCTGGTGGTGCTGTTCACCGCCTACATCGGCGCGCTCGACCTCGGTCTCAGTGAGATCGCAGATTGGTTCTACTCATGAGCGACGACGCCGTCGACCCCACCGACGAGGCTGACACCGACACCGAGGTGATCGAGCCTGCCGAGACCGGCGACGACCAGGTGGTTGAGCCTGTCGAAACCACCGAGGCCGACGCGGACCTGGTGGTTGAGCCTGTCGAAACCACCGAGGCCGACACCGGCGACGACGTCGAGGTGCTCTCGGAGGCCGACGCGCTCGGCGCCGAGCCGGCCGACGACGAGATCGACGACGACCCGTGGACCCGCCCGGGCCAGTGGTACGTCGTGCACACCCAGTCGGGGTACGAGAAGAAGGTCACCGCCAACCTTCACGCCCGCATCCAGTCGATGAACATGGAAGACCAGATCTACGAGGTCGTGGTCCCCATGGAAGACGTCGTCGAGATCAAGAACGGCAAGAAGGTCAACGTCCAGCGCAAGGTGTTCCCGGGCTACCTGCTCGTGCGCTGCGAGATGACCGACGAGTCGTGGTACTGCATCCGCAACACCCCCGGCGTCACCGGGTTCGTCGGCCAATCCGAGCGCGGCCAAAAGCCCGCTCCGCTGCGCCGTCGCGAGGTACGCACGTTCCTCGCCCCCAAGACCGGTGGCGTGGAAACCGTCGCCCGCCCCAAGCCCAAGCTCGATTTCGAGGAAGGCGAGAGCGTGCGCGTCAAGGAAGGCCCGTTCGCCGACTTCCTCGGCACGGTCGCCGAAATCAACGCCGACCACATGAAGCTCAAGGTGCTCGTCAACATCTTCGGCCGCGAGACGCTGGTCGAGATGGACTTCAGCCAGGTCAGCAAGCTCTGATCGCTAGCTAGAGAGAAAACACAGAGATGGCAAAGAAGAAGGTTGCTGCGATCGTCAAGATCCAGATCGAGGCCGGCAAGGCCAGCCCGGCGCCGCCAGTCGGTACCGCGCTCGGTCCGCACGGCATCGCGATCATGGACTTCGTCAAGCAGTACAACGCGCGCACCGAGGCCCAAGCCGGCACGGTCGTGCCCGCCGAAATCACGATCTTCGAGGATCGCTCGTTCGAGTTCGCCCTGAAGACCCCGCCGGCACCGGTGCTGATCCGCAAGGCGCTCGGCCTCGACAAGGCGTCGAGTACGCCCGGCAAGGGCAACATCGCCACGCTCAGCGAGGCTCAGGTGGAAGAGATCGCCAAGGTCAAACTGCCCGACCTCAACGCCAACGACCTCGAAGCCGCCAAGCAGCAAATCCGCGGCACCGCCCGCTCGATGGGAATTGCAGTCAGCTGACACCCCCACGGTGGTCGAGTGCCGGCGCCAGCCGGTGTATCGAGACCACCACCACCGCCCGTTCTGATCACCGACTCGGCCCCGGAGTACCTCGCCGGGGGAGTCCTACCACCTGAGGGAGACACACATGTCCGGTAAGAAGTTCACCGATGCGCTGAAGAAGTTCGATCGCGAGCAGTTCTACGCTCCGGCCGAAGCACTCGGCATCGCCAAGGCCACCGCCACCGCCAAGTTCGACGAGAACATCGACGTCGTGTTCCGGCTCGGCGTCGACCCCCGCAAGGCCGACCAGATGGTGCGCGGCACCGTCGCCCTGCCCGAGGGCACCGGCAAGGACGTCCGCGTGGCGGTGTTCGCCGCCGGCGAGGCCGCCGAGGAAGCCCGCGCGGCAGGTGCCGACATCGTCGGTGCCGACGACCTGGCGGCCACCATCGAGTCCGGCAAGATGGACTTCGACCTGGCGATCGCCACCCCCGACATGATGCCCCTGGTGGGTCGCCTGGGCCGCGTGCTCGGCCCGCGCGGCCTGATGCCGAACCCCAAGACGGGCACCGTCACCACCGACGTCGGCCGTGCGGTGGGCGAGTTCAAGGGCGGCAAGGTCGAGTACCGCACCGACCGCTACGGCAACGTGCACGTGCAGCTCGGCAAGTCGAGCTTCGACGCCCAGCAGCTCGAGAACAACTTCCGGGCCGTGCTCGACGAGGTGCAGCGGGCCAAGCCGGCGGCCGCCAAGGGCCGCTACCTGAAGAAGATCACCGTGTCGGCCACGATGGGCCCCGGCGTCCGCGTCGACACGAACCGCCTCAAGCCCGAACAGGACTGAGCTACCGGCGGCGGTCGCCGTCGCCTGATCCCGTAACATCGCGGGCGTGCTGGAGTTACCGCGTCACCACGTCGCGCGGCCTGCACTGGTCGACGCCCTGCGCGCGGCCGCGGTCGTGGTCATCGAAGCCCCGTCGGGGTTCGGCAAGTCGACGCTGGCTACCGAGTTGGCGCGCCCCCAGCACACCATCGACCTGGCGCTCACCGGCTCCGAGTCGGGCCGTCACACGCTGCTGTTGCCGCTCCGGCGGGCGCTCCGCCGGGCGGGCGAACACGGTGCCGCGGCCGCCCTCGGCGAGATGGCGGTCGACTCGGCCGACGCGCTCGACTCGATGCTCGACGCGCTCCACGACGCCGACCCGCTGACCCTCATCGTCGACGACGCCCACCACCTCGGCGACGAAGCGCACCTACTGGTTCGCCTGGTCGAGCGGCGGCCACCGGGCGCGCGTCTCATCATCGGTGCCCGGGTGCTGCCGCCGCGCGCGATCCAGCTGCGCACCGACCCGCGCGTGACGTACGTCGACGCCCACTCGCTGCGCTTCGGCGAGGCCGACGTGGCCTCCCTGCTGCGCAACGGGTTCGGTGTCTCGGTCGACGACCGAACCGTCGCCCGGCTGGCCCGCACCACCGAGGGGTGGCCGGCTGCGCTGACGTTCGTCGGCACCCGCATGCAACGCTCGGCGCTGGTCGATGTCGACGCTGCTGCCGCGCCGGGCGAGCTGTCGAGCGTGGTGCTCGCCGCGCTGCCACCCAGCCTCCGCGAGGTCGCGATCCAACTCGCCCACCTGGCGTGGCTCGACCACGAGCTCGCCGACGCCGCCAGTGGGCACCCTGAGGCACTCCGCGAGTTGGTCGACGCGGGCCTGCCGTTCGCGGTCGACACCGACGGGCGCTACCGGCTGCCCGGAGCGTTCGCCGAAGCGCTCGCCCGCCGAGCCCCACTGACCGCCACGGTCGCCCGGCGGGCCGCTGCATGGCACCTGGCCGAGCGACCGTTCGAGGCACTGGCGGTGCTCCGCCAGGCCGGCGAATGGGACGCGCTCGCGGAACTGCTGACGGCGCTCCCGCCGGCGGCACGGGCACGGCTCACCTCCGACGAGATCACCAGCACGATCGACGCCGTGCCCACCCACGTGGTCCGCCAGTACCCCAGCCTGATGATCGAACTTGCCCGCGCGCTCGCCCGGGCCGGGTTGCGCGACCGCCACCACGAAGTGCTCGCCCGCGCCGAGCGACTGGCGCCTACCCAATCTGGCGCCTACCGGCGCGCGGTCGAAGTGCAACGGGTCGCCGACATGCTCTACACCGGCGACCGCGCCGAGGTCGCCCGGCGCATCGACGATGTCCTCGACGCCGCCGGCGATCACGAGGACGGCACGGTTGCGCGGGCGCTCGTGGTGAGCGGCGTGCTCCACGCGTGGGCCAGCCGGCGGCCCGAGGCAAGCCGAGCACTGCGCCGCGCGGCCGAACTGTTCGTCGAGCTCGGCGAGCCGTTCGAGGCCTCGCGAGCGCTCGGCCAACTCGGCTACGGCGTCGACCTGCACGACGATCTGCGTGCCGCCGAGGACACGTTCGACCGCGCTGTCGAGCTGTCGAGCGACGATGCCCGGGCCCGCGCCGCGGCGCTGACCTACCGCGGCGAAGCCCGTGTGTGGCTCGGCCGCCGCGACGACGGTGCCCACGACCTGCGGACCGCGCTCGACCTGGGCCGCGCCGCCCGCGACAGCCGCGCCCAGGCCTATGCCCTGTGGGGCCTGGCCGTGCACGCGTCGCTCGAGGCCGACGCTCCACGCGCGGTGGCCTACGCCGAGGCAGCCGATCGCCAGCTCGCCGGGTGGGCCGACACGCTGGTGGGTGTGACGTTCGCGGCGGCGATGGCCGACGTGCTCGACCGTGCGGGTGCCCTTCCGGAGTCTGCGGCGATGTTGGCACGGGCACGCGCCCGCCGAGACGAGTTGCCCGATGTGGTCCGCCTGGCCGAGTTCGCCGTGCTCGCCCGTCACGGCGACCCTGCGCTGGTCGAGCAGATGTGGCCCGACGTCGAGGCCGACCCCGGCATCGAACCATTCGAACGCCTGCGCTGCCGCGCCCTGCGCGCCTATGCCGCGCTGCGCCGCGGGGCCCCGACCGTCGAGCGGCTGTACGCCGAGCTGCGCGCCCACGCCGACGCGCTCGGCCTACCCGACGTGCCGGCCAACCTCGAACCGGTCGCGGTCGCCGCGCTCGAGCACTGGTCGACGGGTGCGACCGGTTGGGAGATTCGTTGCATCGGCCCGCTCAGCGTCACCTACGCCGATACCGAGGTGCCGTTGCCGCCCGGTCGCCCAGCGGCGCTGCTCGGCCTGCTCGCGGCGACCGGTGAACCGATGCGGGTGCCGTGGGTGATCGACGTGCTGTGGCCAGACGCCTCCGAGGCGGCCGGACGCTCACGCCTGCGGCAGGTGCTCTACCGCCTTCGCCGGGCCGGTGTGGAACTGGTGGTCCGCGTCGGTGACGACCAACTGGCCCTGCACGGCGACGTGCGCACCGATGTGGAGCAGTTCGACCACCAGGCCGCGGCCGCGGCCGGGCGTGACGCCGACGCGGTGGCCGGGGCCAGGCGGGCTACCGAACTGGTGCGCGGCCCGCTGCTCGACGGCGTCGACCTGCCTGGTGAGCCGCCTGAGATCGAGGCGATTCGCGAGCGGATCCGTGTGCGTCACCTGGGCTTGCTCGACCGGCTGGTCGAGGCCGCGGCGGCCACCGACGACGAGCGCGGGGCGATCGAGTGGGCTGCGCAGGCCCACCGGGCCGACCCGTCCGACGAGGTCGGCGCGCTGCGCCTGGTGCGGCTGCTGGTCGCCGATGGCCGCGACCCCGACGCCCGCGCCGTCGCCGCGGCCACGGTGCACGCGCTGTCCCAACTCGACCTCGACCCCACCCCCGCCCTCCGCGCCGCCGCCAGCTCGTAAGGCCGCCGCAGCACAAGGTGGTTGAGCCTGTCGAAACCACCGAGACCCCAACGACCGGTAGTAACGACCGGCTCAACCACCTTGGCGGTGATGGCCGATCCGTCCGGGTCCGTAAGACGGCCGTGTGACGCGGGGGTTCTACCGTCCGCGCTGTGACGGGCAACGGTTCCAAAAGACGCGGCGTGGCCGCATGGTCGCTCACGGTGGCGCTGGTCGCCGCCGTGGTGAGTGTGGTGGCGCTGGTAGCCCCGGCGCCGGCGGACGCAGCGCGGTTCGCGCCGCTCGGCCCCCAGCCGCAGTGCGTGATGAACGGCGACGTCGCGGGCCTCGGCTGTGTGCCGGGCAACCTCGGGGCGGCGATCGGCGGGTACTACGCGTCCGACAGCTCGTTCACCGTGAAGACCGCGCCGAACGGGCTGGCGCCGTGCCTCACGCACGTGTCGACGGGGTGCTACTACTCGCTCAACGCGCCGTCGCTGGTGCGCTGCGTGTACCTCGCCAACAACGACCCGACCGATGTGCGCACGTGCCCATCGCTGAGCACCACGGGTTCGGTCACCGCCACCCGCCAGGGGAGTTGCAGCGGTGCGCTCGGCGGCACGTACGTCTACGGCGGCGACGCCCGGTTCCCGTCGCAGTGGTGGGTCGCCCGGGCCGCGACACTGTCGAACTGCACGTTCCAGACGTCGGGCGCGCACCAGATCAACAACCTCTTCGGTCCGACGTTCTATCTGGTGGCGACATCGGTGCGCGAGTGCATCGAACCGGGCGGCGGGTACGGGTGCGACGAGTCGTGGGCGACGCTCGAAACCCGCACCGAATACGGCTGGCTGCCGGTGCAGGGCACGCTCGCCCCGCACGCCGCGTTCGACGCGACCGAAACGTCCACGCCCGGCTACGTCGCGTTCTCGAACCGCTCGCAGCGCTGGGACAGCGGCGACACGACCTGGACGTGGAACTTCGGCGACGGCGAGACGTCGACGCAGGAGAACCCGCACCACGCCTACGCCGAAGCCGGGACGTACACGGTGACGCTGACGATGCACAACAGCCAACACCCCAACCGGTCGGCGACCCGCCAGGTCGAGATCACCGAGCCTCAGCTGACCGTGTCGGTGTACAACCCGGCCGCCGACTTCGGCCCGTCGGGCACGGGCAACCGGTACTCAATCGGCGACGAGTTCACCGTGCGGGTGACGGTTGGCACCGACACCAACCTCACCACCGTCGCCCCGATCGGCGACCTGCTCGACCTCGCCGACCAGGTCGAACTGGTCGACGACGAGCTTGCCGAGATCGCCCCGTTCGCGCTCGGCGCCGGCGGCACCGAGTCGTTCGACGTCAGGCTGCGGGCGCTCGCGCCCGGCAACTTCACGCTGCGCTCGACGTGGGGAGCGACCGACCACGTGGACCGCACGCTCGGCCCGGTCGACGCGACGATGGGCGGCGCGGTGTCAGGCCTCAAGGTCGAGGTCACCGCCGATCCCGAGAAGTTCTCGATCGGCGACGACAACAACGACGACGGCGAGGTCACCGACGAGGACGCCGACGTGGTGGTGACCGTGAAGGTCACGAACGTGTCGCAGGGCGACATCACCAACATCACCTACGACGAGCTCGACCTGGCGTCGAACATCCTCGGTGACCCGGCCGTACTGCTCGAACTCCAGGCCGAACCCGATCGCGGCTTCACCGACCTGATCGCCGGCGCGTCCGACGAGTTGACGTGGACGTTCCGGGCGACCGGGCCGCTCGACGCCAACGCGCACATCTTCGTCGAGGGCATGTCGGACGGCAACCTCACGCGGGCGTACGGCAAAACCGACATCAAGACGTTCACCGACAAGCTGATCGAAGCCACGATCACGTTGGACCACCAGACGCTGCGGTCGGGCCAGGTGGTGCGCTTCAGCGGCACGTTCAAGAACGTCACCGACGAGACGCTCGAGGAACCGATCACGGTCGCGTTCGGCGTCAACCGGGTATTGAACGGGGCCTACGGCGGCAACGACAACAACGGCGGCAACGGCTACTTCGCCCGGCCTGGCTCGGCCACGCCGACGGGCATCGCGATGTTCGAGCTGGAGCCGGGCGAGTCGATCGAACTCGCCTCGATCGTGCAGACGCTGGAGTCGACCGGCCCGTCCGGCTTCGCGATCCTCTACCAGATCCAGCCGTACGTCCTCGACGACAGCGCGGTACCCAAGTACGTGCCGGCCGACCCGGCGAACACCGAGATCGCCGATACCGACGGCTCGTCGGACCGGTTCACCGTCGCCCTCACCCCGGTGGCCCCCGAGTCGCAGATCGAGGCGTCGAACTTCATCAGCTGTTTCACCGACATGGTCGGCGACCTGTTCGGCAACATCGGCTACGTCGGCTGCAAGCTCGCCCGCGGGATCGAGACGTTCGGTCGCGGCCTGTGGCAGATCGGCGTGCTCGGCTTCAAGGCCCAGCAGGGCATCGTCCAGGCCAAGGCGTGGATGGCGCGGACCGCGTTCGAGTACCTGCTCGGCGACGCCGCCGCCCGCCAGATCATCGTCGACGAGATCGCCGCCGAGCTGACCGAGCTGAAGCGGCTCGGCCATGCCGCGCTCGAACACGTCACCGCCGAACGGATCGTCGAAGTCGTCGGCGGGATGGTGTACAGCTCGATCGACCGGATGTACAAGGTGTTCGCCACCGGCGACCTGGCCTTGATCACCGGCGAGGTCGCCGAGGTGGTCGGCGAGAACCTCGACATGCTCCTTGAGCCGCTCGTGGCGGCCCGCGCCACGGCCAAGACCCTCCAGGCCGTCGGTGGCAACACCGGCCTGCTGAGCGGTGTGATCGAGTCGGGGATCCGGCGCACCAACGCCGACTCGATCCAGGACGCGCTGGGGGTCATCAGAACCCGCGGCTCGGAAGCCCTGCCCGAGTCGCGGGTGCTGCCTGCCGGCGTGGACGTCACCAACGTCACCGCGATCCACCGTGCCTACGGGGCGGGGGCCGACGACATCCGCGCGCTTCAGAAGATCGCTGCCGACCACGGCGTCGAGATCGTGTTCCGCTCGCGGTCGCCGCACTCGATCGAGCTGCTCAAGTCGCGCCGGGCACTGCCCAAGCCGCAGGGCGTCAAGACCAAGGGCGTCAACGACCTCGACATCAAGTACCTCGGCTACCGCCGGGCCGACGAGGCACTCGTGGTGGTCGTCGAGCCGCCCCTGCCCTATCACCCGAAGGGCCCTCAGCGCGACCAGGCGATCGCCGACTACCTGGCCCGCAACGCCGAGTTCCAGAAGGTGCCCGAAGGCCCCGGCAGGGAAGACCTGCGCAAGGCGTTGACCGAGCGGCTCCAGACGCGCATCAAGGAGTGGGAGGAGTTCGCCGTCATCACCGGCAAGGAGAACCAGCGCTACATCTGGGAGACCGAGGGCGTTCAGGTCGACTTCGACCCGGTGTTCAACGGGATGGAGCGTCACTTCATGCCGGAAAGCCCCCATGTGAAGTCCCAGCTCGTGCCGATCGATTACCCCGACGGGCGCCGCGCCTGGAAGGTGAAGATGGAGCACCCGGAGCGCATTCCCGGCCCCGACGGGTCGACGTTCTACGACATCACCGGCGACATCGACTTCCTCGCCATCTTGACCCCCGACGGCCGCGTGCTTGGCGATGTCGCCGACCCGGTGCAGCGCGCGCTCGAGCTCCAGCAGCGGGCCAAGATCTACGAGCAGATGCAGGTGATGGTGGGCATGCAACACGGCGAGTCGTTCACGATCGCCTTGCCGGACGTCCGCACCAAGTACGTCAGCCAGGGCGTCAACGCCGAGGGTGGCGAGACACTGCTGGCCGTCACCCCCAACGGACGGGTGATGACCACGTACTTCGACGACGCCCTGTCGACCCTCGAAGGCGGCCCGAACGGGAGGCTCGTCGACGGCGTGCAACGGTCGTACTTCCAGGGACTGCTGACCGAGACGGCCAGCCCGTACCGGGCGCTCAACCTGGTGACCCTGTCCGAACTCACCAGCCTGTACCAGGCCTGGGACAACGTCACCGCGTTCTTCAGCGCCTCGGTGCTGGCGCGCCTTGTGCACGCGCTCAGCCAGGGCCAGATCAGCCCGAACTTCGAGCGCGACGGGGTGATGGTGCAGCCGTCGCCCACCGGTGACCTTCAGCAGTTCGTGCCCGGCGATCACACCGGCCCCGTGCAGGGGATGACGACGCAGTCACTCGACGCGCCGGCTCGGTGGGCGCAGGCCACCAGAACGATCAGCGACCCGATCCTTGCCGAGTTGGTGGCCGCCGGCTTCGAGCTGCCGGTCGGCGCCCAGGGCGGCGAGTGGGTCACCGTTGACGTGGCTGCCTATGTGGCGGCTGGGCCGCTGAAGCTGGCCCCGTTGACGTACTTCAGCGACGAGGTCGAATCCGGCGCCACCCAGGTGCCCGTACTGAACCTGGCGGCGATGCAGATGCCGGCCGGCGGCCCGTTCTTCCGGGCCGGCGACCGGGTGGTGGTCGACCCGGGCGGCTACGACGAGGAGTACGCCACGGTCGCCTCGGTGAACCCGTTCCGGTTCACCGCGCCGCTGACGAGGAACCACGAGCTCGGCACGATGGTGCTGCTGCTCACCGACGTTGGCCCGGCGACCGCCAACCCCAATCCGAACCCCAACCCCAATCCGAACCCGAACCCGATCCCCACGCCGAACCCGTCGGTGCCGGCCGTGGTGCCGGTGGTGCCGGCGCGGGTGTTGGAGACCCGTGGGGGCCTGAACGATCGGACGGTCGACGGGTTGTTCGAGGGTGATGGCCGGGTGGCCGCGGATGGTGTGGTCGAGTTGACGGTGACGGGTCGCGGCGGTGTTGCCGCGGGGGCCGACGCGGTGATGTTGAACGTGACTGCGGTGTTCCCGGATGGGCCGGGGTTT